>Ga0190271_10001206_pt1 | contig 14382 bp, 16 predicted proteins | sample Popmic356T_FD_133747 | JGI IMG/M metagenome (GOLD analysis project Ga0190271, IMG submission 133747) | Populus adjacent soil microbial communities from riparian zone of Weber River, Utah, USA - 356 T | ecosystem: Environmental > Terrestrial > Soil > Riparian zone | place: USA: Utah | collected...
CACGGCGCACATCACCGCGGCGATCGCCAGGATGCCCTTGGTCGGGATGACGGCGTGCGCCTCGGTGTACTGGATGCCGGTCATCCGCGTCGACTGCGCTGTCGCGAGGTTGTAGCGGTCGACCCAGAAGGCCACGGCGCGCACGAGCACGAGGGCAGCCGCGATGACCGACAGGTGCACCCGGGCCGCCTGCGTCGAGCGCATCTTCTGCCCGGCGACGATGCCGCCGTAGAGGTAGTGGGTGAAGGCTGCGGTGATGAAGCCGATCACCAGGACCATCGTGAGGAAGGCCACGACGAAGTTGATCCACGGCAGGTCGAACACGAAGAAGCCGATGTCGATGCCGAACTCCGGGTCGGTTGTGCCGAAGGGAGTGCCGTTGCGCCACAGCAGGAAGGTGTCCCACTGGGTCGCGGCCGAGAGCCCGGCGAAGAGCCCGATGGCGAGCGGAGCGGCGATCGTCGCGGTGCGGCGCATCGGCTCGACGAGCTCGCGGTAGTGCTCCATCGCCTGCGTGTCGGGCGAGGGGGCGTAGATCGGGCGGTTGCGGTAGGCGACGTGGATGCTCGACCAGACCACGGCAGCGGTCAGCAGGCCGCCGACGACGCCGAGCAGCACCTTGGTGACGATCTGGGTGCTGAAGACGCCGGAGAAGCCGACGGACTGGTACCAGAGGACCTCGGTCCAGAACTGTGCCGCGATGCCGAGCACGACCACGAGCACGCCGGCGATGACGAGCGCCGTGACAAGCGGCTTGCGCGTGGGTGGCAGCGTGGCCGTGTCGCCCCGCCGCGGAGGTCCGCCGGTGCCGTCACCGTCGTTGAAGTTGCTCGGAGGGGGGCCGTAGTTGCTGTCGCTCACGTGGAGTGCCTTGTGGTCGCCGGGCTGAGAGAACGGCCGGGGCCGCCTGGCGCAACCATAACCCGGCTCCCCATGAGTCAGAGCGGGCCGATGCCGCACCGTGACCAAGCGCTCCTCGTGACCCGGCGTGAGCACGCGCGCAGCACGGGCGCAGCACGGGACCGACCGCGCCCGGGTGTCCCCGACCCCATCCGCAGCGGTATGCCGTGGGGCCGGGCCCTGCGGCATACGGCAGCATGGGTGCCGTGAACGTGCAGCCCGTCGCCGACCCCCTCGCCATCGCCGCACTCGACGCGGAGCGCCACGTCGCCGCCGCCGGCTGGGACCAGCCCCCGCGGCTCTTCGCCCTGGTGCGCACCGCGGACCTGCTGGCCCGTGAGCCCCACCTGCGCGGGCAGATGGGCACCTCCGACCTCGCCGAGGGCGCGCTCAGCGCCGTCGAGCAGGAGGGCCTCCCTGCGACCAGCTCGCTCGAGACGCTGCTCGGGCGCCTCGCGTGGCCGCCGGAGGTCGACGGGTGCGCCTTCGCGATCGAGCGGATGGTCGTTCCCCCGGACGCCGAGCGAGACCTCCCGGAGCGCCCCGAGGCTGCCGTCGACCACCTGGCCGCCCACCCCGACCGTCAGGATGTGCGCCTGCTCGTCGCCGTGCTGCGAGACGGCACCTCGATCTGCCTCCTGCGCCAGCGGGCGCACGACGCCGACGACGCGGTGGCCACCGGGCGCGACCTCGCACCGGGGCTCGTCGCCGCCCTGCAGGCGACCTTCGAGGACTGAGCCCGAGGCTCGTCTGCTCGTTCGGCCCGATCAGCAGCGGGGCAGCGCGCCCGTGCGTCCCTTGGCGATCGCCTCGACCGCGGCGCGACCCTCGTCGAAGGTGGCGACCTTGAAGACCTCGAGCCCGTCGGGGATGGCGCCGACGACCTCGGGGCAGTTGCCGGCCGGCGCGAGGAAGAACTCTGCGCCCCCGGCGCGCGCACCGGCGAGCTTCTGCTTGATGCCGCCGATCGGCCCGACCTGGCCGGCGTCGTCGATCGTGCCGGTGCCGGCCACCTGCCGGTTGCCGGTGAGGGCGCCCGGCGTCAGCTTGTCGTAGATGCCGAGCGAGAACATCAGGCCCGCCGAGGGTCCCCCGACGGAGCCGGCGTCGATGGTGACCTTCGCGGGGAAGTCGTGCGTGAGGCTGATGCCGATCCCGAGGGCGGTGCGTCCGCCCGAGCCCTCGATGGTGGGCACGTCGACGGTGACGCTCTTGCCGCCCCGCTCGACGGTCAGCTCGATCGGGTCGCCGGGCTCGACCTGCTGGAGGGCATCGCGCAGGCTCTCGGCCGTGGTGATCTCGGTGGAGCCCGCCCTGACGAAGCGGTCCTTGACCTCGAGCAGTCCCTTGGCCTTGGACGACGGGGACAGCCCGGCGACCGTGACGTAGGCCGGCACCTCCTTGCCGAGGGCGCGCAGGGCGACGGCGGTCGCCTCCTCCTGGGAGCCCTCCATCTGCACGGCGTTCTCCTCGGCGACCTGCTCCTGCGACACGTTGGGGTCGAAGATGTCGTCGACCGGGAAGACATCTCGCGACGGGTCGACCCACGCCTGCAGCACGTCCCAGACGTCCACCGGGTAGCCCGGGCCTCCCTCGACCCGCACGGTCGTGAACTTCAGGGCGCCGTCGGTCGGGTAGGTCGCCAGTCCGTCGACGGCGATGATCGGGGTCGAGGTGCCGGGGGTGTCACCCAGCGTGTTGACGGTGGGTCCGGGGCTCATCACGGCATACGGCAGCTTGACGAGCGAGCCGGCCACGAGCAGGGCGAGGAGGGCGAAGAAGAGCCCCAGCGTGATCTTGTTGCCCAGCGTGAGGCGAGCCGTGCGCGGGTCCGCTTCGACGGTCCCGTCCCACGCGGCATACTCCTCGCCCGAGCGCTGGTCGGGCACGCGCCTGATCGTCTTCACGGCAGGCCCACCCACTCGTCGCCCCCGTCGGCGAACTGCTGGTGCTTCCAGATCGGCACCGTCGCCTTGAACTCGTCGATCAGCGCCCGGCAGACCTCGAAGGCCTCGGCGCGGTGAGCGGCGCTGACGCCGCACACGACGGCGAGGTCGCCGACCTCGAGGTGACCGACGCGGTGCACGACCGCGATCCGCACGACGCGGCCCTCGGCCGCGAGCCGGTCGGCGAGGGCGCGGGCGACGTCGCCCGCCTGTGGGTGGGCCGAGTAGTCGAGGTGGCTGACGCCCCGGTTGCCGTCGTCGACACGGTCGCCGTGCCCGTCGTGGTCGCGCACCGTGCCGACGAAGAGGCACGTGCCTCCGGCCCGGGGGTGCGTGACGCTCGCGAGCACCTCGTCGACCGACAGGGGTGTCTCGCGGATCTCGGCAAGGGCGACCGTCACGACGAGCATCGTATGCCGCCGGGAGGGCTTGCGCTGCTCGCGATCGTCACGCTCCGGCCACGCCCCTGTCCTGCCCTTGCGAGCGGTGAACCCGGGGAACCAACGGCGGCGATCCGTGGTTGTCTTGGTGGTAGCACGACGACACATCTGGTGAGTGGGGATGAGCTGACATGGCGGACGACCGCGGGCCTGACGGCAGCGAGGGCGAGGAGCGCCCCGACGAGCAGGCCGACGAGCAGGCCGACGAGCAGACCGGCGACGAGACCGGAGCTGCGACCGGCTCTGACCCCGGCCCGGACCCCGGCCCCGGCCGTGACACCGGGGGTGGGGGTGGCGGCGACGACCTCACCCGCCGCGACCCGATGGACTCCCCCTTCGGCCTGCCGCTGCGCGGCGGCAGCCGCGACGACGCGTCCGACCCGTTCGGTGGCCTGCCCGACATCCCTGGCCTCGGCGGTTTCGGCGGGTTCGCAGGCATGGGCGGCCCGGGTGGCCCGGCCGGCTTCGGGGGCGGCGACCTCGGCGCGATGCTGGAGCAGGTGCTGGGCGAGGCCGCCAACAACCCCGAGCTCGCCGAGATGATGCGCAGCATGGGTGTCGACCCGACCGACCCGGCGACGCAGGCCGCGATGCGCGCCCAGCTCGGCACCTTCATGCAGGCCCAGCAGTCACCGACCGGCTCTCGCGACCTCGCGACCGAGGTTGCACGCAAGCACGTGCTGGCGAGCGAGGGCAACGACGTGCACGACGCCGCCGCGTCCCAGGCCGTCGCCGACGCCGTCGCGGTGGCCACCCTGTGGCTCGACGAGCAGACCACGCTCGCTGCGCCCGCGTGGCGGGCCACCGGACTCTCCCGTGCCGAGTGGGTCGAGGCGACGATGCCTCGTTGGTTCGAGCTCATCGAGCCGGTGAGCGACGGCGTCACCGCGGCGACCTCCGACGCGCTGCGCAAGCAGATGGGCGAGCTCGGACCCGAGGCCTTCGGCGAGGCACTGCCGCCCGGACTGCCGGAGGGCTTCGATCCGCGGGCCATGGTGGAGCAGTGGGCGCCGATGCTCGGCAACCTCAGCCGGCAGATGTTCTCCGCCCAGCTGGGCCAGGCGGTCGGCACCCTCGCGACCGAGGTCGTCGGCGGCACCGAGGTCGGGCTGCCGCTGACGGAGCCTGGCCTCGTGGCCCTGCTCCCGGGCAATGTCGCGGCTCTGGCGCAGTCGCTCGAGATCGACCTGCCCCAGGTGCGGCTCTACCTCGCGGTGCGCGAGGCGGCGCGGGTGCGCCTCTTCTCGGAGGTGCCGTGGCTCGGGCCGCAGCTGCTCTCTGCCGTCGACGACTACGCCCGCAACATCACGATCGACACCGAGGCCATCGAGTCGGCACTGACGACGATCGACGCCTCCGACCCCGAGGCCCTGCGGGGAGCCTTGCAGGGCAACCTCTTCCGTCCGCACCCGACTGCCGCACAGCGGGCTGCCCTGACCCGCCTCGAGACGCTGCTCGCCCTCGCCGAGGGCTGGGTCGACCACGTCAGCGACCGGGCCACCGCCACCCACCTGCCCCAGTCGGCAGCGCTCGCCGAGACGATCCGGCGCCGTCGGGTCGGAGGGGCGGCCCAGAAGACCTTCGCCGGTCTCGTCGGGCTCGAGCTGCGCCCGCGGCGTCTGCGCGATGCCGCCAACCTGTGGGCAGCGCTCGAGAACGCCGGCGGCGCCGACCTGCGCGACAGTCGCTGGGCCCACCCCGACCTTGCGCCGACGGCTGCCGACCTCGATGACCCCATCGGCTACGTCCAGCGCGCGACGGGCGGCTCGGGCCGGATCGCCGGCGCGGAGTCGTCGGCTCCGGGCGAGGCGACCGACTCGGGCGCCCCTGCCGCTGGCGGTTCGGCGGCCGAGCCCGGCGGCGACAGCCTCGGTGACGACCTCGACGCCGTGCTCCGCAGCATCCTCGAAGAGGCCGACCGCGAGCGCGACGCCGGCGGAGACACCGGCGGCACGGGCGGCGGCTCCGGCGGCCTGCGCGGGGCCGATGGCGACACACCTGACCCCGACGGACCGTCCACCGGCGAGCGGGAGTGACCTCGGCGGCATACCTCTCGCTCCGCGAGGACGCGATCAGTGGGCTGACGGCGTGGACTGCGCCGTCGGAGGTCCAGGAGCGGCTGCGGCGCGACTACCTCCGGCACCTCGCGGCGCACACCGACGCGATGGCGCGGTCGGGGCCCCCGGCGCACCTGACCGGCAGCGCCATCGTGCTCGACGAGAGCGGCGAGCACGTGCTCCTGACGCACCACCCCAAGGCGCGGATGTGGCTGCAGTTCGGTGGGCACTTCGAGCAGGGCGACGCCACGATGTGGCACGGCGCCGCCCGCGAGGCGATGGAGGAGTCGGGCATCGACTCGCTCACGGTCCTGCCCGACATCGTGGACCTCAGCCGACACGCCCTTGCTGCGTCGTTCGGTCGCTGCCGTGAGCACCTCGACGTGCGCTTCGTGGCGATCGCCCCGGCCGGCGCCGGGCACCGCGTGAGCGAGGAGTCACTCGACGTGCGCTGGTGGCCCGCCGACCGACTGCCCGACGGAGCGCCGGCAGACCTCGTGCCACTCATCGACGCGGCACGTCTGCTCACCCATCGCTGAGGCCGAGCCCCGCCGTCGCCGAGACCCCGTGGAGGTAGCCCCGGGCCCTCTCCAGGCGCGGGTAGCCCTCGATCAGCCGCCAGAACTCCGGGCCGTGGCCGGGCTGCAGCAGGTGGGCTACCTCGTGGAGCAGCACGTAGTCGACGACCCAAGCCGGCATGCCCTGCAGCTTGTCGGACAACCGGATGGTGCCCTCGGCCGGCGTGCAGGACCCCCAGCGGCTGCTCTGGTTGGACACCCAGCGCACGCTCAAGGGCACGGCGCGGCCGCCCAGGTGGTCACGGGAGAGCTCGAGCGCCCGCCGCTCGAGGTCGCCGTCACTGCGCTGCCGCCGCTGCTCGGAGGCCGCGACGCGCGCGACCATCGTGCGCACCCACTCCCCCTCCTCGGCGGCGCTCATGCGGGCCGGAACGAGCACGACGAGCCGCCCCTCCTGGCGGTAGGCCGAGACGGTGCGGCGGCGCTTGGCGCTGCGGCGGACCTCGACCGTGACCCCGTCGACCACCGTCTGCACCACCTCGCGCCGCGTCGTCGCCATGACCGCAGGGTAAGCCCCACCGGTGACACCGCGGCGCACCCACACCGGTCCCCACAGCGCGCCGGCGGCCGCTCGCGCGTTCTACCGCATGTCGCGCTGGCGCGCCAAGCAGGGCATGAGCATGATTTCGTGCTCAGCGTGCTCTAGGGTTGTGCGAGCCGAGGCACCCGTCGGATGGGTGCCAGCAACGAGGAGACACACCAATGGCTGACGAGACCTACAAGGGCGAGTTCTACTGCGTGAAGTGCAAGGAGAAGCGCGAGGCCGAGGGCAAGGTTGTCGTTTCTGACAACGGCCGCCGGATGGCCAAGGGCGTGTGCCCCGTGTGCGGCACGAACCTCAACCGCATCCTGGGCAAGGCCTGAACGGGTCCTGACGGCGTCAGCGACGCCGTCTGACGAGGGGCGGGACCACCCAAGGTCCCGCCCCTCTCGCCTGTCTGTGGACGACGGGGTCCCCCCGACGGATTCGACTGCGACGCTGAGCCCCTGAGCCGACGCGGCTGCCTGCCGCCCCTCTCGGAGGTCCCATGAACAGCGCCCACCCCGGTCCGTATGCCGGCATCCCCCTCTGGCTGCGCCCGATCACCCGGCGCCCGGGCGAGGTGCAGTTCGGGGTGATCGAGGGCGGCCCCATCGTCACCGGCGTCACACCCGACGAGGCCCGCCTGCTCGCCCGGCTCGACGGCAGCCTGCCCGCTGACGCGCTCGGCGCGGTCGCCAAGGCGAGCGGCGTCTCGAGGCGCCGCTGGCGGGTGCTGCTCGACCTCGTCGCGCGTCTGGGCCTGCTCGAGCCGGCGCCGGTCCGTCCGATCGTCGGCACGCTGCCGGATGGCGCCGGGTCGCCCCCTGCCCCGGCACACGTGCTCATCGATGGCGCCGGAGCCCTGTCCCGCGACCTCGTCCGGCTGCTCGGGCACGACACGTTGGGGACGTGCGCGGTGCCCGGGTCACCTGCGGCGGCGGGGTCGGCGGGGGCCCCGGCGGCCCCGGGTGCGGTCAGGTGGAGTGCGGCCTCCACAGAGTTCGGTGCCCTCGATCGGGAGACGGCCCAGCCGTCTGCCGTCGTCCTCGTGGCCGACATCGCCCTCGACCCTCGACGGGGAGACGTCTGGCTGCAATGCGGGGTGCCCCACCTGCCGGTCGTCACCGCGGGTGCGCGAGCCGTCGTCGGGCCGCTCGTCGACGGCGGCCCTGGTGCTCCGTGCCTGTGGTGCCTCGACCTGCACCGCAGCGACCGCGACGAGGCCTGGCCGACCGTCATGGCCCAGGTGGCGCAGCTTCCCGACGACCACGGCAGGCTCCGGGCCGGCCCCGACGCCGGGGAGGTCCTTGCTCACCCGGGCGAGCCGGGGCTGGCGCAGCTCGTCGCGGGCACGGTCGCGGCGCTACTGGCTCGCTCGGTGGCCGGTGAGCGACCCCCGCCCGGAGTGGCCGTCGAGGTGAGCCTGCCCTGGCCGAGGCTCGACCACCGCCGCTGGCGCCCGCACCCGCGGTGCCACCGCCACGCCTTCGCCCGGGCCGCCCCTCCCCCTCGCGCAGCTCGTGTCGGCGAGGCAGGCATCGCGTGACGGGCCGCGGGGGTGTCTCGCAGCGCCGCCCCAGGCACCGCCTCAGCGCGAGCCGTCGACAGAACGTAGGCTCGCAGGTGGCTCATGACCACGACCCGAGGAGGTGCCGTGACCGATCTGCCCCGCAAGGCCGTGGTGCGCAGTGCCAAGCTCGCGAGCGTGCCGCTCGGCTTCGCCGGTCGCACGGCCCTCGGATTCGGCAAGAGGATCGGCGGCAGGCCCGCCGAGGTCGTCGCCGCCGAGCTCCAGGCCCGCACCGCCCAGCAGCTCTTCCAGGTGCTCGGTGAGCTCAAGGGCGGGGCGATGAAGTTCGGTCAGGCGCTCTCGATCTTCGAGGCCGCCTTCCCCGAGGAGATCGCGGTCCCCTACCGCGCGACGCTCACGAAGCTGCAGGACAGCGCGCCGCCGATGCCCACGAGCTCGGTGCACGAGGTGCTCCGAGCCGACTTCGGCACGCGCTGGCGCAGCAGGTTCGCCTCCTTCGACGACCACCCCGTGGCGTCGGCATCCATCGGCCAGGTGCACCGTGGCGTGTGGGCCGACGGGCGCGACGTCGCGGTCAAGATCCAGTACCCCGGCGCAGGCGCCGCCCTCATGGGGGACCTGCGCCAGATCTCCCGCGTCGCCAAGGTCGCCGCGGGGTGGGTGCCCGGCCTCGACCTGGGGCCGATCCTCGACGAGCTGCGCGACCGGATGGCCGAGGAGCTCGACTACCGCCTCGAGGCCGAGTCCCAGGCGACCTTCGCGGCGGCCTTCGCCGACGATGAGGACTTCTCCATCCCCGCCGTCGTGGCGCACGCCGAGCACGTCATCGTGTCGGAGTGGCTCGAGGGCAAGCCCCTGTCGCAGATCATCTCCGACGGCACCCCCGAGGAGCGCGACGACGCCTCGCAGCTCTACCTCGAGTTCCTGCTCGCCGGGCCTGCGGAGGCCGGTCTGCTGCACGCCGACCCGCACCCGGGCAACTTCCGGATGACCCCTGACAACCGTCTCGGCGTCATCGACTTCGGCGCGGTCAACCGCCTCCCCGACGGTATGCCCGCAGAGATCGGCCCGCTGCTCACGACCGGCCTCGAGGGCAGCGCCCAAGCCGTGCTCGACGGCCTGCGCGACCTCGGTTTCGTGCGCTCGGGCATCGACCTCGACCCGCAGCGGTTGCTCGACTACCTCGAGCCGTTCATGGCGCCCTTCCGTGAGGACGAGTTCACCTTCAGCCGCGACTGGCTGCGTGGCGTCTTCGCCCACATCAACGATCCGCGGCAGCCCAACTACGCCGTCGGCTACAAGCTCAACCTGCCCCCGGAGTACCTCCTCATCCACCGCGTGTGGGGCGGCGGCATCGGGGTGCTGTGCCAGCTCGGCGGCACGGTGCGCGGACGCGAGATCGTCGACGCGCTCCTGCCGGGCGCTGACCTGCCGCCGGTCGGACAGCGCGGCACGGGCTGAGCCGCGGGGGTCGGTCACCACCAGACGGGGTCGAGCTTCCCCTCGATCGAGCGGAGGTGCTCGCGGCTGCACCGGTCGCACGTCCACGAGACGGCGGCGCCGGTGGTGTCACGGCTCCACGTGAGCCGGGCGGTGGCCTCATGACCGGGGTCCGGGCGGTGTCCGCACGTGGCGCAGGTGAGGGGCGCGCTGTCACCCGGATCGTCGTGGTGTGCCGGTGTCGGCTCGCTCATGACACTCCCCCTCTCCCCCTCGTCGATTATCCGCGGGTCGTGGCCGCAGACAAGGTCAGGTGCGTGGTCGCCCAGCGGGCGTCACGCCCCGGACATGCAAAACCGCGGGTGACGTGCGCGTCACCCGCGGCTTGCTCACTCGGTTCGGTTGTCCTGCAGGGCGCCCCACCGGGCGGTCCCTCACTTCTGGTCGTGGCGTCGGCCGGCACGGATCTCCTGCGCGATCAGCCGGGCGCTGCGACGGATGCCGCTGCGGTCCTGGCGCTGACTGCGCTGGGTGATCCGGTCGCGAGCCAGCAATTCGAGCTGGTTCATGGCGATCTCCTGATCTCTGGAATGGGGTGGTGTCGGGGGCCGGTGGCGTCTGGGTCATGCGTGGTCACGCTGGCTCAGGCCGCCACGGGGTGCTTGCGAGGGCGGCCACGCGGCCGCTTGCGGGCGACGACAGCGCCCTGAACGAGGAGCTGACCGCCCCAGACGCCCCACGGCTCCTGGCGCTCGAGGGCGCCGGCGAGGCACTGGAGGCGTGCGGGGCAGAGCCCGCAGAGGGTCTTGGCGAACTCCACGTCCTCCGGTCGCTCGGCGAACCAGAGCTCCGCGTCGTAGTCGCGACACGGGATGGTCTCACCGAGCTGCTGCGCCTCGGTCCCGAGGTCCAGCAGTTCACTGAGTGGCATCGTCACCTCCGTCTCCGGGGCCACCGTGGGGGCGGCCTTCTCTTCATTCGGTCCTGGCTTGGCCCGAAGTCCCGCACCGCAGGTGCGCGCCTCGGTCCTGCTGCTCGGCATGCGAGGAGTCATGTCTTGTCCCTGATCTGTCTGGCACCGGTCGGTGCGCTGTTGGCGGTGCAGCTGTGGCGGTCTTCGGTGAGCGGCAGGTGTCCGGAGACAACAGAAAGGCCGCGGACCCGGTGATGTCGGGTTCGCGGCCTGGGAGGTGAGGCTCGGTCTGGGTCAGACCGGTGGCCTCCCGGAGCGGGAGCGAGCGACATCGAGGGTCTTGTACGTGGGGGCGACGGTGCGGACCTCGTCCGAGACCTGTCCCTGGAAGCCGGCGCCGACGGGGGCGACACGGACATCCGTGGTGGTGGCGACGGACAGGGTGATCCCCTGGTCCATGAGGAGCGCGGCGGCAAGGCGAACCGGGCCGGCGATACGCGGACGCACGGACAGCACGCAGTTCGCTGCGTTCATCGTCATCGTGGTGTTGTCCATCAGACCGGCCCTCCTCACTTCTTCTCGCGCTCCCCAGCTGGCCACCTGAGCCACTGGGCTTGACTCCGACAAGGGTACGCGGGCCCCTCGCAGGCAAACAACCGAATTAGCGAACTTTTCCGAGGCAATTTTCGGCGCCGGTCAGGACTCGTCCAATTCCTTTGCGGCAGAGTGCTTTTGGAGGAGCTCCTCGGGGTCGGCGCCCTGCAGGATGGAGAGCACGTCAGGGCCGTACTGCTCGAGCTTGCGCACACCGACGCCGCTGATCGTCGACAGTGCCCCCTGGTCGGCGGGCTCGGCCTCCGCGATCGCGGTGAGCGTTGCGTCGGTGAAGACGACGTATGCCGGGACGCTGGCCTCGCGGGCCACCGCCAGTCGCCAGGCGCGCAGCCGCTCGAACGTCGCCTCGTCATAGGTGGGCGGGCAGGTGTCGCACCGACCCGTCTTCCGCTGGGCGGCGGTGACGAGCTCGACGCCACAGCCGCGGCAGTGGGCGATGCGTGCCACCTTCGGGCCGCTGCGCCGGCCGCTGCCGCGCTGGGCCTGCTCGGGGCGGGCGCCCTGGCCGAGGATGCCTGCCGCGGGGGCGAGGAAGCGCGAGACGCGACGGGTGCCGCGGGCGCCCGGGGTGCGCGCGCCTGACCAGGAGATGAAGAGCTGACGCCGGGCTCGGGTCAGGCCGACGTAGAGCAGCCGGCGCTCCTCCTCGACCGCCTCGGGCCCCTCGGCCATCGAGATGGGGATGAGCCCGTCTGAGGCACCCACGAGGAAGACGACGTCCCACTCGAGGCCCTTGGCGGCGTGCAGGCTCGCCAGCGTGACGCCCTGCACCGCCGGGGCGTGCTGCTCGGCGGCTCGTCGGTCGAGCTCGGCGACGAGCTCGCGCAGCCGCGCGTCGGGGGAGGTCGCCGCGAGGTCGTCGGCGAGCGTGGCGAGGGCGCTCAGCGACTCCCACCGATCGCGCGTCGCCCCACCCCCTGTCGGCGGGTCGTGGCTCCACCCGGCGCCCGTGATGACGTCGCGGGCGAGCTCACCGAGCGACTTGTCGCCGTCGTCACTGCGTGCCGCACCACGCAGCAGGAGGATGGCGTCACGCACCTCCTTCCGGGCGAAGAAACGGTCGCCGCCCCGGACGAGGTAGGGCAAGCCCGCATCGGTGAGCGCGGTCTCGTGGGCCTCGGACTGCGCGTTGGTGCGGAAGAGGACGGCGATCTGCGCCGGCGGCGTTCCCGCGTCGACGAGCTGGCGAACGCGGGCAGCGACTGCAGCGGCCTCGGCCGGGTCGTCGGGGTGTGACTCGAGCACCGGCTCGGGCCCGGCCTCCCCTTGGGCCAGCAGCCGCACGGCGCCGTCACGGGCCGCCTGCGTGCCCGCGGCGACGATGGTGTTGGCCAGACCCACGATCTGGGGCGAGGAGCGGTAGTTGCGCATCAGCCGCACGACCTGAGCCCCAGGGAAGCGCTGCGGGAAGCCGACGAGGTGGCGTGGGCTCGCCCCGGTGAAGGAGTAGATGGTCTGGGCGGGGTCACCGACGACGCAGAGGTCGTTGCGCTCGCCGAGCCACAGCTCGAGGAGGCGCTGCTGGAGGTCGTTGACGTCCTGGTACTCGTCGACGACGAACTGGCGGTACTGCCCGCGCACGGCCCGCGCGATGTCGTCGCGCTCGTCGAGGATGCCCACCGTCAGCAGCAGCACGTCCTCGAAGTCGATGACCCCGCGCCGCTGCTTGACCTCCTCGTAGGCCTCGAAGAGGCGGGCCATGGCGGTGAGGTCGACACCCGGCGGCTCCCGGCGGGAGGCGCGGGCGCGGGCGGCATACGACTGGGGGGTGAGCAGGTTGACCTTGGCCCACTCGATCTCGGCAGCGAGGTCGCGGATGGCAGTGCGGTCGAACTGCAGGCGCAGCCTGCTCGCGGCCTCGGCCACGGCGGCCGCCTTGTGGCTCATGACCTCCGGGGCGGCCCCGCCGACGGCCTGCGGCCAGAAGTAGTGCAGCTGACGCAGAGCGGCGGCATGGAAGGTGCGGGCCTGGACGCCCTGCACGCCGAGACCCCGCAGGCGGGTGCGCATCTCCCCTGCGGCGCGGGCCGTGAAGGTCAGCGCGAGGACGCGTTGCGGCTGCTGCGCCCCCGAGTGCACGGCATACGCGATGCGGTGGGTGATGGCCCGCGTCTTGCCGGTGCCCGCGCCGGCGAGGATGCAGAGCGGGCCCGGTGGAGCGAGCGCGACCTCGCGCTGCTCGGGGTCGAGGCCGGCCAGGATGTCGTCGGCCGAAGGAGGTGCGGTCAGGAGGACTCACCCTTGGCGAGTCGGAGCACGTCGGCAGCGTGGTCGTGCACGTAGTTCTGACCGTCCTGCGGGGGGCGCTCGTAGCCGCGCGGCGCGGGGCGCTTCGGGATGGGCGGGACCGTGGCCACCATCGGCTCGTGCGGGATCGAGGTGAGCAGGTGGTTCATCATGTTGACCCGCGAGCGCCGTTTGTCCTCGGACTCCACCACGTGCCACGGCGCCCACTCCGTGCTCGTCGCGGCCATCATGATGTCCTTGGCCTCGGAGTAGTCCTCCCAGCGGGTGATCGACTCGAGGTCCATCGGCGAGAGCTTCCACTGGCGCATGGGGTCCTTGGCGCGCGACCGGAACCGGCGCTCCTGCTCGACGTCGGAGACGCTGAACCAGTACTTGCGCACGATGATGCCGTCGTCGACGAGCATCCGCTCGAAGAGGGGCGCCTGCTCGAGGAAGCGGGCGTGCTGGTCGTCCGTGCAGAAGCCCATGACGCGCTCGACGCCGGCACGGTTGTACCAGGACCGGTCGAACAGCACCATCTCGCCGGCAGCCGGCAGGTGGGCGATGTAGCGCTGGAAGTACCACTCGGTCTTCTCGCGGTCGGTGGGCGCCGGCAGCGCCGCGATGCGGGCGACGCGGGGGCTGAGGTACTCGCTGATCCGCTTGATCGCCGACCCCTTGCCCGCGGCGTCGCGCCCTTCGAAGACGACGACGACACGTTGCCCGGTGGCGCGCACCCACTCCTGGAACGTCACGAGGTCGGCTTGCAGCCGCCGCATCTCGGTCTCGTAGACGTCGAGGTCCATCTTCTTGCGTCGCTTTGCACCGTGGCGGGCCATGGGGTCATCCTTGCACCGAGAGCCGACCGCGCGTCGGGGCCCGTCCCCCGCCGTCCACAGAACCGAGGAACCCGCATGTCCGACGTCACACCAGCCGCGACCGACGGCCCGGACCTGAGGCCCGGCACCGGTTCGGTCACGGTGTTCACGACGTCGTGGTGCGGCTACTGCCGCCGCCTCACGTCGCAGCTCGACCGTGACGGCGTCCCCTTCACCGAGGTCGACATCGAGGCCAACCCCGAGCACGCCGACTGGGTCGAGTCCGTCAACGGCGGCAACCGCACGGTGCCGACCGTCCTCTTCGCCGACGGCTCAGCGGCGACGAACCCGTCGCTCACCGAGGTGCGGGCGCGGCTCAGCGCCTGAGCGACCCC
>Ga0190271_10001207_pt1 | contig 14381 bp, 10 predicted proteins | sample Popmic356T_FD_133747 | JGI IMG/M metagenome (GOLD analysis project Ga0190271, IMG submission 133747) | Populus adjacent soil microbial communities from riparian zone of Weber River, Utah, USA - 356 T | ecosystem: Environmental > Terrestrial > Soil > Riparian zone | place: USA: Utah | collected...
CCGCCGTGGCGAAGGGCACGCAACGCATCGAGGGTGCCACGCAGTCGCAGCGTCTCGTCAGCGCGACCGTGCACGAGTTGCAAGAGCTGGATGGTGAACTCGACGTCCCTCAGCCCGCCCGGGCCCAGCTTGATCTGACGGTCGGCCTGGTCCCGCGGCACGTGTTCCTCGACGCGCCTGCGCATCGCCTGCGCAGACTCGACGAACCCCTCGCGCTCCACCGCCGTCCACACCATGGGCCACACGGCGTCGAGGTAGTCCTGCCCCACTCCTGGGTCGCCCGCAATGGGGCGAGCCTTGAGGAGCGCCTGAAACTCCCACGTCTCCGCCCACCGCTCGTAGTACGCCTTGTGAGACGCTACGTTGCGCACGAGAGGGCCGTCCTTGCCCTCTGGCCGCAGAGCCGCGTCGACCTGCCATAGCGGTGGCTCCGCGCCTGCGGAGTCGCACGCTCGCGAGGCCACGGTGGCAAGCCGCGTAGCGATGCGCAGCGCCTCGTCGTCGTCGGCCCCGTCTGCTGGCTCCGCAACGAAGATGACGTCGACGTCGGAGACGTAGTTGAGCTCGCGCGCCCCGCATTTGCCCATCCCCATGATGGACAGCCGCGCCTTGGCGTGCTCCTTCTCCGCCGCCCTAGCGATGGCGAGCCCCGCCTCGAGCGCCGCGCCAGCAAGGTCGGCGAGCGCGGCGCCAACTTCGGGGAACAGCGCAGTGGGCTCGTGCGAGTAGAGATCCTCCGCCGCGATCCTGAGCAGCGCGCGACGGTAGGCAACACGCATAGCTGCCACACCGTCGGGGCCCTTGATTGCCGCAACCGGCGCGTCGGCCTCTGGATCCGCGCCCACCGCAACCAGGAGGGCGGCACGCACGTCGACGCCCGCGAAGCTCGCGCCGGCCGGCCATGCGGCGAGGTCGGCGACGTACTCCGGGTGACGGACGAGGAAGTCGCCGAGCGCGAGCGAGCCGCCGAGCAGCACGCCGAGCTTTCCGCCACCAACGGAGTCGCGCAGATCGGCAAGCGGCGCGGCCACTCCGGCGTCACGCGCGGCCTCTGCCAGGCGCAGCAACTGGAGCAGCCCGGCGTCGGGATCTGCCAGGTACGACAGCGTGTGCGCGGGGTCGGCGATCGTCACGCCGGTGACCTCGACGATCTCCCCAAGGAGCCTCTCGGCGCGCTCGGGATCCGCGACGCCAGAGCGCCGCAGCTTGGTGGCTAGCGAAACCTCGCGCGTGCTCACATCAACCCCTGGCGGGGACTACAGCACCGAGAGATATTGTTGGAGCTCGTACGGGGTGACCTGGGCGCGATACGCCTCCCACTCCGCACGCTTGTTGCGCAGCACGAAGTCGAAGACCCGCTCTCCCAGCGTCTCGGCCACGAGCTCGGACTTCTCCATGACCGCGATCGCGTCGGCGAGCGACGCGGGAAGGGGCTCGTAGCCCATGGCGCGACGTTCGGAAGCGGAGAGCTCCCAGACGTCGTCCTCTGCGCCATCGGGGAGCTCATAAGCGCCCTCGATGCCCTTGAGCCCGGCGGCGAGCATCACCGCGAACGCAAGGTACGGGTTCACGGCCGGGTCCATCGCGCGGTACTCGACGCGCGTCGATTGGCCCTTGCCCGGCTTGTGAATCGGCACGCGCACAAGCGCGGAGCGGTTGTTCGAGCCCCAGCACACGTACGACGGCGCCTCCGCGCCACCCCAGAGTCGCTTGTACGAGTTCACGTACTGGTTCGTGATGGCGGTGATCTCCGGCGCGTGCTTGAGCAGACCGGCCATGAACTGGCGAGCGACCGTCGATAGCTGGTGATCGGCGCCGGACTCGTAGAACGCGTTGCGGTCACCCTCGAAGAGGCTCATGTGGGTGTGCATGCCGGAGCCTGGGCTGTCCGCAAGCGGCTTCGGCATGAAGGAGGCAAACACGCCCTGCTCGAGCGCCACCTCCTTGATGACCGTGCGGAACGTCATGATGTTGTCGGCCATGGTGAGCGCATCCGCGTAGCGGAGATCGATCTCCTGCTGGCCCGGTCCGGCCTCGTGGTGGCTGAACTCCACGGAGATGCCCATGGACTCGAGCATCGTGATCGCGGTGCGCCGGAACTCGTGTGCGGTGCCGCGCGGCACGTTGTCGAAGTAGCCCGCCTGGTCAACCGGCTTGGGGATCTGGCCCTCGATGGGCGGCTCGAAGAGGTAGAACTCGATCTCGGGGTGCGTGTAGAACGTGAACCCGAGCTGCGAGGCCTTGTCCAGGGTGCGCTTCAGCACCTGGCGGGGGTCGGACAGCGCGGACTCTCCGTCAGGCGTGTAGATGTCGCAGAACATGCGCGCCGCGCCTTGGCGGTCACCGCGCCACGGCAAAATCTGGAACGTCGCGGGGTCCGGCTTGGCGATCATGTCCGCCTCGTATACGCGCGTGAGGCCCTCCACCGCGGAGCCGTCAAAGCCGATGCCTTCGCTGAACGCGTTCTCGAGCTCCGCTGGAGCGATCGCCACGGACTTGAGGATGCCAAGTACGTCCGTGAACCACAGGCGGATGAAACGGATGTCGCGCTCCTCGACGCTGCGGAGCACGTATTCCTGCTGCTTGTCCATGTGCCTATCCTGCCCTATCGATGTGTCGGCCGTGTGACGTGACCGGCCCGTGCGCGCCGCGTAGTCTTTCGACATGCCGACGTTGCGGATAGCCCTCGCCCAGGTCAACCCGTGCGTTGGTGACATTGCTGGTAACGCGGCACTTGTGCTCACGGCGTGCCGAGTAGCAAACGACGCGGGTGCCCGGCTCGTGCTGTTGCCAGAGATGGTCGTGACCGGCTACCCGATCGAGGACCTTGCCCTACGCGAGAGCTTCCAGCGCGCGGCCGCAGCCGCGGTGTCTGCCATTGCATCGCATCTCGCGGCCGAGGGCCTCGGCCACCTCACCGTGGTGCTCGGTTCGCTCGGCACCGCGCCCGACGGCCGGCCCACGAATCGCGCACACGTCATAACCGGCGGGGCGAGCGTTGGGCATTACGACAAGCACCACCTGCCCAACTACGGCGTCTTCGACGAGCGCCGCATCTTCACCCCCGGCGACTCACCGTGCGTGATTGAGGTTGACGGAGTGCGCGTGGGAGTCGTGATCTGCGAGGACATCTGGCAAGACGGCGGACCTGTCGCCGAGATGTCGCGCCACGACGTGCAGTTGCTAGCCGTGCTCAACGGCTCCCCCTTTGAAGAGGGAAAGGGGCGCGTCCGCACGGAGCTTGCGCGGCGTCGGGCAGCGGAAGTGAACGCGCCGCTCGCGTATGTGAACCTGTGGGGCGGCCAGGACGACCTCGTCTTTGACGGCCATTCCTTCATCGTTGGCGCGGACGGCGCGTGGCTCGCGAACGCGCCGGGCTTCGAGGACGCGCTGCTTGTGTGGGACGTGCCGTCCGAAGATGAGTCGCCGACCCAGAGCGCGGTCGTTGACTTCGCCTCCGACGACGAGCAGGTCTACTGGGCATGCGTTACTGGCCTGCGCGACTACATCGTGAAGAACGGCTTCTCCTCCGTAGTGCTCGGTATGAGCGGCGGAATCGACTCCGCGCTCACCGCAGCGATGGCCGCGGATGCGATCGGCGGCGCCAACGTCGTGGGAGTGTCGATGCCGTCAACGTTCTCCTCTGACCACTCGAAGGACGACGCCGCAGATCTCGCCAAGCGCCTCGGCGCCGACTATCGCGTCCAGCCCATCGCCGCCGTCGTCGACGCGTTTCAGGGGGAGCTTGCGCTCACGGGCGTCGCGGAGGAAAACCTCCAGGCGCGCGTGCGCGGAGTGATCCTCATGGGGATCTCCAACCGCGAGGGTCACTTGGTGATCGCGCCGGGCAACAAGTCGGAGCTCGCGACCGGCTACGCGACCATCTATGACGCTGGCTCCATTGGCGGATTCGCGCCGCTCAAGGATGTCGACAAGTCACGCGTGTGGGAACTTGCGCGGTGGCGCAACGCCCTCGCCGCCTCTCGCGGCGAGCAGGCGCCCATTCCAGAGAACTCGATCGCCAAGGCGCCGTCTGCCGAACTACGCCCCGGCCAGACTGACCAGGACTCGCTCCCCCCGTACGACCTCCTCGACGAGGTGCTTGATGCGTACGTCGAGCACGCGGAAGGACGTGAGGAGCTGCTCGCGCGCGGCTTTGATGCCGCCGTGGTCGATCGCGTGTTGTCCCTCGTTGACCGCGCGGAGTGGAAGCGTCGCCAGTACCCGCTCGGACCCAAGGTGACCGCTCTCGCATTCGGTCGCGACCGGCGCCTGCCGGTCACAAGCCGCTGGCGCGAGCTCTAGCCGTTCCGCTGCGTCCTGTGTGTCGTTGGGGACCACTTTTTGATAGTCCCAGCGTCCTGCGTGTCGATCTGAACCACTTCTCCACGCGCGCCCCTGCCGCCGATCGTCGCAGAGCGGTCCCGCGAATCCACATCGCGCATCCGACGGAAACTGGTTCAGATCGACACACAGGATGCGGCGTGGCCCGCAAAGTGGTTCCCAGCGACACACAGCGTGCACAGGCCCGAACTGAGCGCGCGGAAACGACCTCCATGTACCGACAGCAAACGGAGGGGGCGGTGCGCCGTAAGGTTGTCGCATGGCCAAGGTCAGGATTCACCACTTCCGCGAGATGAAGCAGCGCGGCGAGAAGATCACGATGCTCACCGCATACGACTACCCAACGGCGCGCGCCTTTGACGCAGCCGGGGTCGATGTCCTCCTCATCGGCGACTCTCTCGCCGACAACATCCTCGGATACGACTCGACGCAGCCGCTCACTCTCGACGACATGGTGCCCTTCGTGCGCGCTGTCGCTCGCGGAGCCGAGCGCGCGTTCGTCGTGGCCGACCTCCCCTTCGGCACCTACGAGGCGTCGCCGGAGCAGGCCGTGCTGTCGGCCGTCGACATGGTAAAGCGCACGGGCGCGACGGCCGTGAAGTTCGAGGGCGGCCGCAGGATCGCGCGCCAGGTCAAGGCAGTGACCGATGCCGGAATCCCCTTCATGGGCCATCTCGGCTTCACACCGCAGAGCGAGAACGCCCTCGGCGGTCGTCGCATCCAGGGCCGCGGCGACGGTGCATACGACGACATGCTCGCCGATGCCCTCGCGCTGCAAGAGGCGGGCGCCTTCGCGATCGTGCTCGAGATGGTGATCGCCCCCGTCGCGGAGAAGCTCACCGCCGCGCTCGACATCCCCACGATCGGCATCGGCGCGGGCGTCAACACCGATGGCCAGGTGCTCGTGTGGCTCGACGCTGCGGGCGTCGGCGACTGGCACCCTTCGTTCTCCAAGCAGTTCGGCGCGGTTGGCCAGGCAATGACCGACGCCGCGGCCGGCTACGTCGCCGAGGTCAAGGACGGCACATTCCCGGCCGCCCAGCACACGTTCGACGAATAACTCACCTAGTCCTCGTCCCCATCATCGCCGCGCCACGTGCGGTCCTCGTCGTCCCACGCCTTGGACTTCTTGCGCGCGATCTCGAGCGCTTGCGCGGCCTCCTCAGGGGTGTCGTAGGGCCCCATCAGGTGCTCCCATGAGCTCTGCCGTCCCTTCTCAACCATCTCCGTGCGGGTGTTGAAGAAGTACTCGGTCTTGCCATCTGTGTCGTCGGACATCGCCATCGCCTCCGCTAATAGACTGCCAGGTATGGCCCCGGTACGCGCACCCATCTCCAAGGGTGTCGTCTCCCCGTTGCAGCCCGTGCCCTCGTCGATTGCCCGGCCGCCGTACGTCGGAAAGAAGCGCGCGGATCGCTGGCAAGGCGGCGACGTGCACGACGGCGAGGTCGTCGAGCGCATTCGCGCGGCAGGCCGCGTGGCCGCGCAGGCCCTTGCGCTTGTCGGCGAACACGTGCGCCCTGGCGTGACAACGGACGAACTCGATCGCATTGGTCACGAGTTCATGCTCGATCACGGCGCCTACCCCTCGACCCTCGGGTATCCGGGCTCTGCTGGCCGCCCGCCGTTCCCCAAGTCGATTTGCACCTCCGTCAACGAGGTCATCTGCCACGGCATACCCGACGACACCGTCATCGAGGACGGCGACGTCGTGAAGGTGGACATCACGGCGTTCCTCAACGGCGTGCACGGAGACAATTGCGGCACTTTCATCGCGGGCGAGGGCTCCGAGCAAGCCCAGCAGCTCGTGGCGGTCGCACGCGAGGCAACTATGCGCGGAATCAACGCGGCGCGGGTTGGCCGCGAAGTCAATGTGATCGGCCGCGTGATCGAGAAGTTCGCCGCGCGTCACGGATTCGAGTCCGTGCGCGACTACACGGGCCACGGCGTCGGGCCCGCCTTCCACACGGGCCTCGTGATCCCCCACTACGACGCGGCCCCGTTCCACGCCAATGTCATCGAGCCCGGCATGGTCTTCACTGTTGAGCCCATGCTCTGCATCGGCTCCGAACGCAGCCATGAGTGGGATGACGGATGGACGGTCGTTACCGACGACGGTTCATGGGTTGCTCAGTTCGAGCACACGATCCACATCACCGAGAACGGACCGGAGGTGCTCACCCTGCCATGAGCAAGCACATCGCAGTTGGCGTCGACATTGGCGGCTCGGGCATCAAGGCCGCCCCCGTCGACCTCAAGAAGGGCGAGTTCCTACAGGAACGCTTCCGCATCCCGACCCCTCAACCCGCTACGCCCGACGCTGTGGCCAGGGTTGTCGCGCAGGTGATCGCGGCATTTGAGCCGTCGCAGAAGACCCCTGTGGGGGTCACCTTCCCCGGCGTGGTCCAGAACGGCATCGTGAAGACCGCGGCCAACGTCGATGAGTCGTGGATCGGCACGGACCTCCGCCGGATCGTGCGCGATTACGCGGGCCACGACGTCTATGTGCTGAATGACGCCGACGCCGCGGGCTATGCGGAGTTCCTGTACGGCGGGGCTCACAAGCGGCCGGGCGTGATCCTCATGACGACACTCGGCACGGGCATCGGTTCCGCGCTTATCGTCGACGGAGTGCTCGTGCCGAACACAGAGTTTGGCCACGTGCAGATAGACGGCAACGACGCGGAGGAGTTCGCGGCCGAGTCGGCCCGCGAGCGACACAACCTCACCGACGAGCAATGGATCGCGAACCTGCAGCGCTATTACTCCGAGATGGAGAAGCTGCTGTGGCCGGATCTCATCATCGTAGGTGGAGGCGTATCGAAGGAGCACGAGATGTTCCTGCCCAAGTTGCGCCTCCGCGCGCCGATCGTGCCCGCGGAACTGTTCAACTCCGCCGGAATCGTAGGCGCGGCGGCCTACGCCGCCGCGCGGGTCAAGGCGGCGGAGTCGGGCAACAAGAAGTCGACCACGGCGCCGCCTGCTTACGAGAACTGAGGCGGGTACTCCGGCTCTGAGCGCGTGCCAAAATGCACCAGCTCCTCGTCGACGATCGTCAGGGTAAATAGCTGCGGCCCTAGGCAGAACAACGCGACGATGAGCCACCACCCGCCCTCGACGAGCGGTCGTGACTCCGTAAGCCCCTGGATCGCCATGGCCGCCGCGAGAAGCGCCCACGACAGCGGAATGAACGAGTCACCACGCGACGCGCGCTCAACGAGGCGCCACGTGCCGCCGAACAGCAACACCATGATCACTAAGAACAACATCATGCCGATGAGTCCGGTCTGCAGCCATGCGTCGAGATAGGCGTTGTGCGCGTGAGCGACAACCACGCCAGAGGAGTCGACGATCGACTTGTACGGCTCGTCCCACACGGGCCAATAGCCGACGTATCCCCACCCCTCGGGGCGCTCCTGTGCGGTGTTGACCACCGCGATCCAGATGTCCGCGCGATGGGTCGCGTCGGGCGAGCGTTCCAGAAGGTCGAAAATCAAGTCCCTGTACTTGATCGTCAGCACACCCGCCGCAGCGGTGAGCGCAAGCGTCGAGAAGGAGATCGGGCGCTTGAGGCGCGCGGGAGCTCTCCGAATCGCGAGCGCCGCGAGCGTGAGCACGATGACGTACAGCAGCGCCACCGACACCGTCGCCGACCGCGTGAGCGCGTGAACCGCCACCGCTCCTGCCAAGGTGACAACGGCGTCGGCCCTGCGAACTCGCCTATCGAGGAGCATGACCAGCGCCATGATTCCCGCGAGCAGCGCGAGCGCGCCGAACGGATTGCGGTTGCCCACGAAACCCTGGATGGGGCCGCCCTCGAACAACAGGTTCTGCGACCACCACACCGTCGCCTCTGTGCCCCGATCCGTCGCGAGGCGAGCGATGTCGTTCGCGAGGGGATGGATGGGACGCCTGATCACCACCGAGACGAACAGCTCGAACGCGAGCCCGAGGAACAGGCTCACTTGGAGTCCGCGGTACAGGAGCACCATGAAGCGCCCGCTACCGTGCCCACGGACCGTCACGAAGGCGATGTAGGTGGTGGCGATCAACACGACGACAGCGAGCGCTGTCACCGCGCGCGTCGCGGACCACAGGAATGACGCTGCGGCAAGCGTCACGAACGAGCCGATGAGCAACGGCGGCCGGAGCATGCGCCAGGTCGGGCGGAACGCGAGCGTCAGCGCGACGATCGTTGCGACGACGACGAGGCCGTAGATCGGGAGCCCGAGCAGGTAGCGGAACCCCTGTCCGGAGATGAGCAGCACAACCGTCCATACGGTGAGGAGGTCGCGTGAGCGCGCGGAAGTGAGTCGCACGACGGCCAAGCCTACCGCCCTAGAACGGCCACACCACGGGCACCCACAGCACGGCGACAGCGAGGAATAGCAGGAGCAAGGGGAATCCCAGCTTCCAGTAGTCCCCAAACTTGTAGGCTCCGGGCTCCATCACCATGGTGTTGGCTGGCGTCGCGACGGGCGTGAGGAACGACGCCGCGCCGGAGACCGCGAGCGCCATCATGAAGGGCATCACGGACACGTCCATCTCAACAGACAGCGCCACCGCGATGGGCGCCATGATGAGCACGGTCGCGGTGTTTGAGATCATCTGGCCGAGCACCATGGTGAGCACGCACAGCGTCAGCAGCGCGATCTGGGCGGGTGAGTCTCCGAGGTACGTGAGCAGCTTGTCGGCGATGAGGTCGGCGGTGCCCGTCTTGATAAAGGCAGTCGACAGCGGGATCATGCCCGCGACGAGCAGCACGGTGGTCCATGACACCGCCTTATAGGCGCGGGCAGGTGTGAAGACGCCGGACAGGATCACTGCCCCCGCTGCGAGCAGCGCGGCAATCGCGGGCGGCATCCAGCCGGTGACGAGCAGCAAGATCATCGCACCGAGGATCACGAGCGAACGCTTGGCACCCTTGCCCATGGGGATTCCGCGACGCAGCGAGGCAGGGTCGTTGACGACGAGCACCTCGGGACCGGAGGTATGGAGTTCGAGGTCCTCCCACGTGCCGCCCAACAGCAGGGTGTCGCCCACGGCGAGCACGCTGTCGCGACTCGTGATCGGCTCGCCTGCGCGCTGCACCGCGAGTACAACGAGATCCCCGGAGGGCGTCGCTTGGCCAGGGAACAGGTGCGTACCGACAAGCTCCGAACGCGGCGGGATCACCACCTCGGTCACCCCGCGGGTTGCGCCCATCAGCTCGGAGTTTGCGGGCAACTGATAGTCGCGGCGCAGCGCCCTCGCGAGCACAGCGACATCTGCGGGAAGCTCCGTCGGCTGGTTGTGCGGGAGCAGCTTGCGGCCGAACGCGAGGATGATTACGAGCGTCCCGATGAGCAGCGGGATGCCAACTGCCGCGTACTCGAAGAAGCCGAACGCCCTGCCACCGCCGTTTTCGGCCGCATCGGACACGATGATGTTGACCGGCGTGCCCGTGAGCGCAAGCATCGAGCCCGCGTGAGCGGAGAACGCGAGCGGCATGAGCATCTGGGAAGGCGGCAGTCCCACCCTCACTGCCACAACCACAACAACGGGGATGAGCGCAGCTACAGCCCCGTTAACGGAGATGAGCGCCGTAAGGAGCGCGACGAGCAGGCAGATCGTGAGCAGCAGTCCCGTTCGCTTGGTGCCGCCGCGACTTATCGCCTGTTGCCCCGCCCACGCCGTGACACCCGTGGCGTCAAGCGCGTCGGACACCACGAACAGCGCCGCGATGAACACCACGGTGGGATCGCCAAAGCCCGCAAGCGCCTCGTTCAGTTCGAGCACGCCCGTGAACCACAGCAGCACGGAAACGCCAACGGCGACGATCGCAATGGGGATGCGCCCCGTCATGAACGCGACTACGGCCAACCCCAGGATGAGGAGCGTTGTCTCGACGGGGGTCACAGTCGCCACAGTAGCGCTCGGCTCGCGCCCACGACAGGAGTGGCTAGGCTCGGTTACGAGGAATTTCGTCGCCAAGGAGGGCGCCATGACGTACGCACCGCACAAGCTCGTTCCCGAGGGTTTTACGTCCGTTCCGTCGCTCGCTGCGCTGCCCGCGGTGAACGCGGCAAGCGCGGTGCCCGACGCTGTGGATGCTGTGGCATACATCGTCACCTCTGACGGTGACTTGCCTTCGGTGGTAGCCGCCTCGCGCGAGTCGCTGGCCGCTGCGGGCTTCGAGGCGGAAACTGGCACGAGCATCGTGCTCGCGGGTTCCGGAGCGCCGATCGTGCTCGTCGGGATCGGGGCCGCGGACGAGGTCACTGTCGACATCGCGCGCGACGCCGGCGCCGCAGCGGCACGCGCGACGGCCAAGAAGGGCACGCGCCTCGCGATCGTCACCGACGACCTTGGGCTCGACGCGGCGGCCCTCGCTCGGGCCCTCGCTGAGGGCGCACAGCTCGCGCGCTACCGCTACCGCGCGCTCAAGGCGAAGCCCAAGGACAACGCGCTCGGCGAGCTGACGCTCGTGGTGACGGGTGCCGACGAGGCGGCCGTAGCGTCGGGCATTGCGGCCGCGGTACCGGGCGTGCGCGCCTCAGTTGTCGCCCGCGACCTTGCCAACACCCCCGCGGGATTCTTGAGCGCGGAGAACATCGCCGACGAGGCTGTGAGCCTGGGCGCGGCCTTCGGCTTTGAAGTCGAGGTCTACGACAAGGCAGCGCTGATCGAGCTTGGATGCGGCGGGCTCCTTGGCGTGAACGCTGGAAGCACGGACGAGCCGCGGATGGTCGTGCTGCGGTACAAGGGCGGCTCTGACAAGCATCTTGGCCTCGTGGGCAAGGGCATCATGTACGACTCTGGCGGCATCTCGCTCAAGCCGTCTGACCCTATGCACCTGCTCATGAAGATCGACATGGGCGGCGCTGCCGCGGTGCTCGGCGCGTTCACGGCGCTGCGCGACCTTGGTGCCACGGCGAACGTGTCCGGCTGGCTCATGTGCACGGACAACATGCCCTCGGGCTCCGCGACCAAGCTCGGCGACGTGCTCGTTGCGCGCGGCGGGACCACGGTCGAGGTCAAGAACACCGACGCCGAGGGCCGCCTCGTGATGATGGACGCGCTGGTGCTCGCGACGGAGGACGCGGTCGACGCGATCATCGACATCGCGACCCTCACGGGTGCTGCCCTCATGGCGCTCGGAAAGTCGACGGCAGCGCTGTTCGGCAACGATCAGGCGCTCGTCGACTCCGTGCGCGCGGCGTCCCTCGAGGTCGACGAGCCCGTGTGGCAGCTGCCGCTCGAGAAGAAGTACCGAAAGGCGCTGGACTCCGACATCGCCGATATCTCCAACATGGGCGGCCCGTTCGCGGGCGCGACAACCGCGGCCCTCTTCCTCAGCGAGTTCGTTGGCGAGACGCCGTGGGCACACGTCGACATAGCAGGCACGATGCAAGCGGAGACCGACGAGTCCTGGCGCTCTGCCGGCGCCACTGGCTTCGGAGCCCGCCTCTTGGCCCAGGTGGCCAAGGAGTTCTAGCGCCGCCAGGCAACGGGGCGATACTGGAGGAGTGACAACAAGCATCGGTCCGATCGAGCGCACGCGCGCTCGGCTCGGTGACGCGCTCTTCGCGCGCATCGCGGGCCCCAACGGGCTCGAGAACCGCAGCAAGGTGCACGAGACGGAGGGTCCGCGCTGGTTCCCTCCCGGGAGCGCCATCCGGCGCGTGCACGGCGACGCGTCGACGTTCGTTGGCGGCCTGCGCGCGCTGCTGCTCCAGTCCTTGCACCCGCTCGCGATGGCCGGTGTCGCGGGCCACTCGGGATATCGCGGGGATCCGTGGGGGCGCCTTGCACGAACCTCAACGTTCCTCGCATTCACCACCTTTGGCGCCGAGGAGGACGCGCAGGCGATGATCGACCGCGTTCGCGCGGCGCACGATCGCGTGCGCGGCAAGGCCGCGGACGGGCGCGAGTACCGCGCGAACGACCCGCACCTGCTCACGTGGATCCACATTGCGGAGGCGGACTCGTTCCTCGCCGCGTATCAGCGCTACGGGGAGAAGCCGCTTGATGCCGCGGGAGCCGACGAGTACCTCGAGCAGTCTGCGCGCGTGGCCCGCGCGCTCGGCGCCACGAACGTCCCTACGACCGTCGCCGAGCTCGAAGTCGCCTTCGATGCCTACCATCCCGAGCTCGAGGCCACCCCGGCCGCCCTCGACACCGCGGCGTTCCTCCTCAAGGAACCGCCTCTGCCCTGGACCGCCCGCGCGCCCTACCGGTTCATCGCCTCCGGCGCGACAGCGCTACTTCCGGACTGGGCACGCGCGGAACTGAAGCTCGGCGGCCCGGTCAACCACGCCGTCGGGCCAATAGCCGGAACCATCGCCACGCGAGCCGTTCGGTGGGGCATGGGCGATGAGCGGCGACGCCGCCTGCAGGGTTTTCGCGGGCACTGACCCTCGCGGCACCACTTAGCGAGCGCTACTCGATCCCGCCAACCTCGCTGCCGGGCTCGAAAGCTCCGGTCGCAACGTCCTCCCAGAACTGGTCGATCAGGTCGGGGTCGAGCAGGACCGTGGAACCAACGCCCTCGACGCTGTAGCCCCAGTCCTTGATGGGCGGGGTGCCCGTGACGGCCTCCTCACCCTGGGCGGAGCGGAACGTGAGCGCGATGACGGCGAGATCGATGGGACCGGTGCCATCGCTCACGCGGAACGCCTGGAGACCGGAGTCCGCGACCCGCATCGCCTCGAAGGGATTGGCGACGACCTTGCGCGTGAAGACGCCGTCGACGACGGCGCTCACGAGCTGACGCTGGCGTGCGGCGCGGCCGATGTCGCCGAGTGGGTCGCTGTACCGCATGCGCGCGAACGCGAGGGCGGTGTCGCCGTCGGCGACGTGACAACCGGCCTCCCACTCGAGCTTCGATCGCCAGTCGTCGACGTCCTCGTCGTAGCAGAGCTTGACGCCGCCGAGCGCGTCTACGAGGTCCGCGACACCCGTGAGGCCCACTTCCATGTACGCGTCCATCGTGAGCCCCGTGAGCTCCTCGACCGTCTCGACGAGCAGCTGAGCGCCGCCAATGGAGAACGCCGCATTGATCTTGTTGTCCTTATGCCCTGGTATTTCCACGTAGGAGTCGCGCGGGATCGAGATGAGGTTCGTCACGCCGTTTGGCGCCTTGTGCAGCACCATGATGGTGTCCGTGCGCGCGCCGGTGGTGCCGTCGTCGTACTTCCAGTCCTCGCGCGAGTCCGAGCCGACGATCAGGTACGTCTCCCCCGGCGTGCTTGCGGCACCGCTGAGCGCGTCGACGTGCTGAATCCGCTTGCTGACCCAGAGCCACGCGAAGGTCGCGATGATCGCCACGATCAGCAGCGCCGCGACGAGAACTGTTAGGCAGCGTCGGCGCCAATGCTTGGGTTTCTTCGCTGCGGTGGGCTGCTTGGGAGTGCCCGACGCTGGGGTTGGCCTTTGTGCGGGGCGCTGGCTTGGAGGCTTGCCTGGGGAGGCCTGGCGCGGGGGCTGCTGGGCTTGGCGCGGAGGCTGCTGCACGGGGGGCACGCTCGCGGGCTTGCGCGGGGGAATCGACGGGGGCATGGGACGGCGGGCGCCGGGGGTGCCGTGCGCGTCGGGGGTGCCAGTCACGCGCAGAGCGTATCCCGGGTGCCCGCTCGAGCCTCGGCGGCACGCTGGCGCGCGACCTATGCTCGTGGGATGGCCGTGATGCGGATGGACAACGTCGCGATCGTGGTGGATGACCTCGACGCGGCGATCGCGTTCTTCAGTGATCTTGGCCTTGCGCTCGAGGGTCGCCAAGAGGTTGCGGGCCCGTGGGTGGACGGGGTTGTGGGTCTTGACGGGGTGCACTCGGAGATCGCGATGATGCGCACGCCCGATGGCCACTCGCAGGTGGAGCTGACCTACTACCACTCCCCCGTGTCTGTTGCCGGGTCGCCCGCGGCGCCGCCGCCGAATGAACTGGGGCTCACCCGAATCATGTTCACGGTTGACGACATAGACGACTGCGTTGCGCGGCTCGGTCTGCACGGCGCGACGGTGTTGCGCGAAGTTGTCGACTTCGGCGACTACTACCG
>Ga0190271_10001209_pt1 | contig 14371 bp, 13 predicted proteins | sample Popmic356T_FD_133747 | JGI IMG/M metagenome (GOLD analysis project Ga0190271, IMG submission 133747) | Populus adjacent soil microbial communities from riparian zone of Weber River, Utah, USA - 356 T | ecosystem: Environmental > Terrestrial > Soil > Riparian zone | place: USA: Utah | collected...
GTGTGCCGTCGTCGACCTCGGTGAAGGTGAGGGTGCCGTCGACGTGCATGTAGGAGGAGCGGATGACGTTGTGCAGCCGGTGCGGCCGGTCGTACTCCAGGATCTCTACGGTCATCTCGCCCTTGCTGCCCATGCCTTTGGGCTCGGCGACAAAGCGTGAGCCCTCGCCAACCGGTCCTTCACCGATCTTCTCGGCGCGGACGATCCGCGGGTTGTACCGGGGCTCGTTGCGTTCGTCGGCGACCAGGTCGAACACCTTCTCGACCGGAGCCCGGATCGTGATCTCACCGGCGATGTGAGCCATGTGTGTCACCCCGTCCCACGTACGCGGTCTCTTCCAACGTACGCGCCGGGCCCGAAAGGCCTAACCCCGGGCAACCGGCTCTCCCGGCCAGGCATCAGGCACCTAAGGCCTGCCTTCGCCGAGAGTCGAAGCGGATGGGGTGTGGGGACCGAGCCTCCACCTGACGAGTGCAGCGCCCCTTGGCCGCGCGCGGTCGTATCGGGCGACGCCGTGCCCATTCCTCTCACTCGTCGAACGGCGCCAGCTTGATCGCGGTGATGAGCGCGCCGTACCTGTTCACGAACCTTGCCCGTCCCTGCGGGACGCGGATCGCTTCGGCACGAAACGCGTCCGCGAACGCTTTTTTGAATCCGGCTCGCGGGTAGTCCCGAACGGCGTTATTCAGAGTCTGCGGCGGCAGGTCCCAACTCCGGACGCCGGCCACGTCCAAGGCCGCTCCCGCCGAGACCAGGTATGCCTCCGCGCCTGCCGCCGTAGTCACGCCCGGGGTGTAGTGCATCGTGATAGCCGTCTGCATGACCTCAGTTGCCGCGGGGGAGAGACCCACCTGGTCCGCGACCTCGCGCGCGAGCCGCATCGACGACAAGGTGAAATCAGAGCTGTTGGGCGGGTTCATCAGGCCGGTGTCATGCAGTATCGCGGCGGCGAACAGGAGTTCGTCGTCGACCAGCAGCCCGTCGAGCTCGCCCAGCGCGCGGCCGAAGCGGTACGTCCGGTAGCTGTGATGCAGCAGCGTCGGGGCGAGGGTGTCCTCAGCCACCTTCCGCGCGGCACGTGTCAACGCGGTCTCGGGCACGGCCAGGCGGGACTCCGGAATGCAGGCGTTGCGCCCGGGATGCATCCGCACGGCCATGCGCAGCCGACCCACCGCATTGGTCAGATGTGTCCGAGCCAGAGGACCCACGAGCGAACGACGTTCGGCGGCGATCATCCACCCGTGTGTCTGCTGGACCCATGCTGCGGAGCCAAGTACTGAATCTCGGTCGCTCACGGCAGACCTCCTTGCCTGACTGCGGGACACGGCATCCATCCGGCACTTCGTTCCCGTTCCAGCCAGTTTCTGACGGCCGGGAATGCCTCGTCCAGGCGAACCTGCGAACAAGTCCGAGAGTTGACCCCCCAGGAGCAGCGTGCCGCCGAGCGCGACGCCGCAGGCCTTGAACACCCAGCTGAGGCCCTCGCGGGTGAAGTCGAGCTCGCGCATCTCCGACAGCGCGACCCCGATGATCGAGGTGTCCGTGGTGACCATGAGCTGCCGCGTCGTGGATGACGCGGCGCAGGCTGTTGCTCGACAAGGTGGCGAGGTGTAGGCAGGTAGGCATCGAGGGGAGGGGGTTCAGCATGAACCGCGGAGATATCCCGGAGTCGCCCGAACGGTCCGCTGGGGTAGCAGGCGCTGCGTCGCGAGAGGTCCCCGATGGTGACCACGTCGAGGTCGTCGTGGTTGGCGGGGGGCAGGCTGGGTTGGCGATCGGGTTCTTTCTGGCCCGTCAGGGTCGCCGGTTTCTGATCCTCGAGGCCGGCGACTCGGTGGGTGCGGCATGGCGGCAGCGGTGGGATTCGCTTGCCCTTTTCACGCCGCGCCGGTATGACGCGTTACCAGGAGTGGGCTTCCCGGGTGATCCCGACGGCTACCCGACGCGTGACGAAGTCGTTTCGTATCTGGCGGCGTATGCGGAGACCTACGAGCTCCCGGTGATCTTGGACAGCGCCGTCCAGTCGCTGGCCGCGATCGATGGCGGGTTTCAGCTGGAGTGCCGCGGCCGGACCGTGGCGGCTGACCAGGTTGTCGTGGCGACCGGTCCGTTCCAGCTGCCGTTCACGCCGGCGCTAGCCGGTGAGCTCTCACCTGAGGTCTTCCAGATGCACAGCACGGGTTACCGGCACCCGCAGGATATCCCGGCAGGGACGGTGCTGGTGGTCGGTGGGGGCAACACCGGATTCCAGATCGCTACGGAGCTGACCGGCACACACGCGGTCCATCTCTCGGTCGGCTCACGGCAAACGCCGCTGCCGCAGAAGATTTGGCGGCGGGACCTGTTCTGGTGGCTCACCAAGACAGGGTTGCTCAACATGAATATCGATTCACGTCTCGGGCGCCGGCTGAGCGAGCGGGAGACACTGATCGGATCAAGCCCAAAGCAGCTCGGGCGCCTCGGTGTCGATCTGCATCCGAGAGCGGTCAGTGTGTCGGGGAACGCCGTGAGTTTCGCTGACGCCACCGAGGTCCGCGTTGACGCGGTCGTGTGGGCCACCGGATACCAGCCCGACTACTCCTGGATCACGGCCCCGGTTCTGGATGCCGGCGGACGGGTCCGCCACCACAGAGGGGTAACCGATGTGCCGGGGCTGTACTTTCTCGGCCTGTACTGGCAGCACACCCGAGGCTCGGCGTTGCTCGGCTGGGTCAAAGACGACGCCGAGTACATCGCGACAGAGATCCAGAACCTGGCCAACAGCCGCGAAGCGCTGCCAGATGCAGCCAATCGCGAACGCCCGATCCTCGGAGAAGCGCAGGAGGAGCCCCATCATGCCGACCCACAGTGACCACACCGAGATTGAGAATCGCGGGAACTTCCCCACCGACATCCGTGACCTTCCAGAGTCACAACCATCCGAGCTCGTCTCCCTCGCTCAGGGTGAGGAGTTCGACTTGGGCATCGCTCCGATGGTCAAGCGGCTGGGCGACGCGACGGTGCGCATGCTCGCCTACAACCGGTCGGTGCCCGGGCCCACCTTGCGGGTCCAGCAGGGTTCTGAAGTGGTTATCAACGTGACCAACGAGGCCGACACCGAGGCCACCGTGCACTGGCACGGGCTGCGGTTGGAGAACGCCTACGACGGGACGCACGAGACCCAGACACCGATGGACGTGGGCGAGAGCTTCAGCTATCGACTGCAGTTCCACGATCCCGGCCTGTACTGGTACCACCCGCACATCCGCGAGGACTACGGCCAGGAGATGGGGCTGTACGGCAATATCGTGGTTGTCCCGTCGGACCCGGACTATTGGCCCCCGGTGAATCGGGAGGAACTGCTCACCCTCGATGATGTGCTGCTCGAGGAGGGTCAGATCGCGTCGTTCAGCCGCACCGAGACGACCTACGTGGCGATGGGGCGGTTCGGCAACACCATGCTCATCGGCGGTGACGTCGCCGCTGAATTGTCGGCCGACCTCGGGGAGGTGGTGCGCTTCTACTTCACGAACACAGCCAACACGCGGGTCTTCAATGTGGGCTTCGACAAGGCCCGGATGAAGCTGGTCGGTGGTGACAGCGGCCGTGTCGAGAAGGAAGCCTTCGTGAATGAGGTGATGCTCGCGCCGTCCGAGCGGATCGTCGTCGACGTCCTGTTCGACCAGCCCGGGCTCGTGACCCTCGAGCACCGGCATCCAGAGCGCACCTATCCCCTGGCATCGGTCACCGTTGGCGAGGCCCCGGCCGTGCCGGAGCTGAGCAAGCAATTCGAGGTGCTTCGCACCAACGCCGACATGACAGCCGAACGGAGTCGGCTGGCTCGGTACCGCGATGTGGCGCCGGACAAGACGCTCGCGTTCGTGGCTGAGATGGACATGGGTGTGCCCGACGGCCCGATCGTCTATTCCTGCCCCATGCACCCCGACGCGGTAAGCGCGGATGAGGGAACCTGCCCCGACTGCGGGATGAAGCTGCTGGCCATCTCCGTCGCCGTCACCTACACCTGCCCGATGCACTCCGAAGTGGTCACCGCCGACCAAGGCCGATGCCCGCACTGCGGGATGAAGCTAGTTGCCGTTGCCGCCACCTACACCTGCCCGATGCACCTCGACGTGGTGAGCGACTCACCCGACCGCTGCCCCCAATGCGGGATGAAGCTCATGCCGTCACAACTCGTCAACCAGACCCGCGAAGACCACGCCAACGAAGCCACTCACGCCCCACAACACGAGACCGACCAGCAGCACGGCCACGCCGGCGGTCACAGCCATGAGGCGACCGGTGGCATCGAGTGGGAAGACGACATGGTCGACGTCAACCGGATCACCACACCAGCCAACATGCGCTGGAAGCTCGTCGACCGCAGCACAGGTGGGGAGAACCATGCGATCGACTGGCACTTCACGGTCGGGGATCAGGTGAAGATCCGGCTGGTCAACGAAATGGACTCCGACCACCCCATGCACCACCCCTTCCACATCCACGGGGCGGGCCGCTTCCTCGTCATGAGCCGCGACGACACCGTCGAGCCCAACCTGGTCTGGAAAGACACCGTCCTCGTGCGCACCGGCGAAACCGTTGACATCCTCCTCGACGTGACCAACCCCGGTCTCTGGATGGCGCACTGTCACATCGCCGAACACCACGAAAGCGGCATGATGTTCAGCTTCAACGTTGACCCCTGAGCCCGGCCGAACCCGACGCCCACCTCTGCATCGGCCAGGAACGTGGCGAACCCTCCCAACCGCTAACGTGGGCCGGTGTCGAACCAGGAAGACCTCCCTGCCCACCACGAGCCGGTGCATGAAATGACGGTGAAAGCAGGCCCACGCAGCCTACGTGTGCCGCTGGTCGCTGGTGCGGTCATTGGTGTGGCTCAGGCTGCCACGCCGTTCGCCTTCTGGTGGCTAGCTCCGGCCACGGTCTACGCCCTCGGACTGGCAATCATCGCCGCGGTCTACATCGGGTTCAGCGTGGCCGACGGACGCAGGAAGGTCATCGCAGCCGAGGTCGCCGTCGCCACGGTCTTCGTCGTTGTCGCCGCCGCCGCCATCACCGGACCAGCCTGGCTCCTGGTCGTCGGACTCACGGGCCACGGCCTCAAAGACCTTTGGCAACACCGCACACAGTTTGTCACCGGCACCCGATGGTGGCCGCCATTTTGCGCAGCCGTGGACTTTGTCGTCGCCGCGATCCTCGCAATCGCGTTAGCCGCGGGGGCAAACGTTCGCTGAAACCCGTCTGCTGTCAACCTGCGCAAGATCCCCTCACCTCCACCCAGTCAAAGCGCCATCGCCGCCGCGTCCTGCGGCACCTGCACGCGGTGATCACCATCGGCACCGACTGGACCGGTCATCGCCACGCACGGCGTCCGGCGCAAGGAGACCCTCACGATCGCAGCCTGAGAGCAGGCGGACCGAGCAGACGGTCGGGGCAAGCCCTACGCGGCCTTGAGGACCACCGAGGTACCTCGACGCTCATCGCGGTCAGCCCCGTCCGTCGTCTCCTCAACCCGACTACACGCTGCCGGGCACAGCCCGAGTTACCGCTATGCAGGGACGCGACGGACGCGGCACCGAACGAATGCTTGACGCGAACCGCTGCCCGCCATTCCACCGCAAGATCTGGCGTGCAGGCCCCGTCCTCCGTGCTTGCGCTGGACGAAGCCGCTCAGTCGTGCAGTGGTCGGCCATCACGCACCGATGAGACCACGTCCTGGATCGCCTGGGTCGTGGTAGCAGCCGGGCCCTCTTCTGAGAGCAGGTCCGCGTGGGCGGCCCCGGCGACGGTGCGGTGGACGCTGTTTGTCGAGAGGGCGGCCAGCTTGTCCTGGTCTGCCATCCAGTCCGGAGCGCTGCCCTCGCCTGCGGTCAGGACGAACAAGGGCTTGTCGCCGAAGTCAGTGAACTCAGCGGCCTCGTTCGCTGATGCGCTGCCCCGGCCGTACTCCTCGATCGTGCTTTGCAGACTGGCCGCACTCGCCGCAGCGCGCGACTCATCGTCAGCGCGAGGCGGCAGGCTGCCGGATGCGAGGCCGGCGTATAGGCGCACCACACCGAAGCGAGCCGTGCTTGCGAGCATCGCGGAGATCCGTCTGAGGCCCTCGTGGGACTCACCAGCCGAGGCCGTCCGAGATGTGGCTGATGAGGCCGGCGCTGTGGAGTCGATGAGCACCATCCCGGCGACTTCGCCGGGGTAGTGAGCGGCGAACGTGAGCACGTAGAGCCCGCCGAATGAATGCCCCGCCAGCACATAGGGGCCAGGGACGTTCGCGCGATCCAACAGTGTGTGCAGATCAGCGGCGATCTGCGTGGCGTCCTGAGGAGTGTCAGCGGGGTCGCTCCACCCGCGGCCGGCGCGGTCATACACGCAGACACGCGTCTGCGTGCCGACGGCGGGAGCGATCCACCCCATGTCCGACGACATCCCGCCGGCGCCCGGCTCGAGGATCACCGTGGGACTACCGGAGCCCGTGCAGCTGATGTGCAGGCGGTGGCCACTCACCTGAACTAGGTCACCAGGCATCGAATATTGCGTCGCCGTCGCGGCGCGGATCGTCTCGTAGCCGCCAGTGATCGAGGCGGCGGCGAGAACGGCGACGACTGGGTAGAGGAGCCATCGCCCGGCCCGACTGCGGAGGTCTCGGCGGATCCGGACGACCATCCACACGACCAATGTCAGCAAGGCTGGCGGCCACACCCAGCTGAGCACGTCGTCGCCGTCCGAACCGAACGCGATGAGCAGCAGGCCACCGACGCCCATGAACAGCGCAGGAGCCCACGCCCATCGCTGGGGCTGATCGGTGAAGCGGTCGGAGAGCAACGCCAGCAACGCCCAACCGACCGCATAGCCACACAGCACGGCACCGGTGAGCGCGCTGATCTCTGCGGGTATGAACGGCGCAGCGACCAGAAGGACCGCGGCCAGTAGACCAGCGGTCAACGAACCCGCCACGATCCAACCGATGTGTCCCCTTGCTCCGGGAGAGGGAGACGACTGGTCTGGGTTGACAGGTGTCGGTTGCCGAGGAATCCCTTGCTGAGAAGTGCGGGTGTTGGTCACGATGAACTCGCTTCCCCTGCACACAACCGGCGGGCGTCGCGCGGCTGCAGCCATCTGCACCCGAGGCACGTGGCACCGTTTCGACGGTAAAGACCCGCCAGCCCAGGCGTACCCGGCAAAGGTCCCCAGTTTCCGAGGCGAACGGGACACTGGGTGCACCCGACCAGGGAGACACGCGAACCATCGGGGAGTGGCACTGAAGCTATACCCGCCTAGGGTATTTCAGGTTCGGCGGAAGCATGACCACCGGTCCGCAGGTTCTCAGCCGAGTGAAGTCTCTGCATGGTCGCCTCATACCGCGCGGCCAGGTCCGCGACCACGCGCACGATCGGGCTGCCGTCTGGGGAGCCGGTCCCGGCGGGCGCGCAGTTCATCGGCGACAGCCACGACGTGGCGATCGCGTCGTACGACGGTCGCGTCTACCGGTGGGAGACCGGACGTGGAACGCGCCCTCGACTTCGCCTGCCAGATGGCCGGGCGGACCCTGACCGAGGAGGAGTGGGAGGAGTTCCTGCCCGCCCAGCCCTACCAGTCCGTCTGCCCCGACGTCTGAGAGGCGGCTCAGTCCAGGGCCTCTGACGGTCTCCGGCCCACGATGTGCTTGGGTTTGCGGGTCAGGCCGGTGCTGGGACTCGTGGAGGATCGCCGATGACCGTCGTCCCCGACATCGAGCTGCTGCGATGCTCGTCATCGCGACCGTCGTCGCCTGGCTCCTGGTGGTGGGGAAGCCCGAGCTGACCGTGCATGCCCCGGTCGAGGCCGAGACCGAGGCCGAGGACGGTGACGCGGGACCGCGGACGAGTCCCCAGGCCTGAGCCCTGATCAGATGGTCCCGTCCGCTCCCCGGTCCTCAGGTGGTCGCGCTGCCGGCGAGGTCGGTGGCAGCGAGCGCCACCTCGGTGGCGATCCGTCGGGGGACGTCCTCCTCGGCGATCGCGACGACCACCGCCCACGCCGGGTCCTCGGCGTGACGGCGCGGTACCGGCGCGGCGGTGCAGGAGACACCGTCCCGGAACTCGCCGTGCTCGCTCACCGTCGCGTCCGCCCGGGCCGCCCTGAGCTCCGCCTCGAGCTCCTCGACCACGGTGCGGGTGCGGGTGGTGAACGGACGCAGCTCGTGGGTCGAGAGGAACCGGCGTCGCTGCTGCGGAGTCATCCCGACGAGCAGCGCTTTGCCGAGCGCGGTCGCGTGCGCGGAGACGTCCAGGCCGAGCTCGAAGTCCTCGAGGTACGGCGAGCCCGGGGCCTCGGCCACCTCCACCACGGTGACGCGCTCCTCGTGCAGCAGGCCGAGGTAGGAGCTCAGCCCCACCCGCTCGGAGAGCTGGCGGAGCACGACCGCCGCCTCGGGTGGTCGCTCGAGCGACGTGAGGAGGTCGTGGAACCGGCGCGCCACGTTGTCGCCGATCACGTACGTCCCGTTGGGGAGCCGGACCAGGTAGCCCTCGTAGGCGAGGGTGCGTGCGAGGTGGTAGCTGGTCGAGATGTTCAGGTCGCACTTGCGGGCGATCGCCTTCACCGGGAGCCCGGGCTCGCGCGACACCACCTCGAGCACGCGCATGGCGCGTCCGACGCTCTGCACGAAGTCGTCCGGCCTACCGTCGTGCGGGACCTCGTCACCAGGCTCCATCGCCCACCTCGCCCTCGGCCGTCGCCCCGTGGCCGTGCCCCCATCGTAGGCAGCGACGCGGGGTCGTCCACCGTTTCGTCATGCGAAATCTGAGGGGGTACCCCGCACCCGGGGCCGGGTCGAGACTGACCACGTGATCGACCCGTCGGTGCGCGACGTGCTCCATGAGGTGTACGACCCGTGCTGCCGCGACAAGGGGATCTCGGTCGTCGACATGGGGCTGCTGCACCGTGCCGAGATCGACGGCGGAGCCGTGCGGGTCGAGCTGATGCTGACCTCGGGCTGGTGCCCGTTCGCGACGACCGTCCTCGGAGACATCGAGACGGCCGTGCGCTCCCTTCCGGGCGTGGACACCGCCACCGTCGACCTGGTCTGGCACGAGGCGTGGTCGCCCGAGCGGCTGTCCGACAGCGCCAAGGCCAAGCTGCGCTTCCTCCCTGACCCGGCGACGGTGAGCGACCCTGCGTCGTACGCCGCGGCGAGCCGGGCCTCCGCCCTCGCCACGAAGGAGCTCTCATGATCGGTGACGCGCTGGTGTTCGACGGGGTGGCCCACCCCTTCAACTTCGAGGCCGACAACGCCCGTGGACCGGCGGGGCAGATGTTCTCCAACCACTTGTACGCGTTCCACACCGTGCTCACGCCGGAGGGACAGCCGCTGATGTCTGCGGACGAGTTCCTGCACAAGTGGACCGTCGAGGAGATCCACGAGATGGTCTACGCGAACTCCGACACGGACATGCTCGTGGCCATGCCGCTGCCGCTGACCGACCTCTACAAGGACGGCCTGTCACCCTGGACGGAGTGCGCGAAGCTCGCGCAGATCGATCCGGACCGCACGGTCATGTGGGGCACTGTCAACCCTCTGGAGGGCAAGGCGGCCCTCGACGACGTGACGCGGCAGGTCGAGGAGTACGGCGCCAAGGCGTTCAAGTTCTACAACGTGCGCTACGAGGACGGCGGCCAGGTGCCCTGGCGGATGGACGACCCGAAGGTCGCGTTCCCCGTGTTCGAGCGCATCCAGGAGCTGGGCGTGAGCCTGGTCGGAGTCCACAAGGGTGTCCCGCTCGGCCCGCAGATGATCGAGCACACCCAGACCTGGGACATGGACGGCGCCGCCGGGGCGTTCCCGGACATCAACTTCGTGATCTACCACGTCGGGCTGCCCTTCATCGACGAGACCTGCTGGCAGCTGATCCGCTACCCGAACCTCCATGCCTCGCTCGCGGCCTCCATCAACTTCGTCGTCCGCGCGCCCCGGCTGTTCGCGGAGCTGCTGGGAAAGCTGCTCTTCTGGTGCGGCGAGGACAAGATCGTCTATGGGAGCGAGGCGCCGATCTGGCAGCCGCAATGGGCGCTGGAGGCGTTCTGGAACTTCGAGATCCCGCAGGACCTTGTCGACGGCTACGGCTACCCGCAGCTCACCGAGCAGGCCAAGCGGAAGATCCTCGGCGAGAACCTCCTGCGTCTGCACGGGATGGACGTCGAGGAGACGAAGGCCAGGCTGGCCGGTTCGGCGTAGCGCTCCCTCCGTCTCACCGGCCCGTCGCAACGTCAGGACGGGACGAGCTCCAGGGCGAGGTCGTCGTCCTCGTGCGGCATCGAGAGCATCACTCGGTCGACCAGCCCCGAGAACCGCTCACGGAGGCCGCTGCGGACCTCGTCCGGCGCGCCGACGACGGCGAACGTGCTCAGGATGTCGTCGTCCACCAGCTCGGCCAGGTCGCCCCACCGCCCCCGTAGCGTGAGAGCGTGCGCCTCGTCGTGCAGGGCACCCCAGCCGTGGTGGTCCAGCACCGGCTTGTACGCCGGGGTCGAGGCGTAGAAGCCGATCTGTCGCCTCGCTGCCGCGACAGCGTCGGCCAGCGCCGCCTCAGTGCGGCCGCTCGCCACCATCGCCATCGCACAGACGGTGACCGCGTCGTCCGGCCGGTCCTCGCTCTGCCGACCCGCCGCGAGCTGCGGAAGGAGGACGTCGGTGAGATAGCTGCGCGAGAGCAGGGGATGACTGAGGAACCCGTCGGCGACCGCGCCGGCCGTCGTGACCATTCTCGGCCCGACGCCGGCCAGCCAGATCGGTGGTGGTCCCTCGGCCACCGGCCCGGGGTTGAACAGCGGCGGCATCAGGGTGTGCGCATAGAAGTCGCCCTGGAAGTCGAGCCGGTCGCCGGACTGCCACGAGTGCCAGATCGCGCGGAGCGCTGCGACGTACTCACGCATGCGGTCCGCGGGCCTCGACCACGGCATGCTGTAGCGACGGACGATGTGTGGCTTGATCTGCGGTCCGAGACCCAGCACGAGCCTGCCACCCGAGAGTCGATGCACGTCGTACGCCGAGTAGGCGGTCACCATCGGTGAGCGGGCGAACGCGAGTGCGATCGAGGTGCCCAGCTCGAGCGCTTCCGTGCCGGTCGTGGCCAGCGCCAGCGAGACGAAGGGGTCGTGGGCAGCCTCGGCGACGAAGAGGCCCCGGACGCTGCCACGCTCCTCGATCAGGCGAGCGACACCGGGAAGGCGCGCGGGATCGCCGTGGTAGGCGAGGTCGAACGCGAGGGTCATGCGGTCCACTCTCGCGCACGTCGAGGAAGCACCACATCCTGAAGGCGGGGACGACTCAGCGCGGGGCGGGGCCGCCGGCGATCGGATGGGCGGGGCCGGTCTCCTCTGCGACGCCCTCCTCCGGGAGCAGCTGGCGCTGCTCGAGGACGTAGAGCAGGACGAAGCCCGGGATGACGAGAATCGCCGCCAGAACCACCACGACGACGAGCGCGACCAGGGTTCCTGACGGTGCAGCGGCCTGCGACACCGTGAGGCTCTCGGGCAGCAGGTACGGCCACTGGGCCACGCCCCACGACACGACGAGCGCCGCGACGGCGAGAGCGGCCAGCAGTCGGGCGCCTCTGCCGGCGCCGCGGAGCAGGAGCACGAGGGCGCCGATGCCACAGAGCACCGTGCCGATGACGACCGGCAACGCCTGTGACGTCAGCCCGTCGTACAGGTACGGCGCGTCGTCGCGCACCACGAAGCCGCCCACGACCAGGACGACGCCCACCACGACGGCCGAGACCACGCTGCGACGCCGGAAGTAGTCCACCAGGTCGGCCTCGCCCGCACCGCGGGCCTCCCACACGAGGTAGACCGAGGCCAGGTAGGCGACCATCGCCAGCGCGAGCAGTCCGGCGACCACCGAGGTGGGGTTGATCCAGCTGTCGACGGGGTCGCCGGCGCGACCCCCGGCGGGCACGCGGCCGGAGGCGATGCCACCGGCAACGGCGCCCATGCAGTAGGGAACGATCAGCGAGGCGGTTGCGAAGCCGGCCCCGAACGCCCTCCTGTAGCGGAGACTGACGACCGTCTTGCGGAAGGCGAAGCTGGCGCCGCGCATCACCACACCCAGGGCTGCGAGGGTCAACGGCACGAAGAGGGTCAGCATCACCGAGGCGTACGCCTCTGAGAACGCGGTCCACGACACCACGAAGATGAAGATCAGCCAGACGTGGTTCGCCTCCCAGACCGGACCGATGGAGCGCTCGATGAGCGCCCGCGGCCGTTCGCCCTTCGCCGGTCCACCGGCGACGAGGTCCCAGAAGCCGGCGCCGAAGTCCGCACCGCCGAACACCGCGTAGGCGGTGATCGCCAGAAGCAGGACCACGGCAACGGTGTCGCTCATCGCGGCAGCTCATCCTTGGTCGGAACAGCCGGGGCGCTGGGACCGTAGGGACTCTCGTGCTCGACGAACGCGCGCTGGCTCCGGAACCGCCGACTCATCCCCCGGAGCACGAGAACTGTGGTCACCGCCAGGGCCAGGTAGAGGACGACGACCGCGATGAACGTCATCCAGACTCCCGAGTTCCCGGTGGCGGCGTCCTCCACCTTCATCCGGTTGTAGACGATCCAGGGCTGCCGGCCCACCTCGCTCACGATCCAGCCGGCCTCCATGCAGATGACGGAGGCCACCCCTGCCACGGCGGCCGCCCGGAGGAACCACCTGCTCGTGGGCATGCGGCGGCGGAAGACCCAGCTCGTGGCGTACCAGACCGACAGCAGGAACAGCAGCGTCCCGATCCCCACCATGACGTCCCAGGCCAGGTGCACGGTGTTGACCTGGCGGTTGGTCGGCCGTTGGTCTGCCGGGACGGAGTCGAGCCCCTTGATGACCGTGGACGTGCCCGTGCTGGGATCCGACAGCCACGAGGCAAGTCCCGGGATCGGGATGCCGCCCTCGACCTCGCCGTCGGAGTTGAGCTTGCCCAGCAGGGTCTCGGGCACGTGGCTGTCCGTCTTGGGCACCAGCTCGATCGCCGCGAACTTCACCGGTTGCTCCTCGTAGACCCAGCGCGCAAGAGCGTCCCCTACGCCCATCTGGATCGGCGTCGCGACTGCGGCGACGGTGAACGCGATCACGAAACCCGTGCGGTGATAGTGGTCCTGCCGTCCGCGCAGCATGGCCGTGGCGTAGACGGACGCCACCATGAACCCGCCCACGAGGTACGCCGCGACGACCATGTGCGCGGCCTGCAGGGGCATGGAGTCGTTGAAGATCACGCTCACGGGGTCGACGTCGACCACGTTGCCGTTGGAGTCGAGGGTGAACCCGGAGGGCGTGTTCATCCATGCGTTCGCCGCGACAACGGAGATGCTGCCGAAGATGCCTGCGATCCAGATCGGCATGCCGGTCCAAAAGTGCGCCCACGGCTTGAGCCGACGCCAGCCGAAGATGTAGATCGAGATGAAGATGGCCTCGGTGAAGAAGAAGATTCCCTCGAAGCCGAACGGTACGCCGAACACCTCGCCCCACTGCGCCATGAACTTCGGCCAGAGCAGCCCGAACTCGAAGCTCAGCACCGTCCCGGTGACCGCCCCCACGGCGAAGGTCACTGCCATGTACTTCGACCAGCGCTGTGCCAGGAGCAAGGCGTCCTTGTCGCCGTGCTTGATGCCTCGGTAGTTGGCGACCAACGTCATGAACGACCATGAGACGCCCAACGGCACCAGGATGATGTGCACGGCGAGGGTGAAGGCCATCTGTGCCCGAGCCCAGGGGACAGGGTCCACCGCAGCAACGGTCGCGAGTGCTTCGACCCCGAACGTCACGACACACGTCCTTCCACGGGGAGACGCCGTACCCGTGCCTCTGGGCTGGTGGATCGCAGCCTAGGGACGCCCGCGCCACGGACACATCACCCGGACGGGATGAGGGTCCGTCAGCGGGGAAGATGCGGCACGGCACTTCATCTCCCGTGGGTGATGCCGCCTGTTGACACGCCGCCCACGATGAGGAGGACGGCCACTCCCCGGTCGTCAGTCACGACTGTCCAGGAGTGTGGGACGTGAGCATCCAGACCTCGCCCTTCCCCCCGATCGCCGACTACGCCTTCCTGTCGGACTGCCATACCGGGGCGCTCGTCGCTCCTGACGGATCGGTCGACTGGCTGTGCATGCCGGCGTTCGACTCGGCGAGCGCGTTCGGCAACATCCTGGACCGGGGCGCGGGGTCGTTCCGGTTCGGGCCTTACGGCATCAACGTGCCGACCGCCCGCACGTACGTGGCCGGCACCAATGTGATGTCCACGACGTGGCACACCCCTGCCGGCTGGGTGGTGGTCCACGACGCCCTTGCGATGGGGCCGCGCCGTCGGCCGGACACGGTGACCCCGCACACGCGACCGCCGGCCGACGA
>Ga0190271_10001210_pt1 | contig 14369 bp, 12 predicted proteins | sample Popmic356T_FD_133747 | JGI IMG/M metagenome (GOLD analysis project Ga0190271, IMG submission 133747) | Populus adjacent soil microbial communities from riparian zone of Weber River, Utah, USA - 356 T | ecosystem: Environmental > Terrestrial > Soil > Riparian zone | place: USA: Utah | collected...
GGCGCCTGGATCGAATACCAGCTCGGGACGTCCGAATTCGGATAGCCGAGTTCCGTCAGGGTGCGGACGCCAGGCCACTCGTCGGAGCGCTTCGGGGAGTTGAGGTTGAGCAAGGTCAGCTTGCCGGCGCGCACATGCGGCAGCGGGTTGATCTCGTTCATCAGTTGGATCTGGCCGGCGAGCAGATCGTTGAGCGCATCGGCGCTGCCGCGGTAGGGCACGTGCAGGACGTCGATCTTGGCGCGATAGTTCAGCATCTCAATGCGCATGTGCGTCGAGGTGCCGTTGCCCGCCGATCCAAACGACAGCTTGCCCGGATTTTTCTTCGCGTGGTCGATCAATTCCTCGAAGGTCTTGATGCCGGTGGACGGGTGAACGACGAAGCCGGAAATCAAATCGCCGACGCGAGCGACCGGGGTGAAGCTCGTGACCGGATCGTAAGGCACCTTGCGCAGCGAGGGCAGAATGTTCAGCGGCGCGGACGGCGTCAGCAGGAAGGTGTAGCCGTCCGGCGGAGACTTCGAGACCGCCTCCGTGCCAATCATACCACCGGCACCGCCGCGATTTTCAATCACGAAGGGCTGGCCAAAAGCCTGGCTGAGTTTTTCAGCCCAGGGCCGGCCGATCAGGTCGGTGGCGCCGCCGGGCGCATAGGGGAGGATCAGCTTGACCGGCTTGTTCGGCCACGCAGCGGCCTGCGCAGAGACCTTGGTGGCGGCAAATCCGCCGATTGCGGCCGCACCGGCGGTTTTGAGGAAATCACGACGCTTCATGGGCGAGTCTCCAGTCACTCCGGCAGCGACCTGCCGCTCTTCTCGGGTTGCGGGATGCGACCACCAACGCCTTGTATTGTCAACGGTATCCCGGCTGTTGCGGAGCGTTACCAGGTCGCATCCAGCACCTCGCGCAGCAGGTCCTTCTCCTTGACGAACTCCTGCTTCGGATCGGCATTGAAGTTCTTCAACGATGCGCTGAGGATTTTCTCTGCGCTCGAGCGCGGGATATCGAGTTGCGAGAGGCTGGTCGGCATGCCGATCGATGCAAACACTTTTTCCAGTTTGTCGGCGGCGCGGAACGGGGCGTCCTTGACCGGGTCGCCGTCCTTCCAGACGCCGAGCGCTTTCGCAATCGCGCACATCTCCATCGCGTCGCGCGAGCCGAGCCGCCGCATCACCACCGGCGTCATCGCGCAATGGGCTGCGCCTTGGGAAACGTGTTCGTGCATGTTGAACAGGCTTGCCGCATACGCATAAACCAGCCGGCTGACCCAATGGCGCACCGGTCCGCCGCCGTCATCGGCCTCGCGGTTCTGCAGGAAGGTCGCGACGCAGAGATCGATGCGCGCGGCCGCATCGCGCGGATCCTTCAGGCGCGGCAGCGCCCGGCTGACAATCTCGAACACCTGCCGGCGGTTGAAGTCCGCAAGCGGTGTGGCGCGCGTGTAGCCCATGTTCATGATCGCGCGCCAGTAGATCGCGCCGCCGCTGGCGCAGACCATCGACTCCGGCGCGGTGAGCAGCGCGTCCTGGTCCCAGAACAGCGCGACCGGCCGCGTCTTCGGATCGAAGAACTCCATCCGGCCTTCGTGTCCGGCCTTCTTCATCGGCGAGCCGGCGCGGTTCTGCGCCGAGGACCCTGCGGTGAGAATATTGATGATCGGCAGCTTCGGCGCCATCAGCCTCGGCGAAATCGCCGGCATGCCGGGGGGATACTGTGTGATCAGCTTCTCCACCGGCTCCTTCTCGGCCAGCAGGATGGCGATGATGCGCGCGCCCTGGATAACGCTGCCGGCGCCGACCGCAAGCAGGATGTCGGCGTTGACCTCGCGCGCCCTGTCGCGCGCGGCGATCACGTTCTCATATGGCGTATCCTTGCCGATCTCGTCGTAGAGACCGGCGAAATTTTCACCGAGCAGTTCCTTGATGCGACCGATCAGCGGCGTGTTGCGCGAGACCGAACGGCCGCAGATGATGAAGGCGCGCTTGGCGCGATGCCGTCCGACTTCGGACGGCAGGCTCTCAAGCGCATCCTTGCCGCTGTAGACGCGGACCGGATAGCTGACGAGGCGGAAGTCGTGATTGTGAGAGACTGTTTCGTTCATCGTTACCTTCCAACCAGTCCGCGCTGCTCCGCGGCCGTCACTCGAGCTTGATATTCGCGGCCTTGATCAGCTCTTCGTTGCTCTTCATGTCGTCGATCAGGAATTGCGCCATCTGCTCACGCGTCTGGATCCGTGGCGCTCCACTGACCTGGCGCAGCTTCTGCTGCATCGGCTCGCCCTTGATGATTTCGACGACGCGGGTGTGCAGCTTGTCGATGATGTCGTTGGGCACGCCAACCGGCGCCCAGATCGCGTACCAGCTCGGCAGATCGGAATTCGGATAGCCAACCTCGGTGAGCGTCGGCGTATCGGGAAACTCCGCAAGGCGATCCGGCGAGTTCATGCAAAGCAGGTTCAATTTTCCGGCCTTCGCATGCGGCAGAACGTTGATCTCGTTCATCATGTGAATCTGGCCGGCGAGGATATCGTTCAGCGCATCGCCCGCACCGCGATACGGCACGTGCAGGACGTCGATGCCGGCACGGTACTTGATCATCTCGATCCGCATGTGCTGGATCGTGCCGAGGCCCGATGAGCCATAGATCAGCTTGCCCGGATTCTTCTTCGCGTAGTCGACCATTTCCTTCATGGTCTTCAGACCAAGCGACGGGTGAATCACGAAGCCGGAGACGCTATCGCCGACGCGGGCGACCGGAAGGAAGTTCTTCCGGGCGTCGTAGGGCGTCTGTCGTAACAGCGGCAGCACCGAGATCGCCGCCGATGGCGTCAGCAGGAACGTGTAGCCGTCGGGCGCGGCTTTCATCGCCGCCTCCACGCCGATCGAGCCGGCGGCACCGCCGCGATTCTCGACCACGAACTGCTGGCCGAACGACTGACTCAGCGCGTCGGCCCACGGGCGACCGATGATGTCGCTGGCACCTCCTGGCGCATAGGGAATGATCAGCTTGACCGGCCGCGCGGGCCAGGCCGCGGCCTGTGCCGAGGCGCGGCTACCTACTGCGGCGCTGGCAGCGGCCGCCGTCGACAGTTTCAGGAAATCGCGTCGCTTCATCGTTGTTCTCCAGCTGTCCGCACTTTGCGTCCGGATGTCTGTCATTCCAGCTTGATATTCGCGGCCTTGATCAGTTCGGCGTTGCGCTGCATTTCTTCGGCGAGGAACTTGCCCGTTTCCTCCGGGGTGACGACGACTTCAACCGCGCTGATCGATTGCAGCTTCTTCTTCATGTCGGCGCCGTTGCCGATTTCGGCGATCTTGGCATTGAATTTCTGGATGATGTCCGCCGGCGTACCGGCCGGCGCCCAGATCGCGTACCAGCTGATCATGTCACAACCGGGATAGCCACATTCGGTCAGCGTCGGTGTGTCCGGAAACTCCGGAGAGCGCTTCGGGTGATTGATGCTGAGCAGGTTCAGCTTGCCGGCCTTCACGTGCGGCAGCGGATTGATCTCGGCCATCATCTGAATGTTGTTGGCGAGGAGATCGTTCAGCGAGTCCGCGCTGCCGCGATAAGGCACGTGCAGGATGTCGATCCCGGCCTTGTACTTCACGATCTCGAGCCGGAAGTGCGTGATCGTACCGTTGCCCGCGGAGCCGTAGCTCAGCTTGCCGGGATTGGCCTTTGCGTAGGCGACCATCTCCTGGAAGGTCTTCACGCCGACCGACGGATGAATGACGAACCCGGAGATCGTGTCGCCGACGCGGCCGACAGGGAGGAAATTCTTTTGCGGATCGTAGGGCGTCTTCTGCAGGAGCGGCAGGATCGTCAGCGCGGCGCATGGCGTGAGGAGGAACGTGTATCCGTCGGGCGGAGACTTCATCACCGCCTCGGAGCCGATCATGCCACCGGCGCCGCCGCGGTTCTCGACCACGAATTGCTGGCCGAAGGCCTGGCCGAGCGCCTCGGCCCAGGGGCGCGCGATGATGTCGCTCGCGCCGCCCGGCGCATACGGTACCACAAGCTTGACCGGCCGCGCGGGCCACGCGGCCTGCGCCGATGCGCTGCCGGAAACCGCCCCGGCAAGCCCTGCGGCGGAAAGTTTGATGAAATCGCGACGGCGCATGATGATCTCCGTTCTTGTTGTTCTTCGATACGGACAATGCAGATCGCAAGCTGCCTTGTCGTTCACTCCTGAAACGCCTCTTCGCGCTTCTTGCGCACGTTCGGCGCAATCACGATCAGCAGCAGGATCACCGCCATGACCAGGAAAGTGAACGACAACCAGCGATCGTAGAATACCCACGGGTCCCCGCGCGACAAGAGCATCGCTCGTCGCATGTAGACTTCCATCAGCGGACCGAGGATGAACCCCAGCAGCAGCGGTGCAGGCTCGCACTCCAGCCGCATCAGCAGGTAGCCAAGCACGCCGAAGAAGGCGATCAGCAGCACCTCCTCCGCGGCATTGTTGAGGCTGTAGGTTCCGATGCAGCAAAAGAACAGGATTGAAACCGCCAGCAGCCGGTAAGGCACCAGCAGCATCCGTACCCAGATGCCGATCAGCGGCAGGTTCAGGACGACCAGCATCAGGTTGCCGAGCCACATCGAGACAATCAGGCCCCAGACGAGTCCGGGCCGCTGATCCATCACCTGTGGCCCGGGAATGATGCCGTGGATCATCATGCCGCCGATCATCAGCGCCATCACCGGGTTGGACGGAATTCCGAGCGTCAGCATCGGAATGAACGAGGTTTGCGCTGCGGCATTGTTGGCGGCCTCGGGCGCCGCAACGCCCTCGATTGCGCCTTTGCCGAAACGCTCCGGCGTCCGCGAGATTTTCTTTTCAAGCGTATAGGCCGAGAACGACGCCAGCACGGCGCCGCCGCCCGGCAACAGGCCGAGGAAGCTGCCGAGTGCGGTGCCGCGAAGGATGGGTCCGATCGACTGTTTGATATCCGCGCGCGTCGGCATCAGGCCGCTGACCTTGGCGCTGACCAGGTCCCGCCGCTCCGTGTTGGTGAGGTTGTGAACGATTTCGGCGATACCGAACACACCCATGGCCAACGGAACGAAACCGATGCCGTCGAACAGCGAACTGATGCCGAAGGTAAAGCGCGTATTGCCGGTGTTGACGTCGGTACCGACGAGGCCGAGCAGCATGCCGAGAAAGATCATACCAACCGCCTTGATGACCGAGCCGCGGGCCAGCACGATCGCAAACACCAGCCCGAGCACCATCAGCGAGAAATAGTCGGCTGCGGCAAACTGTTGCGCGACCTTGGTCAGCGGCGGCGCCGCAAGTGCAATGATGACGGTCGCGACGCAACCGGCAAAGAACGACGCGATCGCGGCGATCGCGAGCGCCGGACCGGCCCGGCCCTGGCGCGCCATCTGGTAACCGTCAATACACGTGACGACCGAACTCGACTCGCCGGGAAGATTGACCAGCACGGCCGTGGTCGAGCCACCGTACTGCGCGCCGTAGTAGATGCCGGCGAGCATGATCAGCGCGCCTTCCGGCGACAAATGGTAGGTCACGGGCAACAACAGCGCCAGCGTCGCCAGCGGACCCACGCCCGGGAGCACGCCGATCGCCGTGCCGATGATCGCTCCGCACAGGCAATAGAAAAGGTTCTTGAACGAGACTGCGACGGATATGCCGAGCGCGAGGTTGTCGAACAGATTGCCTAGTTCCATGGCAGCACCTTGATCGGCATTCCAAGGGCATAGATGAACAGGCCGTAGCCGATGAGAAGCATCAGGACGGAGAAGGCCGCGAACTCACGCCAGCGCGTTTCGTGGGTGCCGAGCGCTGCGAGTGTCATGGAAACGACCATCGCAACGATCAGACCCGCTGTGTCGACAAGCAGCGAGAACGCGATCACCCCGATCGTCACCATCACCAGCGGACGCCACGGCGTGTTCGGCATGCCGGTCACCGCAACCAGCATCGCCAGCGTCACCGCAATGATCGGGCTTCCGTCACCCTGGATTTTCAGAGCCGCGAGGATCGGCGGAAAAACCGTCAGATACAAAACGAGGATCGCAACGCCGAGCAACACCATCACGACCGGCCGCCAGCTGAAACGGTAAGTGCCTTCTCCAGGGCCGACAAACGCCTTGATCCACATCAGGACGCCCGTACCGATCAGGCACCAGGCGAGGATGCGCGGCAGCACCCCCGTGCCGGGCCTCTGGGCGACGCCCATGCTGTAAGTTGATCCTATGTAGTAGGCGCCGATTCCGATGACCAGAAACAGGAGGCCAGTGGCGAAATCCTGGCCGCTCTTCAGTCGGATTTGCATCGCGGACGGCCCTCCCCCGGACCATACGAACAGGACTCTTGAAACGGCCAAGAAACCGCGCAGCGGCTGTGCCGCGGGGCTTTCTTGCTTGTCGGCCCATGTGCCAGAACCGCGGCGCCCCGCTCCAATGGGTACAATCAACGCGGGAGCGAGGCAATACGACCGCGACCGCACAATCAGGCGTTGCTGGATGGCCGCGCCTTCACGCGCTCGAACCAGGCCAGAATGTTCTTGTTGGCCGGATCGATCGTCTGTCCGTTCTTGGCGAAGAAGCCGCCCAGACAGAACAGCAGGATGTCGGCCATCGTGAAGCGTTTGCCGCAGATGAACTCCTTGCCGTTCATCTGGCCGTCCAGCCACGCGATGCGATCGGCGGCGACCTTCTTCAGTCCGGCCGAAGCTTCCGGGACGGTCACGATCCGCTTTGAAAAGAACTTCTCCGCTTCGCCATAGCGAAAGCCATTTCCCATCATCTCGCAGATGTTCAGGTCGATGCGGCGCGTCCACATGCGGCACTCGGCGCGCTCTTCCGCATTCGTTCCGATCAGCGCGGGTGCCGGATGCTTCTCCTCGAGATATTCGCAGATCGGCACGACTTCCGAAATGGTGATGCCGTTGTCGAGTTCGAGCGCCGGCAGCTGGCCGTGCGGATTGCGCAACAGATACGGCTCCTTGCGATTGTCCCCGGCCCGCAGATCCACTTCCTCCTTCTGCAGTTCGATACCTTTTTCGGCAGCAAACATGCGCACCATATGCGGGTTCGGCCCCATCGAATTGTAGAACTTCATGTCTCACTCCCTCTGGCACGCAATGACGATGCGCTTGCCACAAGGATAGACGAGTTCGCGCAGCCGACGAAAGGGGCAGGAATGCCGATCAGGTGTTGTTCAGACGATGAGGTCGAGAACCGCTGCGTAATGGCAACCTGCCGCGAGCAGGACGAAGCCGTGCCAGATGGCGTTCTGAAAGCGCAGGCGCTCCCAGACGTGAAAGATGACGCCGGCCGAATAGAGCACGCCGCCGGCGGCGATCAGCCACAGTGTCGGTCCGGGCAAGGCGTCGCCGATCACGTCAAAGACCATCACGCCGCTCCATCCCATGGCCAGATAAAGCCCGATGGCCAGCCTGTCGAAGCGGCCGGGGAAGAACAGCTTCAGCACGATGCCGATGGCGGCGACGCTCCACACACCGGCCATCAGCACCACCGACGTGATGCTCACCTTCATCTGCGCGATGAACGGCGTATAGGTCGCGGCGATCAGCACGTAGATGGCCGAGTGGTCGAAGCGGCGGAGAATCCACTTCCAGCGCGACACCGGCAGCAGATTGTAGGCGGCGGACAGGCCGAGCATGGCCATCAGCCCGGCGGCATAAACCGAGACCGCCGCGATATCCGCCGCCGTCGCAAAATGACAGGCAACGACGATGAGAACGACCGCCGCGATCAAACCGGAACCCACGCCGATCGCATGCACAACGCCGTCCGCGACGATCTCATGCCGGTCGTAGTTCCAGCGGACGCCGGGCGGTGCACCGTGCAGAGTACGCGACGCAAGCTCTTTCAACTGGAAAATCGTCATGACGAAAGCTGGGCCGGATCCTGATTAGCAAATCGCAACGATGCGGAACACCGCTATGCGCCTTTTCGGTGGGCGATGTGATGATTTCATGTCAGCGGGGATACGACTATCGGTCAGTCCTCGGTCTTCCACTGCGCAACGGTCATGACCTGGGGCTTTTCCGCATAGCCGACCGTCCACATGTCCACCACCCACTCGTCGCCGCCGGCACGATCCTTGATCACCGGCGTGTTGTGCGGCGTCTGCAGCACCAGCACGTTGCCGCGATAGCGCGGCTCGATCACCGTGTGATGGCGGAGGTAGCCCCAGCTTTGCATCAACAGCAGCAGCGAGGTGATGTTGCGCGTGGTATCCCAGCAATCGTAGTTGGTCGCATCGGCGTTGTGGCGGAAGTCGGCCCGGGCTATCCGTGTCGTCGTGCGCAGGATCGGTCCGAGCCGCTTGTCCCACCAGACCACGGCGTCCTGCACTGCAGCCCGCTCGGCCGCAGCCGACGCCTTGCCCTTGGCCATGATGGCGTCGAGTGCCTTCTTGTCGGCAGCGGTGAACTCGAATTCGAGGCGCCTCCGGCAAACGAAGCCGTAGCAGATCGTCATCGAGTTCCCGTTCGGCGGATAGATCGAGACGCTTTCATAGAGATAGGCGACGCCGGGCAGCATGTCGATCGCGCCAGCCGGCGTGACGATCGTGCTCGTCAGCAGCGCCAGCGCGAAGGTTCGATGCTTCAGGGAGGAAACCATACGCGGGAAAATAGCCGATCGCCCTCACAGTTGCCAAGCAGGCCCGGCATCAATCGGCTCAGACGAAGCTGCGATTCCAGACCGGGCTGATCAAAATCTCGTTCATGCAGACATGCGGTGGCATATTCGCAACAAAGGCGATGGTTCGGCCGAGATCCTCGATCTGCAGCATCCGCGCCATGTCCTCGGCCGTCGGCGGCACCGGCCGCTTCTTCATGATGTCGGTCGCCACTTCTCCGGGGCACAGCGCGCTGGCGCGCAGGCCGTTCCTGAATTCCTCCTGATTGAAGGAGTGCGTCAGGGCCACGACCGCATGCTTGGTCGCGCTGTAGGCGGGTCCCGTGACCTTCGACGGCAGCTTGCCGGCCCATGACGACACGTTGACGATGGTGCCGCTCTTTTGCGCGCGCATCGCCGGCAATACCGCGCGGATGCAGTACATCAGACCGTTGAGGTTGATATCGACCACCTGATCCCAGGCCTGTGTCGTCAGGTCGGCCCAGCTGCGGTTGGTGATGTTGAGGCCGGCGCTGTTGACCAGCAGATCGATCCGGCCGTGCTTCTGCAGAATGCTGGCAGCGGCCTGCTCGACCTTCGCGGCATCGCCGACATCGAGCGCAACGGCTTCCACGTTGCCTCCGAGATCCTTTGCGACCTGATTGAGCACGTCGGCGCGGCGGCCCGAAATCACCACCGTCCAGCCCTCCGACGCCAGCACCTTGGCGCCGCCGAGACCGATGCCGGTGCCGCCGCCAGTGATCCAGGCGATCTTCTTCGCAGCCATCTGCTCCCCCCGTTTTGATTTAGGGAGTTCTATCGCAGAAATCGTCCTGCTGGACTACCCGCACTATTCCGCTGGCTGCGCGACCAGTTGCGGCTGCTTGCGCAGCTCGGGCGGGAAGACCAGCGCCGCAACAACGAGGAACGCCGTGAGCGCCGCGAACGCCTTCAGCGTCAGCGCAAAGCCGCCCTGGTCGTGCAGCCAGGCGATCAGGCCGACGGCGACACCGGCCGCGGTGAAGCCGATGAAGTAGCGCACCGAATAGGCGCGCGCCCGCCACTCGTCGGCGGTGTACTTGCCGACCATGGTGTCGTTCACCGTGACCATGCCGAACATGCCCATGACGACGCCGATCGACACCAGCAGCAGCGGCACGTTGTTGAGCACGGCGGCGCCGTAGAGCAGCGGCGCCGGCACCAGCGACATGAGCAGGAAGATGCTCTTGAACGAATACCGGTCGAGCAGCTTGCCAATATTGTACTGCGTCAGCGCGCCGAACACGTAGACGCACGCCGTGATCACCCCGAGCAGCGCCGGGTTGGTCGTCATGTCGCTCAAACGCTCCGCGAACAGCTTCGGCAATGCGACGGTCACCGCATTGAAGGTGGTTGACGCAGCCAGCACGGCAATCAGCACCGACAGGAACACGCGCCACAGGTGCGATTTCGCCACGCGCGACGACGGCTGCTCCGTCGTATGGCCCTTGCGCACCTCGTGCACCACGTTGAGCATGAAGACGACGCCGATCGCAACGGTGGCGATGCCCGGCAGGATGAAAGCCCAGCGCCAGCCGAGATACTGCGCCAGCACGCCGGTGAGCAGCGCCGACAGCGCGACGCCAAGATTGCCCCAGACGCCGTTGATGCCGACTTCCTTGCCGACCTGCTCGGCATAGGAAACGATCATCGCGGTGCCGACCGGGTGATAGATCGATGCGAAGATGCCGATGGCGAACAGCGCTATGCCAAGCTGCAATGGCGTCTGCACGAAGCCGACGCTGATCATGGACGCCCCGATGCCGATGAAGAAGATCGCAATCATGTGGCGGCGGCTCCAGCGGTCGCCGAGCCAGCCGGTGGCGAGCGAGCCCGCGCCGAAGGCAATGAATCCGGGCGTCGCGTACGGAAGCATCTCGGCGTAGCCGAGTTTGAAGGCCGGCCCCATCAGGATCACCGCGGCCGCAAAGATCAGCATCGCGTAGTGATCGATGAAGTGGGCGATGTTGACGTAGTTGATGACGGTCTGCGGGCGGTTCATGGCGTTCAGGTCCGGCATTGCAAATCGGTGGCGAGAGTATACGCTGGCGCTTGATCGATGTGTAGCCAATGAATATCGCCAAAACGCCAACGGCCAAATTCCGCGACGTGCGCCAGGGACGCGGCAACGTCGAGATTCTGGCGCGCAACATCCGGAGCGGCGAGCGGCTCGATCCGCATATGCACCGGCAGGCGCAACTCGTGTTTGCGGCAAAAGGCGTGATGCAGGTGCAGACGCCGCGCGGGGTCTGGCTGGTCCCGCCGGAACGCGCGGTGTGGGTGCCGCCGCGGCTCGAACACGCCATCGACGTCCTGTCGGACATCGAGATGCGCACGGTCTACTTTCAGCCGCGCTGGCTCGCGCGGCAGAAGACCAATGCGGCGGTTTCCAGCGAGTTCGTCGTCCGCGTGGGCCCGCTGATGCGCGAGGCGATCCTCGCCATGTTCGACCCGCAATGCGACGCGCCGCGGAAGCTGACGCTGGCGCAGCTTGTGATCATGGACCTGCGTGATGCAGGCGATGCCTCGACCTTCATGCCGATGCCGGCCGACGAGAAGGCGCGCCAGGTCGCCAACATCATCCTTGGCGACCCGGCCGCCGATCGCGATCTGGAGTCGCTGGCGGCGGAAGCGGGAATTTCAGGACGGACCTTGACGCGGCTGTTTCCCGAGCAGACCAAGCTGACGCTGAAGTCATGGAAGCAGCGCGCCCGCGTGATCGCCGCGATCGAACGGCTCGGCCAGCCCGGCATCTCGATCAAGCAGGTCGCAACCGCCCTCGGCTCCTCGTCGAGCGCCGCCTTCAGCTTCGCGTTTCGCGACGTGACGGGCGAGACGCCGACGGCGTTCCTGTCGCGGCGGGAGGGAGCTGCACACTAGTTATCCGTCACTGTGAGCTACACGCGCAAAGCGCGTGCCTCAGGATGACGGAACACTACTCCGCCGCCTCTCGCCTTGCCGGAAAAAACCTGTTCTCCGGCCGCGGCAGGCCGAGGTTCTCGCGCAGCGTCGTTCCCTCGTACTCCTTCCGGAAGATGCCGCGGCGCTGCAGCTCCGGCACGACCTTGTCGACGAAGTCGTCGAGGCCGCCCGGCAGGTACGGGAACATGACGTTGAAGCCGTCGGAGCCCTCCTCGACCAGCCACTGCTCCATCTGGTCGGCGATCATCTTCGGCGTGCCGAGGAACTTCGAGCCGCCGTAACCACCGAGCCGCTGCGCGATCTGGCGCACGGTGAGGCTATCCCGCTTCGCCATGTCGATCACGCGGTCGCGTGCACTCTTGCTGGCATTGCTCTCCGGGATTTCCGGCAGCGGACCGTCCGGATCGAACTTCGTTGCGTCATGACCGATCGCAATCGACAGCGAGGAGATGCCGTTGTCGTAGTGCACGCGGCTGTCGAGCAGCGCCATCTTCTCCTTGGCTTCCTCTTCGCTGTCGCCGACGACCACGAACGCGCCGGGCAGGATCTTCAGGTGGTCGCGGTTGCGGCCGAGCTTGTCGAGCCGGCCCTTCACGTCCGCGTAGAAGGCTTTTGCCGCGGTCAGGTTGCCGCCGGCCGCGAACACCAGTTCGGCGGTCTCGGCGGCGAGTTGCTTGCCCGGCTCGGAGGCGCCGGCCTGCACGATCACCGGCCAGCCCTGGATCGGCCGTGCAATATTGAGCGGTCCGCGCACCGACAGGTACTTGCCCTTGTGATTGAGCGTATGCATCCGCGCCGGATCGAAATAGAGGCCGGACTCGACGTCACGCACGAACGCATCGTCGGCAAAGGAATCCCACAGGCCGGTGACCACATCGTAGAACTCGCGCGCGCGCACATAGCGCTCGTCGTGGTCCATGTGGTCGTCGAGCCCGAAATTCAGCGCCGCATCCGGGTTCGACGTGGTGACCACGTTCCATCCCGCACGGCCGCCCGAAATGTGGTCGAGCGACGCGAAGCGGCGGGCGATATGATAGGGCTCATCAAATGTTGTTGATGCGGTTGCCACGAGGCCGATCCGCTCGGTCGCGCCCGCCAGCGCCGACAGCAGCGTGAACGGTTCGAACGACGTCACCGTGTGGCTGCGCTTCAGCGCGTTGATCGGCATGTTCAGCACGGCCAGGTGATCGGCCATGAAGAAGGCGTCGAATTTTCCGTATTCCAGTTTCTGGATGAAACGTTTGATGTGCGAAAAGTTGAAGTTCGCGTCTGGAAATGCTCCAGGGTAGCGCCAGGCGCCGGTGTGGATGCTGATCGGGCGCATGAAGGCGCCAAGTTTCAGTTGACGTTTGCTCATCGGCGGCAGGCCCCTGATATTCTCGTTGCTGAGCAAGTATTCCAAGCGCACGCAACGTCAAGGGGAGTGGCTGCGGTAAAGCCATTTCGCACCCTGCAAATGCGAGCTGACCCGGCCGTAATCCCGCCGCGGAGCGGATTGCATTCTGAGGCAGAAAGAACCAATATCGCCCCCAACGCCTGATGGGGCGTTCACATCTTGCTGCTCACACCATGAGCAGCGGCCGCGAGCCAGAAAATCACCCTGCCGGGAGTTGGGATCGCCGACGATCCCGTTTGGTTCCTGAGGAAACTTCCAAGTCGAGAGGTCAATAACGATGGTCAACAGATTGAAATTCTATATCGACGGCGCCTGGGTCGACCCGGCCGTCATGAAGACGGTCCCGGTGGTCAATCCCGCAACCGAAGATGCCATGTACGACGTCGCCGTCGGCTCGAAGGCGGACGTGGACAAGGCCGTCGCCGCCGCCCGCAAGGCGTTCGAGACTTTCCAGTTCACGACGCGCGAAGAGCGCATCGAACTGCTCACCAAGATCATCGCGGCCTATCAGACCCGCGCCAAGGACATCGCCACCGCCATCTCCGACGAGATGGGCGCGCCGATGACGCTCGCCGAGCGCGCGCAGGCCGCCGCCGGCCTCGGTCACCTGGCGTCGACGCTGAACGTGCTGAAGGACTATCACTTCGAAGAGAAGGTCGGCACGGCGACGGTCGTCAAAGAGGCGATCGGTGTCGTCGGCATGATCACCCCGTGGAACTGGCCACTCAACCAGATCGCCTGCAAGGTTGCTCCCGCGATCGCCGCCGGCTGCTGCATGATCCTGAAGCCGTCGGAGTTCACCCCGACTTCGGCCCTGATCTTCGCCGAAGTGATGCATGAAGCGGGCGTGCCGAAGGGCGTGTTCAATCTCGTCAATGGCCTCGGCCCCGAAGTCGGCGTCGCGATGAGCGAACACCCCGGCATCGACATGATCTCGTTCACCGGCTCGACCCGCGCCGGCATCGACGTCGCCAAGCGCGCGGCCAACACCGTCAAGCGCGTCAGCCAGGAACTTGGCGGCAAGTCGCCGAACGTCATCCTCGAGGACGCCGACTTCCAGAAGGCGGTGACCGGCGGCGTTGCGCACGTGTTCAACAACTCCGGCCAGTCCTGCAACGCGCCGACCCGCATGATCGTGCCGGCCGCGAAGATGAAGGAAGTGGCGGCGATTGCGAAGGCGCAGGCCGACAAGACCAAGGCCGGCGACCCGAAGTCTGCCGACACCACCATCGGTCCGGTCGTGAACCGCACGCAGTGGGACAAGATCCAGGCGCTGATCAAGAAGGGCATTGACGAAGGTGCGACGCTCGTCTCCGGCGGCCCCGGCCTGCCCGAGGGCGTCAACAAGGGCTTCTACGTTCGCCCGACCATCTTCGCCGACGTCACCAGCGAC
>Ga0190271_10001211_pt1 | contig 14368 bp, 12 predicted proteins | sample Popmic356T_FD_133747 | JGI IMG/M metagenome (GOLD analysis project Ga0190271, IMG submission 133747) | Populus adjacent soil microbial communities from riparian zone of Weber River, Utah, USA - 356 T | ecosystem: Environmental > Terrestrial > Soil > Riparian zone | place: USA: Utah | collected...
ACCCGAAGACCCAAGTTTTGCAAGGCCTGAGTAAACATCGGCGAATGACGGCGAACGGTAGTTAGGTGGACCTCAGCTCCACCAGTGGGTAAAGAGAGTAGGCTTGTCCTTCCCGTTGGCCCCAGGAGCCATATCGAAGCGCCGCTTCGACCAACTTCCAACGAATGCGACGCAGGCAGATACCGCTGCGCATCGGGCGGGCTTCTCGCGCGCGACATGTCTCAAGTCACAAAAGACTTGAGATGCGGGCACGGTACAACAATTCAATTACCTCAATAAATTTGGCAAATTCTGCTCGTTCAGGTTGTGGCCTTGCCTGTACACATTCGAAGACCGTCGTCATGCCACCCTGGAGCGCCGCATCATTTTGACCGTCAGCATAGGCTAAAATTACGAGGAACAGATGCCGGACACTTCAGGACGAAACTCATCCGCGCTTGCGGTGTAATGAGCGTCGCCGCTTCGCTTCGAACGGACAACCGGTCTCTGCTCTGGCTGCTGGGACTGGGCACCTTCGCCATCGGCATCGATGCCTTCGTCGTCGCCGGCGTTCTCGACCATATCGCAAGCGATATGCAGGTGACCCCGGCGCTGGCGGGCCAGCTGATTACCATTTTCGCCGTGTCCTACGCGGTCTTGCTCCGCTCAGCGCGTGGCTTCTGGGAGGCTTGAATCGCAAGAAGGTACTTCTGCTGGCCCTGGCGATTTTTGTCGTCGGCAATGTCTTGTCTGTGCTGGCAAGTTCGTTCGAGATATTGGCATTGAGCCGTGCGGTTGCGGCGCTGGGCGCAGCCACCTACACGCCGCAAGCGTTAGGGGCGGTATCGCTGCTCGTCGAGCCTGAGCGCAAAGGTCGGGCACTTTCCATCGTCTATGGCGGGATGACCGTTGCGACCGCACTGGGCGTACCCTTCGGCACATTGTTGGGTCAAACATTTGGCTGGCGCTTTACCTTCGCCGGGATCGTTGCGATTGGCGTGCTGACATTCGGCGGATTGGCCCTCGTCTTGCCGGATTTGGCAGCCCCGGGCGTCCACCGCCTGCGCGACCGGCTGTCAGCGATCGGCAACCCGGCTGTGCTCCTGACATTGAGCATCACGTTTCTCGCCGCCCTCTCGGAGCATTCCGTATACAGCTACATCAGCCTCATTCTTGCCGATGTCCGTTGGGGAGAGAATGCGGTCCTGCCTCTGGCGCTCGTCTTCTTTTGCGCAGGCGCGGTCATCGGAAACGCGATCTCGGGCTATGCAACCGACCGTATCGGCAGCCGCGCCGTGCTGCTCGTTTCGATCGCCGTACAAAGTCTAGCGCTTCTGGCGCTCAGTTTCGTCTATTGGCATCCCCTGCTTTCCAGCGCAATTCTGCTGGTGTGGGGTATCGCCGGCTGGACGTATCTGGTTCCCATCCAGCATCGCCTGCTTGGCCAATCCAAGACCTACGGACCCTTTACCGTGTCACTCAACAGCTCCGTTCTCTATCTCGGCATCGGCGGAGGCGGAGCACTTGGCGGGGCTTTCATTGCTGCCTTCGGCCCATACCAATTGGGCTTTTTGGCATTCGCGCTCGGCATTCTCTCTCTCGCGACCGCGGTGTTCGCTTATCGAGCCGATTGATCGACATACGAGAACCCTGAACATGAGCACTTTGGACTGCGTGCAGTCCTCCTCGTGGAGTGGAAGTTCACCGTCCGCCGCTGACGGTCAGGATCGAGCCTGTCGTGTAGGATGCCGCGTCCGAAAGCAGCCACATCGCCGCCGCCGCGACTTCGCCGGCTTCCCCCGCGCGCTTCATCGGCACGAAGCCGCTCATCGCTGCGGCGCGGTCCGGCTGGCCGCCCGAAGCGTGGAGTTCGGTGTCGACGATGCCCGGACGCACCGCATTGACACGAATGCTCTCGGTCGCCACCTCGCGCGCGAGGCCTACGGTGAAGCTGTCGATCGCCCCCTTCGAGGCAGCGTAGTCGACATATTCTCCCGGCGCGCCAAGCACAGCCGCGACCGACGACACATTGACGATTGCGCCGCCCTTGCCGCCATGCAGCGTCGACATGCGCTTGACCGCTTCCCGCGCGCAGAGCACGGTGCCGATCACATTGATACGCAACATCCGCTCCAGCCGCGCCAGGCTTATCGAGTCGATCCGCGACTTCACGTCCACAACGCCGGCATTGTTGACCAGCGCATCGAGCGGTCCGAAGCTGTGGTCGATGATGTCGAACATTGCCAGGACATCCGCCTCCGAGCCGACATCGCCCTGGATGGCGATCGCATCGCAGCCGCCGGCCTTCAACTCGCCGACAAGGCTCTCGGCCGCTTCCGCATTGACCGCGTAGTTCACCGCAACGCTGTAGCCGGCCGCGGCGGCAAGCCGGCAGATCGCCGCGCCGATGCCGCGGCCTCCGCCGGTGACGAGCAGAACCTTGCTGGTTTTGGCGTTCATGTCTCAACTCGCCTTTTCTGTTGCCAGTTTCACGCCGAGGGCGATGAAGACGACCCCGCTGGTACGGTCGATCCATTTGCTCGCGCGTCCGAATGCCGAGCGCATCCTCGGCGTGGTCATGAAGTAGCTCACCCCGACGAACCACAGGATAAGGCAACTGGACATCACGAGACCATATCCGAATTTGACCAGGGCTGGCGTGTGGACGCTCACCACCGTGGCAAAGACCGACAGGAAGAAGAACACGGGTTTCGGGTTCAGCGCATTTGCGGCAAAGCCGAGACCGAAGGCGCGCGCCAGCGATTGCCCGGGCGCGGCAGGGTCTGCGCTTGCGCCTGGTTCGGTCACATCGCTCGCTCCGGCGCGCAGGGCCTGGACGCCGATATAGAGGAGATAGGCGACGCCGCACCACTTCACGATGTTGAACAACAGGATCGACTTCGAGATGACGAGCCCTAGGCCGAGAATTGTGTATGCGATGTGGAACAGCAGCGAGATGCCGATGCCGAGCGAGGTCACGATGGCGGCCTTGCGGCCGTGCACGACCGACTGCCGGATGACCATGGCAAGGTCGGCTCCCGGCGAGACGATGACGAAAGCGAAGATCGCCATCAACGAGGCCAGTTCGATCAGATAGTGGTTCATTCCTGACACCCGTTCATTTCGAAGACGTCCCAGGGCACACGCGGCAGCCCAGCCTCGCCGAAAGCCGCAGAGGCGCGCAGCGATGGCCCGAGATCCGCCAGGATCAGGCGCTTCGGCGCGGCCTGTCCCTCGGCGGGAACAAGCTCGATATCGCCCTTGTCCGACGCTGCATAGATGACGCCCTGCCACACCGTGCAGGCTGCATATTCCTCGCCGGTCACGTCGCCCTGCGGGCATTGGTACTGCAATGTGCCATAGCCTCGCGCCACGCTCTCCGTCCATTGAACGAAGCCGTCGAGCACGATGGCGTTGTCGAGCAGCATCTTGAAGCTGTTGGTGACGGTTGCGCCCTCCAGCGTCGGTGAGAAATCGATCTCCGCCGCATGATCGCGGTCTGCATAGGTGGAAAGTTCGATCATGCACGCCGCGTTGGCAGAGGCGGCAAGGCAAGAGAGCCCCAGCAGGGCGACGGCGCACAGGCGCGGCCGGCCTAGGCGATGGAAATCGGACGTGAAGAACCCCATAGAGTGAACCTTACCGGACGTGATGACCGTGGGGCAAACAGTGCCGCGAGGCAAGCCGCCAGCGTCGATCAAGCCGCCAAACGAAGAAGCATCATCGATAGGCCAAGCATGCTCGCAACCCATACAAGCGTGCGCAGGACGGGAATGCCCGCCGCATAGAGGACGACGTAGGCGGCGCGGGCAGACAGCCACAAAACCGCACCGGGAGCGGCGATGCCACCGGTTTTTCCTGTCGCCGTCAGCGCCAGCACGAGCGCGATGAAAGCCGGATAGGTCTCGAGAAAATTACCCAGCGCGCGCTTGAGCCGCCCGGCGGGGACCCCGGTCGAAATATCCCCCTTGTCGCGCGGTCCAAGCAGGTATCGCATCCCGAGGTCGCCGGCGAGGTCAAGCGCCAATCCCTGCGCGAAGATCTGCGCGACCAGAAGCCCGGCGCTCCAGATGAGTACCGCGGCTTCCGTTGAGGCGACGGCCGAGGCCACCAGCTGCTATCAGGACAACAGCCGAATCAGCATCAGCACCAGGCCGACGATCGAGGCGAACCAGATGGCCGTGCGTATGACCGGAATGCCGGCGGCGTAGACCACGACATAGGCGAGCCGGGCGATGAGCCAGAGCACCGCGCCCGTTGCGGCGAGGCCGCCGGTCTTGCCCGTGACGGTCAAGGCCAAAGCGAGCGCGATGAAGGCCGGATAGGTCTCCAGCAGATTATGCAAGGCGCGCAGCAGGCGGCCGGCAACGATGCTGGACGAGACGCGGCCCTCGTCGCGGGGCGAGAACAGATATTTGGGCCCGAGGTCGGATCCGGCGGTCGCCTGCGCGATCACCTGCACGATCAGCAGGGCGGCGCTCCACCCCAATACCCAGATTTCCGTTGATGCGGCTGCGGCTTCCATCTCGGACCCTCTCTTTTTTGAAACGTGACGGCAGTTGGCTCGGACTGTAACAAGCCGAAGTCGCTTGGCTAGGCGCGATTTCGACAATCCGATGCAAATATCTTGGTGTGCGGTTCTTCTACCAGAATATGCCTCCCGTGTGCCCCCTCCACCATGCTTCGCATGGTTCCCCTCTCCCGCTTGGCAGGGGAGGATATAAGGCCGCAGCGGCTCCACCGCCGATCCTCCCCTGCGAAGCGGGGGAGGGGGACCGCCGAAGGCGGTGGAGGGGGCAATTGGAGATGAGGCTGGCCATTATCCCGAATACGTTGCCGTAGCGGCAAATCCGAGATCACGCTAAGACGATCCGCCCCTTTAGCGCCATGGATACACGAATATGTTGAAAGCGATCGACCTTCCCACCGACGGCGTGTTTCTGGGCCGCGCCCGGATTCCCGGCCAATCCCACCCAGCCATCGTCACCGTGCGGGACGGCGAAGTGATCGACATCACGGCCAAAGACGCGCCACTGTCGCGCGACATCTGCGAGATGGAGGATCCGGCGGGCTTTGTGCGCGCCGCGCCGGGGCGGACGCTTGGCGCGCTCACCGATCTCGCGGCCAATTGCTTCGCAGCCGCGCAGGACCCGGCCAGGCCATATCTCCTGTCTCCGCTCGACCTGCAGGCCGTCAAGGCGTCCGGCGTCACCTTCGTCGTCAGCCTGCTCGAACGCGTCATCGAGGAACAGGCGCGCGGCTCCGCCGACAAGGCCGACGCCATCCGGGCCGACATTGCCGAGCTGATCGGCGACGATCTCTCCAAGCTGAAGCCTGGATCGCGCGAAGCAATGGCGTGCAAGCAGCGGCTGATCGAACGTGGCGTCTGGTCGCAATATCTCGAAGTGGGCATCGGTCCGGATGCCGAAATCTTCACCAAATGCCCGCCCATGGCCTCGGTCGGGTATGGCGCGGATGTCGGCCTGCATCCGGTGTCGACCTGGAACAATCCCGAACCGGAAATCGCCGTCGTCGCCTCCAGCAAGGGCCGGATCGTCGGTGCGGCGCTCGGCAACGACGTCAATCTGCGCGATGTCGAGGGCCGTTCGGCGCTGCTGCTGGGCAAGGCAAAGGACAACAACGCGTCGGCGGCGGTCGGGCCGTTCATTCGCCTGTTCGACGGCGCGTTCACGCTTTCGGACGTGAAGGAGGCGAAGGTTCGCCTCAAGGTCGAGGGCGACGATAGCTTTGTGCTCGAAGGGGCAAGCTCGATGGCCGAAATCAGCCGCTCGCCGGAGGAACTCGTTTCCGCCGCCATGGGGCCGCACCACCAATATCCCGATGGCATGGTGCTCTATCTCGGAACGATGTTCGTGCCCTCCAAGGATCGCGGGGAAAAGGGTAAGGGCTTCACGCACAAGGTCGGCGATATCGTCACCATATCGACCGAGCATCTGGGAAACCTGATCAACCGCGTGCGCCTTTCGCCGGATTGCCCGCCATGGAGCTACGGAGCCAGCCACCTGATGCGCGACCTGGCCGGCGCCGGTCTGCTCTGAGGCCAGGCAGGGTCGGCTCAGGTCAAGGCCAGCAGCGCCAGGTAGGCCAGCGCCATCACCAGCAGGGCACGGAACGCCAATGTCACGAATCGGTATTTGGCGGTGGCGATGACCGCCAGATTGTCGATGTTGGAAAGGTATTCGTTGAAGAGATAATGGCTGTCGTCCGTTTCGGCCGCCGTGGTGAATTCGTGCCTGTGCTTCTGCCAACCACCCCAGAAGAGCGATGTGCTGCCCTTGGCGCGCCGCGGCAGCACGACCAGAATGGAAGAGACCAGCGCCACCGCGCTGGCCGCCATCATGATGGCCGAAAAGACAACCACCGGTAGGGCGCCTTCCATGTAGCGATGCATCTGGAAGATGTTGCGGCCTTCCGCCGACGTGATCAGCACTGCGACCATGAATGTGAAGATGTAGGCGGCCTTCTGATCCGCTATTTTCGCCTGGTCGTAGAAAACATCGTTCACCTTCTTCAAATGGTCGAGGTAATCCTTCGAAAGGAGTATCTTCTGTGTCGTCGCGGCTTCCAGCATCGCAGTATTGCTGGTCGATTTTGCCATACCCAGCCCCCTGTTGCGTGTCTTTAGAGTTACCTCTGCCGTATAAACGCGCGCGCCGCAAACCAGATCATTGACTCCGGGGAGAAGGTCAAAGGATAAGGTCGCAGGGCTTCTCGGACGACTGACGGAATGAGTGGCAGCACTGCTGGACTTCTGGCTGCGGCCTGTGTCGTGTTGACGGCTTTTGCGGCGAAAGCCGAGACGATTACGCGCGCCGGGCAGGTCGCCGGATCGGTGATCCAGCGCAAATCCGGCGAGGAAATCCGTTTCGTCGATGTGTCCGACTGGCGCTTCGTCGATTTGAGCCAGGACGTTGTCGCCGGCGATTATCTTCGCACCAACGCCATGGGCACGCTGGCCGTGCTGTTTGCCGATCAGACCCAAATGCGTCTCGGCCGCAACACGACCCTGCTTGTGAAGCGCGCCGCCGCCTCGGTCGATGCCGAATTCCAGCTTGAAGCGGGTACCATCTGGGCGCGCGCCGCGCGTGGCGGGCTGGGGCTGACGGTCGAGACGCCGGCGGCTGCGGCGGCGATCCGCGGCACCGACTGGACGATGCGCGTCGAAGCCGGCGGCAAGACCACGCTGACCGTGCTCGAAGGCTCGGTAGACCTCTACAATGCGCAAGGCTCGGTGACGGTCAATGCCGGCGAGGGCGCGGTCGCGTCGATCGGGCAGGCTCCGACGAAGCTGTTCAACATCAATCCCGACGACCGCGAACAGATGCTCTACTACCTCGCGGTCCGCGATGCGTTCGTTGTGATTCCCGCCTCGCCCTTGCCGGTGCGCGAAATGGTCGAGACCCGGCGGCGCCTGGAGGCGAAGCCGGCAGCCGCGCGCAGCGCCGAGGATTGGCTGCTGCTGGCGGAGAGCCGCTTCAGCCTGACCGGCATGAGGGACGCGGCGGCGGCCCTCAGCGAGGCGCGGAGTCGGCCCCTGACGCGTGCGCAGCAAGCGCGCGTCCAGTTGATCGAAGCGATGATGGCCGGAGCGGAGGCGAACTATGCCGAGGCCGCGCGCCTTTACGAGGAGGCCTTGCCCGCGCTCGACGCCAGGCGGCGCGCCATTGCGCTTTACGGCGGCTATTTCGCCCGCTCGCTGGCCGATCCCAACCGTGTGGAGCAGCCGCCGAAAATTCGCGGTGGCGGACCCTACGCGGCCGTTGCCGAGGCGTTCGCCGCCGGCTTCCTGCAAGACATCCCAGCGGCGATCGATGTGCTGAAGCGCGCCGAGCGGATGTACCCCGATGACGCCACCCTGCCGGCGATGCGGTCGCAGCTCGCGCTGCTGATCGACGACCGCAAGCAGGTGGTCGAGGCATTCGATCGCGCCTTGGCGCTCGATCCCGACGATCCCACCGCCTTGCACAGCCGCGCGCTCTACCGGTCGCAATTGCTGAGCGACCTTGAGGGCGCGCGCGACGATCTCAAGCGCTCGATAGAAACCGCCCCCGGTTCAGGCGTTTCCTGGAACACGCTTGGTCTGGTGGAGGACGGCCGCGGCGCTTCGCGGGAGGCGGAGGAGGCGTTCAAGACCGCGATTGCGCTCGATCCCCGCGATCCCGTTTCCAACGCCAATCTCGCGATCCTCTATCTGGAACAGGGCCGTGTGCGCGAGGCGAAGAAACTCATCGATGTCGCCCTGGCCTCAGACCCCTCGATATCGCAGGTCCTCGTCGCGCGAAGCCGCTACTATCTTGAGGTTGGCGATTTCGCCCGTGCGCGGGAAGACGCGCTGGCGGCAAGTGCTGCCGACCCCGCCAACACTTCCGGCCTTTTGTTGCAGGCCGCGATCAACGCCCAGCAGGGCGACATCGAACAGGCTGACCAGGCCCTCGACAATGCCAACCGGCTTGATCCGAATGATTCGGTGACGACGAACTTCCGCACGGTTCTGGCGATCAGCGAATATGAGGCGGACGAGGCGATCACCTACGCACAGGAGAGCTTGCGGCGCGCCCGCGAACGGGGCGGCGATTTCACCTCGATCAGCGCCAATCAGCGCGCCGGCACGGCGCTCGCCGACGCCTACCGGCTGTCGGAGCTCAACGCCTGGGGCCGGTATTATGGCGACCTTGCCTTCGACCCGTTTGAGGCCGGCTCTTATTTCGACCAGGCTATCGCCGGCGGCAACAGCCTGCCCATCACAGGCCTGACATTCGACGAGAATTCCAGCTCGGGAAATACGTCATCCTTTTCCTCCTCGATCCAGGGACTGCTGATCGATTCGCAAAGCCTGACCGCAAGTTCCATCTACCCGACCTTCATCAGGACGCCGTTTCTTGAGTTGACGGCCGGCGGCGGCGTGGTCACCGAAGACAGCCGCGTCGGCAATGTCGGCAGCGTCTCCCTGCAGGCATATTCGCCGACGCCGGTGCCGTGGAGCGTTCTGGGCGATATCAGCGGGACGGATTTCGATTTCTCCCGGCTTTCCGAGGCAGGAGATGCCTCCCTCGACCTGGATACGCGCAACATCACCGGCTATGGCTATCTCACCAGCCAGCCATCGCCCTATGACAATCTGGTGGCGTTCTTCAGCACCACCGACCGCCGCGATAGGCTCGGCCGGCAGATCTTCATCAACGAACTGCCGCAACTGGCTCAAACCCTCTCGTTCGAGGACCAGAACTCCTATGGCGGCGGCGTCGGCTGGAGCCATCTTTTCAGCTACCGCAACATGGCGAGCGCCGCCTTCTTCTTCACCGACGCTTCCAATTCGGAGGACTATGCCGAGCAGGTCCTGGGTGCGGACAGCTACATCGAGGGCGGGACGATCGATACTGAGGCGAGAACCTATGTCGGCGCCGTCAATCATCTTGTCGGGATCGGCGATGTCACGCTTCGATACGGCATGGAAGCCGGTGTGCTGAATATCGCCAATGACATCGCGATCGGCGTCATCCGGCCGAACGCTCCACCCCTCAGCCAGCAGGTCGGGGGGGAGGCGGACATCACGCTCGCCCGGCCCTACCTCTCCGCGCTCTACGAGGTGAACAACGATCTTCACATCGACGCCGGTATCCAGGGGACGTTCCTGAACGGCGGCACGCTGGATGTCGCGCGCCCCGACCCGCATGTCGGCGTTTCCTGGGCGCCCGTCGAGGGACACTTTCTGCGCGCCGCCTATCAGCGCACCGCGCCGATTTTCTCCGCCGCGACGCTGGCGCCCATCGGAACGGTCGGGTTGCTGCCGAATGAAGTTCCCGTGTCGATCAACGGCTACACCGACACCCTGGGCGCGCGGTGGGATGCCCAGTGGACGTCGTGGCTTTTCACCTCCATCGACTACCAGCACCAGGAGAGCCACGATCTCTCGATCTTCGATCCGTTCCTGGACGATGAGGTGGCGCTGTCACAGGGCCGCATCGACCGCGTGAACCTCGCGGCGAATGTGTGGGTCGGCCACGGTTTTGGCCTGTTCGGCAATGTCGCGCTGGCGGAAACCCGCAATCTCGATCCGGCCAGCCGGGGCTATGGAGAACGCCTGCCCTTCGTACCCGATGCTATCGGCAGCATCGGCATTTCCTATGTGAATCCGATCAATCTCAAAGTCACCCTGGCCGGCAATTTTGTCGGCGAGCGTGAGGGAAGCCTGCCGCTTCGTCCCCTGGATCCTTACTGGACACTGGATGCCACGGCGATCTGGGAACCGTTCGGCAAGCGTGTCGTCGTTGAGGGCGCGGCGCGCAATCTGCTCGACGAACGCTTCAATATCGCGCCATTCGTTCCCGGCGACCGCCGCAGCTTCTACGGCGCGTTGAAGGTTCGGTTCTGATGCTCCCGGTGCGGCCCTGGTGGAAGCGCCAGGGACTGTCCGGCCGCAGCCGCCGGGCCGGCCTGCTTGCCATAGCCCTGGCGATCAGTCTGGGCATGGCGCTTCTCGCGCAATGGTCGGGCTGGCGGCTGCTTGAGGCGCGCGCCTTCGACTATTTCTCGACCACGGCGCCGCCGCCGCTATCCGATCGCGGTCCTGTCATCGTCGCCATCGACGAACCGTCCTTCGCCGAGATCGGCGCGCAATGGCCGTGGCCGCGCAGCTACCACGCCCTCCTCGTCGAGTCCTTGCGCAAGGCCGGGGCGACAGCCATCGGGATCGACATCATCCTGGCCGAGCCAAGCACCAAGGGCGGCGACGCAGAGCTGGCGGCGGCTGTCGGGCCGGACGTGGTGATGGCGGCGGACGAGACGGTCATCGAGACGCCCCACGCCGCGCAACGCCTGCTGACACAACCGCTGCCGATGTTCCTGCAAACCGGAGCGAAGCACGGCGTCGCCTCCATCGTGCTCGATGGAGATGGCGTGCTCCGCCGCCTTCCCGCCTATGGCGACGGCTTCGCGCTCGAACTTGCGCGCATGGTCAAGCCGGATGTTGCGCAGCCCAGGGGCTCGGAACTGATGCAGGTGGCCGGGCCGGCGCGCAGCTACCAGACCGTCTCCTACTACCAGGCGCTCGATCCCACGGGCTTCCTGCCGCCGGGCATCTTCAAGGACCGCATCGTGCTGGTTGGGCTCAGCCTGCAATCCGCGCCCGCCGCCGACGACAGCAGCCCCGACGCCTTGCCGACGGCCCACACCGTTCACACCGGCCGCCTGATTTCCGGCGTCGAGGCGCAGGCGACGATATTGGACAACCTGCTGCGAAACCTCTCCATCGCCCAACTGCCGGCTCCGATGTCGGCGCTTGTCATCCTCGCAGGCGCGATGATCGGAGCCGCCTGCGTTTGGCGCGGCAGTTCCTGGCGCTCGCTTGTGTTCACCCTCGCGGGGCTGGCGGCGGTAACGGTATTGGCGTGGCTGGCGCTGCGCTATGGCCGGGTCTTCGTGCCGCCGCTTGCGCCCGCCGCAGCGCTTGTTCTCGTCGCCGGCGCGCAGGAATTGCGCGACTTCGCCGAGGAACGGCGGCTGAGAGCCGGCATCGTTCGCGCCTTTTCCCAGTATCTCTCGCCCGCCTTGGTGGAGCGGCTGGCTGCCAACCCGACCCAACTGCGCCTGGGGGGCGAGACGCGCGAACTGACACTTCTGTTCTGCGATGTGCGCGGCTTCACCACGATTTCGGAGTCGCTGAAAGGCGAGCCGCAACGCCTGACCGAGCTGATCAACCGCCTGCTCACGCCGCTGTCCGAGGTTGTCATGGCGAAGGGCGGCACGATCGACAAATATATCGGCGACTGCCTGATGGCGTTCTGGAACGCGCCCCTGGACGATCCCGACCATGCCTTGCACGCCGTGCAGGCCGCTGCCGGAATGTTCGAGGCGCTGGACCGCCTGAATGCCGAACTGCAAGCCGAGGCTGGCGCCAGCGGCGTGCCCCTTCTGCGGATCGGGATCGGCGTCAATTCGGGCACGTGCGTCGTCGGCAATATGGGCTCAGAGCGGCGCTTCGACTATTCCGCGCTGGGCGACGCGGTAAACCTCGCCTCGCGGCTGGAAAGCGCGTCGAAGGAAGTCGGTGTGCCGCTGTTGATAGGCGAGGACACGGCCGTGCGCATCGGCGACCGTCTGCCGCTTCTGCCGCTGGCGCGAATTTCCGTCAAGGGCCGCGAAACACCGGTCGTCGTGTGGACGATGCTGCCCGGCGAGGCCGACCCGGCTGTGGGCGACGCGTTGCGAGCGCTGATCGCGCTGCCGGAATCGGAGGCCAGGCAGCAAGCCACGCGTCTCGTCAAGACAGGGGGCAGCCTTGCCGGCTATTATGAAAGGGTCGCCGCCGGGGAACTGGACCTGCCGTGAGGGTGGCCCGCTTCAGCCACCACCGATCTGGTTCCTTCCTTATATCACCCCCAACGGCGCTTCGCGCACCTCCCCCATTGAGGGGAAGTAAAGCCGGCCGCGCCGCCTTACCCTCCCCTCGATGGGGAGGGTCCGACCGAAGGTCGGGGGTGGGGTGATTTTCCAATGGGTGAAATTTACGACCCCTCAGTATGCTGCCACATCTCGCGCCACTGATCTCAAGCCGCCCGGTTGCCGCTGAACACCGCCGGTGGCAGCGGGTCGCGGCCGAGAATGAGATCTGCCCCCTTCTCGCCCACCATGATCGTCGGAGCGTTGGTGTTCGACGATGGCACGCGCGGCATCACCGAGGCATCGCACACGCGCAAGCCCTCAATGCCGCGCAGCTTCAGGTCCGGCGTGACAACCGCCATCGCGTCATGTCCCATCCTGCAGGTACCGACGGGATGGTGATCGGTCTTCGCCGAGCGGCAGGCATAGTCGAAAAGCTCCGCGTCGCTCTCCGGCGTCGGACCTGGCAGCACCTCGCGCATGACATAGCGCGAGAGAGATTTCTGCCGCATGATTTCGCGCGCCAGCCGCAGGCCCTTGATCGACATCTCCCTGTCGTAGGGATCGGCGAGATAATTGGGATCGATCAGCGGCATGGCAGCCGGGTCGCCGCTGGCAAGCCTTACCGTCCCGCGCGACCGCGGTCGCAGGAACGCGGAGTTGAGCGTCACGCCCGGATTGCGCAGCTTCTCCACACCGGCTTCGATGCCGGAGCCGAGGCCGAGATGAAACTGGATGTCGGGCCAGGCGGCGGTCGGATCGGCATACCAGAAACCGCCGGTCTCAAAGAGGCTCGACGCCGCCGGTCCCTTCTTCAGCAGGATGTATTGCAAGCCGGCCCATATGGTTTTGTCGATGCGCGCATAGCTGTCATAGGTGTGGTCGCCATTGCATTCGGCGATGACGAACAAGTCGAGATGGTCCTGCATGTTGGAGCCGACGCCCGGCAGGTCGTGCACCACCGGCACGCCGGCGGCCTTCAGATCGTCCGCCGGGCCGATGCCGGAAAGCTGCAGCAGGCGCGGCGAGCCGATGGCGCCGCAGGAAACGATGACTTCACGCTCCGCGCGCACGAGCTGCGGCTGAGCACCGGGCTTGTCGACGATCTCGACACCGATGGCGCGGCCCTTTTCGACCACCACCCGCGTCACCAAAGCGTCGGTACGCACGGACAGATTCTTGCGGTCGCGGATCGGCTTCAGATAGGCGACGGATGCTGAGGAGCGGCGCGCATCCTTCTGGGTCAGCTGGTAGTAGCCGAGCCCTTCCTGCGTTGCACCGTTGAAATCGGGATTGAACGGAATACCCATCTCCTGTCCGGCCTGGAAATAGGCCTCGCAAATCGGCAACGGCGCGATCGGGTTGGAAACGCCGAGCGGCCCGCCGTAGGAATGGTAGTCGTTCGCGTAGCGCTGGTTGTCTTCGGCGCGTTTGAAATAGGGCAGCACGTCGCGATAGGCCCAGCCCTCGCAGCCCTCCTCCTTGTCCCAGGCGTCGTAGTCGCGGGCGTTGCCGCGCGTGTAGATTTGGGCATTGATGGAGGACCCCCCGCCGACCACCTTCGCCTGCGTGTACCAGAAGACGCGGTCCTTCATGTGCTTCTGCGGCACCGTTGACCAGCCCCAGGAGGCGATGCCCTTCGTCATCTTGGCGAATCCTGCGGGCATGTGGATGAAGGGGTGCCAATCCCGCCCCCCGGCTTCCAGCAGCAGCACCGTATTGGACGGGTCCTCCGTCAAGCGGTTAGCCAGCACGCAACCGGCCGGGCCAGCGCCCACTATGATGAAATCGGTCATCTCACCCTTCCATGCTCTACAGACGTGGCACTGACAGCGCGCCGTCGACATTGAGGATTGAGCCTGTCGCAAAGCCCAGCCTGCCCGATGCCAGTGACGCCACGGCGGCAGCGACATCACCCGCCTCACCCCAGCGGTTCGCCGGCACCAGTCCGCCGCCGATCAGCCTGTCGTATTTGTCGGCGACGCCCGCA
>Ga0190271_10001212_pt1 | contig 14365 bp, 12 predicted proteins | sample Popmic356T_FD_133747 | JGI IMG/M metagenome (GOLD analysis project Ga0190271, IMG submission 133747) | Populus adjacent soil microbial communities from riparian zone of Weber River, Utah, USA - 356 T | ecosystem: Environmental > Terrestrial > Soil > Riparian zone | place: USA: Utah | collected...
GCGACCACGGAGGGAAGTTCGGCGGCAAGCGAGGTCCGCAGCACGATGCGCGCGCGCTTGGCCAGAGGCTGCAGGCTGGTCGCGCAGTCTTCGACCAGCTCGGCCACGTCAACCGCGGTGAAATCCAGTTCGAACTTGCCGACTTCGAGCTTGGAGATGTCGAGCAGATCGTTGAGCAGGGACAGCGCGTAGAGCCCGCTCTGATGCACGTCTTCGAGATAGCCGTGATAGCGCGCATTGCCGATCGCGCCGAACCGCTCCTGCAGCATCAGTTCGGTGAAGCCGATGATCGAGTTGAGCGGGGTGCGCACCTCGTGACTGACCTTGGCGAGAAATTCGAGCCGCCGGGTCGCGCCGTCGGCATCGAGGGCGGAGGCTGCTTGCTGCGTGGCCGCCGGCGCGGGCTCGGCGACCGGCGAGGAGGGCGACGCCTCTTCGTCGAGGCAAGTCTGATCGATCAGCCGCAGCAGCTTGACGTCCTTGTCGGTGTCGAGCGGGTTCAGGGCAAAGGCGACCCGCAGGCGGCGGCGCGAGCGGGTGACGGCCTCGAGCGGAACGGTGCGGCCGGCGCCGTTCTCATGCTGGGTGAGGTCTGCTCCGCCGGGGAGAATCGCGTCCAGGCCGCCCGCCTCCAATAACTCCGGTGGCGAGCGATAGCCGAAAGCATAGGCGAAGGCGGCATTGACATGGACGAGCGTGCCCGCAACCAGAATGCCCACCGCCGCAGGGACCGCTTCGAGCAGCAGCACAACTCCCTCGGGCGTGAGCGAGACTGCAGCGGCACGGGACTCGACCGCCCCCGGGAGCACGCGGCCTTCCAGCGCGCGCGCGATATGCTCGAGAGCCTCGCGGTCACCCTCCAGTCCTTCAATATGTCTTTGCGGTTTGAGCTCGGCCATTGCGGCCCCTTTAAGCAGGCGGACAGAGCCCCTTGGAGGCGCGTTGGCGGCAAGAATTTGGCGCCCATACGCCGCTCGGCGCCCCAATCTTGGGGCCTTCGCTCGACTCATCCACTAAATTTAGGCGAATTCGGTATTTTGCAAAGGCCGAAACCGGAAACTTCTTGGTCAAGGCTAAAAAAGTGCTGACGCCATCTTGAGCACCCCTTGCCTTATCGCGATGCACCAATTATATTGCAGTGCAGCATAAGATGATGCGGCGACCCTTCCGCAAAGGGCTAAGTCGAAGTCCCCCAGGCGAAATTTGTCCAAGCAGAGGTGCCGATATGAGCGAAACCTATTCTCCCCAGGCCGCCGCCGAGCAGGCGCGCGACAGTTTCCGCAAAGCTGCCAAGCAATTTGAATCCTTCAAGCTCGACACCACCGTGCCGGAGAGCGTGCGTGCGCTCGCCGAGAAGACGGTGAATCAGAGCCGCGAGGCGTATGAGCGCGGCAAGGACGCGCTGGAAGAGGCGATCGACGCGCTCGAGCGCTCGTTCGACGCTGCGGGCCAAGGCGCCACCGCCTTCAATCGCAAGCTCATCGACCTTGCCCAGCGCAATCTGAACTCCACCTTCGACCTCGCCAAGAACATGGCGGGCGCCAAGAACCTCGCCGAGATCGTCGAGCTTCAGTCGGCTTTCATCCGCCAGCAGTTCGACGTCTTCGCCAGTCAGGCGGGCGAGATCAGAGCGTTGACCACCAAAATCGCCGCCGATACCAGCGAGCCGCTCAAGAGCCAGATGTCGCGTTCCTTCGAGACGCTGCGCAAGACTTCGTAACGCTCCTTCATTCGAGGCCAGTCGCGTCGTAAGAGGCCCGGGGTTCGCGCCCCGGGCCATTTTTATGCGCAGAGCTCCGCTTGCTTTTCAGTTTTGTTCAGACCCGCCCGTCACGATGCGAAACCCTGGGGGCGCGCTTGCAACGGGTGCTCCCTCCGCTTAGGTTCGCCTCGAAGGCTTGGCCGATAGGCCGCTGTAGCTCAGTTGGTTAGAGCGCTTGACTGTGGATCAAGAGGTCGGTGGTTCGAATCCCCCCAGCGGTACCAGCCTTGAATGCTCGGGCTTAGACGCAAAGCCTCTCCCGCCATAAGCAAGTCTAGACCGGCGCTAAACGCGCCGAGTCTCGAATCATCGATGCTGAGGACCGCGGGCTTGGCCTAGCGATAAGCCCAGGCGGGAGCTGGCTTGTCGATGCCAGGCCCCGGGATCGCGATCATGTTTCCATAGCTCGGGATCAGGCCCGAGCTGCTGTCGTCCTTGCCGATATAGGGCAGGGCCAGCGAGCTGCCCTTGGTGAAGTCGGGGCTGCCGATATAGGGGTCGACCGGGGAGGCAAACGGAACGGCGCCGTCTTCCAAACTGGCATTCTTGCCCTGGATCTCAAAGGCGCCGGCCGGCGCTGCGGCCAAGCTCGCCGCGCTGCACAGGACGAGGACAAGACTGAGATGTTTCATGGCAATTCCCCCGAAGCCGCTCTTTGTCAGTCGAAGCAGAGGATACAAGCTTATGGCGGTCAGAGGAAGAGCGCAAAGGCGGCAAAAATGTGAAAAGGGCCGGATTGCTCCGGCCCTTCATATCACGCCAATTGATCTTAGCTCGGCTGCTTGGTCGCCGGCACCCAGATACCCTTGGTCCGGTCGTAAGTGTAGCCGGGGGCCGCCTGGAGCGCTTCTTTGGTGGTCTCGATCACCAGGTAGCGATCGCCGCTCTTCTCGGCGACTTTGAGGGCCTTGAACGGCACGGCAACGTCCTTCTCACCGATGCCGAGGAAGCCGCCGACGCCGACGATCACCGCGGAGATGCGGCCGTCGGTGTCAAGCAGGATGTCGTTGACGTCGCCGATCTTGTTCTCCTGATTGTCATACACGTCTTCGTTGTAATAGGTGCTGACGGTCAGGGCGTTGTTGGGCACGGTCGCCATCATCTCGGTCGCGGCCTGTCTCTGCGGGGCGGTCTGGCTCGGCACGGCATCCTGTGCCGCCATGGCCGGCGCGGCTGCGCCAAGCAGCAGCGCCAGGGTAAACGCGGAAAGCATCTTGTTCATGCGGACTCTCCTCGGGATTGGGGGTGTCGTTACCGAAGCAACTCGGAAGCAGACCGTCTGTTCCGTTACCCCGCAGGCGCTGCTACAAGCCTGCGTTGATGGCTCCGCGCATCCTCTATGTCGTCACCGAAGACTGGTATTTCCTGTCGCATCGCCTGCCCATGGCCATCGCGGCAAAGCAGGCGGGATACGAGGTGCATGTCGCGACCAGGCTGAATGGCGGCCAGGCCGCGATCGAGCGCGAAGGCTTCGTGCCGCATGCGCTGTCCTGGAGCCGCGGCAGCCTCTCGCCGGGCGGCAGCTTCTCCGCTATCAGAGAACTCCGCCGCCTGTTCGGCGCGGTTAAGCCCGACCTCGTGCACAATATCTCCTTGAAGCCAGTGCTGCTCGGCAGCGTGGCATGTCTCGGCCGGTCCGCGAGCGTGGTGGTCAACAGCCTGACCGGGCTTGGCACGCTTTTTATCGGCGAGGCGCAAGTGAGCGGCGTAACGCGAGCCTTGGTGCGCGCCGCCTTGCGCGGGCTCTTGCGGCAAAAGCGCAGCATGACCTTGGTGCAGAATCCCGACGACCGCGCTTTCGTCATCGGCCTCGGGGTTCCTTCCGACCAGATCGCGCTCATTGCAGGCTCCGGCGTCGACACCGACAAGCTAACGCCGCTGCCCGAGCCGCCGCCGCCGGTCACCGCCGCCTATGTCGGGCGCATGCTTGCCGACAAGGGCGTGCTGACGCTGATCGAGGCCTTCTCGCGTCTCGGCAAGCAGGGTGTAGCCCTCCAGCTCTTGCTCGCCGGCGATTGCGACCGCGAGAATCCCGGCTCGCTCGCCCCCGAGCAACTGCGCGAGTTCGCGAGCCTCTACGGCATCCATTGGCTCGGCCATGTCGCCGATATCAGGGAGGTGTGGGCACGCGCGCATTTCGCCGTCCTTGCGTCGCGTCGTGAAGGCCTGCCCAAGAGCCTGCTCGAAGCTGCGGCCTGCGGGCGAGCCATGGTGGCAACCGATGCACCGGGATGCCGCGAGATCGCCATCGACGGCGAGACCGGGCTCACCGTGCCGGTCGACGATGCGGAGGCCTTGGCTGGAGCCATGGCCAAGCTGGCCGGCGACGCCGAACTGCGCAAGCGCTTCGGTACCAATGCCCGCGTTCTGGTCGAGCGCAAATTCTCCGCCGAAGCCATCGGCCTTCAGACCGTCGCTCTGTATAATTCGCTTATCGGACGCTAGGAGGTGGCGCCGTTCTCGGCGCGCATCATCCTGACGATGCCGTCATGCGTCGAAACCGCGGGCGTCCAGCCGATGCGCCTCAGCTTCGAGGCATCGACGATGAATTCGCCTGAGACGCGCTCCCAGTCGGCCTCCTTGCCAAGCGTTTTCAAGATCCGCTTGACCGCGCCCGACGGAACCTTGATCAGGTGCGGCGCGCGGCCCAAGCCCTCGCGCATCGCCCCGACGAGATCGGCCACGCTGATCGGCTCTTGATCCGCCACCAGGAAGGTTTCGTTCGCCGCTCGCTTGGCGTCGAGCACCAAGGCTACCGCCGAAGCGAGATTGTCGAGCGCGAGCAGCGAGCGGCGATTGGCGAGCCCGGCGAAGGGTAGCGGCATTGGCGTCCGGGCAAGCGTGGCAAGCGCCGCGATATTGCCCTTGACGCCTCTGCCGTACACCACCGCGGGCCGGAGCACGGTGAAGGCGACGCCGCTCTCCGCGATCAGCCGTTCGCCTTCGAGCTTGGCGCGGCCATAGGTATCAGTAGGGGCAGGCGCGTCCAGCTCCGTGATCGGGTGGTCGGCCGACAATCCGGCCTGCGCCCGCACCGACGACATGAATACCAGCCGTTCGATCCTCCCGCGCGCGGCGTCGGCAAGCTCACCCACCGCCTCCGTATTGATGCGGGTGTAGACCTTGTCGGGGAGCGACCCGGGTGCATGCGCGATGCCGGCGAGATGGACGACATGGGTGACGCCTTCGAGCAGAAACGGCCAATCGGCGCGAGCCGCAAGGTCTGGCATTGCGACCGGCTGGACGCCGCGGACAGCAGCGATGAGCGAAGGATCGCGCGCCGCTGCCCGCACCTGCCATCCAGCCTTGGCCAGCGCGGCGACGATCCGCTTGCCGATAAAACCGGAGGCGCCGGTGACCAGCACGCAACGCTTCATCTCAATGACCTCGCGCGAGCGCGAACAGCGTGAAGCAGGTGGCCGCGAGGCCGAGGCCGAGGCATAGAAGATTGGCGCCAGGAAAGTCCGCCAACACGGTTCCGACCGCAAGCGAGGCGAGCAGTAGCCCGAGCACGAATACGCGTGCCGTGACTTGCGGCACGTTCAAGCCTGAAGCCACGGCGCGCTGATAGAAATGGGTGCGATGCGCGGCGAACACCCGCTCCCCGGCGAGCAGGCGCCGCAGGAACGTCAAAATCGAATCGGCGAGCGTGTAGAGCGACAGTAGTAGTGCCGCCACGAGATTCGTCTCGGCCACGCAGATCAGCAGGAAGGCGAGGCAAAGACCGATCGGCAGGCTGCCAGCGTCGCCGAGAAAGATGCTCGCCGGATGCTTGTTGAACACGGCGAAGCCGAGCACGGCCCCGAGCAAGGCAAGCGCGAGCAGCGCCGCCGTGCCGGGCACCGCGCCAAGCGCGTGCAGGATCGCCACGCCGAGCGTCATGGGCACGACCTGCGCCACCGTCATCCAGTCGAGCCCGTCGAGGAAATTGACGGCGTTCACGAACCAGATGATGCCCACAACCATCAACCCATCCTCGACGCCCTCGGGGAGAAGGTCGGGAAACAGGCGGAAATCCTCGGGCAAGGTTCCGACCAGGACAATGGCTGCGAGCAGCTGGCCGACCAGGCGGTCCGCCACTGGCAGCGAATGCGCATCGTCGATGGCGCCAAGCAGGGTGAGCCCCGCCGCCGCGACGAGCACGCCGAGCAGTCTCGGCTCGGCCCCTTGCGCCCAAAGGAAAATACCGAGCGCGCAACCGGCGAATACCGACGCCATGACCGCAAGTCCCGCGCCTTGCGGCGTCGGCACCCGGTGGGAGGACCGCGCATTGGGCTGCGCCAGGAGGTGGCGCGCCATGATCGGCCGCAACAGCAGGATCAGCAGCGCGGAAAGGCCCGCGCATCCCGCCACCACCAAGATGGCCCAGAGCGCGGGCTGAGTGGACGGCATTCCCTAGTGTAGGGTGCGCGAGGCGGGCTGCCACTCGCCCTTGCCGGCGACCGGACGGCTGCCGCCGGCGGGCACATAGCCCTCGACAGTGCTACGCAACACGTCCTGCATCTCCGCCTCGTCTAGCCGGTGGATCGCGTCTTCGAGACGCTCCAGCACCGCGGCCAGCTCCTCGAACGGCACGATCGGCTCGTTGTTCTTGAAGATACGAGGGTGACCGGTGCCCGTGGTGTTCTCGCCGATCAGGAGCTCCTCATAGAGCTTCTCGCCTGGCCGGAGCCCGATATACACGATGGCGACATCTCCGTCGGGATGCGCTTCGTCGCGCAACTCGCGGCCCGACAGGCGGATCATGGTGCGGGCGAGATCGTCGATCTTCACCGGTGTCCCCATCTCAAGCACGAACACCTCGCCGCCGGTCGCCATGGTGCCGGCCTGGATAACCAGTTGGGCGGCTTCCGGGATCGACATGAAATAGCGGATCATCTCCGGGTCGGTAACCGTCACCGGCCCGCCCGCCCTGATCTGACTCCGGAACAGCCTGACCACCGAGCCGGACGAATCCAGCACATTGCCGAACCGCACCATGGTGAAGATGGTGGCCGTGCCGCGCTCCCGCGCCAGCGCCTGGAGGATCTGCTCGGCGAGGCGTTTGCTCGCGCCCATGATATTGGTCGGCCGCACCGCCTTGTCGCTCGACACCAGCACGAAGCGCTCGACCCCGAATTCCTTGGCGGCTTCGGCGACGACCAGAGTCCCGAACGTGTTGTTCTGCAAGCCGGCGAACGGGTTGGCTTCGACCAGCGGGACATGCTTGTAGGCGGCGGCGTGGTAGATCACCTCGACGCCGAGTTCCTGAATGGTGCGCGCGACCAGCTTGCGGTCGAGCACCGAGCCGAGCACCGCCACGACCGAGGTCTCGACGGAGGTCAGGTCCTCCGTGTCCTTTTGCAGTCTGTGCTTGAGATCGTCGAGCTCCATCGAGATATCGTATAGCGCCACCTCTGACAGCTCGAACAGCACGAGCGACTTTGGCCCAAGCTTGAGCAATTGGCGGGTGAGTTCCGAGCCGATCGAGCCGCCGGCGCCGGTGATCATCACCACCTTGCCCCGAACATTGGCAGTCAGCAGCTCGACATTGGGCACGACCGGATCGCGCCCGAGCAGGTCCTCGACGTCGATCGGCCGAAGATCGCTCACCTGCACATTGCCGGAGGCGATTTCCTCGAGTGCCGGGAGCGTCTTCACCACCACGGGGAAGGCCTCCAGCGCCTTGAGCGCCAGCCTACGCTCGCCGCGCGAGGCCGACGGCATCGCCAGCAGCACTTCCTTCACGTCTTCGTCGGCGATCACCTTGCCAATCTTCTCCGGCCTGGCCACCTTGACCCCATGCACCCGCTGGCCGGCGAGCGATGGATTGGGGTCGATGAAGGCAACGGTCTTGTAGGCGCCATGCTCTTTGAGCGCGCGCAAAAGCTGGATGCCGACGCTGCCTGCGCCATAAATGATGACCGGCTTCCGCTTGTCGAAGCTGACCGCCTTATGTTGCGGCGCGGCCCTGAGCAGGGCTGCGCCCGCCCATTGCCGGCTGAGGCGGATCAGCAAGGCGGCGATCAGGGCGTAGATGACGATGACCGAGCGCGGATGGTCCTTGACCGCCATCATCAGCACGAACACCGCCCAGAGCAGCGCCGCGATGACCACCGAGATATAGATGCGCGTGGTGCCTTCGGGCCCGATGAAGCGGGTGACGAGCTTGTAGAGCCCGCGCAGATGGAACACGACGACGCCGATCAGCGGGGCCGCGACCAGCAGCACCCATTTCGCCGGCGTCGGCGGCACATAGAGCCGGCTGAGCCTGAGCGTGTAGGCCGCCCAGATCGCGAGGCTCAGCAGCAGGAGGTCGTTGGCGATCAAGAGCGCCCGCTTGAACCAGCGAGGACGCGCGATCAGCCATTCGGCAAGATGCATGAAGTGCCACCCCGAGCCGGCACTGTGAGCCGGAATCCCTTGGATTTGCCCGTCAAGGGTAAGTGCGTTGCACCATAGCCGAAGCCTTCCCGCAACGGAAGTGAGGCATGGCGAAAATGCCGGAAAGCTGAGGCCTTGACGCCCCCCCTAGCCGAAGATCAGCACCAGGAGGTGACGGGGGCCGTGCGCGCCGCGCACGATGGTCTGCTCGATATCGGCGGTGCGCGACGGCCCGCTGATCAGGTTGACTGCGCGGGGCAGTCGCCCCTCGCCATAGACCGAGCGCAACCGGTCCCAGGCCTCTTCGTAGGAGCCGACGATATCGGCGGCGGCGAGAAGGATGGTATGCGCCTCCGGCAGGAAGTTCAGGGTTGTCGGGTTGTCCGTCCCCGAGGCGACGAACAGGGTGCCGGTCTCGGCCGCGGCCACCGCCGCGCGCGACAGCGCCGCCCGGTCGCCCGCCTCGGCCGGACCGATTGCGCGCTCGATGTCCCACGCTTCGCGCCAGGGCAGCGCGGCGAGGATGAGGTCCCGGCCCATGCGCAGCCGCGGCGGCAGGTTGCACGTTCCGAGATAGGATGCGATCGCCGCCACAGCCTCCCGCCCGGTTGTCACAAGCCGGACGTCGGCGCCTTGCGCTGCGAGCATCTCACTGAGCAGCGCCACGCAAGCCTCCCGGCTCGCCGCGGCGCGTGCCGGGATGGTGCCGCGCGGATGCAATTCGAGCCGCCGCGTCACCGCCGCACGCCGCGTCCGGTCGAGACTTGCCGCACCGAGCGCGGTGCGAATGCGGTCGATCACCGCCTTGCGGGTTTCGTCGGATGTTGTCACCGGCGCGCCTCCCGTTTCCGCGCCCGCGCATAGAGGCTGTGAAAGGTCTTGCCCTGTGGGGCAGGGAGGTCGCGCGTCACGGTCCAGGACTGGGCGAGCGGCAGGTGGCTCAGCCGGCCGCGCGGTCCGCCCCGCCGCACCAGGCTGCGCGCGACGAAGCTGGCGAGCGCGTGGTAGAGGCGCGGGCGCTTGGCGGCATAGGCCCAGAGCTTCAGCAGCAGGCGCTCGGATCGGCTCGGGTTGCCCCGCGCGAAGTCTCGCTCCCGCCATGCCCGCAGCATGTCCGGCAGCGGAATGTCCATCGGGCAGACCGCCTCGCAGCGGCCGCAAAAACTCGAAGCGTTGGGGAGATCGCGGGCACGGTCGATGCCCTCGAGCTGCGGCGTCAGCACCGCGCCCATCGGCCCGGGATAGACCGTGCCGTAAGCGTGACCGCCGATCGCCCCGTAGACCGGGCAATGATTAAGGCAGGCGCCGCAGCGGATGCAGCGCAGCATGTCGGCGAACTCGTTGCCGAGCATCTCGCTCCGTCCATTGTCGAGCAGCACGACATGATAGGCGAGGGGCCCGTCCGGGTCGGCATCGCGGCGCGGGCCGGTCAAGAAGGTGGTGTAGGTGGTGATCTCCTGCCCTGTCGCCGAGCGGGCCAGCAGCCGCAGGATCGTCGCGGCGTCTTCCAGGGTCGGCACGATCTTCTCGATCGAGGCCACGACGATATGCGTGCGCGGCAAGGTCGCGGTCAGGTCGCCATTGCCCTCGTTGGTGACGATCACCGCCGAGCCGGTCTCGGCGATCAGGAGATTCGCGCCGGTGATGCCGACATCGGCGGCGAGGAATTTCTCGCGCAGCACCGCGCGCGCCTCGGCGACGAGATGCTCCGGCTGGTCAAGCCGGCGCGCATACGGCAAACGCTGATGCGCGCGGCGGAAATCCGCCTCGATGGTCTCGCGATTGAGGTGAATGACCGGAGCGATCAGATGGCTCGGGCGCTCGCCCCGCAGCTGCACGATATATTCGCCGAGATCGGTCTCCACCACCTCGATCTTGGCGGCGTTGAGATGCGCGTTGAGACCGATCTCCTCCGACACCATCGACTTGCCTTTGGTGACGAGCTTGGCGCCGACCTCTTGGCAGAGCTGCAAGACGATGTCGCGCGCATCCGCCGCGGCTGGCGCGTAATGCACGTTGCCCCCGCTCTCGATTACCTTGCGTTCGAACGCCTCGAGATAGAGATCGAGATGCGACAGCGTGTGGTCCTTGATGGCGCGGGCGTCCTCGCGCAGCCGGTCGAACTCCGGCAGCTTCGTTTTCGCCGCCTGGCGCTTCTCGACGAAGCCGCGCTTGACGTTCTGCAGCGCCTTTTGCAGCCTGGTATCGCCGAGCGCCTGCGCGGCTCGCTGCTTGAAGTCGTGCTTTGGCTGATCCATCGCGCCTCAGCGCTTCTGCCGGGAAGCGGCGATGGCCGGCTCCTCGGTCATGCCGGCCAGCACTTCCGCCACGTGGCGCGCCTCGATGCTCTCGCGTTCGCGGGCGAGCCGGCCGGCGATTTGCATCAGGCAGCCGAGATCGCCGGCGAGCACGGTATGCGCGCCGGTATCGGCAATGTCGCGAATCTTGGCATCAAGGATCGCGGTCGAGATGTCCGGAGATTTGACTGAGAAGGCGCCGCCGAAGCCGCAGCACGTTTCGGCATCGCCGAGCTCGACCAGCGACAGGCCCTGCACGCTGCGGAGCAGGCGCCGCGGCGCCTCGCGCACACCGAGCTCGCGCAACGCGGAGCAGGAATCGTGATAGGTGACGCTCCCGGCAAAGGCCGCGTCGACCGCGCTGACGCCGAGCACGCGGACGAGAAACGCGGTCAGCTCGTAGCTCTTGGCGGCAAGCGCCTCGGCGCGCGGACCGCAATCGGGATCGTCCGCCAGCAGCCGTGGATAATGGACCCGCAACATGCCGGCGCAGGAGCCTGACGGCGCGACGACATAGTCGTATGGCTCGAACATCGCCACCACCTGCCGCGCGATCGAAGCGGCGTCCTTCCGGTCGCCGGCATTGTAGGCGGGCTGGCCGCAACAAGTCTGCGCGCGCGGCGCCTCGACCCGTGCGCCGCCCGCCTCGATCAGTTTGATCGCGGCAAAGCCGATGCTCGGCCGGAACAAATCCACCAGACAGGTGACGAACAGCCCTACCAGCGGGGTTGGCTTGGAGGAGGCAGGCGTTGGGGTCATGGCGCCCGGCTAATTTTGCACATTGTGGCGGGAGATAGCAGCCAGGATGTAGCATCGCCCGCGGCGACTCAAGGAAACCGAATCGCGCCGCAAACGGAGTGTTCGACACGGCATGTGGAAGCAGGCAAGTGCGATGGCCAAACTTGCGCTGGCGTTATGGGCCTTGGCAGCCTGGCCGGCGGCCGCCGAGCCGGTCCGCCTCGTCATGCCGGTGGCCTATGGTACGCATTTGCCGGGCCTTGGCGAGCCGGCCTTGAGGCTTTCCCGGCTGATCAAGGAACGCTCCGGCGGCGCCTTTTTGCTCGAGCTCAAGCAGCCGGGCGACGGCATCAAGCCGCAGGAGATCCTCGACAAGGTGGCGAGCGGCGTGGTCGATGCAGGCTTCGCCACGTCGAGCTTTTGGGCGGCGCAGCTCCCTGCCGCGGCACTCTTCTCGGGTTATCCCTTCGGCCCCGACGCCGCCGGCTATTTCGCCTGGTTCGAACAAGGGAACGGCCGGAAGCTTTACCAGGAACTGTACGACCACGCCGGACTCAAGGTCCATGTCATGCCTTGCGCCTTCGGCGGCGCCGAAGCCGGCGGCTGGTTCAAAAAGGAGATCGAGGCGCCCGACGACCTCAAGGATTTGCGCATGCGCATTTTCGGTCTGGGCGGACGGGTGATGTCCCGGCTCGGCGTCGTCACGGTGCTGATCCCGGGCGGCAATCTGCTGTCCGCCTTCGAGAAGAGCCAGATCGACGCCGCCGAGCTCTATCCGCCGGCGGTCGACGAACGGCAGCCGCTCAAGGACGAGGTCAAGCTCATCTATGCGCCTGGCTGGCACCAGCCGGAGACGGTCATGGAGCTGATCGTCAACCGGGAGCGCTGGAACGCGCTGTCCGACCAGCAGCGCGGCATGATTGAGGGCGCCTGCCTTGCGACCTTGCAGGCGACGCTGGAAGAAAGCGCCAAGCTACAGGCCGAAGCGCTCGCCAAGCTGGCCAAGCACGGCGTCAAGATCGATCCCTGGCCCGAAACCGTGCTGACCGCCCTGCGGGGTGCTTGGGGCGAGATCGCGAAGGAAGAAGGCGACCGGGACTATTTCTTTAGGACCGTGCTCGAAGACATCGAGAAATTCGGCGCCAAGGAGGGAAGCGCTCCTTCGCCCGAGCCGAAAGTCTCGGCCGAGCCGGCCGGGAGCAAAACCACGCCTTGAAGTCGCGCGGCTATTGCGCCGCGGCCGTCTTCAGATAAGCGATGATGTCGGCCCGCTCCGCGGCATCGGGGATGCCTGGGAAGGCGAGCGCCATCGGCGAATCGGCAATCATCGCCTTCGGATCGGTGATCCACTTATCGAGATTCTCTTCGGTCCAAGTGTAGCCATCCGCGCCGAGCTTCTTCATGCCGGAGGAATACATGGCGTAATCGGCGACGCTCGCCGCTTTCCGTCCGACAATGCCGTTCAACTCCGGCCCGACCAGATTCTGTGCGTTCGGTCCGACCTGGTGGCAGATGCCGCATTTGGCGAAGGCCGCCTTGCCCTTGGCTGCGTCGCCTTCCGCGGCAGCCGGTGAACTCATGGCCAACAGCGTGACCGCAGCCAGTCCATAAAACGGAAGCTTCCTCATCTCGACTCTCCTTGAGCGTCCTTAGAGGTTCCCCCGCCTCATGCGGACGGTTGCCCAGCTTATCTCCCGATGTTTTTCCGCCATTTTAGCAGAACGCGCGAAACCGTAAAAAGGGGCCGATCTGCGCCGTTCCGCCGCGGGAAAAAGCGGTCGGAACGCGATGCCCGGACCGGCTGCGTGCTTCCGGCCGCGAGGCATTGCCCGCCAGCCCTTAAGCATGCGAAAGACTAGGATTAACTGTCCGCTCGGACGTTCGCGGAGCCAAACATGTCGCAGCTTTCTTTGCCGAATCCGGATCAGGCGGTGTTGCAGCGCCGCGGCGAGATCCTGAAGCAGCTGAAGAAGGCCGCTCCGCACGCAATCCTGATCGCCGATGCTGAGGGCCGGCGCACCTTCGAGACCGACGCGCTGACCGCCTATCGCTGCCTGCCGCTCGCCGTGGTGCTGCCGGACTCCACCGAAGAGGTGAGCGCGATCCTCGGCTTCTGCCACGAGAACCAGATCAAGGTGGTCCCGCGCGGCGCCGGCACCTCGCTCGCGGGCGGCGCGCTGCCGCTGGAAGATGGGATCGTGCTCTGTCTGTCGCGCATGAACAAGCTGCTGTCGGTCGACCTGGTCGACCGCGTGGCCCGCGTCGAGGCGGGCGTCACCAATAGCGCCATCACCGAGGCCGTCGCAGGCGACGGCTTCTTCTACGCGCCCGATCCCTCCAGCCAGATCGCCTGCACCGTCGGCGGCAATGTCGCTACCAATTCCGGCGGTGCGCATTGCTTGAAATACGGCGTCACCACCCACAACGTGCTGGGCGTGCGCCTGGTGCTGATGACCGGGGAGGTCGTCGATATCGGCGGTCCGAGCCTCGACGCGCCCGGTTACGATTTTCTGGCGTTGATCAACGGCTCCGAGGGGCAACTCGGCATCGTCACCGAGGTCACCGTGCGCCTCCTCAAGGCGGCGGAAGGCGCGCGGCCGATGCTGCTTGGCTTCGATTCCAACGAGCGGGCAGGGGCCTGCGTCGCCGCCATCATCGGCGCCGGCATCGTGCCCGTGGCCCTCGAATTCATGGACCGGCCCGCCATCCATGTCTGCGAGCATTTCGTCGGCGCCGGCTATCCGCTCGACGTCGAGGCGCTGCTGATTGTCGAAGTGGAGGGTTCGCAGGACGAGATCGACACCTTGCTCGAGAAGATCGGCGAGATCGCCGCGGACTTCGCGCCGCTGGTCGTGCGGCGAAGTCAGAGCGCCGCGGAGAGCGCCAAGATTTGGAAGGGCCGCAAGGCCGCGTTCGGCGCCATCGGCCAGTTGTCCGACTATTACTGCATGGATGGCGTCATTCCGCTCTCCGCATTGCCCAAGGCGCTCGACGAGATCGGCTGGATCTGCCGCAAATACCGCTTCGACGTGGCCAATATCTTCCATGCCGGCGACGGCAATCTACACCCGCTGATCCTTTACAACGCCAACGATCCGCTCCAGCTCGAGCGGGTCGAGCTGTGCGGCGCCGAGATCCTGAAGCTCTGTGTCGAGCTTGGCGGCTGCCTCACCGGCGAGCATGGCGTCGGCGTCGAGAAGCGCGA
>Ga0190271_10001213_pt1 | contig 14365 bp, 13 predicted proteins | sample Popmic356T_FD_133747 | JGI IMG/M metagenome (GOLD analysis project Ga0190271, IMG submission 133747) | Populus adjacent soil microbial communities from riparian zone of Weber River, Utah, USA - 356 T | ecosystem: Environmental > Terrestrial > Soil > Riparian zone | place: USA: Utah | collected...
GCACTCCGGGCAGATGCCGTGGCTGAATTGCGCGTCCGAATGCTCGGACAGGTACTGTTCGATCTGATTCCAGTAGTCCTTGTCGTCGCGGATCCGCTTGCAGTACGCGCAGATCGGTCAGCCCGCTCAGCCGGCGGACGTTCGCCAGCGCCGTCTGCAGCTCACGCACGCGTGAGGCGAGGACCTGCTGCAGGCCTCGGGGGGTGTGACCGGGCAGGAAGGCGTCGCAGAACGGCAGGGCCGCAGCCATCGAGCCCACGAGCGGTTCGAAGCCGGGTGCGGCCGCGCGGGGGTTCACCCAGACCACCCGGTGCGCGCGTCGCCGGACCCGCGCCATCACCGCGCCCAGCTCCTCCGGAGGGTCGGTGTCCCAGCCGTCCGAGGCCACCACCAGCACGCCGCCGCGGAGGGTGCGGCCGTGCCGCGATGCCAGCAGCTCGCGGAGGTTGGTCGCGAGGTGCGTGCCGCCGAAGCGGTCGGCCGCAGCGGCACCGGCGCGCTCGGCGGCCGTGGCGGCCGAGGGATGCGCCAGCGCCGGGGTGAGACGGGTGAGGGTCGTCGAGAACACGAAGGTCTCGGCCCGGGCCGACCTGGCCAGCGCGCGCATCATCTGCACCAGGCCGGGGGCGTACGGCCGCATCGACTGGCTGAGGTCGGCGAGCACGGTGACCGGACGAGGTCGCTGCACCGGCTTGGTGCGCCGCAGCACCAGCGGTTCCCAGCCGGTACGACGCGACGCCGCCAACGTCGCGCGCAGGGCCACCCGGCTCCCCCGCGGCCGCACCTCGAGCCGCCGGCTGCGACGGGTGGGCCACCGTCGTACCGACTGCTCGAGCCAGGCACCGAGGACCGCAACCTGCTTCTCGTCGAGGTCCTCCAACGGGGTGTCCGCGAAGCGCACCACCGCGCTGGGCATGAGGTCCGGAAACGTCGCGGCATCCTCCACCCCCGCGTCGTCGTCGGGGGTCGCTCGCGGCACGGTGTGCCAGGGCAGGCCGTCGCCGGCCTGCTCCGTGGCCGCTCCGCCCGCGACCGGGCTCCATCGCTCGTCCTGGTCGGGGACGGGCGACGCGGAGTGACTCGTGCGGCGGGCATGGGGGTCGGTGGCCAGCACAGCGTCGAGGAAGGCGGCGTCGAACACCTCGTCGAACACAGCGAGGTCGTGCGGTTGGTGGACCAGCGTCAGCCGGGCCGTCCAGTACAGCTGCGAGAGGTCCGCCGGGAAGGCGGCATCGAGCGCGCGGCTGAAGGCGACCACCGCCGGGAGCGCGACCGGCACCCCGGCCTCCCGCAGCCGCATCCCCAGGCCGGTGGCGAAGGATGCTCGGTCGACCCCCGCCAGGACTGTCATGGCGGCCTGGCCCTCAGCCGAGCCCGTCCGCGTCGAGAGCGGCCGTGACCAGCTCCCGGTCGTCCGGTGTCTTCGCCAGCGTCCCCAACGTGGTGAGCACGTCGTCCCGGACCAGCTCGGTGACGCCGAGGACGCCGAGCGCGGCGACCCAGTTGATCGCCTCGGCGACTCCGGGCGGCTTGTCCACGTCGAGCTCCCGCACCTTCCCGACGAAGCGGGTCGCGGACTCGATGAGCGCCTCGCCCGCCTCCGGGACCCGGCAGCGCAGGATCTCGACCATCCGCGAGGGCTCCGGGAACTCGAGCCAGTGGTAGAGGCAACGCCGCCGCAGGGCGTCGTGCAGGTCACGGCTGCGGTTGGAGGTCAGCACGACCACCGGTGGGACCGTGGCGCGGAACGTGCCCAGCTCGGGAACGGTGACCGACTGCTCCCCGAGGAACTCGAGCATGAGGGCCTCGAACTCGTCGTCCGCCCGGTCGATCTCGTCGATGAGCAGCACCGGTGGCTCCGGTCCCTCATGACGCACGCACCGCAGGATCGGTCGCTGCACGAGGAACTCCTCGCTGAACAGGTCGGCCTCCGCGAGGCGCTCGTGGTGAGCCTCGGCGAGACGGATCGCGAGAAGCTGCCGCTGGTAGTTCCAGTCGTAGAGCGCCTCGGACGCGGTGAGGCCCTCGTAGCACTGCAGCCGCACCAGCGGTCGCCCGAGGGAGGTTGCCAGGACTTTCGCGGCCTCCGTCTTGCCCACGCCCGGCTCTCCCTCGAGCAGCAGCGGCAGCCCGAGGCGGAGCGCGAGGAAGACTGCCGAGGCGGTGCCCTGGTCCGCGAGGTAGCCCTGCTCCCCGAAGCGCGCCTGGACGTCGTCGGCGCCCGCGAACGCTGCGGTCACGGGCGAGCCTCGGGTCCGGCGGACGCGAGCAGGGTCTCGTAGTCCTCCCAGGTGTCGACGTCCGGGGGCACCGGTCCGGGCACGCGCACCACCACAGGCTGCTCCGCGGCGTCGACGAGCTTCCAGACGGCCTTGTCCCCGTGCAGGGCCTCGAGCCGGTCGAACATCCGGCGGGAGAACCACAGCGGGTGGCCGTGCCCGTCGTCGTAGGCGCAGACACCCACGTCGCTGCCCCGGGCCTGGTCGATGAGCGCCCTGACCGACTCGGCGGTGACCCCGGGCTGGTCACCCAGCAGCACGACGAGCCCCTCCGCGTCGGCGCGCACCGCTCGCACGGCCGCACGGATCGACGCGGCGCAGCCCTCCGTGAAGTCCGGGGCCGGCACCACGTCCACACCGGCGACGCCGACGGTGTCCCGGACCTCGTCGGCCGAGCCACCCACGGTGAGCAGGACCTGGGCGACGCCCGAGGCACGGGCGGTGGCCAGGGTCGCATCCAGCAGGGTCGCGCCCCGGAACGGCAACAGCTGCTTGGGCCTGCCCAGCCGCCGCGAGCCACCCGCGGCCAGCACGACCGCTGCCACCGTCGTCATGTCGTGGGTTCCTCAGATCGGTGGGACTGCTCGACCCTGCATCGCATCCCAGACCCGGGACGGTGTCAAGGGCATGTCGGCGTGCCTGACCCCGAACGGTTTCAGCGCGTCGACGACCGCGTTGACGATCGCGGGTGGTGACCCCACCGTGGCGGACTCACCGACGCCCTTGGCCCCGATCGGGTGGTGCGGCGAGGGCGTCACCGTGTGGCCCGTCTCCCACCGCGGCACCTCCAGGGCAGTCGGGATCAGGTAGTCCATGAAGGACCCGCTGAGGCAGTTGCCCTCCTCGTCGAACGAGATCATCTCCATGAGGGCCATGCCGACGCCGTCGGTCAGTCCGCCGTGGATCTGGCCCTCGATGATCATCGGGTTGATGCGGGTGCCGCAGTCGTCCACTGCCACGAACCGTCGTACCTTCACCTCGGCGGTGCCGGGGTCGATGTCGACGACGCAGATGTAGGCCCCGAACGGGTAGGTGAGGTTGGACGGGTTGTAGCAGATCTGCGCCTCCAGGGCCCCTTCCACCCCTTCGGGGAGGTCGCCGGCCCCGTGGGCCCGCATCGCGATGTCCTGGATGGTCACCGACCGGGTCGGGTCGCCCTTGACCTGGAACGACCCCTTCTCCCACTCCAGGTCCGCCACGGAGACCTCGAGCATCCCGGAGGCGATGATCTGGGCCTTGTCGCGGACCTTGCGGGCGACCAGGGCCGCGGCGGCGCCCGAGACCGGCGTCGAACGGCTGCCGTAGGTGCCGAGGCCGAACGGGGTCTGGTCGGTGTCTCCGTTGACCACCTGGATGTCCGCCGGCGGGATGCCGATCTCCTCGGCGACGATCTGGGCGTACGTCGTCTCGTGGCCCTGTCCCTGGCTCATGCAGGACACCCGCAGGACGGCCTTGCCCGTCGGGTGCACCCGGAGCTCGCTGCCGTCGGCCATGCCGAGCCCGAGGATGTCCATGTCCTTGCGGGGGCCGGCGCCCACCGCCTCGGTGAAGAAGGCGATCCCGATGCCCATCAGCTCGCCGCGTTCGCGTTTCTCTGCCTGTTCCCGACGCAGCTCGTCGTAGCCGGCCATGTCCAGGGCCAGCCGCATCGCCGGTTCGTAGTCGCCCGAGTCGTAGACCCATCCGGTCTTGCTGGTGTAGGGGAACTGGTCCGGCTGGATGAAGTTCTTCAGGCGCAGCTCGGCCGGGTCCATCTCGAGCTGGTAGGCCAAGCAGTCGACGATCCGCTCCACGAGGTAGACCGCCTCGGTGATCCGGAACGAGCACGCGTAGGCAACCCCGCCGGGCGCCTTGTTGGTGTAGACGGCGGTCATCTTGGCGTGCGCCGCCTGCAGGTCGTAGCTCCCGGTGAACACGCCGAAGAAGCCGGCGGGGTACTTCACCGGCGCGGCCGTCCCGTTGAACGCCCCGTGGTCGGCGATGACGTTGGTCCGGATCGCGAGGATCTTGCCTTCCTTCGTCGCCGCGATCTCGCCGCGCATGATGTAGTCACGCGCGAACCCGGTGCTCACGAGGTTCTCGGAACGGTCCTCCATCCACTTGACCGGCTTGCCGATCACCAGCGAGGCGACGATCGCGCAGACGTAGCCGGGGTAGATCGGCACCTTGTTGCCGAAGCCTCCGCCGATGTCCGGCGCGATCACCCGGATCTTGTGCTCCGGCAGCCCGGACACGAGCGCGTAGACGGTGCGGTGGGCATGCGGAGCCTGGCTGGTCGTCCAGAGCGTGAGCTTGCCCTCGATCCGCTCGTAGTCGGCGACGCAGCCGCAGGTCTCCATCGGCGCCGGGTGCACCCGCGGGTAGACGATGTCCTCGCTCACCACGACGTCGGCGTCGGCGAACACGGCGTCGGTCGCCGCCTCGTCCCCCGTCTCCCAGTCGAAGCAGTGGTTGTCCTTCTTCCCGTCGAGGTCGTCGCGGATCAACGGGGCGTCGGGTGCCAATGCCTTCCGCACGTCCATGACCGCGGGCAGGATGTCGTACTCGACGTCGATGAGCTCGAGCGCGTCGCGAGCGGAGTAGCGGTCCTCGGCGACGACGAACGCCACCTCCTGGCCCTGGAAGCGCACCTTGTCGGTGGCGAGGACGGCCTGGACGTCGTTGGACAGCGTCGGCATCCACGCCAGCCCCTGGGCCGCGAGGTCGGCGCCGGTGATGACGGCCTTGACCTTGGGATGCGCCTGGGCCGCGCTCGCATCGATGCTCACGATGCGCGCGTGCGCGACCGGCGAGCGCAGGATCGCCAGGTGGAGCATGCCGTTGAGCTGGAGGTCGTCGACGTACCGACCCCTGCCGCGGATGAAGCGGGGGTCCTCCTTGCGCAGCATCCGCCCGTGCCCGACCGGCTTCTGGTCGTTGTCGACGCGCTCCGGGTCGGGGCGTGCCTCGACGGTGCTCATGACGCGCTCCCCGCCGGCGCCGGCTCCTCGGCGTCAGCCGGGTGCTCGGCCGCCCAGCGGACCGACCTCACGATGGTGCTGTACCCCGTGCACCGGCAGATCTGCCCCGAGATCGCCTCCCGGATGGTGTCCTCGCTCGGGTCTGGTTCGCGGTCCAGCAGCGCCCTGGCCGTCATCAGCATCCCCGGGGTGCAGAACCCGCACTGCAGGCCGTGACACTGCATGAACCCCTCCTGCACCGGGTCCAGGACGTCTCCCTGCTCGAGCCCCTCCACGGTGCGGACCGCGTGGCCTCCCGCCATCGCGGCCAGCACCGTGCAGGACTTCACCGGCTCGCCGTCCAGCCAGACGGCGCAGGTGCCGCAGTTGCTGGTGTCGCAGCCCCAGTGGGTACCAGTCATCCCCAGCTCGTCTCGCAGGAAGTGAACGAGCAGCATCCTGGGTTCGACGTCCCGGGTGACCTCCTCGCCGTTCACGGTCATCGACACCTGCATGTCAGCCCCTGCCCTTCTGGTCACCCTCGGCTCCTGCTCGGATCCGCTCGACCGCGCGACGGAGCGTTCGCCGGGTCAGCTCGTCGGCGAGATGCCTCTTGTACTCCACCGTGCCTCGGAGGTCGGCCACCGGCGCACAGCTCTCCGCTGCGATCGCGCCCGCTGTCGCGTACAGGTCCTCCGTCGGCTCCTGACCGCGCAGCGCGTCGGAGATGGCGGGGATCCCGGTGGTGTTGGGCCCCACCGCCGCCAGGCCGACGCGGGCGTCGGTGATCGCGTCGCCGTCCATCCAGACGGCTGCTCCGGAGGACACCACTGCCCAGTCGCCCGCCCGGCGCTCCACCTTCGCGTAGGCGCTGGACCCGTTCGGCCGCACCGGGATCCGGATCTCGGTGAGCATCTCCGCCGCCTCGACCGCGGTCTCGTACGGCCCGCGGTAGAAGTTCTCCATGCTCACCACGCGCTCGCCCTCGCCTCCCTGGATGACGCAGGAGGCGTCGAGAGTCGTGCACACCGCGGACAGGTCCTCCGACGGGTCTGCCTGGCACAGCGAACCGCCGATCGTGCCGCGGTTGCGCACCAGCGGGTCGGCGATCACGCGCTCCGCGTCGGCGAAGATCGGGAACAGGGCGGCCAGCTCAGGCGACTCCAACAGCTCACGGTGCCGGGTCAACGCGCCTATGCGGACCTCGTCGGTCCCCATCCGGATGTAGCCGAGCTCGTCGTGCAGGTCGTTGATGTCGATGAGGTACTCCAGGTTGGCCAGCCTCAGCTTCATCATCGGCAGCAGGCTGTGGCCGCCTGCCACGAGCCGGGCCTCCTCGCCCAGGCGGGTCAGGAGGCTTATCGCGTGGTCGACACTGGTGGCGCGTTCGTACTCGAAGGGCGCGGGAACCTGCATGCTCGGTCCTCCCTGCTGACATGAGGGTCGTCCCAGCACTGTGCGCCGAGAGGCAGTCGGGGTCAACAACGGCGCAAGGAGATCGTTGATTCGCCCTCGGCGCCCGGAGCGCGGGCTCGCCGGTTGGCGTTCGTTGGCAGGATGTCCCCGTGCAGGAGCGTGTGCGGTCTCGCGGAGCCACCCTGGCCGCTGTGGCGGCCCTGCGGAGCCGGCTGGGCGAGGCACTTTTCCTCCGGGTGGCCGGACCCGAGGGTTCCCGACGCCGCGAGCGCATCCATGGCGCCCCTGGCCCGCGGTGGTTCCCGCCCGGGAGCCCGATCCAGGAGGTGCACGGCGACGCGTCGATGTTCATCGGCGGCATGCGCGCCCTCATGCTCCAGGCCCTGCACCCGGTCGCGATGACCGCGGTCTCGGAGCACTCGGGCTACCGCGGCGACATGTGGGGACGGCTCGCCCGGACCAGCACGTTCCTCGCCGTCACCACGTTCGCCACCGCAGAGGACGCCGAGGCGACCGTCGCGGCCATCCGACGCATCCACGACTCCGTGACGGGGACGATGCCCGACGGTGCCCCCTACGCGGCCTCCGACCCGCACCTGCTGCAGTGGGTGCACGTCGCTGAGATCGACAGCTTCCTGCGCGCCTACCAGCGCTACGGGCACGCCCCGCTCGACCAGGCCGGCCGGGACGAGTATGTCGCCCAGACCGCCGTGGTGGCGCAGAAGCTCGGCGTGCTCGACCCGCCGCGCACCGAGGCCGGGCTCGCGGAGGTGCTCGCGTCGTACCGCCCTGAGCTGCGCGGCACCGACCATGCCCACGAGGCGATCAGCCACCTCGTGTGGCACCCCGACCTGCCACCTGCGGCGCGGCCGGGGTACCTGGTGCTGGCCGCTGCGGCCATCGACATGATGCCCGCCTGGACGCGACGTGAGCTGCGGCTCCCGCGGCTCCCGCTCGCCGGCGCGGGCACGCTCGGCCGCTTCGCGACGCGGACGATCCGGTGGGCGATGGCGATGCCGCCGGTCACCGAGCGTGCCGCCTGAGCGACCTTCTCAGGGTTTCTCGCCGTTCGCCGACGACGCCTGGTCTGTTGACCCGTCGGCCGTCCCTGTGGTGCTTCCGTCGGGACCTGCCTGGCCCGCATCCGTGTCGTCGGGGGACTGCTCGGCGTCGGGTTCCTCGACGAAGTCGATCTTGCGGATCTGCTTGCGCATGTTCATCCAGAGCAAGAAGGTCGCGACCCCCAGGAGGACCATGAGCCCCAACGCGATCCACCCGGGACGGACCTCGCTCGGGTCCGGGCCGGTGTCCTGCGCACGCGCGAGAAGGGTGAGCGAGATCTGCACCGGGGTCATGGCGCCATCGTCTCAACCAGGTCGCGGACGCCGGCGAACAGGTCCGCCTCCGGGACCTGCGTAGGCACCGACGACCGCACCAGCTCGTAGTCCTCGGTCGGCCAGGCCGCCTGGTGGACCTCCACCGGGCACGCGAACCACGGGCCGTCGGGGTCGATCTGGGTGGCATGCGCGAGCAGCGCCTGGTCGCGGACCGGGAAGTACTCCGCGCACGGCACCTGCGTCGTCACCCGCGCGAAGTGCGCCGGGTCCGGCTTCCACTCCGCCAGCCGCTCGGTGTACGGCGACTCCAGCCCGCGCCGGATCATCTCGTCGTGCATGGCCTGCGTGCGCTCCCGGTGGAAGCTGTGGTGGTAGTAGAGCTTCAGCGGCTGCCACGGCTCGCCGAGGTCCGGGTACGCCTCGGGGTCTCCGGCCGCGTCGTACGCCGCCATGGTGATGGTGTGGCACATGACGTGGTCGGGGTGCGGGTAGCCACCGTTCTCGTCGTACGTCGTGACCACGTGCGGCTTGAACGACCGCATCAGACGGACCAGTGGCGCGGCCGCCTGGTCCACGGGCAACGTCGCGAAGCAGCCCTCCGGAAGCGGCGGTGGCGGGTCCCCCTCGGGGTAGCCCGAGTCCACGAAGCCGAGCCAGTCCTGGGTGACGCCGAGGATCTCGCGGGCGCGGTCCATCTCCTGGCGACGGATCTCGCCGATGTTCGCGAGCACGTCCGGCCGGTCCATCCGTGGGTTGAGGATCGAGCCGCGCTCACCGCCGGTGCACGTGACGACGTGGACGTCGACGCCCTCCGCGACGTATCTGGCTGTGCTCGCGGCACCCTTGCTCGACTCGTCGTCGGGGTGCGCGTGCACGTGCATCAGGCGCAGCATGATCTCCATCCTAGGAGGACGGGTGCCCTCCTAAGATGGAGGCGATGTCCTCTCAGACGCCTGACCTCGACGCTCGCTACCGCGGACCCAGCACAGGGATGCGGGTGGTGGCCCTTGTCCTCATCGTGGGTCTGGCGCTCAGCGGCCTCGGGTTCGTGGGCTGGGCCTTCCTCTTCACCAGCACGCCCGAGGTCCAGTCGCGGCTGACGCAGTTCACCTTCAACGGGGAGAACCAGGCGGTCGCCCGGCTCACCGTGGTCCGCGAGACGGAGACCACCCAGGCGACCTGCCTGCTGACCGCACTCGCCGAGGACCACACCATCGTCGGCGAGCGCCAGATCCTGGTCAACTCCGGACCGACGGAGCAGGTGGTCACCGTCACCATCGAGACCGAGCGCCGTGCCACCGCGATCGAGAGCCGGGGCTGCACCACGCCTGCTCAGTCCCGTCCCCGCTGAGCAGCGAATTCAGCCTCGCCCGGGTCTCGGGTAGGATCGTTCACTTGGCCCGCGGCACTGCGCCGTGCGACGGCCCCTGACTGAACCGCACCACCCCCCACCGTTTCCCAGGAGTGCACGACTGTGACTGAGCACGACGTCATCTGGCTGACCCAGGACGCCTACGACAAGCTCCAGGCCGAGCTCGAGCACCTCAAGGGTCCCCACCGCGACGAGATCGTGGCCCGCATCAGTGCCGCCCGCGAGGAGGGCGACCTCCGCGAGAACGGCGGCTACCATGCGGCCCGTGAGGAGCAGGGCAAGAACGAGGGCAGGATCCGCCAGCTCGAGGACATGCTGAGCCGCGCCCAGGTCGGCGAGACCCCCGAGGACGAGAACACGGTCGCGCCGGGGATGGTCGTCACCGTCCGCTTCGCGGGCGACTCCGACCAGGAGAAGTTCCTGCTCGGAGCCCGGGAGATGGCCGGGCCGGACTCCGACCTCGAGGTCTACTCACCGCAGTCGCCGATGGGCTCGGCCCTGGTCGGCGCCGAGAAGGGCAGCATCGTCGAGTTCGAGGCGCCCAACGGCAAGACGATGAAGGTCGAGGTCGTCGACGCGGAGCGCTTCGTCAGCTGAGGCCTGCGCTGTGACCCCTCATCAGTGCGGTCGCTGCCTGGTCACCTTTCAAGCAGCAATGACAGGCGGAGCCGGGCGCTGCGTCAGTTTCTGCCCCAGCCACGCCTGGTCTGGGGCTTAGCCGGTGGATCGTGTGCACCAGGTGCCTGCGATCCACCAGACAAGACCGTTCGTCTCCACCTACCGTCTGCGGGTCGGGCTACTCGCTGACCCGGTACCCACACCCGCGCAGGTGGTTCAGCACCCGCTCAGCGTGCTCGGGCCCACGCGTCTCGACCTGGAGGGCGACCTCGACCTCGTCGAGGTGCAGCATGGCCGAGGTGCGCTCGTGCACGACGTCGAGCACGTTGGCCTCCGCGGCAGCGAGCTCGGCCAGCAGGCGCGCCAGACCACCCGGCCGGTCCGGGATCGTCGCCTTGAACGCCAGGTAGCGGCCGCTGGCCGCCATGCCGTGGCGCAGCACGTTCATGAGCAGGATCGGGTCGATGTTGCCACCGGAGAGGACGACGACCGCGGGGGTCTCGAACGAGTGCGGGTGCAGCATCATCGCGGCGACGGCGGCGGCGCCCGCCGGCTCGACGACGAGCTTGGCCCGCTCGATGAGCATGAGGAGGGCCTGGGACAGCGCCTCCTCGTCGACGGTGAGCATGTCGTCGACGTACCTCGCGACCGCGGCGAAGGGCACATCGCCCGGACGACCCACCGCGATGCCGTCGGCCATGGTGCTCATCGACGTGAGCGGTTGCGGCTCCCCCTTCGCCAGCGATGGAGGGTACGCCGCGGCGCCCTCCGCCTGGACACCGACGACCCTGATGTCGGGCCGGTGTCGCTTGACCACCGTGGCGATGCCGGCGAGCAGCCCACCGCCTCCGGTGGGGACGATGACCGTGCGGGCCTCGGGCGCCTGTTCCAGGATCTCCACGCCGCAGGTCGCCTGGCCGGCCACGATGTCGCGGTGGTCGAACGGGTGCACCAGGACGGCGCCGCTCTCCTCGGCGTACTTCTTGGCCTCGACCAGCGCCTCGTCGATGGTGTGGCCCACGAAGCGCACCTCGGCGCCGTACCCCCGGGTGGCCCGCTCCTTCACGATGGGCGCGCCATGCGGCATGTACACGACGGCCTTGATGCCGAGCAGCTGGGCGGCCAGGGCGACGCCCTGGGCGTGGTTGCCGGCGCTGGCCGCGACGACGCCGCGGCCCCGCTCCTCCTCGCTCAGGCCGTGGATGCGGTTGTAGGCCCCGCGGATCTTGAAGGCCCCGGCGCGTTGCAGGTTCTCGGTCTTCAGCAGCACCGGACCCCCGGCGACCTTGGACAGCCACCGTGACTCCTCCATCGGCGTCAGCACCGACACGCCGTCGAGCAGCGCCCGGGCGCGGGCGACCTCGTCCTCGGTCGGTCCCACGTCCTGGCCCGTGGACGCGGCGGCGTCCGGCGCCGGCACCGGCTCGGGGGGTGTCATCCCGTCAGCCTAAGACCACGGCAGGGTGCGCCGCCTCACACACCGATTTAGTTGCGTGTTGCACGCAATCATGGGAAACTTGCTTCATGCAACTGATTCCCGAGCACCCCGAGAGCGTGGAGGACGCCGTCCTGGCGACCATGCTGGTGCTCGGTCGCCGGGTGCGCCAGCAGCTGCCCGGCGACCCGCTCGACATCGCTGCGTTCCCGGTGCTTTCCATGCTCGACCGCTGCGGCCCGGTCCGGCACGCGGTGCTGGCCGAGCGGATCGGCCTCGACGCCTCCACGGTGAGCCGTCGGGTCCGCGCCCTCGAGGAGCAGGGCCTGGTGTCGGTCACCCCCGACGACCAGGACGCACGCGCCCGTCAGGTCGAGCTGCGACCGGCCGGCCGTCAGGTCCTCGAGCAGCTGCGTGAGCAGCGTCGCGACCTGGTCCGGGAGGCCGTCGCCCCGTGGTCCGCCGCCGACCGCGAGCACCTGCGCGGCCTGCTCGACCGCCTGAACCAGGACCTCAGTATCCACCCGTCGCACCTGCAGGAGACCCACCCGTGACCCCCGACGCCCAGGGCTACCTCTCTCACCGCCAGATCCTGGTGGTGATGAGTGGCCTCATCACCGGCATGTTCCTTGCCGGGCTCGACCAGAGCATCGTCAGCACCGCACTCCCCCGGATCACCAGCGACCTCGGCGGCCTCGACCAGCTGTCGTGGGTCGTCACGGCCTACCTGCTGACCTCGACCGCCTCGACACCGCTGTGGGGGAAGGTGTCGGACCTGTACGGCCGGCGCCCGATGTTCCAGGCCGCGATCGTCATCTTCCTCATCGGCTCGTTGCTGTCCGGCTTCTCGCACTCGATGGAGCAGCTCATCGCCTTCCGCGCGATCCAGGGCCTCGGCGGTGGCGGCCTGATGGCGCTCGCCCTGGCCACGATCGGCGACGTCGTGCCGCCCCGCGAGCGCCCGCGCTACCAAGGCTTCATCGCAGCGACGTTCGGCGTCTCCAGCGTGCTCGGCCCCGTGCTCGGCGGCTTCTTCGCCGACGGCCCCGGGTGGCAGTGGATCTTCTTCATCAACCTGCCGATCGGAGCCGTTGCGCTGGTGGTGACGTCGATGGCACTCAAGATGCCGCACGTACGCCGGGAGCACACGATCGACTACCTCGGGGCGTCCGTCATCGTGGCCAGCGTCAGCTCGCTCCTGCTCTACACCGCGTGGGCGGGCCCCGACCACGGGTGGACCTCGACCCTGTCGCTGACGCTGCTGCTCGGCGGCCTCCTGCTCGCGGCGCTCTTCGTCCTCGTCGAGCTGCGGGCTACGGAGCCGATCATCCCGATGCGGCTGTTCTCCAACCAGATCTTCAGCGTCTCGAACGCGTTCGGGTTCCTCATCGGCGCCGCGATGTTCGGCGTGATGGTGTTCATCCCCGTCTACCTGCAGGCCGTCAAGGGGCTCTCGCCCACCGAGTCCGGCCTGGGCATGCTGCCGATGATCATCGGCCTGTTCATCACCTCGATCGGCGGTGGCCGGCTGATGTCCCGCACCGGGAAGTACAAGTGGTACCCGTCCACGGGTGCGGCGGTCGTGCTGGTCGCGGTGGTCATGCTCATGCAGATGCACGCGGAGACGACGTACTGGTACGCCGCGCTGTCCATGTTCGTCATGGGTCTGGGCCTCGGCCTCACCATGCAGGTCCTCGTGGTCGCGGTGCAGAACTCGGTCGACCGGTCCGACATGGGCGCGGCGACCAGCTCGGTGCAGTTCTTCCGGCAGATGGGCGGCTCGTTCGGGGCGGCACTGTTCGGCGCGGTGCTGACCAGCCGGCTGGGCGTGCACCTCGCCGAGGCGACCGCCGGCCGCGCCGCTTCGCTGCCACCGGGCGCGGCGGACGCCACCGACGTCCAGGCCATCAACGGGTTGCCCGAGCCCGCGCACGCACTGGTCACCGGCGCCTTCGCGGACGCGATGAGCGACATGTTCCTCGTCGCGGTGCCGCTCGTCGTCACGGCGTTCGTGATCGGCCTCTTCATGAAGCAGATCCCGCTGCAGACGCGCGAGACCGACGACGCCGCCTCCGAGCCGGTGCGGGAGGTCACGCCGGATCCGGTGTGACCTCCGCCTTCCCGTGCTCGGGGGGCCCACCCTCGGTCGGCCCGCGCTCGCTGGTGGTGCCGTCGCGGTCCTCCTCCTCGCGTGGCGCTGAGCCGAGGTAGACGACGACGGCGTTGATCGATGCGGCCAGCGGCACCGCGACCAGCGCTCCGGCGATCCCGGCGGTGAGCACCCCGATGGCGACCGCCAGGATCACGCCGAGCGGGTGCACCGACACCATCCGGCCCATGAGGAAGGGCTGCAGGATGTGGGCCTCGATCTGCTGGACGCCGATCACGCCCGCCAGCATGAGGAGTCCCGCCCAGGGCCCCTGGTCCACGAGCGCCACGAGCACCGCGACCGAGCCCGAGATGGTCGCCCCGACCAGGGGCACGAAGGAACCGAGGAAGACCAGGAACCCGATCGCCATCACGAACGGGACGTCGAGGATCGCGGCGACGATCATGATCCCGATGGCGTCGACGATCGCGACGAGCACCGTGGCCCGGACGAACTGGGTGAGGCTGAGCCAGGCCACCCGGCCCGACGCGTCCGCCCTCGGCCGCGCCGCCCGCGGGAAGAGCCGGACGACCCACGCCCAGATGCGCTTGCCGTCGGCCATGAAGAAGAACGTCGCGAACAAGGCGATGAAGACGCCGGCCACGATGTCGGCGACGGTGGCCCCGACCTCGGTGACCCGGCGTACCATCTCCGCGCTGCTCGCGGTCACTGCTTCCTGCGCGCGGTCGATGGCGTCGTCGATCTGCTGGTCCGACGCCTGCAGCGGCCCCTCCTGGAGCCAGTGGCGGATCTCGTCGAGCCCCTGCACCACCTGCTTGGACAGGCCCGGGGCGCCGTCGACGACCTGCCGGGTCGCGAA
>Ga0190271_10001214_pt1 | contig 14362 bp, 16 predicted proteins | sample Popmic356T_FD_133747 | JGI IMG/M metagenome (GOLD analysis project Ga0190271, IMG submission 133747) | Populus adjacent soil microbial communities from riparian zone of Weber River, Utah, USA - 356 T | ecosystem: Environmental > Terrestrial > Soil > Riparian zone | place: USA: Utah | collected...
AGGCCCGAAGCAGTTTCAGGACTCGATGAGCAGGTTCGGGGCTGATGCCTCTGATCAGGCGCCGCCCCTGCGCGCCTTCTATTTCGATTGCCTCCATCTCGACGGGGTGGATCTGATCGACCAATCGCTCGTCGAGCGCCGTGCCGCGTTGACCGGCGCGGTACCGGGAGAGTTTCTCGTGGGCTCGGTCCTCACCGATGATCCTGACATAGCGGATCGCTTCTTCGACGATTCGGTGGCCGCCGGTTACGAAGGTGTGGTGGTCAAGGACCCGAACCTGCCCTACGAGGCCGGTCGAAGAGGATCGGGCTGGCTAAAGGTGAAACCGACCCACACGCTCGACCTTCTCGTCCTGGCCGCAGAGTGGGGATCGGGGCGTAGAGAAGGTTGGCTGTCCAATCTCCATCTCGGTGCCGCAGACGGCCAGGGCGGGTACATCATGCTCGGCAAGACATTCAAGGGCCTTACCGACGAGATGCTGACCTGGCAGACCGAGCGATTTCTCGAGATCGAAGATCACCGCACCAGGAACACCGTGTTTCTGAGGCCCGAGATCGTCTATGAGATCGCGTTCGACGGTGTCCAGCGGAGCACGCGCTACCCGGGCGGTGTGGCACTCCGTTTTGCCCGGGTCAAGCGATATCGAGAAGACAAAGGGCCCGGAGACACCGACAACATCGAGACTGTTCGAGGCTTTTCCCGTTAAGCGGGGCCGGTCGGCTTCCACTCGATGGTGTGGAGATCGACCGCGTCCTCGATTCCCTTGAGGTCTGCTGTTCTTGATTCAGACACCGGGTACCGCAGCTCTCCCGCCGACTGGAGAGTGGCACCCGACACCACGATTTCCTCGGCTCCGGCGGCCGATCCGACCCTTGCCGCCAGATGCACCCCCTTCCCCCGGTAGTCGCTTCCATCGAGTGTCGCCTCGTCGGTGTGGAGTCCTATTCGGACTTGTGGAGCAAAGCCATGCTCCCGACGATGTTCGACGAGACGTCGCTGGATCGAGACAGCCGCCTCCACGGCGTCGACGGCTCGGTCGAACGTGACGAAAAATCCGTCCCCGGTGTGGCTGACTTCTGTGCCGTCGTGCTCGGCGAAAGCCGCACGAAGCGCACGGTCATGCCAGGAGAGCAGCGCCTCCCATTTCTCGTCTCCAATCACGCCGACCAGGTCGGTGGAGGTGACGATGTCGGTGAACATGAAAGTCTTGGTGATTCGTGCTCGCTCCTGCGGTGGTCCCTCCAGGTCGGCGAGGATCCTCTTGACCTCTCGAATGTCGAGTCGAGCTCCCAGGCTCTCAAACACCGAGAGTGCGGCGCCGAGTTCCATGCCCGCCACCGCCGGGTCGCCCGTTGCGAGATGGGCCTGGCCGAGCAACAGCCGGGCCCGGGCACTCTCGTACGGGAATCCGGTTTCGCGCCATGAGCGCCAGGCGCGATCCAGCTCGCGGATCGCGGCGGTTGGGTCTCCTTCGTGGAGCAACAACGATCCACGAGCGGTGAGGGCCATCGACTCGAACGCGGGTCGTTGGTACTCCTCGGCAAGTCGCTCCAACTCCTCGGTGGCGACTCGCGCGGTCTCGACGTTATCCCTCACCAGGGCCACCTCGACCTGGGCGGGGAGGAGACGTGACCTGGACAGCAGATCCAACGACGGCCCGTCCCGATACTCATCCAAGGTCGACTGGAGGGCGCGGGCAGCCTCATCGGCCTGACCCCGTGCCAGCATCAGGAGGGCGAGACCCGGCTGGGGTACCACTCCATGCTCGTAAGCCTTGTTGAAGGCGGCATCGGCCTCGGCCAGATCGCCCATGCGAAGTCGGATCTCGCCGATTTCGTACTGCCCATGGCCCACGCCGTCGAGCATGTGATAACGCTCGAGCTCCTTACAAGCCGTGAGCGCTTCCTGCTCCGCCTCGGGCCACTCTCCCCGAAGACGTTTCAACTCAGCGCGATGCACCCGGCACACGCCCGAGTAGCCACCGACCGAGTGTCGGCCCATCCACCGATCCGCCTCTTCGGTCCATTCGCCCGCACGTCGGAAATCCCCCAGGTCACGGCATGCCGCGATGGTGACGCAATAGACGTCACTGGCCGACCTCAGACCGGCATCACCGATCAGCGCCGAGGAAGTCGCTTCGTCGATGAGAACAAGACCGTCCATCCACTCGCCTCTGGCGATCATGGCGTAGCCCTTGAAGGCCAGTGCTTGCGACTCGGCATCACGGCTTCCGGTCCTGCGGGCGATCCCCAGGGCTTCGTCTGCGAGTCGGATGGTTTCCTCGAGGTCGTGCCTGAAATTGAACGCCTCGAGCACGTCGACCACTTTGAGGAAGGCATGGGCCGTCGATTCCGGATGTCCTTCCAGCAACCGCGCCGCCCTGGCTCGCCATCCGCGAGCGACTGAGCCGGCGAGCCTTCGCATCGCCAGGTAACCGAGAAGGAGAGCGACACGGGCGGCGTCCATGGGCTGGTCTGCGGTGGAGTATCCGGTGAAGGCCCGTTCCAGGGCATCGACCGACTCGTCGGGTTGTCCCGACCACCAGGCGGCATCGGCAAGCAGCTCGAGATCGGGTGGCGACAGGGCTTCTTCTCGATCGGCCTGGGTCAAACTCTGCCAAGCCTCTTCCCACGCCTCGTGCCGGGCTGCTGTCCTTCCCGCCTCCAGCGTTAGCACCACACCGAAAGACTACCGAGGAAAATAGGCCCTATACCGACCGGTTCCGGTTGGCCGTGCTACACAGTTAGGGTGATTGCGAGGTCGCGGGAGGGCGATCTGACAACGTTCTCGAGGTCCACCATGTATCGACGTATTGCCGTTTTGCTCGTCCTGGCCGTCATCGCCACGGCTTGCACCGCCGAGGAAGCGGTCGAATCCACTACCACATCGACCACAGAAGCCACCACGTCGACGACTTCGACCACGACGACGGTGCCGCCGACGACCACGACCACCATCCCGCCGTTCAACATCAAGGATGCTCCTCCCCGTCTCGAGAAGGTGATCCAGCAGTTCTATGCCTATGCCAGTGGCGATGCTCCCAACCCACCACGGATGTCACCGCCGATCCTGAATGGGATCAAGCCTGCACCGGTGAAGACGCCCCGCTCGGGGGTCGCCTCTGTCGGTTTGTTCAAGAAAGACCGTGTCGCCACGGTCAAGATGAATGATGACATCTTTCTCCTGGTGCACAACGGCGACGGGTGGCGCATCGTCGGCGGTAAATGGCCCAGCATCTCGGTCCCTGCCCGGTGGGGCCCGAGCCCACGTCTGGTCGCGGTGGTGGGTTCAGACGCCCGGCCAGGGGAGAACATCCTCACGACCCGAACCGACAGCATCCATTTCGTCGGTCTCGACGGCAAGGGCCACGGTGGGATCGTTGGCGTCCCCCGTGACTCCTGGGTCCCCATTGCCGGAGGGGGACGGTCGAAGATCAATGCCGCACTCAGTTGGGCCGGCCCCGAGGGGATGATGGAGACCTTCCGGGACCTGAGCGGTCTCCCCGTCGAGGGATACGTCATGACAGGATTTCTCGGGTTCGAGGAGATGATCAGCTCGGTCCTGGGTGGGTTCGAGCTCGGCGTGCCATATCGCATGAAGGACCAAGCCGCCAAGGCCGACTTGGAGGCGGGCCGACAAATAGTCGATGGCGACCAGGCTCTTGCTTTCTCCCGGGCCCGCAAGACCCTCCCCAACGGCGACTTCGACAGATCGTTCAATCAGGGGCGCGTGATGCTCGATGTCATGAAAAACCTGAAGGGGAGGGGGATCATGGCGATACCGAAACTCCTCGAGTTGTCGGAGCCGTTCATGATGACCGACCTCGGTCCGGCAGAGCTTCTCACCTTCGCCGCTCAGACCGTCGTAGCCAAGCCAGCGGCGGTCCCCAATGTGGTGTTGCCTGGCTCGGCGGGTCTGGCGGGTCAGGCCAGTGTCGTCTTCTTGTCAGATTCGGCATCCGACGTGTTTGCCGACCTCGCCGACGGCCGATTGGGCGGCTGAGCCGAGGTCAGCGGGAGTCGGTGCTCCCTGGCCCGCTGGGTGAATTCTCGAAGAGACGAAGGTCGATCACTTCCTGGTGATCACGGAAATGCTCCCAACAAGGGTCGCAGAAGCGCACACGCCACGTAATGGCACGGCCGGAATGTCCTACCACATACTCACCGCGGTCGGCCTCCCCAACGTGCTCACAGTTGGCAGTTAGTTCGCCGACAAGGGCGTCGCCCACCACCGAGGCAACGACGCTTCCCGAGCCTCGCACCAATGTGACCTTGGTATCTACAGCAGCCATCACACATATTGACTCGGCATATAGGTCCAGCGACCCAAGCGACTTCTGAGAACTTTTTCGACAATTTGTTGTGCCCGATGCCCGGTTAGCGTGCTCCGCCCATGGACCGACCCATCCGGCTGATGACGGCCAACCTGCTCAGCGGCAGGGCAGACATCGTCCATCTTGGCGACATCCTGCGCCAGTTTGATCCTGACCTTCTCCTGATTCAGGAACTCGGCGAAAACGCGGCCGACCTCATCGCAGACCGCTTCAACTACCACGATCTTCATCCCGATCTCGAGGCCAAGGGCCGCGGGATCGCCAGCAGGCTGCCTGCAACCTTCCAGGAATTGCCGCTTCCGTGGCGGCCGGGATTATGGGCGCGACTCGACCTCGGACTTCAGGTAGCCAACATCCACGTTCGGAACGCGGTGGCATTTCCGTGGTGGACGTCCGTGAAGTATCGGGGAACGCAGCTGGAATCCTTGTTCGAGTGGGCCGAGGTCAATCTCGATCCATCTGTTCCCTTCGTGCTCGCCGGCGACATGAACGCTTCGCCGGCCTGGCCGGTCTATCGGACCCTCGCCGGGCGATGGGACGATCTCGTCGCTCGCTGGGCTGAGCAGTCGGGCAACAGTCCGATGCCGACCTGGGGGTGGCGACCCGGGTGGCCGAGGATGCTGCGAATCGACCACGTCTTCGGACGAGGGGTCAGCGTCGCCTCGACATCGGTGGCTCCGATACGCGGATCCGATCATGCCGCCGTGGTCGTCGATCTCATCTTCGACTGATCCGGGCCGTCCCAATCGTTTCGCATCTGCGACCTGGAACGACTGGGCCGTCCGACCTATGGCCTACCACCCACCTCGGGCCAGCCTGTCGGACGGGGTTGGCCCTGGAGTGGAGGCTTGTTCAAATATGCGCGTCCTGAGTCGCAAGTTGCGACAGAGTCGTTGTCGTCATCTCAGCACTGTTTCCGTTCACACGTTGGGCTTCGAGCGCCTCGTGTGTGAATCCTGCGGGCACGTCGATGTCCGCGTCCCCGATGCCGGCGAACCAGCCGAGATCGAGGTCGACCGAGCCGCATTCGCTCGACCCTCCGATCTCGAGCAGGACACCTCTTCGGGTCGTCACCGACAGGGCCAATAGCCCTGCCTCAGGCTTGGAGGGCCGCCTCCAGGACGTCCCCCGCATTGTCGGCGATGGTAAAGGCCATCTCGTCCCGGACCTTCTCCGGCACGTCGTCGAGGTCGGCTTCGTTGCGACGAGGCACGATGACTTCCTTGAGACCGGCCCGATGGGCAGCGAGCACTTTCTGCTTGACCCCGCCGATCGGCAACACCTTGCCCTGAAGAGTGATCTCCCCGGTCATCCCGATCGTGTCCCTGACTTTGCGTCCCGTGAGCAGCGACACCAGCGCGGTGAGCATTGCCACGCCAGCCGAGGGCCCATCCTTCGGAATGGCCCCGGCGGGGACGTGGACGTGGTATCGCTTGGTCAACGCAGATGGATCGATCCCGAGCTCGTCGGCGTGTGCCTCGACATACGACAGCGCGATGCGAGCGGACTCTTTCATCACATCGCCGAGCTGCCCGGTCAATGTCAGACCAGGTTCGCCGTCCATGGCGGTGGCCTCGATGAACAACACATCGCCACCGGCGCCAGTGACGGCTAGGCCGGTCGCCACGCCGGGCACATCGGTGCGGTCAGATGCCTCGTCTTTCCAGACCTTGGGCTTGCCCAGGTAATCCCTGACCGAATGCTCGTCGACCACGACATGGTCCGTTCCAGATTCCTTCGCCACCTCGGTGGCGACCTTGCGGGCGAGCTTGCCCAGCTCCCGCTCGAGGTTCCTCACCCCAGCTTCCCGCGTATATCGGTCGACCACCGCGGCCAGGGCGTCTTCGGTGACTTCCAACTCTTCCGGCTCGAGCCCCGTGGCGCGGAGCTGACGGGGGAGGAGATGGTCACGAGCGACCTCCACCTTTTCGGCGTCGGTGTAGCCGTCGATGTTGATCACCTCGGTCCGATCCAAGAGTGGACCGGGGATGGTCTCCAGCACGTTGGCCGTACCGATGAAGAGAACCTGCGACAGGTCGAGATCGACCTCGAGGTAGTGGTCCCGGAAGGTGTGGTTCTGGGCAGGATCGAGCACCTCGAGCAGGGCAGACGACGGGTCCCCCCGCCAGTCGGCGCCAACTTTGTCCATCTCATCGAGCAGGAACACCGGGTTCATCGTCTCGGCTTCGGTGAGGGCACGGGCGATTCGCCCCGGCCGTGCTCCGACATAGGTCCGGCGGTGCCCGCGGATCTCGGCTTCGTCCCTCACCCCACCCAAGGCGACGCGTATGAATTTGCGGCCCAGGGCACGGGCGACCGACTCACCGAGAGAGGTCTTGCCGACGCCGGGAGGGCCGACGAGGAGCAGGATCGTGCCCGTGTTGCGATCGTCGCCATCGATCAGGCCACGCTCGGCACGGAGCTTTCGCACGGCCAGGTGCTCGATGATCCGCTCCTTGACATCGATTAGTCCCGTGTGATCGGCGTCGAGCACGGTCCATGCCTCATCGAGGTCGAGCCGGTCCTCAGAAGAAACGCCCCAAGGCAGTTCGAACATGGTGTCGAGCCAAGTGCGGATCCACGAGTGCTCCGGTGATTGTTCGCTCATTCGCTCCAGGCGGTCGATCTCCCGCTCGATGGATTCGGCCACCTTCTCGGGAAGATCTCGCTCGGCCAGCTTGGCCCGGTATTCAGACGCGACGTCCGCGTCCTCTCCCAACTCCTTGCGTATGGCCTCCATCTGCTGACGGAGGATGTAGTCCTTCTGCCCTTTTTCGATCTGCTCGGCCGCTTCGTCGCGCACCTTGCGCCGAAGCTCGAGGTCGGCCAGTACCTCACGCATCCAGACCAGCAGCTTGCCGAGGCGTTGACGGATGTCGAGGGCCTCGAGCAGCTCGACCTTCTGTTCGAGGGAGAGGTCGGGGGAGTAGACAGCGAGGTCGGCCAGACGCGACGGATTGTCGACGTCGAGGAGGCGCTCGGCTACGCCGGCCATGCCCCTGTTCTCGAGGACGGCGCTGACCACCGCCCTGTATTCGGCCACCAGGGAATCGAGCTCGTCGTCGATGATGTCGACTTCGGGAGAAGACTCGGCGTCGACCCACAGTGCACCGGTCTCATCGACTGAGCCGGCGCCGACGCGCGCTCGAGAGGCACCGGATACGACGATGTTGCCTTCGTTGTCAGCCTCCTGGATGTCGGCAATGGTCCCGACCGCGGCATATCGACCTTCAAGCCGGGGGACCAGGAGGAGGCGGCCTTCAGCCTTGGATGCAGCGGCGATGGCGGTCCGTCCCTCTTCGGTCTCGATCCGAATGGTCACAACCATGTGGGGGAAGACCACACCGTTGTGAAGGGGGAGGACGGGGAGAGTCAGTTGTGCGGTCTCGGGCATGGGAGCGGTTGTCCTTTGAGTCTCGACTGGAGACCGGTGCAACACGCATCCCCGGTTTCCTATTCCACGATCTGAGTCGACCTTGCTCAGGTTTGATCAGCCCGGAGAGGTAAGACCATGGTCAGCGACGGCGGTTTGCTCCGATCAGAGCCCGGTCGTGTCGGAGTCGACCGCACCACGTTGGCCGTGGTCCAGGGTCGATAGTGCCCGCATCTCGTCATCGCTGAGCGAGAAGTCGAATACGTCGAGGTTGGGTGCGAGGCGCTCGCGTCGGGCGGTCTTCGGTATCGGGATCAACCCGAGCTCGACGTGCCATCGAAGCACGACCTGTGCCGGCGTTCTGTCTCGGACACGTGCCATCTCGGCGATCACCGGATCTCCGAGCAAGCCCCCACCCTTCCCGATCGGGGCCCACGACTCGGTGACGATGCCATGTTGGCTGTGGTACTCCCGTTCTTCCTCCCGCGACACCCAGGGATTGAGCTGGATCTGATTGACGTGGGGGGCCAATCCCGTCTCGTCGATGAGTCGCTGCAGGTGGGAAGGCTTGACGTTGGAGACTCCGATCGCCCTGACGCGTTCCTGCTTCAACAGCTCGATCATCCCTCGCCACGCGTCGACGAACCTCCCCAGACTCGGATTCGGCCAGTGGATCAGGAACAGGTCGAGATAGTCGAGCCCGAGACGTTTGCAACTGACTGCAAAGGCTTCTTGAGCTTCCTGGTAACCGTGCCACCGCTGGCTGAGCTTCGTCGTGACGAACAACTCGCCACGCTCGACCCCGCTCGCACGAATTCCCCGGCCCACTCCCTCCTCGTTGCGATACATCTCGGCGGTGTCGATGAGCCGGTATCCGGCATCGACGGCAGCGGCCACCATCCCCTCGGCATCCCGATCGGGGATCGGCCAGGTCCCGTATCCGATCACGGGCATCGAAACACCGTTGAAAAGTTCGACCTGCCCCTCGGCGCTCATCAACGAACCGCACCCCTTTCCGCCTCGTATAGGTGTTGCCCCCACTCAGGAGGAGGAGTTCGGTGATTCTCCCAGCAATGAGCCCGCGAACCCAACAGGGCCGGGACTCGTAATGCACCGACAAGCAAGAAGGAGTGTCCGTGAAGCGTGTTCTCGTCCTGGGATTGGTTTTGGCCTCGTTGCTGGCGGCGTGTAGCGGGGAGAGCACCGACACCACCGGACCCGAGGGAGGAGCGGAGCAGAGGGTCGAGATCGCCGATCTCGCATTCGACCCGGACACCTTGACCGTAGCTGTCGGCACCACGGTCACCTGGGTGAGTGCGGACCCGAGCCTTCCCCACACCTCGACCTCGGACGACGATCTCTGGTCGTCGGAGACACTGAACGAGGGCGACGAGTTCCCGTTCACCTTCGAGGAGGCGGGAACGTTCGCCTACTTCTGCGAGGTACACCCCGAGATGACGGGGACGATCGTCGTCGAGTGAGCCGGGGAATCCGCCGGCCTATCCTCCGGCAATGGATTGGAAGATAGAGCTGGTCGGGATCCCCGTCTCCGATGTGGAGCGAGCCAAGGCCTTCTACACCGAGCAGGTCGGGTTCGTGCTTGACCACGACCACCAAGTCAGCAATGACCTCCGCTTCATCCAACTGACCCCACCGGGATCAGCGTGCTCGATCACCATTGGCGTCGGCGTGATAGATACGCCTCCCGGGTCGGTTCAGGGGGTACAGATGGTGGTTTCCGATGTGCAGGCAGCGCACGATGAGCTCGCCAACAGGGGAGTCGAGGTGAGTGACGTGCAGCATTTCGATTGGGGAGACTTCATTTTCTTCAGTGACCCCGACGGCAACGGCTGGGCAGTGCAGCAGCTGCCCTCGTACGACTGAATCGCGGGAGGTCGGTCGGCCGGGCTGTCGGTGACGACGGCACTTCCTACGAGGGCAGTATTCGGGTCATGACCGCCGGCTTGGCCGAGGAACTCTCCACGTTGGCGCTTCGCACTGGCGCAGCCGGCTTTGGTGTGGCCGGGGTGGAGGTTTTTGCTCGGGAGAGGGCGGCACTCCGGGTTTCGCATGAGGCGGGCCGTTCCGGACCGCTTCGCTTCACCTACGACGACCCGGATCTTGCCACCGACGTCTCGCAATCGTTCCCGTGGGCGGAATCGCTGATCGTGGTGAGCTATGACTACCTGCCGCAGGCCGACACGCCGTCACAGGAGGGGGCGGTGGTAGGTCGATTCGCCACCACCAACCAATACGACGGCGTCCGCCGCATCACGGGGGTGATCGCCGAGTGCCTCCAAGCCCGGGGGTACCGGGCGGAGACCTTGAGTGACGACAACCGACTCGTCGACAGGGCCGCTGCAGTTCGCGCCGGTGTGGGTTGGCTGGGGAAGAGCACGATGGTGTTGGCGCCGGGGCACGGGCCTTGGATGCTGCTCGGGACCGTGGTCACCGACGCCTCGATCCCTGCAAGCAGCCCTATGCAGCGGGACTGTGGGACTTGTTCGGCCTGCATCCCGGCCTGTCCCACTGGTGCGCTGGGGCAGCGTGGCCTTGACGCGCGCCGCTGTCTATCGACCTGGCTGCAGACCCCGGGTTCGGTGCCGCAGTGGATCCGACCACTCATGGGAAGGAGGGTATACGGGTGCGACGATTGCCTGACCGCCTGCCCGCCGGGCGGCCCGGCCCTTGCCAAGGCCGGCGAGAGACCTGGACAGCTTCCGTTCTCCGAATCACTCGAGCTGTCCGACGATGCCCTGCTCGATCGATTCAACTGGTGGTATGTGCCGCGACGGCAGGGACGATTCATCCGCCGCAACCTTCTGGTCGCCGCCGGCAATTCCCGGGAGCCGGCGGCGCGGGAGGCGGTCGAAGCTCATTTCCGCCACCCCTCGTCGATGATCCGGGGTCATGCTTACTGGGCGATGGCCCGGGGATTCGACGGGCGGCGCCTATTGCGGAAAGCCCTGGATTCCGAGACGGTGCCAGAGGCCCGTGACGAGCTCTTGCTCGCCCTGCTCATGACCGAGCATCCCGATGCGCATGCCGCCGTGCTGGAGGCTGACGAATGGGCTCGCAGCGACGAGTCAACTCGGGCTCTGGCCCTTGTCGGGCCGCATGCCTCAGGCGATGGTCGGGGCGACCCCGTGCTCGTGTTCGTCGGCCGCGATGGCAGGGGGATCGGAACGATCGAAGCGCCGATGGTCCGGGTCTACGACCCGGACCGGGTCCTCGAAGAACATCGCCGAACGGTGTTGGCATCAGGCCCATCGGCGTGATCCCAAGCAATGGCGTCACGACTGATCGGTCGTATCGGTCTCGACGGGGATGACCGTCACATCTCCCGACGGTGGTGTTGGCTCAGCCTCGACGATGATGGGCTCATCGGTTACGACGTCGTCCGCGACTGAAGGCTTGGGGGTCTCTTCCTCAGTTTCCTGATCGGCGGCCGCCCAGCGCTCCTTGGCGGCGGCGATGCCCTGGTCGATCACCTCGCCCAACTCCGTAGCTGCCTGCTTGGCCGACTCCAGGGCGCTCATGCGGCTTTCGCGGGTGGCGTCCCACGCAGTTCGCAAGGCGTCACCGGTCCGGTCCAGCGCTTCCTGTACCTCGGCAAACCAGCGCTGCTGTTTGCTCTCACCGGCTTCGGTCGTGTTGTCGCCTTGGTCGGTCATCGCGTCCTCCTTCGTCATCCGTCGGCCCATTCTGGTCAAGATGCGAAGTTGATGCACTCCCGCGTCCTCGGTGGGGTGGATATCGTCGCCCGGTGGACGGCTACACCGCCCGGCCGGTTTCTGTGTCGGCGCACATCCCGGCTGCTCCGGACGAGGTATTCGACTTGGTCTCGGATACGCGCAACGATCCTTTGTGGTGCGAGAACGTGGAGACCGTGGACCTGATCGAGGGAAATCAGGTCGAGGTGGGCACCAGGTTCCGGTTTCACCAGCATCTCGATCGACCCGGGGCGGATCGAGTGCAGTTCGACGTCGAAGTCGAGGTCATCGAGATGGGGGAGCGTTCGATCACTTGGTTGGCCAAGGATCGGTTTCAAACGAGGGAGATCAGTCTGACCGTTCAACCCGACGGAAAAGGATCTCGCATCACCCAGGTGACTAGGGCCACATTCCTCCGTCCACCGGGCACCGCGAAGTGGCTCTACCCGTTGCTGGCTCGCCGCATCTTCGGCAAGCAGTTTCGGGATCTGCGCGCCTACTTCGAGCGTGTCAATCCCGCGGGCTGACGGTCCCCGACCCGCTCACGTCGGGGTCCACACTTGGCTGCCCGAGATACTCGACGTCGCCCGAACCGGAGACCGACACCTCGAGGTCGTCGGTGACGTTGACAACCGCGTTACCCGAACCGGAGACATCGACCTGTCCTTCGGGCGCGGTCAATGACTCTCCGTCGAACTCCCCGGAGCCACTGATGGACACCGACAGAAGACCGCTGAGCGTTCCCTCGACGACGACGTCTCCAGAGCCGCTGATGTCGACCCGGAAATCGGTGCTATCGATGGCTTCGGCCTCGACGACTCCGCTGCCGCTGATGACCAGCCCATCGAGGGAATCCGCCGTGATCGTGTAGACGATTTCGGCAGTTGGCGAGATGCTCCCACTGGTGTCCAGCCGGAGGCGTCCGTTCCTGACTCGAGTCTCGAGCAACGGCATGATGTTGTCCTCCGCCTCGATTGTGAGCGACTCGGTCCCGGTGACGTCCACGACGACCCTCCCGGTGCCGCCGAGGACGATCTCGTTGAAGCCACTGACCTCTCTCGACTCGGTGATGACATTCCCGGACCCCTCGACCCCCGGCCTGATGCACGACGCGCAGAGTAGCCCAGCGATGAGCATCGTCAATGTCGCGCGTATACGAGTCGACACCCTGCCAACCCTAAGCCGAAGATTCGATCGGCCCAGGGCGATAACGTCCCACTATGGAAGATCGCCCGTCGAGCGAGGTGCACGAGTCACTCCCTGAGAGGCTGCTTCGTGAGGCGATCGAAGCCGGAGAGTTCGACGAGCTTCCCGGTGTCGGCAAGCCTTTGCCCGGAGCCGGTGTGCCGGACGACGACCTGTGGTGGGTCCGCGATTGGTTGAAGCGGAACCGGGCCCAGTCAGATCGAGGATGATGGAACTCGGGATAACCACTTTCGCCGAGACATATCCCGACCCGAAGACCGGGGAGAAGATCGGTCACGGCCAGCGTCTCCGCCATGTACTGGAAGAGATCGTTCTCGCCGACCAGGTCGGGCTCGACGTCTATGGCGTGGGGGAGCACCATCGCCCTGACTTTGCCTCCTCCTCGCCTGCGGTTGTGCTGGCGGCCGCTGCCGGGATGACCAGCAAGATCCGCCTCACCCCGGCCGTGGTCATCCTCTCTTCAGATGACCCGGTTCGGGTCTTCCAGGATTACGCCACACTCGACCTGGTGTCGGACGGCCGGGCAGAACTGCTGGTCGGAAGGGGATCCTTCATCGAGTCTTTCCCGCTCTTCGGCTACTCACTCTCCGACTACGACGAGCTGTTTTCCGAGAAGCTCGACCTCCTGCTGGCGATCCGCGATCACGAGCGGATCACATGGACTGGCCGATTTCGCTCGTCACTCCAGGAGCAGGCCATCTACCCCCGGCCCCAACAGGACCCCTTTCCCATCTGGGTCGGGGTTGGAGGCAGCCCGGAGTCGATCGTACGGGCGGCCACCCGCGGACTTCCGGTCGCCCTCGCCATCATCGGGGGCAACCCGGACCGTTTCGCTTTCTTCGCCGACCTCCATCGCAAGACCCTGGTCGAATCCGGGCACGATCCCGCCCTCGCCCCACTAGCCGTTCATGCCCATGGCTATGTCGCCGACGGGAATGAACAGGCGGGAGACGAGTACTACAACGCCTACGCGGTCGCCATGACCCAGCTGGGAAGGGAGCGGGGGTGGGGGCCCATGACGCGCCCTCAGTTCGAGATGATGCGCTCCCCGGAAGGATCGTTGGTGCTCGGAGACGTGGAGACGGTGGCGGCAAAGATCATCCGGATGAGGGAGGTCCTCGGGATCGACCGGTTCATGCTCCACATCAGCGTCGGCACTTTGCCCCACGAGCAGGTGCTCCACGCTATCGAGCTCTTGGGCACGAAGGTGGCCCCGTTGGTGAAGGCGTCGTAGCCGTCAGCTCTCGGTGACTGCCAAAGAGTCGAGGATCAGCTCGGCGTAGTAGGCGGGCCAGTGCTGTTCCGGATCCTCCGCCCGATACCTCTCATCGGCCTCCTGAAGCCACGCCGTGATCTCCTCGACCGTGGGCTCGAAGCCGACGAAGGAGCCCATTTCGGGCTGAAGCCGGGTGGCGTACCACTCAGCCCATCGAGGACTCGGGTCGCTCCCGTGGGACTCGTGGTGTGCCCTCGCAGTCTGGGCTAGGAGATGCCTCAATTGTGTCACTTGATCCTGGTCTGCCATGACCTGGAGGTTAGAAGTCGCCCGTTGATAGCCCTTATCCAAGGGGTCGCGAAGAAGAGGGCTAGGTCGCGAAAATTCATCTGCGGTTCAAGTTGCTCCACGGAGAAGGGCAGACCTATGGTGGCGGAGCCGACTTGGAGGCAACTCCAGATCGGAGTCGAAGTGACCGAGAGGTGACTTTGAGACCTCGCTGGGAGACCAGTCCTTCGGGG
>Ga0190271_10001215_pt1 | contig 14355 bp, 16 predicted proteins | sample Popmic356T_FD_133747 | JGI IMG/M metagenome (GOLD analysis project Ga0190271, IMG submission 133747) | Populus adjacent soil microbial communities from riparian zone of Weber River, Utah, USA - 356 T | ecosystem: Environmental > Terrestrial > Soil > Riparian zone | place: USA: Utah | collected...
AAACACGGGGTAGATAATCTCCGTCCCCATGCCCATCATCATCCTCGACCACCCGCTTGCCGCCGACCTCCTCGCCATCCTTCGCAGCAAAGAGACGGAACCACCGGAATTTCGACAGATTGCTGAGCGATTGGGCTACCTCCTCGTGGCAGAAGCGCTCGCGGACATGAGCACGGTGGACATCGAGATCGAGACCCCGTTGGAGAAGACGAGCGGCCGACAGCTTCGGCGGCCGGTTGTCGCCGTCGCCGTCCTCCGCGCCGGCCTGGGGCTCCTCGAGTCGGTGCTGACTCTGGTTCCGGATGCCGCCATCGGCTTCGCCGGGGTCCAGCGCAACGAGGAGACAGCCGAGCCGATCGAGTACTACACCAAGTTCCCCCAGCTCTCCTCGGCGAGGGTGCTCATCCTCGAGCCGATGTTGGCCACTGGCGGCTCTCTCTCCTGGGCCATCGACAAGGTCAAGGAGAACGGCGCCAAGGACATCACCGCGGTCTGCGTCGTCACTGCCCCTGAGGGGCTGGCGGCCATCGAGGAGAAACACCCCGACGTCCGCATCGTGGCCGCCGCCCTCGATCGCGAGCTGAATCCCAGCTTCTACATCGCACCCGGTCTCGGGGACATGGGGGACCGTCTCTTCGGGACCTTGTGACCGCCTTCGAGGACGCCGTGCTCGAGGTGATCATCTCTCTGGAGCGAGGCGAGGTGGTGACGTACGGCGAAGTGGCCGATCAAGCAGGGTTCCCGGGCGCTGCCCGAGCGGTCGGAACGGTTCTCCGAACCTGCGATGGCGACGTACCGTGGTGGCGTGTGGTCGGCGCCGGTGGAGTCATCCGCACCCCCGGCAAGGAGAGGCAAGCTGATCTCCTCAGATCGGAGGGCATCCTCGTCTTGGAAGGGAAGGTTGTCGGCGTCAGGAACCGTTGAGGCCGCACACTCGTCCAAGCGGCATGACATGGACCACACGTCGTCGAAACATCGCAATAGTTGGCGGCCTGGCCGTCCTTCTCGCCGCTTGCGGCACCACAGCCGGGTCGACCCCTCAGGAGATCACGGTGAACACGTCGGAAGAGGCAACCTCGGGCATCTCGGTGTCGGGCATGGGCGAGGTGACTGGCACACCGGACACGCTCGAAGTCGGCCTGGGGGTGTCGGTTCTCGGTGAGACGGTGGATCAGGCAGCCTCAACGGCAGCCGAGAAGGCCCAGGCGCTAATTGATTCGTTGACGTCCAACGGCGTCGCCGAAGAGGACATCACGACCACCGACTACTCGATCTATCCCGAGTACGACTACTCGAGCAATGAGCAGCGGCTCATCGGTTACCGGGTGAGCAACACTGTCCGAGCCAAGATCAGGGACCTCGACAGCGCCGGCGCAGTCCTGGACGCGGCCGCCGTCGCAGGTGGGAACGATGTCGTCGTCAACGGGCTCTCATTCAGCATCGAGGACAACGACGAATTGGTCGCCGCTGCCAGGGAGGCGGCATGGAATGACGCCATGACCAAGGCCAACCAGCTCGCAGAGCTGTCCGGGCAGACACTGGGCGAGGCGACAACGATCACCGAGACCCTCAGCATGCCTCCGATCCCGATCCCCTACGCTGCCGAGGAGGCAGCCGACCGGGCGGTCCAGACCCCGATCGAGCCAGGGACATCGGCGGTGACCATCACACTCCAGGTCCAGTTCGGCCTCGCTGGCTGAGGAATAGGCTCCCTCACAGGCGCGAACCGGAGGTCATTGTGGGTATCAAGGTTTCAGGTGTCGGGGAGGCAAGCGCCGCCCCGGACATGGTCGAATTAGACGTCGGTGTCTCGGTCCTCGCCGACACCGTTCAGGCCGCCACCCGGATCGCGGCAGAAAGGGCAGAGGCAGTGACCTCGGCCCTGACCGCAGGTGGTGTGGCCAGCGAGGATATGGCTACTACCGAGTACTCCATCCGTCCCGAATACGACTACTCGACCAACAATCAGCGGTTGCTGGGTTATCGCGTGAGCAACACCGTCCGCGCCAAGCTCCGGGACATCACATCCACCGGACCACTGCTCGACTCGATTTCCTCCGCCGGAGGCGACGAGACCAGGGTCAACGGCCTCAGCTTCGGGGTCGCCGACGAGCCCTCTCTCCTGGCCAGGGCGCGGGAAGCCGCTTGGAATGACGCCACAGCCAAGGCAGAGCAGCTGGCGGCTCTGTCCGGGCATACACTCGGCATGGCCACGTCCATCACCGAGACGATCCAGGGGCCGGTGGTGCCCATGCCGAGGATGATGGCGGCCGACATGGCGCCGGAGAGAGCATCGACCCCCATCCAGCCGGGGACATCATCGATGACGGTGACACTCCAGGTGGAGTTCGGATTCCGGGAGTGAGCCGCCCCGGGGGAATACCCCCGGCTCTCCTATCCTTGAGACTGGCAACAGGCGAGCGCAATTGAACGATCACTCACGCCGCATCTACGACTCGATGCTCGGGTTGCTCTCGAACGCCGAGAACCCGACCCCTTTGGTCAGGCTCAACCATGTCGTCCCGTTCATGCACACCGAGGTGTTCGCCAAGCTCGAGTGGTACAACCCGTTCGGCTCTGTCAAGGACCGTATCGCCTCCAACATGATCCAGCAGGCCCGGGAGCAGGGCGAGCTGACCGACGAAGACCTCGTCGAGCCAACGTCGGGCAACACCGGTCTCGGCCTGATCATGATGGGCAACCTCCTCGGCTTTGACCTGACCACCCCGCTGTCCAGCGCCATCCCCATCGAGAAGCGGACGATGCTCCGATTCTTCGGCGCCAACGTCGAGGAGTTGGAGGACGACCTCTGCCCTGCTCCCTGGGCCCCAGAGGGGGCCATCGCCCGAGCGACCGAGATCGCCGAGAAGCCGGACTTCCTCATGCTGAACCAATACCGGAACCAGTCGAACCCCGATGCCCACTATCGGACCACGGGGCCGGAGATCTGGCGTCAGACCACAGGGGCCATCACCCATTTCGTGGCCGGGATGGGGACCTGCGGCACGATCACCGGGACGGGGCGGTTCCTCAAGGAGCAAAGCTCCAACGTCCAGGTCATCGGCGTCCACCCGGGCGAGGGCCACGACATCCCGGGAGTGCGCAGCATCCGGCAGCTCAGGCAGACCGAGTTCTTCCTCCCCGACGAATACGACGGGATGATCGAGATCGCCAACGAGGATGCCTACGCACTTACGTTGCGACTCAACCGCGAGGAGAGCATCCCTGCCGGGCCGAGCTCGGGGATGGCTCTCGCCGGCGCCCTGGCGATGGTTCCCGATGAGCCCGGGACCAGGGTGGTCGTGATGTTCCCGGACAACGCCTTCAAGTACGCCTCGTCGATGGCCAAGCACATCCCCGGGCTGGCGCCCACTGCGCTGCCTCGGGCCAAGAGCCGCAGGGAGGAGCTCTTCGACGCCATCATCGAGCACACCCGGCACAACCCCCATCTCACCGTCGACGTCGAGGCGGCCCACGACCGATGGGAGGCCGAGAGACCGTTCGTGGTCGATGTCCGCTCGGCCGAGGAATTCGCCCAGGGGCACATCCCGGGAGCCGTCAGCATCCCCCTTTTGGAGCTGCCGGACAACCAGGACCAGCTTCCCGCAGACCTCGACACTCCGGTGTTGACCGTCTGCGCCCGGGGCAACATCTCATTGCCCGGGGTCCTCTACATCAACTCACTCGGCTACCGGGACGCCCACAGCATCACCGGCGGCATCACAGAGTGGGCGGAGAAGGGTTACGAGACCCAACGCGGGTAGCGAGACTTACCGTCGAGCTGCGGCACTTGCCTTGGAGCGGCAGCCCCGGCCGACCGGCGTCTGTTCGCCCCGAGGTGTGAAAGCTGGGCCACCTCGAACCGCAGGAGGCTGAGGGTCTCTGAGGGGCGAAGTCGGCCGGCAATATAGTTTCTCCATGCGCCACTTCCTCAACACCTTCGATTGGACCCGAACCGAGCTCCAATCGATGGTGGACGACGGTCGCCGTCTCAAGGCATCGCCGTATGGCAAAGCGCTCGAGGGGAAGACCATCGCGCTCCTCTTCCTCAACAACTCTTTGCGCACCCGCACTTCGTTCGACGTCGGGGCAAAACAACTGGGGGGCCACGCGGTGGTCCTCTCTCCATCAGGCGGGATGTGGCCGCTCGAGTTCGAAGATGGGGCGGTGATGCTCGATGAGGCCGAGGAGCACGTCAAGGAAGCCGCCAAGGTGCTCTCCCGCTACTGCGATCTGATCGGGATCAGGGCCTTTCCCAAGTTCGAGAACTGGGAGGAGGACCGCAAGGACACCATCCTCCAGGCCTTCGCCAAGCACGCCGACGTGCCGGTCATCAACATGGAAACCATCACTCACCCTTGTCAGGAGCTGGCCCACGTCATGGCGCTTCAGGAGCGACTAGGGCCACTCGACGGCAAGAGGTACCTCCTGACCTGGAGCTATCACCCCAAACCGCTGAACACGGCGGTGGCCAATTCAGCACTCGTGATCGCGGCCAAGTTCGGCATGAATGTCACCCTGCTCTGCCCGACCGAGGACTACCTCCTCGACGACCGATACATGAACATCGCCACACGTGACGCCGGCGCCAATGGAGGCAGCGTCACCGTTACCCATGACATCGAGACCGGCTACGAGGGAGCCGATGTCGTCTACGCCAAGAGCTGGGGGGCGATCCCCTTCTTCGGGCGATGGGATGAGGAAAAGCCGATTCGGGACAAGTACCAGGACTTCATCGTCGACTCCCGCAGGATGGCCATGACAAACGACGCCGTCGTCAGCCACTGCCTCCCGATGAGACGCAACGTCATCATGACCGACGATGTCTTCGATGGCCCGAGTTGCATCGCTTACGACGAGGCGGAGAACCGTCTCCACGTGCAGAAAGCGATCATGACCAATCTGATCGCCCAATGAGCGAGGCCGGGATCACGGTTTCGACCAACCGGGACGTTCGCCAGACCATCGTCCATCTCCTCTCCAACATGAGTGACGGGAGAGAGATCCGCTCCTATCTGCAGCGTTTCTCCGAGGTGGACCGCTCCCGATTCGCCGTGATCAAGATCGGCGGCGCCATCCTCGCCGACCACCTGGAAGAGACCGCCGCTGCCCTGGCCTTTCTCCATACCGTCGGGCTCACCCCGATCGTGATTCACGGCGGCGGCACGCAGCTCGACCGTACCCTCGACCAGCGCGGGATCGAGAGCCGCAAGATCGACGGGCTCAGGGTCACCGAGCCCGACGTGCTGGACGCGGCCCGTGACACTTTCATCGAGCAGAACATCCGCCTCGTCGAGGCGATAAGGGAGCAGGGGGTCGCCGCCCACGGTCTCACCGCCGGCGCCTTCGAAGCCGACTACGTCGACCGGGACAAGTACGGGCTGGTCGGTGAGCCGACGGAGGTCCATATCGCCCTCATCCGCTCCATCGTCGACTCCGGGGCAATCCCAATTCTTACCTGTCTCGGCGTCGCCCCGGGAGGGCAGATCGTCAACATGAACGCCGACTCGGCCACCAGAGCACTCGTCCACGCCGTCCAGCCGCTGAAGATCATCTTCCTGGTCGATGTCGGCGGTCTGCTCGGCGACGACGGCCGCCCGATCGAGTCGATCAACCTCGCCTCGGACTACGACCATCTCATCGCACAGGACTGGGTCCACTCCGGGATGCGGCTCAAGCTCGCCGAGATCAGGCGGCTGCTCGATGACACACCGCTGTCCACCTCCGTCTCGATCACTACCCCGTCGGGCCTGGTCAAAGAGTTGTTCACCCATGGCGGGTCGGGCACTCTCGTGCGGAAGGGAGAGCTCATCGATCGAATCACCGATCCCGCCTCCATCGACGGGAGTCAGGTGGTCAAGCTGGTCGAGGAGGCGTTCGGGCGAAGTCTGCAGGAGAGGTGGTGGCAGAACCTCAACCTCGACAGCGCCTATTTGTCCGAGAGCCTCCGCGCCGGCGCGATCGTCACCCGTGTCGGCGATATCGCCTACCTGGACAAGTTCGCCATCCTCGAGGACGCCCGCGGTGAGGGGCTCGCCAGGACAGTCTGGGCACAGCTGATCGCCGATCACCCGGTGCTCTACTGGCGGTCGCGGACCGACAATCGATTCAACTCCTTCTATGCAGACGAGGCCGATGGTTCGGTGAAGCGTGGGCCCTGGACCGTATTCTGGAAAGGCGAGACGGACTTCGACCGCATCGCACCCCGTATCGAGTCGATCGCGAGCCTGCCCCCATCGTTCGCCGGTGACGAAAATGAGTGAGTCTCACGGCGTTGGCGTGGTGGGAGCCCGTGGCCACACCGGAGCCGAGCTGGTACGGCTGATCAGGGATCACCCCTCTCTCGAGCTCGTCTTCGCCGCGTCCCGAGAGCTGGCCGGTGAGCCAGTGCCCGGTCTGAATGATGTCTTGTACGAGCCGATCGGCCCCGGGGACCTGGCCGGCCGTGATCTGGACGTCGTGATCCTTGCCCTCCCCGATGGCGCCGGCGACACCTATGTGGGCGTCATCAACGAAGAGACCGTTATCGTCGATATCTCCGCAGATCATCGATTCGATGACACCTGGGCATACGGTCTGCCAGAGCTCTTCCGGGAGAAGCTGAACGGGGCGCGGCGAATCGCCAACCCCGGTTGCTACGCCACTGCCACCCAGATCGCACTCGCTCCCCTGCTCGACGCCATCTCCGGCGTGCCAGCGGTGTTTGGCGTCTCCGGGTACTCAGGCGCGGGGACCACACCCAGCCCGCGGAACGATCCCGACCGACTTCGGGACAATCTGATCCCCTACAAGCTGGTGGGACACAACCACGAGCGGGAGACGGTCAGAAATCTCGGGATCACGGTGCGGTTCATCCCCCACGTGCACCCCGCCTTCCGCGGCCTCCTGGTCACGGCCCACATCCCGTTGGATCGGGCAATGGCCCCAGCCGATATCGAGGCGCGTTATCAGGAGCAGTACGGCGAGGAGCCTTTGATCGAGATCCGGGACACGATCCCGGAATTGAGAGACGGGGCAGGTCACCCGGGCGTCATCGTCGGTGGTTTCGAAACCAGTGCCGATGGGCAGAACGCGGTCGTGATCGCCGCCGAGGACAATCTGCTCAAAGGTGCCGCAGTCCAAGCGATCCAGAACGTCAATCTGGCGTTGGGGCTCGATGAATTCGAAGGGCTGGGCAGCTGAGGCTACCTATTGCGCTCTGGAGCTTATTGCGGCAAGGTGACAGCGTGACCCCGGAGATGGCATTCGCCACCAAAGACGACCTATATGCAGTTAGAGACGAACTGCGGTCGGAGATCCGTCACCTTTCGGATCGCATCGATCGGATGCAGCTGACCCTGATCGCCGGATTCCTTTCCATGATCGTGGCCTTGTTGTTCAGCGGCGCCTTCTGATCACCCCCCACATTGACTTCACCATTACCTGTGCATAACGTTCCAATGTGTCTCGTATGACGATGTGCATGTGTCTCTGTGACAGCTCTCGGGTGGCTTGCCCGAGCGCAGACTCGACACATCGTCAGCGCTCCTAACGACGCCACCACCCGAGAGCAAAACCCTCACGGCGTCGTTTCCATTCATCGCATCTCATTAGGAGCCCAAGAGCACATGACTTATGCAAATCCCGACGCCCTCGTCACCACCGACTGGCTCAAAGCCAATCTGAGTGACCCCAACATCCGGGTCATCGAGGTGGACGAGGATGCCACCGTCTATGACAAGGACCACATCCCGGGTGCCATCGCCTGGAGCTGGTCCGACGACCTCCACCACCCCACACGACGTGACTATCTCGACCAGGAGGGTTTCAGCAAGCTGTTGTCCGCGGCCGGAGTCGGTCCCGACACGACAGTGATCCTCTACGGCGGCAACAACAATTGGTTTGCCGCGTACGCCTACTGGCTGCTCAAGTACCGCGGCTTCGAAAACGTGAAGCTGCTCGACGGCGGCCGCAAGAAGTGGCAGATCGACTCGTTGCCGCTCGAGTCGGAGTCCCCTGACATCACACCCACCGAGTTCTCGATCACTGGGCCGGAGCGACCCGAGGTCCGCTCCTTCCGGGATCACGTGCTCGAAGTGCAGGGACAGGCCACCCTCGTCGACGTCCGCTCTCCCGAGGAGTTCAGTGGCGAGAAGATCGCCCCGGACCATCTCCCTCAGGAACAGCCATACGTGGCGGGTCATGTGCCGGGTGCGAAGAACATCCCCTGGGGCAAGGCGGCCAATGAGGACGGCACTTTCAAGTCGGTGGACGAGTTGAAGGAGCTCTATGAGGGAGCCGGCGTCACCGGCGGCGAGATCATCGCCTACTGCCGCATCGGTGAGCGGTCCTCACACACCTGGTTCGTCCTCACCGAGCTCCTCGGCCATGGGGACGTCAAGAACTACGACGGCTCGTGGACGGAGTACGGGTCGCTGGTGAATGTCCCGGTCGAGAGAGGCTGACCTCGTCAGGTGAGCGGGAAGGGCGACTGAAGCCACCACGGGACCGGTGAGGGCTCGATCCGGGTAACCCATTTCACCCACCAGAACCCACGTCTCGCCGGAGCCACGATCCGGGCCGGAAAACCGTGCCCGGAACTCAGCGGCTCGCCGCCGAGACGTGTCACCAACCATGTGCTCTCCAAGTCGGCGATCGGGAATCTCCGGGCATACCCGGTCGCCGACCAGGCGACGAAGCTGCGGTTGCCCGCCGAATCGATCAATCGATCGAGTCTGACCCCGGTCCACTGCTGCTCCGAGTACCACCCGCCTGTGCAATCGAGGATGGCCGGGAACGTGTCCTGGGGCATCGCCTCGAGGTCGGCCAGACTCAGATCCCGTCCAGAGACGAGCGCCGACCACTCATGGGCGTCGATCGTGGGCACGCTGTCATCGAGCCAGGAAGTGGTGGGCAGACCTGCCGGGTCGTGTGACCCTCTCTCGTGCATGCCTGTGAACCGGCGCTCCCTCCCCGGTGCCTCCAGCGCCTGGAGGGTCCCCTCCCACGCGAGCCATATGCCTGCCGCGGCTGCGGACAGGGCCGAGGTCCGGAGAAATGCACGCCGGTCGACATCGAAATGCTTGGGCGTGACCGGATGACGCCGGAAATGGTCGATGGCGAGACCGAGAGCGAGAACGGCGCCTCCGACATGGATCTGCATCACAGTCAGGGGGCCGACGCGTGAGATCTCGCCGTGGGCATGGACGAGACCCGAGGCCAGTGTGATCAGCACGACTGTGAGAAGGACAAGTGAGAAGACGCGCCCTGGTCGCTTTTTCTTCAGACCGCGCCGCACGACAGTGGTCTTCCACGGTGACAGGAGCAGGATGGCCAGGGCGACCGCACCATGGATGACGGCGGTGTCTAGCGGCCAATCCACCCCGATCGCTTGACTGGCCAGACCTGAGACCACCGCAGTGACCAGCAGCACCGCCAGCGCCAGATTGGTCCTCCGACCCACGATCCTCCTCGTTTGTGACTGCTTCTATACGAACCTATAACGCTCGTTATACTGCGCGTTATTGAATATGGCAACCCCGACACGTGAACGCGACACCGTTCGGACCGAGCTGATCGAAGCGGCGATTCGTCTTCTCGCCGACCAGGGCACCGAGGCCCTGGTCCTGCGTCGGGTCGCATCTGCCGCCCATGTCTCGACTATGTGCGTCTATTCGCGATTCGGGGACAAAGTGGGGCTGCTCAACGCGGTCTACACCGCCGGCTTCGAGCGTCTTTCCCTGGCCATGGCGGCGGTCGAGCACCGCCGGGACCCACTGCGCCGGATCATCGAGTTGGGGCTCGCCTATCGGCGGTTCGCCGTGGCCAATCCGGCCCTCTACTCGTTGATGTTCGAGCGGATCGTCGGCTTCGACCCGCCGCCACAGCTGCGTTCCGACGTGCTCGAGTCGACGTTCTCGATGGTGTTCGAAGCGGTGAGCGAGGCCATGGGACAAGAGATGATCGTGGCCGAGAGCTCTCTCGTCGCGGCCTACACGCTGTGGGCTGCGGCCCACGGTGCGGTGAGTCTGGAGCTCACCCATGCCGCCCGCCGCCCGCTGTCCGGCTGGCTGATCGACTCTCCCGACGCCGGAGGGGATGTGTTCCGCCAGGCTCTCACCACCACCCTTCGAGGGCTAGCCCCAACCGGTCCCACCGCCGCCTAGGGACTTCCCGATAACGTCCCGCCGGATGGCATTCACCGCAGTCGAGCTGATCGAAGCCAAGAGGGACGGCCGGGAGCTGAGCCCGAAGGCCATCGAGTGGTTGATCGAGAGATACACCGCCGGAGACCTGCCGGACTACCAGATGGCGGCATTGGCGATGGCCATATTCCTCAAAGGAATGAGCTCCGCCGAGCTCGCTGCCTGGACGACCGCAATGCTCCATTCCGGAGAGGTCTTCGATCTGACCGACATCGTCGCAGCCAAGGTCGACAAACACTCGACCGGCGGGGTCGGCGACAAGATTTCCATCCCCCTCGCCCCCCTGGTGGCCTCGGTCGGGGTGGTGGTGCCGATGATGTCAGGTCGTGGGTTGGGGCACACCGGCGGGACCCTCGACAAACTGGAGACGATTCCCGGGTTCACCACCCGTCTCGAACCCGACCGATTTCGGGAAGTGCTCTCCAATCACGGCATGGTGTTCGCGGGACAGACCGAAACCCTGGTCCCGGCCGACCGGAAGCTCTACGCCCTCCGTGACGCCACCGCCACCGTCCCCTCGCTGCCCCTCATCTCTTCCTCGATCATGTCCAAGAAGCTGGCCGAAGGCCTCGACGGACTGGTACTCGACGTGAAGACCGGCTCCGGCGCCTTCATGAAAGACCTCGAAGGGTCACGGCTGCTCGCCCACACCATGGTCGAGATCGGCGCCAGACACGGAGTACGGACGATCGCCTTGATCACGGGGATGGACCAACCGCTCGGGCTGGAGGTGGGGAATGCCAACGAGATCAGGGAATCGATCGACGTGCTCCGCGGGGAGGGCCCCGCCGATGTCGTCGAGCTCACCATGAGCCTCGGCGAGGTCATGATGGAATTGGCCGGCATCGACGGGGGACGGGCCACTCTCGAGGATGCCATCGACTCAGGCCAGGCACTGCAGAAGCTGACCGACGTCGTCGCCGCACAGGGTGGGGACCCCTCTTTCATCGAGGACCCGGGCCTCCTCCCGAAGTGCTCGCAGGAGGCAGTTGTCACCGCGCCGATCGGAGGCTTTGTGACTCGTTGTGATGCCCTGACGATCGGCGTGGTGGCCACGAGGCTCGGGGCAGGAAGGGAGCACCAGGAGGACATGATCGACCCCGGAGTCGGCATCACCCTCGAAGCCAAGGTCGGGGACCGGGTCGAAGCCGGACAACCGCTGGCGCGCGTCCAATACAACGAATCCGCCCGCTGGCAGGCTCAACAAGAATCCCTCGCCTCGGCCTGGGCCATCGAAGACACGTCGCCGGACCCACAGGACCTCGTCATAGAGCGGATCGAAGCCTCGTAATCGGGACGAGTGCGAGCGCTGGCGCTCCTAATTAGCCGAGCGGTGACTGCTCGTTACCATCGCCCGGCACCTGACCACCAGGACGTCAATGGAGATGAAGGTCCACGGATGAAAGTCATTGTCTGCGTCAAGCAGATTCCCGACCCGGCTACCCCGTATCGTCTCGAGGAGGGCAGCAACTGGTTGATCCGTCCCGAGGAGCAGATCCTCGATGACACCGACCGGTACGGGGTGGAGATGGGTCTGCAGATCGCCCAGGCCGCCGACGGGACGGTGACCGTCGTGAGCATGGGCCCGTCTGGCACCGGACAGGGAATCCGGCAGGCGCTCGCGATGGGAGCAGACGATGCGATCCTCATCGAGGACGGATCTCTCAGAGGGTCGGACGCCCTGACGACGGCGAGGGTGCTGGCAGCGGCGATCGGCCGAAATGACTTCGATCTGGTCATTGCCGGCACTGAATCGACCGATGGCTACTCCGGCGTCGTGCCCCAGATGCTGGCCGAGATCCTCGGAGTGCCGGCCCTCACCTACGCGACCCAAGTCGAGACCGGTGACGGTGCGGTGACCATCCACCGCCAGACGGTGGCCGGATACGACGTGGTGACCGCAGACCTCCCCGCTGTCGTGTCCGTCACGGCCGGCGTCGTCGAGCCTCGTTACCCGACGTTCAAGGGGATCATGGACGCCAAGAAGAAGCCGATCGAGACACTCTCGATGGGAGATCTCGGAGCGAAGCGCGCCCCGGAGCAACTCGTCCTCTCCATCGTCGACGCTCCGGAGCGCACCGGCGGGCGAAAGATCGAGGACGACGGCGAGGCGCATCAGGCGATCGTCTCCCTTCTCGCCGAGAGGAAGGTGATCTGAGTGGCCCTCGTATGGGTCTTCATCGAGCAGGAAGACGAGAAGCCGACGGCGTTGGGACTCGAGCTGCTGGCAAAGGCCCGAGAGCTCGGAGACGTCACCGCCATCTTCCTCGGCCCCGGTTCGGCTGCCATCTTCTCGACGCTCGGCGACCACGGGGCGAAGACGGTCCTGCATGTGGACAGCGGCGCTCGATTGCCCGCTGCCCCGGTTGCGGCTGCCCTGGCTGAACGAGTGGCAGCCAACTCTCCTGACCTGATCCTCCTCGGCCAGGCGTACAACGACCGGGATGTCGCCGGGCGTCTTGCTGCCAGGCTCGGGGTGGGCGTTCTCTCCAATGCCAGTGACGTCCGGCTGAATGGTGGCGGAGTCGAGACCGACCACGAGATCCTCGGAGGGGCCCAGATCGCCACGGCCAGTGCATCCCAGGGGCCATACATCGTGCTGGCCCGGCCCAAGTCGTTCGTGGCCGAGTCGATGGGCGGCGCAGCCCCACAGGTCGAGAAGCTGGAGCTGCCCGAGGCCGGGGCGACGGAGGCGAAGATCGCCGAGTCTCACGTCGAGGAGAGGGAAGGCCCCCAGCTCGGTGACGCCTCGATCATTGTCTCCGGAGGCCGTGGGCTTGGATCGCCCGAGGCCTATGAGCTGGTGGAGAAGCTGGGCAAGCAACTGAAGGCGGCCACCGGGGCAACCCGCGCCATCGTCGACGCCGGATGGGTCCCCTACGCCAAGCAGGTGGGGCAGACCGGCAAGACCGTCAAACCCGACGTGTACATCGCCTGCGGGATCTCCGGTGCCATGCAGCACCTGGTGGGGATGAAGGACTCCAAGACCATCATCGCCATCAACAAGGACGCCGACGCTCCCATATTCTCCATCGCCGACCTCGGTGTCGTCGGTGACGTGCACAAGGTGCTTCCCAAGCTGATCGAGGCGCTCGACAGTCGCTGAACGACCTGCTCCAGGACGTCTCGGGGACATTCCCGCCGCTCGCAACAACACGACGGAGTTGACGTGGACTTCAAGCTCGAGCTGATACTCCTTCCGGTCACGGATGTGGACCGCTCCAAGCACTTCTATGAGGAGAAGATGGGGTTCGTCCTGGACGTCGATCACCAGCCGAACGAGGAGTTCCGCGTGGTGCAATTCACCCCGCGAGGCTCAGCATGCTCGGTCACATTCGGACAGGGCATAGTCGATACGACCCCCGGTTCGGTGCGCGGACTCCATCTCGTCGTCGCGGACATCGAAGCTGCGCGCGCCGAGCTGATCGGCCGCGGGGTCGATGTCGCCGAGATTCGACACATGGGCCCGAACGGGTGGGAGCCGGGAACCGATCCCAACCACGCCAGGTACAACTCATTCGCCGAGATCGCCGACCCCGACGGCAACACGTGGCTGCTCCAGGAGGTGCCCGAGGCAGCTGAGGGCTGACCGCGCCCACCCGACCTGCTGGTTTGACCCTCTTCCTCATCGGGTAGCACCTGAGGGATGCAGAGAGACACGATCCGGATCGACAAGCTCCAGCCCGATGGGATCGATCAGGCCGCCGAGCTCCTCGCCCGCAGCTTCGAAACCACACCCGACTACACCCACATGTTCCCAGACCCCTACACACGAAGGGACGCACTGCGCGGCTTCATGCGCGCCCCGGTGCGCGACAGCCAGGCGGAGGGGAACTGCTGGATTGCGACCGACGGGGCCGTGCTGCTCGGCGTTGCCGCCTGGCAGGCGCCGCGTCGCTACCCGTGGTCGATGGGTCGGAACCTCCGAGCCCTGCCCGCCATGTTCTCCGTCCTCCGACATGCCCCTGGTTCGCTCCGAGACTTGATCAAGTTCGGCTCGACGATCGACTCCCATTTTCCCGACACGCCTGTCTGGTATCTACAGGTGATTGGGGTCAGCCCCGAAGCACAAGGACTCGGAGTTGGGAGCCGTCTCCTCGAGCCGGTGCTTGGCCTCGCCGACCGCGAGCTTGTCCCGTGCTATCTGGAGACCTCGAATGAGAAGGCGGTG
>Ga0190271_10001216_pt1 | contig 14344 bp, 12 predicted proteins | sample Popmic356T_FD_133747 | JGI IMG/M metagenome (GOLD analysis project Ga0190271, IMG submission 133747) | Populus adjacent soil microbial communities from riparian zone of Weber River, Utah, USA - 356 T | ecosystem: Environmental > Terrestrial > Soil > Riparian zone | place: USA: Utah | collected...
CACCGGGGCCTTGGTCACCCAACCCTGGTCGATCATCCACACGATGGCCTCGGCGATCGCCTCGAGCTCGGCCGGGAACGGCTTGCGGCTGGCCTTCTTGGTCCACTCCTTGCCGGGTGTCAGGTCGGGTGGATGGAAGTAGCCGAACAGGCACACCGCTTTCGACTGGCGGTTGCGGTCCTTGGTCGCGGCCGGGGTCCACTCGCCGCGTGCCTCACCGATCGTCGTCGTGCGGGCCTGGTCGGTGTGGACGAGCATCGAGTAGTCGGTCGCCGAGTAGCCCTTGGAGTTGATCGCCGACTCGTTGAGCGCCTTGAACGCAGCGGCCGCCCTCGTGCCGGAGCTGGCCGGGTCGGCACCGGCGGTGTGGTGCACGTAGACCTCGGTGACCGGCATCACCTGTGGATGCGGGACGCCCGCCCAGCGCATGCCCCATTCGGAGCCACGCAGCAGCGGGTGTGCCATCAGAACTGGAAGGGTGCGAAGCCGAGGAACGTCTTGTAGAGACCAGCGATGTTCTGCAGCCGGTAGTCGACGGTGCCGACCTCGTTCCAGTAGACCAGCGCCCGCACCAGCGGCATGTCGCGCTGGAGCACGTCGAGCTGGCCGACCGACAGCAGCTTCGGGGCGGCGGTGTCCTTGACGGCGATCCCGATCCCCCACTCGGCGAGCATGAACGGCTTGCCCTTGGTCTTGCCCCACGAGTAGAAGCCAGGGAAGTTCGTGCTTGGCGCGTTGGCGAGCTCGTTCCAGGTGTCGACCGAGGCCACGGTGCGCACGTATGGGTCCGACGCCAACCAGTCGACGACGTCGTCGCCGGGGTAGAGCGTGTTGTAGCGCAGGCCGTGACCCTCGAAGCCCATCATGTTCCAGACGATCACCGGGTCAGCGATGCGACGGGTGCGTTCGACGATGAAGCGGAAGGCCCTGGCATAGTCGGCGTCACCGGGTGCAATGGTCTGTCCGGCCGGAGGCTTCTCGTCGTTCTCGGGTTCGTGGATCGGCGCGAAGAAGAACGGCTTGCCGGGGTTGGCGTCCATCCACTTCTTGATCGCCGTCGCCGAAGCGTCGATCGAGGCGTTGTTGGACCCGGCCAGGATCGCCTTGTACGCCGACGGTCCCATCGCTCCCGCTGGCTTGAAGTTGATCAGCGGGATGCACCCGGCAGGCAGGCGGCTGATGCGACCGGCCATCTCGCTGCCCGAGCGGGCGTAGTCGTGAGAGATGTGCGGGTGCTTGTTGCCCGAGATCGCCAGGTGTCCGGCCATTCCGTTGTACGAGCAGCCCATGTAGATCTTGCCGGTCGGCGGTAGCCCGATCCCGTCCGGCTCCGGCTCCGGTCCCGGTCCCGGGCCTGGCTCGCCACCCTGGCACTCGGCCAGCTGTCGCTCGAGTTCAGCCTTCTCGGCCGTGAGCTGGCTGTTCGCGGCGGTCAGGTCCGAGACCTGTTCCTTGGCGGCGCCGAGCTCGTCGTCGGTGTCGTCGACGATCGACTTGATCTGCGCGAGCGGTGGCTGCATCTCATCCCAGGTACCCATGCCGACACAGTACGCGCGTACGGACTCAGCCCGTGGTGATCAGATGCCCCACTTTGCTCGCAGCGCCGCAGTCTCGGTTGCGATCGCCAGCTCGGACTGGTGAGACGAACAGATCTTGGCTTCGCAGAACACCTGCTGATCGGCCCCAGGCGAGGCCTGGCTCCCGTCATAGGTGTTCATGAACGTCATGACGTTCTCGACGGTGATCGCACCGAGCGAGCCGCTCGGGGTGCGAGCGATGCCATTACGGATCCAGCGCGCAGCGGATCCGGTGACGATCTCGAAGTAATCCACGTAGTAATCGGTCACGCCGTGAGCGCCAAACGACCGGGCAAGGCTGCTGGCGTTGAGCGTCGGAGTCCCGAATCCATAGCAATGGAGACGACCACCGGTGCCAGCACCCGTATCCCAGAGGCACATCGCGGTGTGAGTGATGCGCATCACTGTGAACATCGAGAACGAGGTCGAGCCGGTGATTGCGAGTGCGGCCGGCGCCGTCGCCAGGCGACCCAGCGTCTGGTTGTCGCGGGCCACGGTCGTCAGCCCGTTCTTGAGCGGACCCATCTTCGTGTAGTTGACACCAGCGCTGAGCAGCGGACGGCTGCCGACCAGATCAGCAATGTTGCTCAACGTCGTACCTGGCTGGCTGGCATCCCAACGGTGGACCAGGCCGACCAGCGGGGCTGAGGCCGCCAGCAGATACGAAAAGACGTACATCACAGCTGAACCGGTTCCGCCGTTCCAGCTGAACGTGGGGAGGGTGACCGGGCCAGCGGTGACATCCTTGTCGACGACGATCACCGAGCCGTAGCCGTTGCCTGCGTCAGCTGTTCCCCGCAACGTGAACCCTTGGTCGACGGTCATGATCGGCGTTCCGTAGTACTGCGGCATGCAGACCACGACCAGTCGCCCAGCTGCTGGAGCGGTGACGGTTGTGCCCGCTCGAGGCGGGTTCCCACCTGCCGTCGTTTCACCACCGACGTCGATCACCACCCCGGCGTCTTGCCAGGTGAACGTGCGCGCCAGCCGGTTGGCGTTCGATGCGCCGGTGAACACCGTCGGGCTGGCATCACCACCTTGCAGCAGGCGACGAAACGTGGCGGGGGTACGACCGGTGCTTGGCTGATGCTTCATCCAGCCAGCCAGATCACTCATGCTGTTGTCGCCAGCATCGAACGCTTGGATCATTGAGATCGCGAACTGATTGGCTGCCCATCCGCCCGGGAGGGCAGGGCTCCAGGTCGTGCCTGCCGGTGCCGCCGAGAACTGCGCGCCTACCGACACGAACGCGGGCGACACGCCCCCGCCACCGCCACCGCCACTGGCGACTGTGCCGCTGCGGCGCGATCCCGCACGCGAGCCACGCGCCTCGCTTGATCGGGACTTCAGTCGGCTCGTCCGAGTGGTCACCATGTTCGCTCCTCAGCTGTCGTGGATCGCCACGTTGTCGATCTGCATCGGGTTGTTGTTGGTGTTCGTGTAGCCCATGAACGACACACCCGAGCCGAGCGCGACGGCGCTGTTGCTGACCGTCAGCAGTTGGGTGTTGACCGCTCCACCAGCGGGGCCCTTGTCGACGGTGATTTGCGACCCGATCGCCTTGAACCGGATCCGGTACGGCGGTGGAGACGATCCGTTGCTGCCACCATTGATCAGTGTGTACGTCCCGATCTCGGTCGCGACACCGCCGACGAAACTGTGAACGGTGAACATCATGTCGCGAGCGACGGGGGAGCCGGTGCAGTCGATCATCAGCCGGTAGCCGGTGTCGATCGCAGCGTTGGCACGGATCCATGTCCACAGCACGATGTTGGTGCCGAGCAACGCCACCAGGTCGAACTCGACCGACAGGTTGGGACCGGTGTAGGGATGCCTCGCCCATGCGTGGCGGGTTGTACCGGGTGAGCCACCGGCGGGCCAGTACATGCGGTTGCTCAAGACCCGCCACGGGTTGGCTTGTGCGCCGACGTTCATCTCCCAGTTGGCACCGAGGCTGTCGAGGCCGTACTGGGCGATCGGGGCGTAGCGGTCGGGACGATTGAAGTCATCGAACCACGGCGTGTTGTTCAACGCCTGATAGTCGACCGTGACAGGGAAGGTCACGTTGTTGATGGCACCGACCGAGTTGACCGCAGCAGCTGCCTTGACGAGACAGGTGACGGTGCCTTCGGTGGTCATGCCCTGGACCGACACGGTGTAGTCGGCACCGGAGCCGGACACCAGGGTGTAGGTCGGGTTCGGGTTGGCGGTACCGCCGACCGTGACGCTGCTCGTCCCGAACCCGGTGACCGCCTCATCGAAGTGCACGGCGAAGCGCACCGGGGCGATGTGGGTCGGACTCGAGTCGTCAGGATGCGGACTGATCGTGACGCCGATCGGTGCGAACGCAGCCCACTTGTTGATCAGGTACTGCTCGACAACGTCGACCTCAGCGTCGGTCAAGTAGCGGTCGAACTGGGCGCACTCCATGAAGTCCTGACCAAGTGACTCGTTGGCACCGGTCGAGTGCTGACGTCGGAACCAGCCCTGCGACGTGGCGTTGGGCGCGGTCGACGTCGCCCAGAAGTTGGCGATCGGCATCGTGTTGGCAGCGAGTACACCGTCGCCGAGATCGACGCCGTCGACGTGCATGTTCATGCGTTGCAGGGCGGCGCTGACGCGGACCGTGATCAGGCGCGGCTTGTCGGCTCCGACGACGGGCATCGCCGGCAGCTGATAATCGTGCTGACGCGTGTCGCCGGCATTGAGGTAGGTGGCGCCGTCGCCGATCGTGAGCGCCACCGTCGTCGCGTTGGTACGGGCGAGCACCACGCCTTGGTGATCCTGGTTGACGATCGGAGCGCACACGAACTTCGCGGTGTTCTGGTTCTCGTCGGGCGCCATCATGAAGAACGTGTACTCGCGGTTGCCGACCGGCATGTTGAGCCCGTTGGTCTTGGGGAACGTGCCCATCCCGGTGTCGAGCTTGCGCAGCTTGCGCCGACCGTTCTGGAGGTAGGCCGGGTCCGAGTGGTAGGGCCCGATCGACGTCCCCGGTGTCGAGTGGCGACCCTGACCAGACTTGTCGCGGATCTGGCTGACGTTGTCGGCCGACGAGAACGACAGGGTGCTGACGTCGGCTGCGTCGAGCCACCACTGCAGGTTGGGGATATCGGTCAGCAGCACGCCACCGGTCATCAACCGGATCTCGGCGTCGGTCAGCAGCCGCGCCCAGCCGTAGTGCTTAAACGTCTCCTGTGCCCCGAGCAGGCTGCACGAGTAGGTCTGCTGGGTGCCGGTCATGACGCCGATCCCGGTGACGTCGGTGTCCTCCTCGACGCCATCGACCCACAGGCCCTTGGTGCCGTCGCTGTCCCAGCGCAGCAGCGCGTGGTGACGCGCCGTGTCGTGCGGGTGCTCGGTGCCGACGAGCTCGATGGTGCCGCCACCGGCCTTCACGAACGAAGCCTTGGCGCTCCAGCCGCTGGGCGTTACCACGATCTGGATCGAGTGCGCCGAGCCGATGAACACCTGAATGTGTGAGCCGACCTCGGGCAGGATGTCCGGGTTGCGCCAGCCGTACATGATCGTAAAGTCATCGCCGGTCTGGATCGCGGTCTCGATGATCGCCAGGTCAGCGCCGAACACGTTGCCGCCCTCGGTGTCACAGACCACGGCGTGCTCGCCGGCAGAGTCGTGGAACCAGGCCGCCATGTTCGAGCCCTGATGGAGCTCGGTCCCCGACACGCCGTCGAACAGGGCGATCCGCTCACCGATGGCGTCGGTGCAGATGTGCGGCATCTGCCAGATGGCGTCGGCTGTCGGCGCCAGCGCCCCGCTCGAGGAGCCGGGGATGCCACCACAGTCGGCTTCCCAGTCGGCGAGGCCGTTGAACTGTGGCCCGTAGTTGCACTCACCGGTCGGCGTGCCGAAACAGACCTCACAGAACTCGAAGCGGTAGACCCGCGTCGGGTCGAGCGTCGCCAGGTCGTAGTGGAAGTCCTCCTGGTCGCCGGGATGGGTGCCGCTGAACCCGGTCGGGATCCAGGTCTGGCTGGTCGGGTTGTAGACCTCCAGCGTCCAGGCGTAGTTGCAGTTGTCCGGGTCCGGCAAGGGCTTGACCGTGATCACGCCACCACCCGGGCCCCCACCCGGATCCGGGCCCGGTTCGCTGACCGGCTGCTGCTCGGTCACGAACGGGATCGAGGCGAACTCCGAGGCCAGCGTGACCTCACCGAGCTCGCGGATGATGTAGCGAACCTCGAAGGTGTACGCCGTCAGCTCCTGCAGGCCCTCGTGGTTGAAGATGTTGATCGGGTACGGCAGCTCGGTCAGCACCGACGTGATCTCGGGGATCCGGTACTGCACGTCGGTCGGGTCCGGCCCCGGCTGATCGGGGTTCGCCCAGGTGATCTCGACGGCGTGGTCGTCGAGGAAGTCGACGCTCAGGTCGATCGGCGGCAGCAGCCCGGTGCCGACCGGGACCACCGGCTGGATCAACTGCCAGGCCGTGCCGTCCCAGGCCCAGAGGTTGTCACCGCCGTCAGAGAAGGTGCCCGCGTTGGCGACGTAGCCCGTGTGTCGAATCCAGCTCGACCCGTCCCAGCGATGCACCGGCATCGCTCACCCCACAGGCTCGAGCCAGAGATCGCCCACGAGCGGCCCGGCCGGTGCCGAGGCGCTGACGGTGTGGAGATACGAGAACGTGACCCAGGCGTCGGCTCGGTAGACCTGCTCGGCGTGGCTCTCCAACAGGTAGGCCTGAGCGCCGTCCCACGGCGCGTCGTAGTAGGCGTCGCGGGCGGCGGCATTGGCGAAGGCCGGGCGTCCGAGTGGGATCCAGCCGCTGACGTTATGGACCTCGGCGAAGTTGAGGTCCGTGCGCCAACAGGCACATCCGGCAACTTCGGTGAAGTACGAGTCGCGGGCCACGGCCGAGGGGAATGCCGGCAGTTGCACCGGGGTCAGCCAGGAGGCGCCGTCGCTGGGGCGCAGCTGGCCGGTGGCCTGGTCGTACCAGAGCCGCACGGCGCCATCCGGGTCGGGTGCGCTGGCGCTCAGCCGGAACGTTTCCAGCGCGGCGAAGATCAGGCCGGTGGCTTCGGAGAACTTGAGCTGGAGCACCTTGCCGTCGTCGTCGACGGTCGACACGCCGGGCCCGAGCCGGACCGGGTTGACGCCGTTGTGGGCGATCACGTCGCCCTTCGTCGTCAGCAGGTTGGCGAGCCGGTTGACCTGGTCGATGGTCTCGGCGTCGAGGACGTGCTCGACGGCCTGGCCGACGGCGTGGGACTGCGGTGTCGTGCCGTCATGGCCGCGTGAACTGACCGTGATCGAGGTTCCGGTGCGCGCCGTGCACAGCATCTTCTCCTCGAAGGCGGTGCCGCGACCGATGGCGATCACGAACTTGCCGTTGGCTCCGCCGGTCGGCCAGTTGGTGGCGTCGGTGATGGCGACGGTGGTGTCGTCAGCGTCGATTGCCCCGGTCAGGGCGGTGGGCGCAGCGTTGCCCTTGTACTCCTTGCGCTCGTAGCCCACGGCTGGTCACCGTACCTTTCTCACACGCTCAGCAAGCGGACAGTGCAGGTGACCTCGAACCACTCGCCACCGTCCCTCCACTTCGCTGTGCCGATCTGGAGATTGTCGACTCGCACCCGAAAAGCGTGGTCGCCTTCCTGGTAGAGCACCACTTGCTTGGAGCGCCAGTAGCCCTTGATGCGCTCGACCTCGACCCACGGGTCGTAGCTGAACACGTCGCCCTCGCCGGCGCCCAGGATCACCCGGCTATGGATGATCAACGGCACCAGCCACTCCTCGGTGCCCGGTGCCACCGGGTAGGCGCGAGCTCGCCAGTGGCGCAGGCACGGCTCGGATGAGCCGTTGCCGCGCAGCGTGATCCGCATCGTCACCCGGTTGGCGATCTCGCCCTCGGCGTTGACCGTGATCCCGACCTCGTTGTCGATGTTGGTCGACCCCGACGCCAGCAGCAGCGACTTCTCCGGGTCGTAGACCTGGATCTGCACGTTCTCGTAGGGCTGGAGTGGATCGACACGGGCGCGCGCCTCGGTCACTGACTTGTCCTCGACGGTGCCGAAGTACAGCTCGCCCGTGTCGAGCCAGCCCTCACTGACGTACTCAGTGGGGTGACTGACGTAGATCCCTTCGCCTGAGACGGCGAACACGGTGCGATCCTCGAAGCGGGCGATCGCCATGATGTCGCCGTTGACGTCGTTGGTGAACACGTCGGTGGCGTAGGCCGGTTGCAGCGTGTCGGTGAACTGATCGAGCGCGAGGCGCCCGACACCGCAGCCCGAATCGGGGAAGGTCTCCCACCCGAACCAGGCGAAGCGGCCCTGGGCGGCGAGCGCCCGCGTGTCACCGGCATCTTGGATCAGCGGGCCGTACTCCAGCGTGCCCTCCGAGCCGAGCGTGGCGAAGCGCACGCCCTCGCTCGTCGCCAGCACCACCGAACCGCCGTAGCTGATCGCGTTGCGGAGCAGCTCCCCGGCGAAGAACGAGGCTGCCTCTGCCGCCAGCACCAGTGCGCCAGCGTCCGTTGTGGTGGCAGAGAACAGCTCGCTCCGGTTCCCCGAATAGCCGCCAACGTAGATCCTCGAGCCGACGTTGAAGATCGTCGTCCAACGGAAGGCGGCCTGGAAGTGGGTGTAGATGTTGGAGAGCGCCGTCGATGTGACCTCGACGACGCGGTTGCCGTCGCCGGCGAGCAGCCGGTTGGCGACGAAGGCGATGTTGTTGTAGCCGGTGGTCGCCACGGCGGTGGTGAACACCGTTGCCCCGGTCCCGGCGCCGACCACGTAGATCCCGCTGTTGGTGGCGACGTAGACGTTGGTGCCGTCCGTCGTCAGTCCGACGATGGTGCCTGCCAGGCCGGTGATCGAGACCCACGCCGCGAGGTCCGCCGAGCGCTTGAGCGCGGCGCCGTCGGAGACGTAGACGTGGGTGCCGGTGGCGACCATGTAGATGTCGTCGGCGGCAACGCCGAGCGTCTGGTACGTGCGCTTGACGAGGCAGGCCCGGTACTTCTCGAACGGGTCGATGCCCCGCGACTGCCAGTAGCGGAAGCGGTCCGAGACCTCGGTGTCGAGATCGGCGACCTCCTGGCCGGCGCCGTGGTGGAAGCTGATCCGGTAGCGCCACCACGAGCCCTGGCTGTCGAACATCTGGTCCGATGGCTCGGCCGACTGCACCGCTCCGGCGTCACGGAAGGCGGGCAGGCCTTGGTAGCGGTACTGCTCCAAGTCGATCAGGTACTGGATCCCGCCGAGGCCGATCGACGTCGGCGGTGTCGGTGACGCCGCGATCCCGCCCTCGTAGAACGGCGTCGCCAGACTGTGCAACGGGTAGGTGAAGCTCACCAGCTGCGCACCGGGTACTTGGTGAGCAGCTTGCGAACCTCGTCACCCATCCGTCGCGTGTAGGTGTTGCGCCAGGTCTGGGCCAGCGTGAGGGCCGCACCGGGTGGAGTCTCCTCCGCCCGGCGTGGCTCCTCAGCCTGGGTGCGCGCGGAGCGACCTGTCTCGGCGTCGGCCATGATCCGCATCTTCACGCCGAGCTCGACGACCTCGAGCATGGACGGCTCCAGCCCGTAGTCGACGACGAAGTCCTCGCTGTCGAGCAGCGGCGTACTGGACACGTCGAAAGGCACGGCCAGCTGTGCGAACACCGAGCCGCTGCGCTTCTGCCCGTTGAAGGGCAGCATGCGGATCCGTAGTCCGGTCGTCGTCGCCCCGCCCCACACGCCCATGTCACCGCGCATCGCTCGAAATGCCAGCTCGGGCCAGGCATCCGAGTCAGTCTCCTCGGACCACTGGCGTCGGACACTGATGACACCGATCGCGTGAGCCAATGCCAACGGCAGTTCGACGGACTCCTCGGCGTCGGTCACCGACCACTGGTAGCCGGTGACGCGGAACAGGCGCGGTGACCACGATTCGATCTCGGCGATCGCCGCGTCCTTGATGTCGAACAGCGTGAAGCGCGGTGAGATCAGCACTTCGGAGGCGTCGGCGTGGACCTGGGCGTCGGAGTCCTGCCAGCCACGGATCACCGTGACCTCTTTGGCGGCAGGCGCCACGCTGATCACCCGCATCAGCTCGGAGCCGACGGAAATGGTTGCGCCAGAGCGCAGCGAGGAGGCGACCTCGTACTCCACCGTGAGTACCTCATCGGAGGCGTTCATGGCCGCCCCCAAGCGATTGGTCTCCTGCCGTATGGACGCGTCGAGCTGTCGACGGATCCGCTGAACGGTGTCACCTACCCCGCTGCGTGCCATGGCGTGATCGTACGACCGGGCGCGAGCGCCCCCCGGTGACTCTCCGGGGGACGCGCTGCGCCGCTGAAGGTCAGACGAGGCCGGCCGGGAAGGCGCCAGCCTGGTTGAGGCCGGTCCAGATCACCTGGTGGCGCTCGGCCTTGACCTGGAAGCCGCCCTCGGCGACGAACATGAAGTTGTCCTTGTCGTCGGTCTTGGCGAGGGGCAGCATCACCATCGGCTGGAACACCCGGTAGGTGATCGCCTCGGGGATCAGCCCGAAGGCGTCGGTGTTCTTGGCGTACCGGTTGCGGTGCAGCATGACTTCACCGAACTCGGTCACCACGACGGTCGCCCGCACCCGGCCACGCCGGGCGTCGGTGATCTCGACCTGGGAGATCCGGTCCGACGTGATGTTGTTGAGCGCCCCGAACACACCGGCGTTGCCGACGATGTCGGTGAACATGCCACCGGCGTCGTAGACCCGCTGCTGCTGGTCCTCGATCTGGTTGACCGTGAGCCAGTCGCCCGAGACGCCGTTGGCGATTCGGTTGGTGGTCAGGAAGTAGTTGAGGCCACCCGTGTGGCGCACCGATCCCGACTGGAAACGGGGACCGTAGAGCAGCGTCTGCTCCATGTTGACGCCCTCGGCGAGGAGCACCTTCATGGTCTGACGGGGGAGCTCGCCGCCGGGCATCCCGTACTTCGGGATCGCACGGCCGGTACGGGTGATCGAGATCTTGGAGGTCCAGATCTTGGTGTAGTTGAACAGCTTGGTCCGGCCCGTGAACTGCTCGTCACCGATCGCGCCCTCGGCCAGCATCGTGCCGAGACCGATCACTTCGGTACCGATCACGGTGTGGGCCACGGCGGTCGTGCCAGCTGCGCCACGGGTGACGGTGAGCGTGTCGTTGGAGACGCCGGTGATCAGCATCGCCTCGTTCTGGATCAGGATCAGGTCGCCCGCCGCGAAGCGCTCGCCCTGGTCGACGGCGACGACGACGGAGGTGCCGACGGCATCGGCCATGCTGGCGGCGGTCGTGGTGCGGGGCACCAGGAACTCGTCCTGCAGCCAGTAGAACACCGTCTGGTCAACGGGCTTGCGACCGACGAGCGGATAGCCGTCGGAGTTGACGCCGCCCATCATGGGCAGATCGTCGGGGTTGAGCATGTAGATCGCCGTGTCGATGTTGACCGGAGTCTCTACCGCAAGATGGGTGGAGTCGAGTGGGTTGGTGGCGGTCTCAGCCATGGGTCATCTCCCTGTCAGTGATCGAATCCGGCTGCCACCGCGCGCTCGCGGATCTTGCGACGTGACTCGTCGTAGGTGTGTCGGTTCTCGGAGTACTTCTTGATCGACATCGTGTTCCCCTGGCTGTCCAAGATCGGCATCTCGAAGCCACCGGGCCGCTTGTCCACGGCCTGTCCGGCCTCCCAGCTGTTGTGCAGTGCGTTGCTCCCCGGTCGGCCACGGCGCGGCGACATGCGCGCCGCCCCGGGATCGAACGAGACGCTCTTGGCGCGCAGCTCACAGGCATACGCCCCGCACTGACAGTCGGCTGGATGGATCACACATGCTCCGGTCGCGGCGCATCGGGCAGGGCGCTGAACTCGGCACCGTGACCGTGCAGCGCTTGCTGCTCGGCCCACTTGCTCGCGTCCCAGACCACATCCGAGTCGCCCTGCTGGGCGGAGCGGATGATCGAACCGATCCCCGCCTCGGCTGCTTCGGTCTGGTTCAGTCCCTCGAGACGCGCCTTGTCGTAGATGCCCTTGGCCGTGTCCCACGCGCTCTCGACGACGGGTGGCGGTGTGCCCGCCACGCCTCCACCGTGGAGCGCCCCGGCGGCGGCAGCGAGCTGCGCCTCGGGTGTGCCCGGCTGGCCCGGCTCGACCGGCTGGAGCTCGGCCTCGGGCTTGATCCCGAGATCGGTCTGCAGCGCTTCGACGGTGGCCTTGATGCTGTCGGGGGTGATCTCACCCTCGTGGTTCTGCATCACCAGCTTGCCGAAGGTGGTCGCCGTGTTGACGCCGGCCTGGACGAAGGCGAGCTCGCGCTGGGTCTGGCTCAGCTGCTCACGGGCGCGGGCGCCCTCCTCCGCTGCGGCTCGCAGCTCGGACACATTGGGTTCGGTTGGGGTATCGGACATTGGGGATCACTCCTCGATCAACGGGTCTCGCGGCTGAAGTACTCGCCGTCTGCGCGGATGGCGGCGGATCGCACGGCCAACCGGCCCAGCGGGGCTCGCGATCAGCGCTCGTGTCGGTCTGGATCCTGTCAGAAACGGGTACGGACGCGCAACGACCCTCGGTGCCCTGTCACGCCGAGGGTCGTTCTGTGTCACTGCCGTGCTTGGGTGACGTTGCCGCCCTTGCCGCGTGGCGGCTTGGTCAGCGTGCCCTTGTGAGCCGACGGTGAGCCCGTCGTGATCGTCGAGTTGATCGCCTTCTTGGTCGGCTTCGTGTCTCGTGCTCCCTGTGCCATGGTCATCCTCCTCCCGCGTATCCGGCTCCTGCGAGCCCTCGTTGCGTCATGACAGCGCCTCCGGTCGATGCACGGTTGGGTGCCGCACGCTCGATCTGGCGTCGTTGCAATGCCCCGATGGCGTCGGCGTCACCCTCGAATTCTCCGGCCAGCGCCATGTCGGCGGTGATGTCGACAGCCTCGAACGGCGACTCGTTGAGCAGCGCCCCCTGTGCCGCGATGCGCGTCAGGCCTTCGGTGATCCCGGCCTCCGAGCGTGGCAGCTCGGCAATCCGCTCGGCCACGGTCTTGCTGACACTGAGGTCGAAGCGCTTGGCCATGCCTGCGGTGTACGCGCTTCTCTGCGCGCGTTCCAGCTGCGCCAGTGTCCGCGAGGGATCGAGCACATAGGCCGCCAGCGCTGCGTCTCCCTGGCCGACGCCGTAGAACTCCTCGAACTTGGCGCGCACCTCGAGCGGCGCGTTGTCGACGTACTCGTAGCTCTGCTCGATGCGCTTGACGACCTCATCGGCCGAGATGTTGGCGAGCATCAGCGTCTTGAAGTCCTCGGGCTGGTCGTAGAACCACGACGGCAACGCGGCCGCCGTCATCGCCTCGGTCACACGCTTCTCGTACTGCATCACCTGATCCGGCGTCATCACGTACTGCGGCAGGCCGGAGGCCGCTCGGCGCTGCTGCTCGACGATCACCCCGAAGCGCTCGCGGAACACGTCGGTCTGCTGGAAGTTGATCATCAGCTCGTCGGCCGAGTCGAAGCCCTGGGTGATCTGATCCCACAGCCAGCCACCCGGATTGCCTGCCGAGTCGACCGTTGCCAGCGCACCCAGCCCGAGCGACTGGAGGTACGCCGACATCGTTGCGAACAGTGCGTCGTTGACGGCCATCAGAGCGCCCTACGCCCCATCGCCGCCGCGATCCCCTGGATCGCCGAGGCCATCATCGTGCCGGCGTTGCGGGTGTCGCGGAAGCGCGGATCACGCCGCGCCGCCAGCCGCGCCTCGTGCATCGTGGCGGCCCGCATCTGGCCCGTCTCACGGTCGGCGACCTCGATCATGCCCAGCCACTGCGGATCCATCAGGTTGATCTCCTCCGGTGCCAGCTCGAGCTCGTTGGCGATCTCGTCACGGACCGGGGCGAGGTACTGGCGTGGCGTCACGCCCGACGTGATCTGATCGCCCATCCACGCAAAGCGTGCCATCGACTGGCGCTGCATGATCGAGGAGACACCATCAGGGGTCATCTCCCCCGACGCCAGCGCGATCGCGTAGTCACGCGCCGTCGAGTCCGAGACCCGCACCAGGTACTCCGAGCCGAGTCGCTTGACGAGGTCGACGTTGGCGGTCAGGTCGCCGCCCTCCAGCGTCGACCAGTCGACGGCCTGCACCAGTCGATCGACGATCTGCTCGTCGGACCACCCGAAGCGCGTCACGTCGCGGGCGAGCGACATGATCTGGTCGTTGGAGAGCGGCAGCCCGAGCGTGCGTGCCCGGTTCTGGATCATCGCCGCCGCCTCGGCGGCACGGGCGGCGGCCTCGGCCGGATCCTCGGCCAGCAACACCTGATAGGCGCGGTCCGACGCCGACGAGTTGCGCCACCAGCTGGTGGTCGTGATCGCTCCGTAGAGCTCGTCGACGCCCCACCCCTTGGCGGCCGCCTCGCGGATCTTGGCACCGATCTCGGGGACGTGCATGAACGCCATCAGGTACGGATACTTGACCCGCAGCTCCTCCATCAGCTCGGCCTCGGAGAGCTGGCCGACCGATCCCAGTCCGGTCAGGTTGCCCGTCGTCGAGCCGTACGGGGCACCGGATCCACCCGGTCCCAGCCGAGTCCCACGGCGGGCCGCCTCGACACCCGAGTCCCACGTCCGTCCGCTCGCCGGACGCGTGTAGGGCAGCGCCCACTGCGGGGTCGAGCCGTAGTCGCTCATCCGACACTCCCACCGGCCGGGCCGAGCATGCCCTTGAACAGGTTGTAGGAGTTGGCGACATCCTTGGCGGCCGCCTCGGGCTGGTTCTGACGAGTCAGGAACTCCTCCATCTGTGCCGTCCAGTCGATCTCGGTGGTCTC
>Ga0190271_10001217_pt1 | contig 14342 bp, 11 predicted proteins | sample Popmic356T_FD_133747 | JGI IMG/M metagenome (GOLD analysis project Ga0190271, IMG submission 133747) | Populus adjacent soil microbial communities from riparian zone of Weber River, Utah, USA - 356 T | ecosystem: Environmental > Terrestrial > Soil > Riparian zone | place: USA: Utah | collected...
CGAGGAAGCGATAGCCGTCCACGGTGACCCCGCGCGAAAACAGGTCGGCGTCCCGGTAGATCGGAGTCCAGACCTTTTCCAGCGCCAGCGGAATGCCGCCGACAAGAACACCGGGCGCATACGCCGCCCAGACATAGATTCCCGCGGGCCGCTCATGCTGCGCCGTGACGAGCGACAAGTCCGGATCGGAGGCGTCGAATTGGCCCGCGATCAGCTGCTGCATGCCGAGATGGTTCAGCGGCAGGAAGGCGAGAAAGCCTTCGCCCTTCGGGGCAGAGGAATCGAAGCTGCGCCGGCGCGCGATCGCCCACAGCGCGTCCGGGTTGTGCGACACGACGCGATGAACAACCGAGGCGTGCGCGAGGCCGGGCAAGGCTACTGTTGCGCGTGCCACGACCTCGTCGATCTGGCGGCCATTCGGGTTGAAGACCACGAGGCGCCGCGCCAGTTTCTGGGCGTCGATGCCGTCCAGAGCGTGCGCCGGTGGCCTGACCGGTTCGTTCAGGCGAGCAGCGAGCCGGCTGATGGCGGGGTCATGCGCGGTCATTTTTCCTCTTTCCTGTTATCGGCTAAGGTGGGCTTTGCAAGGCTTCCACCGTCCATGACATCGCTGAACTGGAGACTAGGGTGAGCAGCGACAGACGTCTGTATCGGGTCGTAGACAGGGGTGTTTCATCAGACGAACACCCGCAGCTGTCGGGGTCGGGACGCGCTCCCGACTGGGAAAGCATTCGCCTGTTTCTCGAAATTGTCCGTCGCGGCAGTTTCCGTTCCGCTTCGGATTCGCTCGGCATTTCAATCAATGTGCTGCGGCGAAAGATCGACGAACTGGAGCGGGAGCTCGGCATCAAGCTGCTGACGCGCCATGTCGACGGTGTGCGCGTCACCAGCGAAGCGGCGCCAATTCTCGGCACCGCCGAGCAGATGGAGCAAGCCGCCTTCGGCCTGTTGCGCGCCCGCGACCAGGCTGCGCCGCTGCTCGCCGGCGAAGTGCGCATCGCCATCACCGAAGGCCTCGGCACGTTCTGGCTCAGCCCGCGGCTGATCGAATTCCAGCGCGCGTACCCGCACCTGCAGATCAACCTGAACTGCACCATGCGCGCGGCCGACGTGCTGCGCGCGGAAGCCGATATCGCCATCCAGCTGTCGCGGCCGACATCGCCCGATCTGATGGTGACCAAACTCGGCTGCCTGCACGTGATGCCGTTCGCGGGCCTGCCCTATATCGACACCTACGGACTGCCGAAGAACGAGGAAGAATTCGTCAAGCACAAGATCGTCTTGCAGGCCGATCCCACCGCGACGCCGGAGCTTTACAACAAGTGGTTTTCCCATGTGCCTCAGCCGGGCTTCGTGGCGATGATCAACAATGTCAGCAGCGCCAACTACTGGGCGGTGGCGAAGGGCGCGGGCATTGGCTGGCTGCCGACCTATGCGGCGGCGATCGGCGCGCGCATCGTCCCCGTCAATGTCGACTATCGGCACACCTTCGACATCCTGCTGGCGTATCATCCCGATGCCAACAAAATCCCGCGCATCCGCCGCGTGATCGACTGGCTGATCGAGGCCTTTGAGCCGAGCCGATTCCCCTGGTTCCGGGATGAGTTCATCCATCCGGACCGCCTGCAGGGCATGTACAGCGGCGGACCACTAATCAACATGTTCGAAGGCTTTACGGGCTCCGGCTTTCCGTCCGAAGACTGACCACCGCATGGAACGACAGGTCGATCGGACGGGTAGCGTACGGTCCGGCCCGGTTGCGCCGCGATGACGCGAGCTGCCGCCATTGCCCGCCCTGCCGGGGGGTGACATGATCGAACAACAACAAGCGAGAATTCGCGCCAAGCACTCAAAAACGGGAGGGACCTGATGATCGACAGGATCATTCGATTTGCCATGTCTGCCGCCCTGGCGGGAACCGCGGTCATCGCGACTGAAGCCAGCGCCCAGCAGGTCAAACTGCCGCCGACACTGACGTTGACGGCCTACGATACCGGCACCGCCGGTTTCAACATCACCGTCGCCATCGGCAAGATGATGAAGGACAAGTACGGCAGCGACGTGCGCGTACTGCCTGCGGGCAATGACGTGGCTCGCCTGCAGCCGGTGCGCACCGGACGCGCGACCGCTGCCGGCATGGGCGCTGGCGTGTATTATTCGCAGGAAGGCGTGTTCGAGTTTGCCACCAAGGAGTGGGGACCTCAGCCGGTCCAGGTCACGCTGTCTACCGTCGATTGCAATGCCGGCAACCTCGGCGTCGCGAAGGACACCGGCGTGACCAAGATGGCCGACCTCAAGGGCAAGCGTGTCGGCCATGTCGTCGGCGCGCCTGCGCTCAATCAGACCGCGCTCGGCGTGCTGGCTTTCGCAGGCATCACAGCCAAGGACGTAAAGATCGTCGAATTCTCGAGCTACGGCGCGATGTGGAAGGGCATGGTCAACAACGACGTCGATGCGGCCTTCGCCACCACCATCACTGGTCCCGCCAAGGAGCTCGAAACCTCACCGCGCGGCATCGTCTGGCCGCCGCTGCCGCATAGCGACAAAGAAGGCTGGGCACGCGTCCAGAAGGTTATTCCGTTCTACAAGCCGCACGTCGCGACCTGCGGTGCGGGCGGTATCTCGAAGGACAAGCCGATCGATATGGGCAACTACCCGTATCCGATCTACACGGTTTACGGCCAATCGTCCGAAGAAGACATCTACAACTTCACCCGGGCGATGATCGACGGTTACGACGCCTACAAGGACGGCGCGCCGGGAGCGATCGGTATGGCGGCAAAGCTGCAGACCAAGAACTGGTCGGTGCCGATCCACAAGGGCGCGGTCAAGGCGCTGAAGGAAGCCGGCGCCTGGAGCGACGAGCAGGAGAAGCACAACAACGAATTGTTGAGGCGGCAGGACGTGCTCGCCGCGGCCTGGGCCGACTTCAACAAGGCCAATCCACCGTCCGATCCGGCGCAGTTCACGGAAGCCTGGATGAAGGCGCGTGCCGGCGCGCTCGCCAAGAACCAGATGCCGAACGAGTTTGCGCAGGGCTCGTAACGACGCCGATGCAACGGCCGGTGTGTAGCGGCGCCATGCAGCTCCATACCGGCCGTATTCGTTCAGGCTGATCGCTTCGCCGTCAACGAACCCGTGCGCGAGCTGCCGGCCACGGTTTCGTAAGCTCCGCAACAGCCCTGGAGGGCAATCATGGCCACGACGCCGACCCGCTTCATGCTTGCCGTGCAGATGGACGTTAAGCCTGAGCGCGAAGCTCTCTTTCATGAAATCTACGACGTGGAGCACATCCCTGCCCTGCAGCGGGTTCCCGGCGTTCGCGCCGTGCATCGCTACCAGCGCGCGGAGGTTCTCAAGATCGCCATCGGCGGCACGATCCAGGAATTTGCCTTTCCTGCAGAACCCGTGTTCAGCGCGTTCTACGAGCTCGAGAGCCCGGACGTGCTTGCCAGTGAGGCCTGGAGCAAGGCCGTCGAGCAGGGACGCTGGGCCGCGGAGATCCGCCCGTTCACGAGCAATCGCCGCCACACCCTGCACAAGCTCATCGTGCCAAAGACATAGGCAGCGCGATTCCGGCCAATTCAGAGAGGCCCCCGCCAGCGCGCTGACCCTAACGCACTCAGACCCATTCGCCACCGCGCATCAGTGGCTCGGCCTTGCCGTCAGCCACGATACCGTCAACGTTAATCCCGTCGGAGCCAATCATCCAGTCGATGTGAATCAGGCTGGCGTTGGCGCCGCGCTCGAGCAGTTGCTGCGGCGTAAGCGTGCCGCCGTTGCGAATGCAGCTGCTGTAGGCCTGGCCCAGAGCGATGTGGCTCGACGCGTTTTCGTCGAACAGCGTGTTGAGAAACAGGATACCGCTCTTCGAGATCGGCGAGGAATGCGGGACGAGCGCCACCTCGCCGAGCCGCGACGCGCCGTCGTCGGTCGCCAGCACCCTTGACAGCACATCGGCGCCGGTTCGCGCTGACGACTGAACGATGCGGCCGCCCTCGAAACGGACGGCAATGTCGTGGATCAACGTGCCCTGATACGACAACGGCTTGGTCGAGCGCACGAACCCCTCGACGCGTGCCAGATGCGGCGTGGTGAACACCTCTTCCGTCGGGATGTTGGGATTGCACACGACCCCGTTCTTCGCCTTCGAAGCGCCGCCTTCCCACCAATGATCGTCGGCGAGGCCGACCGTGAGGTCGGTCCCTTCGCCCTGAAACCGCAAGGCCGAGTATCGTTTGTCGTTCAGATAGTCCCTGCGGCGGTGCAGAGCAGCGTTGTGGCCGTTCCATTCGGCGACCGGATCGGCTCCATCGACACGCGAGGCTGCAAAGATCGCATCCCACAAGCGCGCAACGGCGGCCGCTTCGGTTTCGTGCGGAAAGACCGCCTTCGCCCAGGCCGGCGTCGCATAGGACACGATGTTCCAGTTGATGTCGAAATTGACGACACGCTCGAGGGCCGGCCGATAGGCCGCTGACCGCGCGCGGTTTGCGCGCGCGACCTTTTCCGGATCTTGCGCCGACAGCAGCGACGGATTGTCACCGACAACCGCGAGCCGCGCAGCGCCGTTGCCGAACGCTTTCGCCATGCCGTCGAACAGCCAACCGCTCGCCCGGTCGAAACTTTCGTCCGGCGCGTGGGCAAACCGCTGCAGGGTCAGCGCGTCGTCCGAGAACAGCGGCGTAACGAGCGCCGAGCCTGCCTTGTAGGCATGCTCGGCGATCCTCCGGACCAATGGCAGCGCCTCCACCGGCGCCGTGATCACCAGTTCCTGTCCCTTGCTGAGCCCAAGTCCGACCTTGATTGCGACTTCGGCCAGGCGATCGAGACGTTGTTCAAAGCTCAACATTTGACTTCCGGATTCCTTTTTCGATCAACAAACGCGCAGTGCCTCGCAGGCAAAGGGCACCAGCCGGTATATCATTTCGCCGAAAAATGGGCAGCGCCGGACGACTGTGTATAAAGCGTTAGGAAAAAGATTCGCCCTCTAACCACCTGCAGGTGTACGTCACGCGGAAATCAACTAGGATACGGATCGTATGGTGGAATGGCTGATCCTGTTGGTCCTCGTTCCGGCGGTCGTCGTACCCGTCGTCATGCTCGTTGGCTTCGCCGGCTGTCATGTGGCTTTCGGGCTTGACGACGATCTTACCCCACTCCCTCCCGTTCCCCGGATCGCCGCGGCCGAGGGCGCGAGCATCAGCAGCATCGCGCTGACGATCCTGTACGAACCCGACGTCCAGGGGTTCGAATTCGAACGAAAGCAGCTGCCGGAGCAGACCTTGGAATCTTTCCAGGTCGATGCCTCCACAATTGATACGTTCACGAGGATCGATGCCTCGAACTACCGGGTGATCGACAGCGAACTCATCAGGGCAAAGGACTATCTTTACCGCGTGCGTGCCATCGACATCGACGGCGAGTACAGTCGTTGGTCGGCCCTCGAACCGAACGTGCCGGCGGCGACGCTGGATTTCCGGACGACCTTTGAGTGGACTCCCGACGAAAAAGCAGCGTCGAGGGATGCGGATGCCTGGGAAGGGATCTGCCTTGTGCAGAGCATCGCCGCGAACCGGCTGTCCGCAAGCGGCGAGAATGTCAGAATCACACTTCGCGCGTCTTCGGCGGGAAGCGCTTCCATCGAAAGAGTCTACATATCGCAACCCGACAGTGGATCGGGAATGGACCCGTACGATTCCGCGGCCGACCTGACTGAAGTACCCTCCTCCCAGGTTGTCATCCCGCGTAACGAATCGGTATCCCTCATCGCAAGGTACGCCCTCGACGAAGCGCAGCCCTTGCTGGTCATCATCGATTTCAGTGCCTCGCCGCCGTCGGCAGTTCGGGGCACGGACCAGGTGCTGACGGGCGACGCGACTGTCCATTACAAGACGGCAGTCAACGAAGCGCCACTGCGGGATCGAACCGGCTACACCACATCGCCGCTGATCCGGCTGGTCGAAAAGGTCGAGGTTGGATAGGCGCGAGCGGAATCTCCAACCTCCCAAATCGGGCGATTGTTTGAGAAAGCGTTACAAATTAGGCAGCGGCTCTAACTACCTGAAGGTGTTCTTCGTCCCGAAATCAACTAGGCTCGGACCGCATGAGCGAGTGGCTGATCCTGTTGCTGGTCGTTCCGGCGGTCGTGGTGCCCGCCGTACTGCTTGCTGGCTTCGCCGGCTGCGGCTTCTCCATTACTGCCGGTGCTCTTCCGAAGATCGAGGATGCGGTTGGCATGGGCATCAGCAGAATCGCGCTGACGGTGTCCTACTCAACTGCGCTTCGGGGTTTCGAATTCGAGAGGAAAAGGCTGCCGGAACTGACTGTGGAGACTTTCACGGTCGATGCATCGACATCGCCGGACACTTTCGAAAAGCTCGACGATACGCACTACCGGGTGATGGACCGGCAACTGGAGCGGAAAACGCTCTACCTGTATCGCGTCCGCGCGATCGACAACGACGGCAGTTTCAGCAGTTGGTCAAACCCCCTCGAACCCGACATTCTCGCCGAAACACTGGATTTCCGGACGACGTTCGAGTGGACCGAGGGAGAGCGGGGCGCGGCAATCGATGCATCGCCCTGGGAAGGCTTCTGCCTCATACAGCGAATCTCGCCGAGCAGGCTGGCGCTGGGCGGCGACTTCGCGAGGATCACTCTTCGTGCCGCGTCGGACGGCGGCGCTTCGATCGAGCGGGTTTACATCTCGCAGCCGGACGCCACCGTTACGACCACGGCAATGGACCCGTATGACTCCGCGGCAGACCTGACCGAAGTGCCCGCCTCCCGGGTTGATATCCTGGAGAACGACACCGTCGAGCTTACTGTGCCGTACCGTCTGGACAACACGAAGGCATTGTTGATCATCGTTGACTTCAGCGCCTCCCCGCCTTCGGCCATCCGGGGGACCGACGCAGTCGTACTCGGCCACGCTTACATCTACTCGAAGATGGCGTCGAACCAGGCGATGCTGCGGGATCGAACCGGATTTTCCGACTCACATGTCATCCGTCTGGTTGAAAAGATCGAGGTTGGATAACCATGGCCAATCCCCTCACGGGCAATCATGAGGGCGTCGTTCAGATTGCCGTCCGACAGATCAGTGGGTTGCTTGGTGCCCTGCATCAGAACGCCCTCATCCAGCAGGCAACGCTGAAGCTCCTTCACAGCGCGACGCTGCGCATCGGCGATCCGCCGCGCAGGCGCCCTGACCTCGATGTGCTGGGCGATTGGCTGTTTGAACGGCAGCGAAAGGGGCCCGGGCGCAGCCTGAAAGACGTACGCGCCAACCTGACGGCGACGGCGCCGCCGGGCGCCGCCCGCCTGTTGACCGACGCGTTTGCGGAACTCGATCTCGACCTGAGCGTCGAGGTGCCGCCCGATGTGGTGCGCGGCCTTGCCAAGGTGCAAGTCTCGACCTTGGCAATCTCCGTTCCAAACGGTTCGTCGTCCGAGGTCATCGTCAGCGCGGGCCTGAGGATGTCCTACTATCCGGATCCAGGTACGACGGACTTGCCTGCGCCGCTGCACGGCGAACTGAGTGCTGCCTTTGACGTGCAAAGGATTTCAGCCGCGTCCGGCACGCGGTTGACGGTCAAGCCCTCGGCGCAAGACGCAAAGATTCAGTTCATTCCGGCGCCCGGTGCCGGCCTGGACCCAGCGGAGGTGAGCCGGATTACGGCCGAGATCCGCAAGGTCCTGCGTCAAGGCGTATCGCAGACGCCGGTCGATCTGCCGTCGGACTTTCCGTTCGCGGATCTCAAGGGGCTCGGATCCGGCGCGAACCAGATCATCGCCTTGCCAGTCCAACTGTCGGGCGCGGCGCCACCGGCTGGCGGCACGCAAGGCCTGATGCAGTCCTTCGTCGGCGCAAGCGGCTTCGCCATCGCCGTCAGCAAGGAATACGTGAGCAGCCTGATCGATATCGAGGCCATCCGCGCGTCGATAAGGCAGCAACCGGCCAGGTTCACCTTCAACACGATACTCGGATCGGTCTCGTTCGAATATCGGCTGAGTTTCAGTTCCGGACCGACGCTGACATTCAAGAGCGGTGGCTTCGAGATTTCCGGCCGTGTCGACGCCGTAACGGACTCTTGGGCACCGAACGGCTTTGTCAGTTTCAGGCAAATGATCCACCTGACGCTGGACCCGGTGCAACAAACCGTACGCCTCGTGCGGGCAGGTGATCCGGCCGTGGACAAATCCTGGTTCATCCCGCTCGGCAAAGCCGTCGACATCGTCAAAACCGAAATCGACAAGGCGCTGGCCGCTAACGCAAGCGGTGTCAGCCGTGTATTCAATGACGGGCGGAGCAAGCTCACCCGAGGCATCAGAACGTTCGATACGTCTGCGACGGTCTCCTATTCGGCCATCGAGGTCACACCTGACGGCGTGATCGTCCGCGGCGATATCGGCAGCGCACCGCGCCGGGCACCCGTGCTCAAGGTTGCGGAGACGCATCGTGGCACCGCTTTCACCGCGCTCGAAAGCTGGATTCCCGCGGGTCGTATCGACCGGTTCGTCTGGTCCTGGGTGGAATATTCCGGACCGGCCACCAGCATTTTCTCTGGTACGCAGAAGACCTTGACCGATCAACACCGGTTCATCCTGCCGAAACCGGCTGGTGTCACCTCGGTCGATCGCATCTGTCTTCGAATCGAAGGCACGCGGATCGCGCCAAACGGCCACACAACCAGCGTGACCGCCGGCGCCACCTGCCATGTGCAGGAACCCGAGTTCGCCCTCGACCTGCCGTCGTGGTGGGGGCCGCTCGTTCTCCCCATCTGGCAGCCGGACCTGAATGACTCCATGCCCCTGCGGGATGCGATCGCCGGCCACATCAGCGTACAGGCCGACGTGCCGCGCAAGCAGCCATTCTCGCGCAACACGCTGGTCGCGTTCGCCGACTGGTCCGCCGCCAGACCGCTGGAGGCGCTGCATCACGCATTGAGCAAGACGAAAAATGCTGCGTTGATGGTCATCGTCGTGGTTCCGGAGGGCGCATTCGATCGCTCGCGCAAGGAGTTCGAGAGCAAGCTTCCGGGCGAAGGGTTCGCCGTGCCGGTTCAGTTCACCGAAGACGACCAGGGCGCGTGGACGCGCGCCTTTGCCGTCAGCAAGACCCCCTCGGTCTATCTCGTCAACGCCGCAGGCGAATTCGTCTGGAAGCAGGAGGTAGCCGTCGATGGCACCGCGCTGGCAGAAGCCTTCGACAAACACCCGGTGCCGAAGCGGACGCCGGAATTCGCACCGCTGAAGCTCTCAATCGCACCCGGCGATGGAATGCTGGATGCCCTGTTCGTGGACGACCGCGCGCAGACCTTCGAACTGCACCGCTTCCGAGGGCGCGACGTTATCCTGACGTTCTGGCAATCATGGTCAGCGCCATGCATGAAGGAGCTTGCGCGCCTGCAACAACTGCACCAAACGGGCAAGGACACGCCGTTCATCGCTGGATTTCACGGCGGGAGTAACAGCAAGGCGCTGGACGAAACGCGCAAACGTCTTGGGCTGTCGTTTTCCCTTGTCCAGGATCAGCAACAGCGGATCGCCCGGAGCTATGGCGTGCGCTGCTGGCCGACCACGATCATGATTGATGCCGAAGGACACGTGCAGCACATCCAGCTCGGAACCGAACACGAGCATGACAAACCGCGCGTACTCGGCAAGGCGATTGACGCGTCGCCATGACCACCTTGCTGCTGACCCTGATCGCAATCCTCGTCGGCGATCTGGCGCTCAAGGCGGTGCTTCATCGCGCGATGGGGACCGCTGCCATCTCGCTGGGGGCGCTCGGCAGCATACAACTCGCCGACGGGCGACTCTGGCTCCGGCAACTTCGCAAGGCGCCCGGTGCGTACATGCTGTGGGGTGTGTGGGTGGCCGCTGCAGCGACGCTGGCCGCGGGAAGCCAGTGGATTCCCCTGTCGCCCATGTTCGCCGGGTTGCTGCTGGGCGGCTCGCTCGGCAACGCGGTAGAACACGCGCAGCGTGGCGCCATCAGCGACTATGTCCGCCTGCGCTTCTGGCCGGCGTTCAACCTTGCCGACGCAGCCATCGCTCTCGGCGCGACGGGTATCGTCGCACAGCTTCTTTTGCGGCTGGCAGCGTAAGGTGAGCGCGGCTCCCGTCCACGGCGCCGTCGTCCCGGGCTATCCCCGTTACGTCAGGATCATGGGGCGGCCGATCAATTCCTACAAACTCCTTCTGTGCGTCGGAATCTACTTCGGAGCGCTCGCAACCGCAGCACTGGCGAGTTCTTCCGGTTACTCACCTTTGCGTTTCGGGCTGGCCGGAATGGCCTGCGCCCTCTCGGGGATACTCGGCGCGCGTCTCTACTTCCTGATTGTGAACGCCTCTCATTTCGCTTCGCGACGCTCCCTTGCCGGGTTGTGGGACGGCCGTGAAGGCGGCCTTGGTGTGTTCGGAGGGCTGATTCCGCTGATACTGACCGCGTTGGCGGCAGCGAAATGGCTGGGCATTTCGGCCTCCGGCCTGCTCGATCACCTTGCCTTCGGTATTCTGATCGGCGGCTTCTGGATACGGCTCGGCTGCGTCTTCAATGGCTGCTGCGGCGGCCGCGAAACGCACGGACCGTTGTGCGTGCAACTGCACGACACCGAGGGTGTCATCAAGCCGCGCATTCCGGTGCAGTTCCTGGAGATGGCCTCCTGGCTGCTTGGCGCGGCCGGCTTTCTGATGCTGTGGCCGGGGCTTCTGCCGGATGGCAGCTACATGCTGGCCGTCATGGCCTGGTACGGATCGGTCCGTTTTGTCCTTGAGCCGCTGCGCGAGCTACCTGACATCGTCTTCGGCCGGGTAAGGATCAATCAGCTCATCGCGGCCGCCCTGGCGATCACCTCGGGCGCAGCGTTGATTTTCCGGGGCTGGGCGTGACCTGCGCACCGCCCAATCCGCCGGGCTTGAACTTTTCGACGAGTTCGACCATCTGCTTGGGCGAATTCAGCAGGACGGACAGACCATGACGACGATTGACACACCGGTCTCCGAAACCCGGGCCTTCGAGGCCGACGTCGCCAAGCTTCTGCACCTGATGGTGCATTCGGTCTATTCCGACAAGGACATTTTCCTGAGGGAGTTGATCTCGAACGCCGCGGACGCCTGCGAGAAGCTCCGCTACGAGGCAATCGCCGAGCCATCCCTGCTGGCGGACGACCCGCAGCTGCGCATCACGTTGACCCTGGATCCCGATCAGCAACGCCTGACGGTCGAGGACAACGGCATCGGCATGACGGCGGCGGAAATGGTCGAGGCGCTCGGCACCATCGCGCGCTCCGGCACAAAAGCGTTCATGGACAGGATCGCAGCAGGCAACGGCGACGACGAGGGGACCCAACTGATCGGACAGTTCGGCGTCGGCTTCTATTCGGCCTTCATGGTCGCCGACAAGGTCGACGTCATCTCCCGGCGAGCAGGAGCGGCGGAGGCCACTATCTGGTCCTCGGACGGCAAGGGCACCTACAGCATCAGCCCCGCCGATGTCACTGAGGCTCCCGCGCGCGGAACCCGCGTCGTGCTTCATCTCATGGAAGGGGCGAAGAGCCACACGGAGCCATTCTCCGTCGAACAGCTGGTCAAGATGCGGTCCGGGCATGTTCCGATCCCGATTTCGATCGTCGACAAGCCGGGGGCAGAGGCGCGCGAGATCGCCGATGGCGCGGCGTTATGGACGAGGCCGAAGGCGGACGTTTCAGCCGATGACTACGCCGATTTCTATCGCACGGTCGCCGGACAGTTCGACAAGCCGGCGCTGACGATTCACTACCGCGCCGAAGGCCGGCACGACTACTCCGTGCTGGCGTTCGTGCCCGAGAGCAAGCCTTTCGACCTGTTCGATCCGGAGCGCCATGGACGCATGCGGCTTTACGTCCGCCGCGTCTTCATCACCGACGAAGCGGAGCTGCTGCCGCGCCATCTGCGCTTCGTGCGCGGCCTTGTCGATTCCTCGGATCTGCCGCTGAACGTCTCGCGCGAGATGATCCAGGAAAGCCCGGTCCTTGCCGCCATCAAGAAGGGCGTCGCAAACCGCGTGCTGGGCGAACTGGAGAAGCTCTCCGCCGGCGACGCAGCCGCCTACGAAAAGATCTGGGAGAACTTCGGTGCGGTGCTGAAGGAAGGTCTCTACGAAGACTTCGAACGCCGCGAGCAACTGCTCGGCCTGGCGCGCTTCAAGACCACGGGTTCGGGCGAGGCCTGGCGATCGCTCCGGGACTATGCTGCAGACCTGAAGGCCAACCAGACGGCGATCTACTACATCGCCGGCAGCGATCTCGAACGGCTGAAAACTTCGCCTCAGCTGGAGGGATTTCGTGCCCGCGGCATCGAGGTGCTGTTGCTGCCGGACCAGGTGGACAGCTTCTGGGTGACCGCCGGTATCGATTTTGAAGGCAAGCCGTTCAAGTCGGTGACGCAGGGCGCGGCCGACCTCAAGCTGATCCCGTTGCTGGAAGGCAGGGACGAGCCTTCGGCCGACGTCGACGCGAAGGTCGCCTCGTTCATTGCGTTCGCCAAGAGCGTGCTGGGCGACGCAGTGTCGGACGTTCGCGCCTCCGAGCGCCTCACCGACAGCGCGGTTTGCGTGGTTGCCCCCGAGAGCGGCATGGATCGCCAGCTGGAGAAGCTGCTCGCCAGTGCGGGGCGCGGCGTCACTGCGGCAAAGCCGGTGCTGGAAATCAATCCCGCACACGAGGTGATCCGCAAGCTGGCCGCACTCGGCGACACGGAAATCGCCTTCCGCGAGGACAGTGCCCACCTGCTGCTGGACGAAGCGCTGGTCGCCGACGGCGAACGTCCGCGCGATGCAAAGGCTTTTGCCGCGCGGCTTGGGCGGTTGATCGAGCGGGGCATTCCACCATCAGGCTAGCGCGAAGCGTCGTTTCCCGATCCCGGCACCCCGGCAACACCGCTCGTCAGGGCAGCGTCGCTCTCATCCTTCAGCGCGACACCGGTCAACCGGCGCCCGAGCGCCGCATTGACGAGCCAGATTAGCTTTTGCGCGGCAACCGGCGGCGGCAAACCTTGGGGCCGGATGTTCGAAATACAGTTTCGCTCGGCGTCGTTGCGACCGGGGGCCGGATCCCAGGTCAGATAGACACCGAGGCTGTCGGCAGCCGACAATCCCGGCCGCTCGCCGATCAGTACGATGGCAAGCCGCGCACGTAGCGCGGCGCCGACGACGTCGCCGAGCGCAACGCGAGCACCCTCGGCCAGCGCGACCGGCCCGAGCGTCAATCCAGACTGCCGCACGAGTGGTATGAGCGCCGCAATGAGCAGAGCCGCATGGGCATCGACCGCCGCGGCCGACAGTCCGTCGCCAATCGTGATCGCAAGATCGCAACCATCGGGAGCGACCTCCGACAGCCGCTTCGCCGAAGCTGCGTTCAACCTGCGCCCGGCATCCGGCCGCCGCAGATAGGCCTGTCGCTCGACCGCTTCGCTTTCCACGTCAACGGTTGCGAGATTCAGCGCCGCGAGCGCCGCGGCCAGCCTTGTCCGATCGACGCGCGCGTGCACGGCGTCACGGGCGAGCGCGTGCGCAAGATCGAAGGCCAGCACCTCCCGCGTCGGCAGCGATACGCCGGATCGTCCGCGGCCGATCCGCGCCATCGTGCGTTCGGCAAGAAAGAACCACGGATCGCGCGACGGCGAACTCATGGGCGTTCCCCAGCGTGCGACGCGTCGGCAATCAGCGGATGATCCGGCCGCACCGGCAGCAGGCGGCCCGACGGGTCGGTGATGGTCATGCCCTCGAGCCAGGCCTCGAACTCCGGCGCGCGCTTCAAGCCGAACGCCTCGCGCACGAACAACGCATCGTGGAACGAGGTCGACTGGTAGTTCAGCATCACGTCGTCAGCGCCCGGCACGCCCATGACATAGGTGACGCCGGCCGCGGCCAGCATGGTCAGAATGGTGTCCATGTCGTTCTGATCGGCCTCGGCGTGGTTCGTGTAGCAAACGTCGACGCCCATCGGCAGTCCCATCAGCTTGCCACAGAAATGATCCTCCAGAGCCGCCCGCAGGATTTCCTTGCCGTCGTAGAGGTATTCCGGGCCGATGAATCCGACCACCGAATTTACCAGCAACGGTTCGAAGGCGCGGGCAACAGCATAAGCACGCGCCTCGCAGGTCTGCTGATCGACGTCGCAATGCGCGTTGGCGGACAGCGCCGAGCCCTGGCCGGTTTCAAAATACATGACATTCTGCCCGACAGTGCCGCGTTTCAACGCACGGGCTGCTGTATCGGCTTCGCGGAGCAGGGCAAGCGAAACGCCGAACGAGCGATTGACCGCTTCGGTGCCACCGATCGACTGGAACACCAG
>Ga0190271_10001218_pt1 | contig 14342 bp, 9 predicted proteins | sample Popmic356T_FD_133747 | JGI IMG/M metagenome (GOLD analysis project Ga0190271, IMG submission 133747) | Populus adjacent soil microbial communities from riparian zone of Weber River, Utah, USA - 356 T | ecosystem: Environmental > Terrestrial > Soil > Riparian zone | place: USA: Utah | collected...
CCGCACACGCTGAAGTGTGATGAGCGAGAATCACGGGGCCGCGTCGAATGCCATGCGGTACAAAGGCACAGCGGTGACGATCCCGGCCGCATTCAGCGGAATATGCCAAACCACCTGTGCGCCAACGAGTGGCCCGTCACCTGGGCCTCCGCGCCGAGGATGAGCATTCTCGCGCGACGCTTCGGCAGGTCGGCTGGCACGTGCGACGGTCGAAAGTGGTGCGCGCACCCGGAGGTACACATCACCGCCAAATGTGGTGTGTGCTCTCTGGCCCACCGCCTCACTAACCGACGACACTCTATGCCTAACAGAAGAAACCACCGAGGGTGGCAATCCCGCACGGTAAGGAGGAGACATGTCGCAATTACCAGAGACATTTGCGGCGACATCCGATGTCATCCAAGACGCTGCACCAACCGTGTTCGAGGACGGGCGGTCGCAGGCGCCCGCTTTCATCACCCCGCAAGAGGTCGTGTTCAGCACCGCTGCGGCCATGTCGTCGCGGCCCGCGTCGGTCTCTCGCCGGTTGATCGACGCGATCCGAGTTGTCGGCGCCGCATTGCAACCGCGCCCCGCGCGACGACACTACCCGCAGCGCAACAGTTTCCTTGAGCAGTCGCGCATGTCCCGCGAAATGGACCGACTATGAGTACCCTCCCGACCGTCGTTACGGTGGTGTTCCTGGCGTTGTTTGCGGTCGGCGTGCACGACCTGCAGTTGCGGCTTGAGCGCTGGGATCGCGAGCGGCGTTTCAACGATTAGTCGCTGGCCACGCAGATGAAATCTATAGCAGCACAACGCTTATCCGTCACCACAGCCGACGGGCTTGCCCTGGCTACGAGGCAAATTGGTCCCGAAGTCGCAGATATGACGGTGATTCTCCTGCACGGACTTCTGGGCGACAGTCACAGTTGGCAGTGCCAGACAAGTCATCTGACATCGCGTCACCCTGACATCCGCGTAATCGCGTACGACCAACGCGGACACGGCCGCTCCGGTCGCGGCTGCGCCCTCAGCAACACCCTCGGGCAACTCGCCCGTGACCTCGATGCCGTCATCGACACGACGACGACCACCGGCCATATCGTGCTCGTCGGCCATTCCATGGGGGCCATGACCATCCTGCAATACCTGCAACATCACCAATCCCGGAACACGGACAGAATCCGGGGTGTCGGGCTCATCGCCGCTGCGGCTGCGGGCATCACCCAGCACGGGCTCGGCAGATTCCTCGCCACTGGGCTCGTCGGCGGTATGTGTGCTCTGGCCGCCCACATCCCCGCCTCCGCCGAATCAGTCCGGACCACCCCAGTCCGCGCCACGGAACCAATATGGCGACTCGTCGCAAAGAAGGCGCCCACCCTGGCTGCCCTCATCAACGCGCCGCAGCTGCCGATCGTGGCGGGTTTCCTCGACTCGATCTCTCACTTCGACGGCACCGCAGCTTACCGAGCTCTCAGCCGCACACCGACACTCATCATGTGCGGAGCCGTGGATCGGGTCACACCGCCTCACCATTCGGCCGCCATTGCCGCTGCGGTCTCTGCAGCGGAGCTCGTCGATGTCCCCGGCGCGGGGCATATGTTGATGCTCGATCGCCCTGACGTCGTCAACGACAGACTCGACGCGCTGTTGGAACGAGTCCGGAGAGAGTTGGCACCGCGACCACCCACCCCGGCAGCACGAACCGTGCCTGCAACCGCCCCGCTGCCACTAGCTGCCTGACGGCTGCGAGCTGTGCCGACGGCGGTCGCGCAACAGCTTACCCTTCTCCCGAAACGGCATTCACGCATCGAGATGAGTGTCCTCCTGCGAGGCTCGGGCAGACGCGCAGGCGTCGATCGCCGCCGGTTGTTCGACACGATCCGAGTTGCGGCGCCGCAATGCACAGACCCGCTCGGCTCTACCCGCAGGGCAGCAGCGACCTCGAGCTGTCATGCACGGCAGGCGAAATGGCCGATCATGAATGCATCATCGCGCGACGAGGAGCACATCGAGATTTCTGCGACGGGTGCGCCGGCGGATGCGAACTTCCGTACGTGCTGTACTCGCCTACGGTTCAACGCTTTCGGGCGCCATGTACCGGATTGCGTGAACGAGTAGCGGCAAGACCTGGGACAGCGCTTCCATGGCTTCCCCCCGGTTACCAAGGCTGCGGCCACAAGCTTTGGCGCCCGCTCGGTGCTCACTTGTTGTATCTCGGCACTGCCCGCCCCGGTCATTCTCGATATCTATGCGGTCAACTGCGCAAGGCTTCCAATATCAGCTCCGAAAGGCGGACGCGGGGGACGGCTGTCATCAGCTTCTCTGTTGTTGTGCGCCGTGGTTGACCCTACCGCGCACAGCAGCGGTCGACATTTTTCGGGCGGTTCCGGCCAGCCTTCTTGCACCGGGGTCAGGATGCTGGCGGTGACGCGGCTGCCACGCCCGGGCGCCGTGTGGATAGCGAGGTGCCCGCCGATGGCCGACAGGCGGTCGGTCATATTGGTCAACCCGGTGCCGACGGTCGCCGGGTCGAATCCGCGGCCGGTGTCGCTGATCGTGAGGGTTAGCATCCGGTCGTCGGCATGGGCGGTGATCGTCACCATGGTGTCCGGGCCGCCGTGTTTGGCGGCATTCTGCAGCGCCTCGCTGCAGCAGAAGTACAGGGCGGTCTCGATCGAAACGGGGTAGCGGCGCAGGCCCTGCAGGTTGATTTTGACGGGGACCGGGGCGCGTGCGGCGACCGCCGGCAGGGCTTCGGCCAGACCGCCGCTGACGAGCAACGGGGGATAGATTCCCAGGGCGAGGCTGCGGATCTCGGCGATCGCGTTTTCCAGCAGCCCGGAGGCCTCGATGAGCAGCGGCTGATATCGGTCACCTTCCGCGCCACGGGCGAGTTGGAGGAGCACCGCCAAAGCGACCAGGTGTTGTTGGGCGCCGTCATGCAGGTCGCGTTCGAGGCGGCGACGTTCCTCGTCGGCGGCGGTGATCAGCCGTTTACTCGACGCCGCGAGTTGGTCGGCGTATTCGCCGAGCAGTTGCTCCGACGTTCGCAGCGCCGCGGCGCTGTTCCACACGATCACCAGGAGGTAAAGGGCAAGGACCACCACTGCCGGGATGAAGATCGCGTCCTGGATAGCGCGAGGCATATCCGCGCCCAGATATGGAACATTCTGAAACCGCGCTAGCGCACCCAGAGCCAGTACGCAGCCGGCGTTCATCACGGTGACAGTCAGCCCTCGCTCCCGGCCGCTGTACATCACGACGTAAGCAACCGGCACCAACGCCCCGAGCAGCCAAACTGGCAACAGCTCCGGCACGACACACGTTGCGAACAACAGGACGGCCCAGTTACTTATAAGAACGAGCGTGATCGGTTGCTGAATGCCACCGCGTCGCGCCAGGCGCACCGCGGCGCCCACCACGACACACTGCGCGCCGCAGGCCACGGCGATAGCCAGCCACCACGGCAATCGCAGCATCCACATGGACGGCTCCAGCGGCACCAACACGCCAAAGCCGGAATACAGGGCAAAGGCCAAATACAGGAGAACCTCAAATCGGCTCTTCGCAGAGTGAACGACGTCGTGGCCTATCACCACCCCAGGGGCTTTGGCGGCACTGCCCCCTGCGCCACGCCCGATTCTCCCGACCAGCCTGCCGGCACCCCCGAATGGGCCGAACGGCGACATCTCGTCACGTCGTTTCCATGCACCGCCGGCCAGCGCCAGTTGATGCCTTCTGGTGATCTGCGCTATCGACATGTCTCGCCTGCCACTCTCACCGTTTCGCGCCAGGTTCGGTACTCATGACCAACTCCAAAGTGGTCGCGGCCCGGGATGCGCCGCTCTCACTGCTGATGATTCCGTCGACCGGTGCGGCGGGATGGGTAGTGCAATACCCCCTTTTGGTCCGCGCCGATGTTGGATACGCATCCGGCACTGGCCATGCTTGAGTAAGGGTGAAGTTTGTCAATGGCCAAGTCGAAGTCGACCTGGTAGGTGTTGGCAATTCAGTGACCACGAAACCGTCATGGCTGTAAGGGGTTTCAAGGTTCTCGTGATCGCTGGCGAGCGATATCGTCAGCGAGGCGACGGATGCGTTGGGCGGTGAAGCTCAGGTCGTTGATCAAGTTGCGGGCCCTGAAGCCTGGGTGGGGCAGCCGCGACCGGCCACGAATGCGGTGGGTAGATCGGTGACGTCGGTTCCACTGCGAAGGAACCCGTCGATCTCGCCGAGCAGTTCAGCCAGATGGACGAGAGAACCGAGAGGATGGGCGACGGCGCGTCTTTTCTGGTGGCTCGGGCCGGGGTCGGTCATCACGGGCCCACGGGCGTATCAGCGCAACAGATGCTGTTCATCGGGGTCGGCTCGCTCGGCGATGGCGGCGTCGACCCATTGTTCGAGTCGCATCATGTGTTCGTCGCGGGCGGGCAGGATTCAAGGTTAGGTAGTGCACTACCTAGGCGGAGCGGCGCCGGCGCGCGGACAATTCCAATGGTCAACACTGACGGCTTTGAGCCGCGATCGTGATCGAGTGACGGTCAACGACCCGGGAAGGATGGGCGTAAGGTGAGTGGTCAAATTTCGGTCGTCGTTGCCGATGATTGTCTGCTGGTGCGAGATAGCGTTTACCGCGCCTTGTCGACCGACGCCGATGTGACTGTCGTTGGTGTCGCCGAGGATTATGACTCCGCGGTCGAACTCGTCGAAAAGCATCAACCGACGATGCTGGTGACCGACGTGCGGATGCCGCCGTCATTGACCGATGAGGGTATTCGGTTGGCCCGGTGGATGCGCACCGCGCATCCGGATACCGGGGTGATCGTGTTGTCGCAATACGCTGATCCGCGCTACGCGGCGGGGTTGCTGGACGGCGGTACGGCGGCGCGCGGGTATCTGTTGAAGGAACGCGTCTCACATTTCCACGAGCTCAGTGAGGCGGTGCATCAAGTCGCGGCCGGTGGCACGGTGCTCGATCCGCTGGTGGTGGAGGCGCTGCTCGCGCGGCCGAGCTCTGCCGCAACACTCAGCCGGTTGACCCCGAGGGAGCGCGAGGTATTAGGCGAATTAGCAACCGGCTTCAGCAATCGCACCGTGGCCCAACGGCTGGTGCTGTCTCAGCGGGCGGTGGAAAAGCACATCAATTCGATTTTCGCGAAGCTCGGATTGACAGTCGACGACTCGCTTGATCGGCGGGTGAAGGCTGTGCTGATGTTCCTCGACGCCCGCACCTCGGCGTAAGCGTTTGGATGTGCACACCGTGGAAAGTGTGGTGGGTCAGCACGACAGGATCATCGCACCGCATGCCCAGCCTGCCGTAATCGATCTGGGCTCGACAACACCCCGGGGCACCGTCGCCTTGCCTTCGAGACGCGACTTACGCTTCTGGCCGGCCAAGTTTCGCTTTGGTCGCAGCTGGTACTTGTAGCAGGGCGGCGAGTTCCTCCCTGCTGGCCGTGCCGGTTTTTACCATCGCCTTGTAGATGTGGCCTTCTACGGTGCGGACTGAAAGGGTCAGTCGTTCGGCGACTGTGCGGCTGGACAATCCTTGGCCGATCAGCATCACGATCTCGCGTTCCCGGTCGGTCAGCGGCAGCCGCTCGCGGGCTTGAAGCAGTGCGGGAGTGGTGATGCCCCCGCAGCTGTCGGCCAGGGCATCTGCGCGCGTCGAGCATGCCAGTGTCGATCCCCGCAGGTTCTCGCGGCGATACGCCAGGGCGGCGTGCGCGGCCGCATCCAGGGCCGCAACAAGGTCTCCCATCCGCTCGAAATCTTCTGACACCGCGGCCAATTCAGCCGCATCGCCGTCGCGCAGGGCGGTGGCGAAGCGGGCCGCCAGGCCGACACGCGGCCCCTCGACGATCGCTTCGAGGTCGCGCAGTCGGGGCGCGCCGGAATGATCTCCGAACTGGGTGGCGGTCTGCAGGCAGACCACTTCGGCCGCGAATCGGCCGTTAGCCGCGGCCGTTTGGGCGGCCGACACCACGATGGTGATCGCCTCACTGACGGCACCCTGGCCCGCGGCCACCCACGCCCGGGCCAGGCTCCGTTCATAGTCCAGCAACCGAAAAGGACGTCGCAGCTTGTCAAGCGCGGAAAGCGCGGTGGCAGCCTCACGCGTCGAACCCCGCATGGCGAGCCCAGTCGCGCGGGAGACGTGATAGCGGTACCCCCAGCCGATGGCATAACCCGAGGCGGACAACGCCGCTGCTGCCTGTTGGAGCAGCGAACACGCGGTATCGAGCCGGCCGGCGCCAAGGGCGGCCCGACCCGCCACGGCAGCACCGAGTAATTGCGCCGCCCCCGGGAGATCGGCCGCCTGCTCACGCACCCGCTCGGCCACATCAAGGGCGTCCCCAATGCGACCAGACAGTAGCAGTGCACTGACGTGTGCGTCGGCGATGTTGAACCTCATGTGCGGAGCGTCGAAGGACCGAGTGGCCGCGGTGTATCCGGCGTCTGCGACGGCGACGGCTTCGGTGGTCCGCCCCGCGTCCGCGTAAATCTGAGCGAGCACCCAGGCTATCTCAGCGCCGACGACAGCGGGCAGGTCATCGAGTGAGAGGTTCTTCGACGCTTGGATCACCGCGTCGGGCTGGTCCATCGCAAACCAGTACACCGTGAGCAGGGCGTCGATGTAGCTGCGAGCCTGCGGAGGTGTGGTGTGCGACGCCTCGTCGATGAACGCTTTGGCGCGCACGGGGTCAGCAAGCGGCCAGAGCATGTTGCTGGCCCGCAGGAACGTGTATCTGGCGCGGTCGTGGTCGGTCAACTGGCTGGTGGGAATCTCGGCGAGCATCGCTTCGGCTTCGGGGCCAGAAAAGAGCCAAGACAATGCATGCGCGCGAATCAAGATCGCTTCCGGTCCGGCACCGGCGGACACTGCCGCTTCCGCGAGCCGATCGGCGAGCGGCAGATCCGCCAGCCACACCGCGCCGTGGGCTGCCCTGACGAGCAGGTCGGGATCCGGCTCGAGGTCGGAGTCGAGACTCAATGTGGCGCGGCGCACCACGACTCGGATGTCGTCGTGGTGATCGGCGGCGGCCAGTTCGGTGGCGACCAGTCCGCGCAGCCGCCGCAGCCTGGTGCGTGGGGCGCGTTTCCTGCGCACTTGGCCGTAAAGCGGGTGCGCCACACGAACTTCGATGCCGGTGTCGAGGTGGTCGAGGGTGATGAGGCCACGGGTTTCGGCCTCCTCCACGGCGTCGGGATCGGTGATTCGCCTCAGCGCTGCCAGCTCGATCGGCTCCCCGACGGCGAGCACGTCGATTACGTCGCCGACCGCGGTGGGCAGGGCTCCGATGCGGGATTCGATCAGTTCAACCAGGCCGCGCGGCATCATCGGATCTCCGATCCACTGCCACTGGCCTTGCCGCATGTCCAGCCGGCCGTCGGCGACCTCCTGCTCGACGATGTTGCGCAGATACAGAGCGTTGCCACGGGTCAGCTTCCAGAGGCGGCTGGTGGCTTGCGGATCCATCGCTCCGCCCAAAGCGGCCGACAACAGCGTGGTGGTCTCGTCGGGCGACAGCGGCTGCAGATCGAGCCACTCGAACTGGCCGCCTTTCCATATCTCCTGTACCGCGGCGGGTATCGGTTCACCATCACGCACCGTGAGAACCACCTTGGCGGCGGCCCGCTGTACGAGTTGATGCACCACGAATGTCGACAGGTCATCGAGCAGTTGCACGTCATCGACACCCACCACCACCCTGGCGCCAGCGGGCGCGGCGGTCAGCGACTCGATCACCCCGCGAACCAGTTGACCGGGATCGGTGACACCCGTTTGCGCCCAGGCGGTGAAGGCACCCAACGGGAGGGCGCGCGCCGAGGATGAGCCGACGGCCCAATGGGTGGCGTTTCCCCGCGATGCGGCAGCCGACAGCGCCTCGCGGGCAATCCGGCTTTTCCCGACACCTGCCACTCCGCTAACGACGATCCCGGAAACATCCGACGCCACGATGGCGGCCTTGATGCGGCGCATCTCCTCCCGACGGCCGATCAACGGCCACAACACGCCCACCCATAGAAGCCTAAGAGCGCCGGCAGCACGACGCATAGCAACCGCCGACATTGACGCACATTGAACGCGTTGGCGCCCGGGGTTGGGATCGCCTCTACTTGAGGACGAACGCCGAGTAGTCCTGGGCGAACAACAGGTGGTGGTAGGCCTTCTCGAAGTCCATGCGCTCGGAGGTAAACGTCGCGTACTGCTCGTTGCCGTAGGGTGCCCAGACCGCCTGCTGCATGTAGGCCTTATCGAGGGCGGCGTACTGGTCCTCGACCCCGCTGTCGCTGAGCTGTTGCTGGAGCAGTTCGTCCATCTTGACGTTGTTTTCGGGGATGTCGACCCGGGACAAGTTGTTGCTGTTGGTCGGCAGGATGCTGTTGCCGTGCAGCAGCGGACGGAAGAAGTCGTCGGGATGCGGGAAGTCCTGGAACCAGTTCGCGAATCCGGTGTCGACGTCCGGCGTCGATTCGTTGCCGATCGTCGTCCAGTAGACGTCACCGGCGATCACTTTGAGTGTCGCGTTGAAGCCCAGCTGGGTGAGCAGGTCGTGGTAGTACTCGCCGATCGACTTGCGGTCGGGTTCGTCATCGGTCCAGACGGTGATGTCGCGGTCCGCCGGGTTGGCTTCTGCGATCAGCTGCTTGGCCCTCGCCATGTCCGGTCCCGGATACAGCTTGTACTCCTGGTAGCCGGGCATGGCGGGCGGCAGGATTTGCTGTGTCAGATGCAGGCGACCGCCGAAGATCCGGTTCAGGGCCTCGGGGTCAACCGCGTAGTTGATGGCCTGGCGGACCCGCAGGTCGTTGAACGGGGACTTTTGAGTGTTCATGAAGAAGTAGTAGGTGTTGATCGAATTCTCGAGCCGGAAGCGATCGCCGTAGCGCGTCGTGACCTCGGCCAGGCGGTCGGGCGGCGGCTGGTCGACCATGAAGTCGGTCTTGTTCTGCTCGACGTCGGTGACCTGCGCGCTGATGTTCTTGTTTTCGGTCACCGTGATTTTGTCCACCCCGGCGTCGGCCACCTCGGTGGCGCCGGCGTCCTTCACCGTCGGGAAGTTCGGGTTGCGCTCCATCGTCAGCGTTCGTGGCGCATCAACTGTGCTGATCATGAACGGGCCGCTCGACGGCGGTGGGTTGTTCGTCGCGTCCGAATCGAGCGGGGTGTTCGGCGGGATGGGCGCGGCGAACATGAGCCCAAGAATGTTGTTGAAGGTGCCGTTGGGGGCGGTCAGCTGAATGGTGATGTCGCCGGTTTCGTCGTTGGTGGTAATGCCGCTGATCGTGTCGGCCCTGCCGGCGGCGTAATCCGTGGCGCCGACGATGACGTCGTAGAACACCGACCCGCCAGAATCGGTCTTGTACAGCCGTTGGATCGCGTAGGTGAAGTCGGACGCCTTGATCGGCGTGCCGTCCGAGTACTTCATGTTCGACCGAAGCTTGAGCCTGTAGGTCTTGCCGTCGGACGAGATCTCCGGCATGTCCTCGGCCAGACCGGGCACCACCTGGGTGCCGGCCTCGCCGCGTTCGTGCTTGTAGGTGAGCAAAGGGGTGTAGACGTTCCAGAGCACCTCCCACCCCTCGACCGTGTAGGAGAGCTGCGGATCGACGTAATCGGGGAACGACGTCGTGGTGATGTTGATGTCGCCGCCACCCGGACCAACTGTCGCGCTTTCCCGGTCGGCACCACAGGCTGCGATCCCAACTGTGAGCACCGTGATGCTGATGATGGTCAAAACCCTGCGCCGCGTGCTCATCTCGCTCCTTTTGGTTCGCAATTCGAACGATCGCCATACGGCTATAGGACACTCTGCCGGATTCAGGAGGATGCCGTGGTTCAGCGTAGTGGTCCGTCGCGGTGACAAGCGGCGCAATGCCGATGGCGGAAGCGTGACGGGTTGGGACAGGTCCTGGATTACCTTGCCGCCCAACAGGATACGAAGTCGGTCCGTGAGGCGAATAAAGGGCTCAAGAACGGCGAGTTCCGGATGGTTGACTTTCCTGGCCTACTTCGAGAGCACCACCTGCAGCGCGAACACCGACGGACTGAAGTAGTAGCCACCACCGGTCGGGACGACCCAAGTCTTGCCCGGCTGGCCGAGCAGCGCATCGGCGCCGGCACCCTGGCCGGGGTAATCGCTGTTGTTGACCCACGCCTTCATGACGAACTCGAACTGATCGACGATGCTCGTCATATAGGCCAGGAATAGTAGCCCGCGCTCGGCCGCATCTTTTTTCGGTGCGTCCGGCGTTGAGTCCGACGACTCCCCGAAGCAAAGACCGCGGCGCAGCATCCGGTGCCTCCGCCGGATTACGGCCGCAACGTCGTCTCGGGGGTTCACTCTCCGGATGTGGGCGGTGTAAGGGCACACCTCCCCGTTCGGATCGGCGCCGGCGCCCGGGAATCTGTCGCGAGGGCACTCGCCGTTGAGTCCCCCCGCGACCGGCTTCGTTTCCTTGTTGAAGCCGAAATTATTGTTGGCACAGTCGTTGTCGGCCAGCTCCTTGTCGTCGTCCACGGGTTTCCGCATGATCGGGGCGCCGGAGGCCCAGCGCCCGACCAGCCGCGCGCCCACCAGCTCTGCGCTCACGCCGAGCCTCTTACCCTCGGCTTGAAGGACGCTGTGGAACTGGTGGACGTCCTGATTGAGTCGACGGAAGACGAGAAAGGAGCCGTCCTTGGCCCAGGTCGGGACCCGTGGATAACCGGCGCCGTCGATGCTCGAGTCGCCTCCACGCTCGTTGCCGTCCCGGCTCCCGTCCTGGTCCGGGTAGCCGAACACGAACTCACCGGGCCAGATGAGCTCTTGGCCCGGCTTGCCTTGGCTCCGGTCCTGCGGGTTCTGGCGCGGCGTCAGCAGGTCAGTCGGGTCGGCGGAGGCGCGGCCGCGGAGTCCCGGTTGGGAGATGCCGTCGAGATATCCGAAGTGTTCGTGCCCCAGCATCTCGCCGGAGCGGTTCATTCCCTTCTCGTCATCCCCAACCTGAGTCACACCGCCCTTGGACTCGATCAGCTGCTTGACCCTGTTCACCTCGACCTCGACGTCGCCCTCGGTGTCGGCCGCGACGATTATCAGCACGTCCGCTGCTTCGGGCCCGAGGCCGTCGTTGACCTTCCACTTGCCTGGATCCGTCGTGTCGCCGAGCGCCTTCGCCTCCCTGACCAGCCCATTGCGGAATGATCGATCGGCGAAGAGCTCGGCGTCATCCCTCAACTTCGCCAGCCCTGCATAGGAAAAAGCGATGTTGATCCAGGCGGACTTCATCGTCCCCGTGTGGCCGCGGCGATTGCGCACCTGCTTGTATAGCCGGTTGAAGGTGAGCACCTCCTCGGCCGTTGCCACCCAGTGGCCGAGCTCGCGGATGGCCGGCTTGAACAGGTCGGCGTCGTCGATGTGAAAGTAGAGAAGTGTCTGGAAGTCCTTGTTGAAGCCCGCGATGACGTTGCCCTGGATGTTCTCCATCGCGAGTACGGGCTCGGGGCGTTCGTCGGGCACAGGCGGCGCCGCGCGGCTAGTCGGCCAGCGAGATGGGGCCGGGGTCTCTCGCACTTCCCGAAAGGCAGCGTTGATCCCGCGGTGCTCGGTCGTCAACGTCAATGGCGCCTCGGTCATCGCAACCCCCTTCGATATCCCAGGCGGCTTATGCTAGGACCTCGTGATGGCTTGCTCAAGCGCTCCTCGTTCTGCAGTTGTTCGTCGAACAACCCGGAGCGCGCCGGGCGCGGCGCTGTTGTCACGGAGCGGAGGCCGGAGGCGGCGCCGCCGGCTCCGGCCGAGCTGGCCGTCTTGAAAGAGCGGGAGCAGGTGCCGGAAGTCCGCAAGACAGTAACGATTCTCTTCACCGATATCGTCGACTCGTCACGGCTGAGCCTCGCCCTCGATCCGGAAGCGGTCCAGAGCCTCCTTGCGCGCTACTTCGGCGAACTGAGCAATGTCATCGAACGGCACGGCGGGATCGTCGAGAAGTACATCGGTGACGCGATCATGGCGGTGTTCGGCGTGCCGATCCTGCACGAGGACGACGCATTGCGCGCGGTGCGAACGGCCGTTGAGATGCGCGACACACTTGCCACCCTCAACTGCGAATTCGAAGCGGGTTGGGGTGTGCGCCTGGCCAACAGGATCGGCGTCAACACCGGCGAGGTGTTCGTCGGCGACCACACTCAGGGACACCAGTTCGTCACCGGCGAGGTCGTCAACGTCGCCAAGCGCCTTGAGGAGGCGGCGGCGGCGAACGAGATCCTGATCGGGGAGTCCACGCAGAGGCTGGTGCGCGACGCGGTCATCGTCGAGCCGAGCGGGCCGCGCGCGCTCAAGCACGGCGAGACGATCCATGCCCTCGTGGTGGTAGACGTTTTGGCCCACGCGCCCGGCCTTGCGCGCCAATTCGACTCGCCCTTCATGGGGCGCGAGCGCCAGCGTGCCGTACTCGAGACCGTGTTCGGCAACGCGGTTGTCGGTAGGGCCTGCCAGCTGCTGACCGTGCTCGGCGCCGCGGGTGTGGGCAAGTCGCGGCTGGTGTGGGAGTTCACGAGCGGGCTTGGCGGCGGCGCGACGGTCCTGCGCGGTCGCTGCCTGTCCTACGGCGAGGGCATCACCTACTGGCCGTTGGGCGGGATTCTCCGGGAGATCATGCGCGCGGAGGGGCTGGACCCCGAGCAGTCGGCGGCGGCGATCGCGGCGCATCTCGTCGGAGATGAAAAGGCTCACCTGATCGCTGAGCGCGTTACCGAGGCGCTCGGGCTTGGCAGCGGGGCCGGAGCAGGGACGAGCGAAGAGATCTTCTGGGCCGTCCGAAAGTTGTTCGAGTCGCTAGCGCGAGCAGGGCCGCTTGTGATCGTCGTAGACGACATCCACTGGGCCGAGCCGACGTTTCTCGACCTGATCGAGCACGTCGCCGACTCGTCGCGCGATTACCCGATCCTGATCGTCTGCATCGCGCGACCCGAGCTGCTCGACACCCGCCCGGATTGGGGTAGCGGGAAGCTCAACGCGACGTCGATCGTCCTTGACCCGCTCAGCGAGGCGGAATGCCGCGAGCTGATCTCGAACCTGCTCGATAGCGCGCCCCTCCCGCTCGCCGCCGAAGCACGGATCGCCCGTGCTGCTCAGGGCAACCCGCTCTTCGCGGAGGAGCTCGTCGCGATGCTCGTCGACGACGGGCTGCTAAAGCGCGAGGGCGACCGTTGGGTCGCCTCCTCGGACCTCTCCGAACTGCCCGTCCCCTCGACGATCCACGCGCTTCTCGCCGCTCGTCTCGATGGGCTCCCTGCCGACGAGCGGGCGATCCTGACGAGCGCTGCGGTCGAGGGCGCCGTATTTCACCGGGGCGCCGTCGCCGCGCTCGCCGGCCCTGCGCTCGACCCGGGGCTCGAAGACGGCCTGACGGCGCTCATCCGCCGGGATTTGATCCGCCCCGACGAGGCAGACTTCGCCGGCGAGGAGGCCTACGGCTTCCGCCATGCCCTGATCCGCGATGCCGCCTATCGCTCGCTGCCGAAGAACGTGCGGGCCGACCTGCACGAGCGCTTTGCCGCCTGGCTCGAGCGGACCGCCAGGGACCGGCAGCGCGAGTTCGAGGAGATCGTCGGCTACCACCTCGAGCAGGCATATCTGTACCGCGTCTCGCTCCGATCGCGCGACGCGCGCGCCGCGTCGCTTGCCGCCCGGGCGTCCGAGCGGCTCGAGGCGGCGGCACGGCGCGCGCTTGTCCGCGGCGACCTGCCCGCGGCGATCGGCCTGCTCCAGCGGGTTTCCCGGCTACTTTCCGCCGCCGATCCGCGGCGGACGGCGCTGCTTGTCGAGCTGGGCGGTGCGCTGATCGAAAGCGGGCGGCTGGCCGAAGCCGGGCGCGTGCTCGGCGACGCTGAGCGGCTGGCTGCTGCGGCGGACGATGAGCGCATGGTGTCGCATGTGCTTGTCCAACAACAGTTCCTCCGACTCCTCCACGGCGAGGAGGGCGGACTGGACACGGCCGCACGGACGACGGCGCGGGTGATCCCGGTCTTCGAGCGCAGCGGGGACGACCTTGGCCTGTGCCACGCACATCGGCTGGAGGCGTGGCTTTTCTGGAACGACGCCCGCGCCGCGGCCGCCGCCACGGCGTGGGAGCGCGCGGCCACACATGCGCGGCGGGCAGGGGATCGGCATGAGTACTACGACACCCTCACGTGGATCGCATCCTCACTCTGGTTCGGGCCGACACCGGCCGACGAGGGCATCCGCCGGTGCGAGGCGATGCTCGAGGAGGTGCGCGAGAGCCCCGAGTCCCAGGCAGCGATCCTGCGCCAGCTCGCCTGCCTTAACGCGATCGTCGGCCGCGTCACGCTTGCCCGCGAGCTGCTTGCG
>Ga0190271_10001219_pt1 | contig 14336 bp, 10 predicted proteins | sample Popmic356T_FD_133747 | JGI IMG/M metagenome (GOLD analysis project Ga0190271, IMG submission 133747) | Populus adjacent soil microbial communities from riparian zone of Weber River, Utah, USA - 356 T | ecosystem: Environmental > Terrestrial > Soil > Riparian zone | place: USA: Utah | collected...
GATGCTGCGCGAAGTGACGGCGTCGTGCCGCTCAGCTTCACGCTCGATTGCGTCGGGCCGCTGGCGTCAACGATCGAGGATTTGGCGATCCTCGCGGACGTGCTGCACGAGGGGTCGCTGCGCTTCGCCGATCGCCGTGAAGACGTTTTGCTCGCGGGGTGTCGCATTGGCGTGCCGCGCCAACTTGCAAGCGTCGCGCTGACGCCTCCAGTCGCGTCCGCCTTTGCGCGTTTCCTTGATGCGCTGCGCGATGCGGGCGCAGGCGTCACATCTGTCGATCTTCTCCACTGGGACCCGACGAAGGCGCGCCGCGCGGGGCTGTTGATCTCGGAAGCGGAGGGTGCGGCCTACTACCGGCGTGCGGTCGGTGCCGAATTTGCTGGCCTATCGCCGGAGTTCGCCGCGATGCTGCGCTTTCCGCAAGGCGCGGGCCTCGATCGCGTAATCGATGCGTACGCGCTGATCGATGCGGTGCGCCAGTCGTACCTCGACGCATTTTCCGAACTGGATTTCCTCGCGCTTCCCACCACGCCGCAGCCGAGCTTTCCACATGGTGTCGAGGTTCCAGTCAATCAGGCGGATTGCACGGCGCTCGCGAACTTCGCGCGCGCTCCGGCGATCTCGCTGCCGGTCCGCGGAGATGATCTGCCCGTCGGCATGCAACTGATGGCAGCGCCGGGTGACGATTGCCGGCTGCTGTCGATCGCCGCACAGGTCGACCGCATCATCGCGCGGCCCTGAAGGGCTATTCGAATTGGGGCTTGCGCTTCGCCATGAACGCCGCGTATCCCTCGCGGAAGTCGTGCTCCTGAAACGTGCCTTCGAAAATCCGGTCGAGCTCCTCGTCGGACCGCACGTGAATGCCGGCAACGCTGTTAATGATCGCCTTGCTGGTGCGGATCGAGTGTTGCGAGTTGGCGAGGAGGTCGATCGCATAGCGGGAGGCCGTCGCTTCCAGGTCGGCGGCGGGCGCGAGGAAATCGACGAGGCCGGCCTCTTTCGCCTCAGCCCCCGAAAGCAGCCGCCCGCTGTAGATGATGTCCTTGGCGCGGCTTGGGCCCACCAGCGCAACCAGCCGCCGCATGTCGGGCGGGCTGTAGGCAAGGCCGAGCTTGCTCGGTGTGATACCGAGCCGGGCATCGTCCGCGGCGAACCGCAGGTCGCAGGCGAGCGCGACGCCGCAGCCGCCGCCGACACATGGCCCATAGATGACCGCGAGCGTTGGCTTGTTCAGGCGCTCCAGCGCGATCTGCCCGGCGCGTACCGCGGCGTTGTAGGCGCGTGTGCTCTCGGCATCGCGGAACACCTCGGGAAATTCCTGGATGTCGGCACCCGGCGAGAATGCCTGTGTGCCGGCGCCGCGCAACACGAGGAGCTTAACCGCCGGGTCTGCCGCGAGGCGCTCCATCGCGGCGGCCATATCGCGCCAGATCTGCAGCGTGATGGCATTTCGCTTGGCGGGTCGATTGATCACGACATGCACGATTGGCCCGTCCTGCACGCAGGCTAGCGGGTCGTCGGGAAGCGTGACGGTCGTGCCCGCGTGCCAGAGACGCAGCGTCGCGCGATCGTTCACCGGAGCCTCAGTCGATGTGTCGGGTCAGGAACAGGGCGATGTCCGGAAAGATACACAGAAGGAGAACAGTCAGGAACATCGCGCCGAGGAAGGGCAGGGCGCCGATTGCAATTTCGCGCATCGGCACGGTCTTGCCGATACCTTGCAGAACGAACAGGTTCATGCCCATGGGCGGATGGATCAGGCCAATCTCGGCCATGATCACAAGGACGACTCCGAACCAGATCGCATCGAAACCCAATGCCTGCATGACCGGAAACACCACAGGCAATGTCAGAACCAGCATCGAAATCGAATCCAGGAACGCGCCAAGCACGACGTAGATTGCGATTACGATCAGGAAGACCAGCCAGCGATCGACCTGCGTTTCTGTGGCAGCGGACATGATCTTTTGAGAGATTTTCAGATAGTCGAATCCGAATGTGATGATGTTCGCGCCGACGACAATCAGGAAAATGAAAGAGGTGACGACGACGGTCTCGATAAGTGACCGGGAGACCAACTTGTGGTTCAGGCGACCTCGCAGCCAGCAAATGAGGAATGCGAAGACTGCGCCGAGTGCGCCGGTTTCGCTGGCAGTGGCAATACCGGCATAGAGGGACGCTATAATGAGAGTGATCAACGCCATCACGAGACCGGAATCGATAGCGCTGTTGCGCGTCAAAGAGACCTGGGCGCTTTTTGGTACGGCCGGGGCCGCAGCAGGATAGAGCAGCACCCAGCCGAGAATGACGACCATGAAAAGGAGCATCATGAGGATGCCGGGCAAGATGCCGGCGATGAACAGCTTGGCGACCGGTACACCGACCGAGGTGGCGTAGATGATCATGGGCACGCTGGGCGGGATCAGGATGCCGAGCGTGCCGCCGGCGGCGACCGTTCCGTATGTCAGCTTCTCGCTATAGCCGCGCCGGATCATTTCCGGGCAAGCTACGGTGCCGATGGTCGCCGCCGTAGCTACGCTGGAGCCCGACACCGCGGCGAAGATCGCGCAGCCGGCTGTCGCGGCGTGTGCAAGTCCGCCGGGGAGACGCGCCAGCACCCTTGACATGACGGAGAACAGCTCATTGCTGAGACCGCTCCGCACCAGGAAGGCCCCCATCAGGACATACAAGGGTACGGCAGTCAGGGAGAAACTGTTGACGCCGGTCCATGCCCGGTCGGGGAGGGTGATTGGAAACGGCACGGGCGTCAGGAAATAGACCGCCAGCATGCCGACAATCGCCAACGCAAAAGCAATGCGGACGCCGATTGCGAGGTAGAAAACAATTCCCACGAATAGCAATGTGGTAAGGAAACCAGCGCCCAAGGCCTGCCCGCCCAGGAACAGCGCGATGGACACGACACAGATGGCCACCACGCCTATGCCGACCCGCAACCCGTTTGCGATGAATGCTCCCGCCCACACGGCAAGGAGCACGGCGATGCTTCCAAGATCGAAGCCCGTTCCGGGAATAGTCGGTGGCGTGCGGCCGAAGATGACCAAGGTCACCGCGATCACGGCGAACAGCACATAGGGTACGAGCCTTTGCCGTTGCGAGCGATTTCGCGACAGCGAGTCAATCTCGACAACAATGGCGGCCGCCAGCAAGCAGAGGCCGATTGCGATTGGCAGCTTCGGCAGCCAGGTTGGCGTCAGCAGCAGGCTGAATATTCGCGAGCCGTGCTCGTAGTCCGACAAAACCATCAACCCGGCTTGCCACCCCGCGATGCCAACGTAAACGAGGCCGATCCACGCCGTGACGAGCGCTAGGTCGCGCGCCCCTTCCGGTGTCAGGCGGTCCAGCAACACGCGCACCCGGACATTGCCTTCCACCAAATGGGTGTAAGCGGCACCGAAGAAGATTGTGGAGATGAGGACGTAGGTACTGATCTCAGTCGCCCAGATTGTGGGCGCGTTCAAAAAATATCTGACGAAGACATCATAGGTCGTCGCGAGCGTCATGAAGACGATGCCAAGTGCGGCAAGAAAAGCAAAGGCGTTCGCTAGTGTAGCGACAGCACGTCCGGGCGCGAGATCGTGCGATGCAGGCCCCGGGGGCGGGGGCTCTCCATGTAGCAATTCGCTCATTCGGCTCCCAAGCGCCGCGGGGAGATGCCTTGACAGGTACCGGCCCGCGTATAGACTTTTGTCCGGACAATATCAAGGGAGCGCGCGATGCGGTTCTTGAAGTTCGCGTTTGGCATTCTGGCCGCTGGCCTCGTGTCCATCCCCGCCACAGCACAACAGATCACTTGGAGAGCAGGGTTCGTCAACGCTGTTGGTAGCAGCTACGTTGAAACGCTCAAGACCGTCCCGGCACGCATTGAAGCGGCCACCAAAGGCCGGCTGAAGATCGAGCTGTATGACACACTCGTTGCAGGCCCGGAGCAGCCGGCCGCGGTACGCGATGGCAGGCTAGACGGTTCGTTCGCGGTCAGTCCGTGGCTGAGCGCTGAGGCGCCCTACATGAACTTCGGCCACCTGCCAGGGCTGCTCACGGACATAGGTCAGTATCAAAAGATGCTCGACCCGCTGCTGCGCGACGAAACCGCGAAGGTGTGGAAGTCGAGATACAAGGCCGTTCAGCTGATGACCGGTGTTTTTGAAGAGCAGTGCCTCGTTTCCCGAGTGCCGATCCATACTGTCGCGGATATTTCCGGCAAAAAGGTGCGCGTGCACAACACCGAAGCGGCCGCGCTTATGAACAAGCTTGGCGCGGCACCCACGCCCGTGCCGTTCGGCGAGATCGTGCCGGCACTTCAGCGCGGCATCGTCGATATCGTGATGACGTCGGTCGGCACCGCCAACGGGTTTGGCTTTCATACCGTCGCCAAGCACATCAGCTTGTGGAAGATCGGCACGGTTGTGCCTTGGTCGTTTGTCGTAAACGAGAACGTGTGGGCCAAGCTTCCTGACGACCTGAAGGCCGTCGTGCAGGCGGAGTTGCGCAAGATCGAGGACGAGCACTTCGCCAGACATGCGCCGTTCAACAAGGAAAGCCTCGACAACTTCGTCAAGAACGGGATGACGGTGTACACGGCTCCGCCGGCGGAGCTCGAGAAGGTATTCGCCAAGCAGAACGTCGATGCGGTGTTCGACAGCTGGTACGCGCTGAACGAACGGTCCGGCACGGATGGACGTGCTCTCGTCAAGAAAATCGAAGAGCTCAAGGCGAAGATGTAGCGCGCGATATTGTTGACGGTCCGCAAGGCGGGCGATTGCATCGGGGACAGTCATGAATCCGGACGATTTGAGGCGCGCGCTCGCGATGGTCGATGCGGCGGGTGAGGAAGCCTTGAATGCCGCGGGGCCGGAGGAGGCGATTAACGCGCTCACGCGTGCCTACATCGACCTGCTCGGTGACCGGGAGGCGCATCTCAAGCCGGGCGCGCTGAAGCCCGGCGAAAAGCAATATTTTATTTCTGGCGGCTTCTTCGTCACGCCCGACAAGCGCTACCACATGCTTGTCGGGAGCGTCGGCTTTCCGGCGGAGCAGAAGCGCCTGATGGTGCCGATCGATGGTGGGCACCCGGGCTGGGTCTATGCCAATCGTAGCAAGCTGATCCTGAAGAATACGGACGACCACCAGGCCTTCCGCCAGTACCTGAAGACGTCACGGATGGGTTCGACGATTTTCGCCCCGATCATCTGGAAGGGCGAGTTTCTCGGCCAGATCGTGATGGCGGCGCAAGCGCGCCATACCATGCGCGATGACGATCTGGCGGTGCTCGTTGCCTGCTCTCGCGTCGCCGCTGGGGCGTGGGTGGCGCATGGCGGACCGGCGTGGCTTACGGCGAACTACCCGCCGCCGAACGCGTTCTATGTCGACAAGGAAGGCGTGTAGAGCCGGCTCACGCCAGCCTGTCGCGCAACTGCTTCCAGCCTGTTTCCAAATCGGTGCGACGATCGGGCGCTGCGATGGCGATCAATGCCGCAGCACGCTCTTGCATGCTGCGGCCGCGCAGGTCGGCCATGCCGTGCTCCGTGACGACCGTGTCCACGTCGCCACGCTGAATCGACACGAGCCCCGGGTTGCCGATGCGCGCGACGATGCGTGATGCCGGTAGCATCAGCACAGAACGGCCGCCCGATGAGTTCTGCGCGGCGCGCAGGAAGTCGTTGATGCCACCGAAACCGGCGCGCAACTTCCCGCCTGCGACTTCGCAGTTGGCTTGGCCGAACAGGTCGACTTCGAGCGCCGTATTGATCGCAACGAACTGCTCGATGCGGCTCAGCACCGTGACTCCGTGCGTCACCATGACCGGCCTGAACTCCATGCCGAGCACGGCGGCAACGCGTGCATAGAAGGCTTCATCACCGAGTGCGACGCCCGCGACAATCCGGGTGGCGGCGCCTTGTTCAAGCAACGCAAGCGCACTTGCTGTCACGGTGCCGCCGTGAAGTGTCAGACGTCGCCGCTCGGTGAGCCGGCTCAGCACCTGATCCGGCAGCTTTCCGATTCCGATCTGCACGGTTGTGCCATCGTCAACGAGCCGTGCGGCATTCTCCGAAATACCTGGTGCGGGATCGCCTCCGTCAATCCTGAACTCCGGCAACGCCGTGTCGGCGCGATAGACGGCATCGAGACGATCGAGGGGCACCGTGACACCGTCGCGGCATGCAGGAAGGCGTTGATTGAGTTGCGCGACGAGCTGCACGTCCGACCGTGACAGGATCGCCGGGAGCAGGTCTGTGCACGGACCGAGGTTGCAGAGACCGTCGCGGTCGGGCGGCGCCACCTGGAACACAGCAAGATTGACCGGCGCAGTCTTCGCCAACCACGCGTAGTAGGCCGCATGGTGCATCGGCATCAGGTCGACGGCATCATTCGCGAGCGAACGCCGCAGACCCGGCGAAAGGAAGTTTGCGCGGTAACGGCAGGTATCACCAAAATCCGATGGCGAAAGGTCGTTCAATCCGGGCAATTGGAGGCCGGTGAGTGTGACGCCGTTCAGGCAACGCGCCTCGCGCCATTCGGCGAGGATCGCGGTCGGTTCCGCGGTCCCGCCCGCGACGAACACAGTATCGCCGGGCCGAGCGAGCGCTGAGAGGTCAGCGCGATCGAGTTCGCGCGGCACCGCCGTCTAGACCGGGTTCAGCTCGGCGAAACGCCGCGCCATGGCAAGCCGCGAGGTCACCCACACGTCCTTGTGCGCGGCGACATGCTGCATGAATTTTTCAAGAGCACCGATGCGGCCCGGCCGCCCGATGATGCGCAAATGCAGTCCGAATGACATGATCTTTGGTTGCGTGGCGCCTTCTTTGTACAGTTGATCGAAAGTCGCGATCGCGTAGTCAAGCCATTGCGCCGGCGTGAGCGAGGGGGCGATCCAGAATTTCATGTCGTTGGTGTCTAGCGCGTATGGCACGATCACGATCGGGCGCTTCGCATTTTCGATCTCCACGAAATCCCACCGCGGCACGTCGTCGCCGAAATCGTCCATGTGATAGAAGTAACCCTCCTCGATGAGGAGGCGTCGCGTGTTTGGCGTGAACAGGTAGCGCGACAGCCACCCGAGCGGCCGCTCGCCGACGGACTTGCGAATGCTCTCCGTGGCCATGCGGATAAATTCGCGCTCGCGATCTTCCTTGTAGGAGAACTGGTGCACCCAGCGGTGCCCGTGGCTGCACACTTCATGGCCTGCCGCTGCAATCTGACGCGCAAGATCAGGCGCCAGCTCGAGTGCAACCGCTGCGGCCGTGAACGTGCAGTTGAAACCATGCTGTTCCAGCAGGCGCATCACTCGCGGAGCACCAGCGGTAATCCCATAGCGATAGTTGGTCTCGTTGGCGTAGTTGCGGATCGGGATCTTTAGCGCGACTCCAAGCTCGTCCACCGGCTCAGGATGCTTGTCGCCGGATGCGACACTTTGCTCGGCGCCTTCCTCAACATTCACCACGAACGACATCGCCAGCCGTTGATCCTGAGGAAGTGTGAACCTGTAAGCCATCGGTGTCCGTCACCCGCAGGGTTGAAAATGTCCGGACAAAAGAATAGTCATTGGTTGAAGGCTCCGTCAATTCACACGGCCGGCCGTGCGTTAGCCGGCAGACACGATGTCATGGCTCGCTCCCGCGTAGAAGCGTCTCACAGTATCCCGCGTCTCGGGGCACGCTCGGCACCAGTCTTGCAAGAGCGGACGACGCGGGATTGGAGCGTACGTTTGATCATAGAAGCGATGAACACCTGGCTGTCGGCAGGGAGCTGTTCGTGACGCCAGCGCTTGCCTCCGAACGCTTCGCCAAACACGCCATCGGCACTCGCTACGAGGACTTGCCCCCGGACGCCGTCCAACAGGTCAAGACATTCATTCTCGACACGATCGGGGCGGGCGTTGCGGGCTCAAGTGCAAGCGGCGCCAAAGAGCTGTTGCAAACGACGGCGTCATGGGGGGCGGGTAAGCAGGTCTGCGTGTGGGGCCGAGGGAAGCGTGCGCCGGCGCCGACAGCGACGTTCCTCAACGGGTTTCAAATCCACTCGCAGGAATTCGATTGCGTGCACGAGAAGGCCGTGTTGCATCCAATGGCGACGCTGTTGCCGGGTGCGTTTGCCTATGCGGAGTGCAAGGGAGGCATCTCAGGGCGTGCATTTATCGTCGCGGTGGCCGTCGGCGTTGATGTGGCGGCGAACTTGGGTGTCGCGGCGCGTGAGGGGCTGAAGTTCTTTCGTCCCGCGACGTCAGGCGGCTTCGGCGCAACAGCAGCGATCGGGCGGCTCGCAGGTTTCGATGTCGACAGGCTGTGCAATGCGTTCGGCATTCAATACGGCCAGGCGAGCGGCACGATGCAGTCGCATGTCGAAGGCAGCATCGTGCTGCCAATGCAGGTCGGCTTTAACGGCCGCGCTGCGCTCCAGTCCTGCGATATCGCGGCAACCGGCCTGACCGGGCCGCGCGACGTGTTCGAGGGACCGTTTGGATACATGCGCCTATTTGAGGGCAGCTGGGACTTTCAGCCCACCTGGCGAGGACTCGGGACCCGCTGGATGATCAGCGAGCTGAGCCACAAGCCCTATCCGGCCGGTCGCGCTACCCATGGCGGCATCGAAGGGATCATGGCGTTGCGCGCGCAACACGCGTTCAAGGTGGAGGATGTGAAATCCGTTCGGGTCATCGGTCCGCCGTTGATCAAACGGCTGTGCGGCCGTCCGCCTGTCTCGGCGCCCACGCCAAACTATGCGCGGCTGTGTATGCCATTCGTTGGCGCGAAAGTTCTGCTGCACGGCAAGCTGGATCTCGCGCACTACACAGATGCGGAGCTGACCGACTCCAGGACCTATGAGTTGGCGCAGCGCATCACCATGGAGGCGGATCGCAATCCGGACCCGAATGCACTCGTGCCGCAGCAGGTTATCATCGCGCTGAACGGCGGCGAGGAATTGCGTTGGGGTTGCGACGTCATGCTTGCCAATCCGGCACGCCGCCTCACGCGCGAGCAGCACCTGACGAAATTCAGGCGATGCCTTGAGTTTGCCGCCGAGCCGTTGCGCAAAAGCACTGCCGACACGCTCATTGATTTGGTCGACCGTCTCGAAGAGGTCGAGGACGTACGCGATCTGGTGAAACCGCTTTTGAACTGATTGTTGAGGCAGGGGAGGTTGAAATGAGGACTGTTCTTGCAGGTGTCGTCGCGGCGCTGCTCGCGGGAAGCTCGGCGCTGGCGCAAAGCCAGCTTCTCTTTCTCGCCGAAGACGTGCCGGCGGGACTCGACTATGACGGACCTTCGGTGTCGACCAACACCTCGCAGACCGGCTTCATCAATCTCTCCGAGCCGCTGATCTACTATCCCTACGGTCCGACGAACGCCGAGGGCGTGCGTACGCTCGATTATTCGAAATACGAAGGACGGCTGGTCGAGAGGTGGGAGTTCGACGAGCCTTCGCTCACCTGGACGTTCCATCTGCGCAAGGGCGTGAAGAGCTGCGCTGGCAACGAGTTTACTGCCGACGACGTGATCTACACGTTCGAGCGTGCCAAGTCGGTGAGCGGCAAGGCCCCGATCGGCTGGTTCCTGTCCAACGTTGGCTCTATCGATGGATTCACGCGCGATGTCTTCAAGCCAGGAGCAGACAAGAGTCTCGGCAATGCCGTCGTAAAGGTCGATGACTATACGGTGAAAATCAAACAGTCGGTGGCGAACCGAATGTTCCTGATGGTGATGACGATCTATGCGACGTATCCGTACGACAGCAAGGAGATGAAGAAGCACGCGACCGCGGCGGACCCGTGGACCCACGACTACGTCAACACCGTGAATGTCCCGGCCTTCGGCGCCTACTGTCTTGAGCGCTGGGTAAAGGATGACGAGTTCGTCATGAAGGCGAACCCGAACTACTACCGCGGCAAGCCGGCAGTCGAGCGCATCGTGATCAAGAAGGTGCCGCAGAGCTCGAACCGAACGCTCGCGCTACGCGGCGGCAATGCAGGTCTGACGCAACGCCTGACGACGCGCGAGTTCAATGGCTTGCGCAATTCGAAGGGTGTCAAGGTCGCAGGCATCTACGGAAACGAGGTTCTGATTATGAACCTCAATTTCAAGACGCCACCCTTCGACAATCCAAAAGTGCGACAGGCCGTTGCGTACGCGATGCCGTATCAACAGATCGCGACCGTCGGTTACGCGGGCTCGGCGCAGCGCATGGACGGACACTTCTCTCGTTCGCTGAACGGCTACACGAAGACGTCGACTCAATATGTGACTGATATTCCGAAGGCGAAACAGCTTCTCGCCGAGGCGGGCTATCCGGACGGTAAGGGCTTCGAGAAGTTTCCGGATGCGTTCAAGCTCGCTTTCGTCGCCGAGCGCGAGTCCTTCCTCGGTCCGATTGCGACCGTGATCCAGTCCGGCCTGAAGGACGTCGGCATCCCGGTGCAGCTGGATCCGCTTCCGCAGACGCAAATGAGCGATCGGCGCATCGTCAAGAAGGATCTGCCGATGGCGCTCTCGGACCAGGAGAAGCCGGTCGGCCCGGATGTCGGTTACGCGACGATGCTGTTTTTCGTGTCGACCGCAGCTGGCGGCGTTAACAACCTCGCAAACTATTCGAACCCGGAGGTCGACCGGCTGTTCGCTGAAGCGAAGGTCGAGATGGATAGCACCAAACGCCTCGCGCTGCTCAAGGAAATTCAGGAGACGCTGCAGAAAGATCTCGCCTGGATACCGCTCGTCGAGACGAAGACCGAGTGGGCCTTCTCCGATAAGCTTTCGGGCGTGACCTGGCATCCGGAAAACTCGATCCACTTCATCGACCTGTCGATGCAGTAACCCGGAGCGGAGGAGTTGCTCAACTTCATCGGCAAGCGGCTTGTGGTCGCGATGTTCCAACTCGTCGGGCTGGCGCTCGTCGTGTTCTTCGCGATCCGCATGTTGCCGGCCGATCCCGTTGCTCGCCTCGTCGGTCTCAATTCCACACGCGAGGTCTACCTCTCGTCGCAGCAAGCACTTGGGCTCGACAAACCGGTGCTGGAGCAGTTGAGCACCTACATCGTCGGTATTGCCAAGGGCGACTTCGGCCGCTCCTGGGTGAGCGGCGCTCCGGTGATGGAGGACATACGCAACGTCCTGCCGATCACGCTGGAGCTGATCACCATCAGCTTCATTCTGGCGTTCCTGATCTCCGTGCCATTGGGCATGTTGTGTGCGCTGCGGCCCGGAGGTGTCGCCGACTCCGCCACCTTCACCTACAGCTTGTTTGCAGGGTCGCAGCCGGAATTCTGGTGGGGGCTGCTTTTCATTTACATCTTCTTTGCGGTGCTCGGGTGGGCGCCGCCGCCGCTGGGCCGGCTCAACCCGATGTCGACCCCGCCGCCCGCGATGACGGGCTTCATAACGATCGACTCGCTGCTGGCCGGTAACATGGCGGCGTTTCGCGACGGTCTGCATCACCTGATGCTTCCGGTCGCCACCAAGGTGTTCGTGCTCTCGGGGCCAATCATCAAGATGATCCGCCAGAACATGGTGCGCGTTCTAGGCGCCGATTACATTCTCTACGCCCGGGCAAGCGGCCTTCCGCCGTGGCGCATCGCGCTCATGGCGCTGAAAAACGCACTGGTTCCGGCGCTCACGCTGCTAGGTGTTCTTTACGGATACATCCTCGGCGGCGCCGTTCTGATCGAGACCGTATTCTCGCTCGGCGGTATTGGGCAATACGCCGTGCGGTCCGTGCTCGCCTTCGACTACCCGGCAATTCAGGCGGTCGTCTTGGTGATCGCGGCGATTTCGCTGTTCGTGTACCTGGCGCTCGATGTGATCCACGCCTGGATCGATCCGAGACTGGCGTCGTGAGCGAGGTTCTCGACTTTGCGGATTCCGGCGCGACATACGTCGCCAAACCGGCGCCATCGTTTCTGTTCCGATTGGGTGCGGCGCTGGTGGTGCTCTCGCTCGTCCTAATGGTCATCGGTCCATGGATCGCCCCGTACGATCCCAATCGGCCGACATTCGAGATCAGTGAACCACCGCCGGCCGTTGTGGATATTCCGGGACTTTTGTGGAAGGTGATCACCGGCGCGCCGCGCGAACCGATCCACTGGTTCGGAACGGACAGCACTGGCCTCGACGTCTTCTCGCGCGTGATCGCGGCCCCGCGCACGGACGTCGCGATCGCGGTGGGCGCAAATCTCGCCTCGCTGATCGTCGGTAGCCTGCTCGGCCTGCTCGCCGGCTTCGCGCGGCCGTGGATCGGCGGAAGCGTCATGCGCATATCGGATCTGATCCAGGCGTTCCCGGTTTTCATCACGGGCATGATCCTGGTCACGCTCGCGGGCCGCAGCAACATGACAATCGTGCTGACGCTTGCGTTTCTGTACACGCCGATCTACGTGCGGCTCACGCGCTCGGAAGTTCTCTCGCAGCGCCACCGTGGTTTCGTCGATGCGGCGCGCGCACTCGGCAAGTCGGAACCGTTTATCGCGCTGCGCCATGTGCTGCCTAACGCCATGGCGCCCGCGCTCATCCAGGCGTCGGTCACGATTGGCTTCGCGATCTTGATGACGGCGGGCTTGAGCTTCGTCGGTGCAGGCGTGCGCCCGCCGACGCCAGAATGGGGCCTGATGATCGCCTCGAGCGCGAACGAACTGATTCAAGGCGAGTGGTGGTCCTCGATTTTCCCCGGACTCGCGATCTCGGTCACGGTGTTCGGCTATGCGGCCTTCGGCAATGGGCTGGAGCGCAAATATGGCCACTAATGCCACGCCGGTGCTTGAGGTCCGCGACCTGACCGTCTTGTATGACAGCCGGCCCGCCGTCGAGAATTTTGTGCTGACCATCGCGCCGGGGGAGATCGTCGGGCTGACGGGGGACTCCGGAAGCGGCAAGTCGACCCTGGCGTTGGCGCTGCTTGGGTTGACGCGCGGGCCTGGCCATATCGAGACCGGCTCCGTAACCCTCGACGGCACGGACCTGCTCGCCATCGACGAAGCGAGCCGGCGCGAGAAGCGCGGGCGCGACATCAGCCTCATCGTGCAGAACCCGCGCGGCGCGCTTAGTCCTCTGCATCGCATCGGCCAACAGATCGGTGCGGTTTACACCTCGCATCAACGGGGCTCCCGGAGTGAAATCGCGGAGCGCGCCGTCGCGATGCTGCGCACGCTCGGGCTCAACGATCCGGAACGGCGCGCGCTCGCTTATCCGCATGAGATCAGCGGTGGCATGGCGCAGCGCGTGCTGATCGCGATGGCGCTGGGCTCGGGACCACGGCTTCTTGTTGCGGACGAGCCGACCAGCGGCCTCGACGTGACGATCCAGGCGCAGTTCCTCGACGAGATGTGGCGCAACGTACGCAAGGTCGGTTCGGCGGCGCTGCTGATGACGCAGGACCTTGGCATCATTGCCAACTACTGCGATCGCGTCATCGTGCTCCAGAACGGACGCCAGGTCGAGGATGCGCCCACGCGATCATTCTATTCGTCGCCGCGCGACAGCTATAGCCGGTCCGTGCTGGCGCTGCGCAAGGAAGACCCGCCGGCCGATCCCGTGCCGGCTCCGCTTCTGACCATTCGCGAAATGACCAAGACCTTCCCGTTGCGCGGGACGACAAAGCGGGTGCAGGCCGTCGATGATGTGAGCTTCACGATTGGGCGTGGCGAGACACTTGGTCTCGTCGGCGAGAGCGGCTCGGGCAAGACTACTGTCGGCCGCTGCATCCTTCGTCTGATCGAGCCGGACACGGGAGATATCGTTTTTGGCGATATCTCGGTCGCTAAGGCGGGTCCTGTGGCGATGCGGGCGCTGCGCCGCAAGCTTCAGGTCGTATTCCAGGACCCGTTCGACTCGCTCGACCCGCGCTGGACTGTTGCGGACATTCTTGCGGAAGCGATGGAGACGAAACCGGACAAGGGGCGGATCGCGGAGCTGCTTCAGCTCGTCGGGCTTGGCGCCGATGTCGCGCGAGCAAAGCCGCGTGCGCTCAGCGCCGGGTCGCAGCAGCGCGTCAACATCGCCCGTGCGATTGCTGTCGAACCGGAACTGATCGTGCTTGACGAACCGACCTCCGCGCTGACGCCCCTCGCGCGGATCGGCATCATTCGGCTGCTGCGCGGCCTGCAGGAACGCCTTGGCGTCTCGTATCTGTTCATTTCCCACGACCTCAACACGGTGGAGCACATGAGCCATCGCGTCGCGGTCATGTATCTCGGTCAGATCGTCGAGCTCGGCACGCGCGAGCAGGTTTTCCGCAATCCGCTGCATCCCTATTCTAAGGCGCTGCTGGCAGCGCACCTCGTCGCAGACCCGTCACGCCGTCGCGTCGATCGTGCGAATCCCGAAACGCTCAGCGGC
>Ga0190271_10001220_pt1 | contig 14334 bp, 15 predicted proteins | sample Popmic356T_FD_133747 | JGI IMG/M metagenome (GOLD analysis project Ga0190271, IMG submission 133747) | Populus adjacent soil microbial communities from riparian zone of Weber River, Utah, USA - 356 T | ecosystem: Environmental > Terrestrial > Soil > Riparian zone | place: USA: Utah | collected...
CAAAGCAGTGGGTTCCCCGAGGCGTACGAGCAGCACGCGCCGGAGGCGGCCGCGTGGGCGGCCGCGTTCCGTGGCGACTCTCCCTTCGCGGCGGTCGACTGCGACCTCGACGCCGTCTCCGAGCCGAGCACCGTGGATGCGCTCGCCGAACGACTCGAGGCCGACTACGGAGAGGGCGTGTACTCGGTCGTCGTGCTCGGTCGCAATGAGCGGGCGGCGCTCGTCGGCATCACCGCGTCCTCGGGCGATCAGCGCGACCTCGATGCCGTCGCGAACTGGGGCGTCGCCGTCGCGGATGAGCAGTCCCTCTCCTCGGTGCGCCGTGGTGACACGCAGTGGCTGCGCGAGCAGGGCGTCGAGGACGCCGCGGAGACGACGGGCTTTGCCGGCGTGCTCGTGGGGGTCGTCGAGACGGTTCCCGCGGACTAGCCGAGCGCCTCCGTCTTTGCTGCACGCAAGGCCTCTATCCAATCGGCGACGGTGTCCTCTGACCCGCCTGCGTTTGCCTGCATCTTGAGCGCAAGGATGTCCCGCTGCTCACCGTCCTTGTAGACAACCTGCACGCCCACGAAACGCACGCGCCCCGTCGAGAGGCTCTTGCGGAACTGGGAGACCTCGTTCCACGGAGTGACGTAGCTCAGGCGGAATGGGTCGGGCTCCCACACGCCCGCGTCGTCGAGCCGCACGCGGAGGGTCGCCGTGCGCAGGCACAGGTAGCCAAAGAAGACCGCGGGTACGGCAAGTACCAGCGCAAAGAGCTTGGCCCAGCCCGCGTAGCCAGCGAGCCCGATGAGCGCAAGGCCCCCCGTGATGAAGGCGAGGATCCCCATCAAGATCGACTGCCGTGTCGCGTTGGGGTGGCGCAGAACGAGTGGGGTCATGCGTCGCGAGAGGCGAGCTGCACGTAGTCCCGCTCGACCTCGCCGATGTAGATCTGGCGCGGACGGCCGATTTTGGTGCGGGAGTCCGTGAGCATCTCGCGGTAGTGCGCGATCCACCCAGGCATGCGTCCAAGCGCGAAGAGCGGCGTGAACATCGGCGTGGGGAAGCCCATCGCCGAGTACAGCAGGCCCGTGTAGAAGTCCACGTTGGGGTAAAGCTTGCGCTCGATGAAGTACTCGTCGCTCAGCGCGATCTCCTCGAGGCGCTTGGCCATCTCGAAGGTCTCGCCGTCGGCTCCGAGGTGCTCGAGCAGCTCGTCCGCGACCTTCTTGACGACGGCGCCGCGGGGGTCATACGACTTGTAGACGCGGTGGCCAAAGCCCATGAGGCGCGCGCCCTCCGCCTTGTCCTTGACCTTCGCGACGAACTGCTCGATCGTGTCGCCAGACGCCTTGATGTCGTCAAACATCCGCAGCGCGGCCTCGTTCGCGCCGCCGTGGAGCGGACCCGAAAGTGCGCCGACGCCGGCAGACACCGACGCATAGATGTTGGCGTGCGAGGAGCCGACGATCCGCACCGTGGAGGTGGAGCAGTTCTGCTCGTGGTCGGCATGCAGGATGAGCAGCAGGTCAAGGGCGCGGCGTACGACGGGATCAACGTCCATCGCGCCCGCCGCGTCGGAGAAGCCGAGCCGCAGGAACTCCGTCACGTAGTGGCCGCCGGCCACCGGCTCGATGATGTCGCGGCCAGCCGCCCTGCGCTGGAGGTAGGCGATCACGGTCGCGCTCTTCGCGAGAAGCAGCACCGTTGCCAGTTCGATCGCGTGCTCATCCGAGCCCACGGACTCCGGATAGAACGTGCTGAGCGCGCTCACCGCGCCGGAGAGGATCGCCATGGGGTGGGCGTCACGCGGGAAGGCCTCGAGGAACTGCTTCACGCCGTTGTGCACGTGCATATGGCGCGCGACGCGGTTGTTGAATGCCGTCAGCTGGTCAACGGTGGGGAGTTCGCCGTGGATCAGCAGGTACGCGACCTCGAGGAACGTCGAGTGCTCCGCAAGCTGCTCGATGGGGTACCCGCGGTAGCGCAGGATCCCCGCATCGCCGTCGATGTACGTAATCGAGCTCTCGCACGAAGCCGTGTTCATGAAGCCTGGGTCAACCGTGACGAGGCCCGTGTCGCGCATCAGGGTGCTGATGGAAACGCCGTCGTTGCCGACGGTTGCGCGCTCAAGCGCGAGTTCCCTTGTGTTCCCGTCTACGGTGAGTCGAGCGTCGACAACGGTGCCCATATGTCCTCCCAGCAGGCGCGGAATTTGTCGCCAGTTTACCCGGCGTTGGTGATTCGCAAAGCCGCCGCCTGGACCCGCTCATCGGCGGCTGTGAGCGCGATGCGCACGTGTCTGCGACCGGCCTCGCCATAAAACGCGCCCGGCGCGGCGACGATTCCGAGCTCCGCGAGCCACTCGATCGTCGCCCAGCAGTCCTCGCCCCTCGTTGCCCACAGGTACAGCCCGGCGTCCGAGTGGTCGATCCTGAAACCCGCAGCAGAGACGGCCGACGCTAGGGTCGCCCTGCGCCGTTCGTACAGTTCACGCTGGGTCGCCACGTGCGTGTCATCCGCGAGCGCGGCAGCCATCGCGGCCTGCACGGGACCGGGCACGATGAACCCCGCATGCTTGCGCACCTCGAGGAGGCGCGCGATCACCGCGGGGTCTCCCGCGGCGAACGCGGCCCTGTAGCCCGCGAGGTTCGACTGCTTTGACAGGGAGTACACAGCGACCAGGCCGTCAATGGATCCCCCGCCGACCTCGGGATCGAGGATCGAGGGCGCGGTGCCCTCCCCCGTCCAGGTCAGCTCCGCGTAGCACTCGTCGGAGAACACCAGCGCGCCGATGCGCCGCGCGGCGGCAACGACGCGCGCGAGCTCAGCGCGCGAGGCCACGGCCCCCGTGGGATTCGACGGGGAGTTGACCCAGACAAGCTTGACGCCCGCAATGCCCTCCCACTCCGCGGGGTCGTCGCTAGGAAGTGGCGTTGCCCCCGCGAGCCTCGCGCCGACGTCGTAGGTCGGATACGCGACGGTGGGGTGCACAACGACATCGCCTTCGCCGAGCCCGAGAAGCGCGGGTGCGAGTGCCACGAACTCCTTTGAACCCACTGTTGGCAAGACCGCGGCAGGATCCAATCCAGCGACGCCACGGCGTCGGGCAAACCACGCGACCACCGCCTCGCGCAACGCTTGCGTGCCGTGGGTAGTGGGGTAACCAGGGGAATCGGCGGAGGCGCGCAACGCGTCTTGCACCACGGTGGGAGTGGGATCGACGGGCGTGCCTACAGACAGGTCGACGAGGCCGTCAGGATGAGCGGCGGCGCGCGCCTTGAAGGGCGCGAGCGAATCCCACGGGAAGTCGGGAAGAGAGGCGGGCAGCAGGCCCATGGCCTACTCGACGGCCTGGAGCGGGAGCGCCTTGATGATGTCGTGGTCGTGCTCGATGAGGCCCATCTTTGCCGCGCCGCCAGGCGAGCCGATCTCCGAGAAGAACTCGACGTTCGCGTTGTAATACTCGGCCCACTTGTCCGGGACGTCGTCCTCGTAGTAAATGGCCTCAACGGGGCACACGGGCTCGCACGCGCCGCAGTCGACGCACTCATCCGGGTGGATGTAGAGCATGCGGTCGCCCTCGTAGATGCAGTCCACGGGACACTCATCGATGCATGCCTTGTCCTTAACGTCCACACAGGGCAGGGCGATGACGTACGTCACTTGTGGTCTCCTCGGGTCGGGGCTGGCCAATCGCCATCATATCGCGGGGGATTTGCCCTCCCGACGGTGTGGCGCGGTGGATTCAGCCGGTGCAGCGGATGCCGTTGTCTGGGCGGTAGGTCCACGTCCACGAGCGCTTCTCGACGAGGTCGTCCTCGAGGTAGACCCAGCGGGTGTTGGTGATCGTGAACCCTGGCTCTCCGTTGCCCTTGGCTTCGCAGTCTTCCGCGTCGTTCTCGACGATGTGCGGCTGCGTGAAGTTGGTCTTGTCGGAGGCCTGAGTCTTGACCGTGTAGTACTTGGTCGACCAGATGTCGACGTACAGGTAACCGCCGGACACGTACGAGTTCATGATCATCGCGTACGGAGTGGTGTTCTCGTAGACGACGTTGATGGAGCCGTTGAGCACGGTGCTCTCGCGGCCGGCAGGGTAGCGCGGGAACCACACCGAGTGGGGGCGGTGCTCGATGTCGTCGTAGCCCGCAAAGTACCCCGCGTTGTACGTGGTTGTCGCCATCTGCGAGAGGCCGCCACCGATGCCCGTAGTGAGCACGCCGTTCACGATCACGTGCGCGTCGTAGTAGCCGTTTGAGGCCGTGATGGGTCCGATGGTGTCGGTGAGGTTGAAGCGCTCCCCCGGCTTGACGATCGTGCCCGTGATGAGTTGGGCGGCGCGCACGAGGTTCCGCGTGCGGATCGGTTCGGCCGTGAGCGGCGTGCGGAAGCTCGAGATGCGCGAGGTGAAGTCCTGCGTCGGGAGTTCCTCCGCCGTCACATCCGGTTCCGTCAGGATGTACGGGATCGGCGCCGACCGCGAGGTGCTGCCGCCAGCCGCGATCACCGCCTCGTCGACGGCGGTGATATCGAGCTCACGACCGGGAACGCCCTTCGTCACCTTGAGCTTGTGGGCCTTGGTGAACCTGTAGGTAGCGTCACTCGGCTCGTTCTCTATCTTCGGGTACGCGACGAGGATGAACTGAGCCAAGGCGTCACCATCGACCTGCCACGACAGGATGCCGCCGACGGGCACGACCGTCGAGTTCTCCGCGACCTGGAACGCGGGGATGACAGCGTCGCCATTGGGGCCCGTGAGGGTGGTCGGCCCCGAGAAGACGTGTGCGTTGAGCGTGGCCGCGAGCGCGTTCGCCTGTGACGTGGTGATCTCGGGGTCCGCTATGTCTGCAGTGAGCTCCACAGAGTTCTTGGTTGGCCACACCGCGAGGACGTCCTCGCGAGCGGCCGCGCGATCCACCGTGACCGCCTGACTGCCCGGCGTTGCGGTCGCCGTGGTGCCGTCGATCGTGACCGCGGCGTCCGCAAGGTTGGAGTCGAGCTCGTCCGCCGCGTCATCGACGGCACTGGTGAACGCCGGCTCCGCGACAATCACCACGACGTCGTGATCGGTGCCCTCTCCCGAGAGCCTGTGCCACAGCGTGCTCGGGTTGAGCGTGAACCCGCCAGCTAGGCCCACCGTCGCTTCCACGTCAACACTCAGCCCGGCCGACGCTGGGTCGAGGATCGTGGAATTGTCGCCTGCCGTAAGGGTCACCTGTGTGCGCGCGGCCACGGCCGCGAGCTCGCTCACCGTCTTGGTGGCCTCCCTGACCGTCGTGCCCACGGGAACGCCCTCGATAGTTGTGCCCTCCGGAACCGCATTGCGTAGCCCGAACGCGAGAGCAACGTACGCACCAAGGATGAGCACGATCACTATGAGCCAGCGGACCCATCGCTTGCGACGCTTGGGCCCCTCGGCGCCGAGCGCGATCGCGAATGCCTCGGTAGGCGTGGGATCGGTCGGCAATGCTGTGGACTCGTAGGGCGAGACCTGGGTGACCGGCTCAAGCGCAGCTTCGGGATCAGGCTCAGCTTCGGGCTCAGTGACCGCCGCAATCACGGCTGTCGTCGCGACGGCCTCCTCGGCGACAACTATTGGAACCGGTTCAACCTCGGCCTCAACCTCAGCGCTCGTCTCAACCACAGCGTCGGGCACCCAACGGGCCCCCGAACGCCTGCGCAGGCCGCGGTGCGCGGGCGAATTGCGGCGGGCTGCTACCTGGCGCGCGTAGTCCGCGCGCCGCGCGTCACGGGCTCGGGACACTGCGTCCACCCCCGAGCAAGCGAACCGGCAGCATCGAGGCGATGACGATCGCCCCCGCGCTGCCGTAAAGCCACCCGTAGCCGAGGCCGTCGGGCGCAATGAGCAGCGAGCCACCGGGGCCTTCGCGCGTGAACACGTAGGTCAACGCGAGGAACGGCACCACGAAGGCGATGACGCCGAGCCAGCCGCCCCACGTCCGCACGAATACCGCTGCCATAAGCACAAGGAACACGCACAGCACCACGCCGATGGGCGGGTAGCTGCGATACGCGACGGCGCCGACCGCGGCAACGATGGCGCCAAGCGCTGCGGAGACGACTATCTCGAGGGCTCGGCGCATGCGGTCAAGAATAGGCGAGCGCCGAGCACGCGTTTGTCAGCGCGCGGCCGCGTCCTGACGCTTGGCGCGGGACTTGTCGCGAGCGCGCTCGGTCTGGTTGAGGATCACCTTGCGGATGCGGACCTTCTCAGGGGTTACCTCGACGCACTCGTCGTCGTTCGCGAACTCAAGGGACTCCTCGAGCGTGAGGCGACGAGGAGGAGCCATGCGCTCAAGTTCTTCGCTCGTCGAGGAGCGAATGTTGTTGAGTTTCTTCTCCTTGGTGATGTTGAGGTCCATGTCCTCGCCGCGACTGTTCTCGCCGATGACCATGCCCTCGTACACATCCTCCGTGGGAGACACGAAGAACGTGCCGCGCTGTCCCAACTCGGTGAGCGCGTTGGACGTCACCACGCCCTGACGGTCCGCAACGAGCGAACCAGAGCTGCGGTACTCGATGAGGCCCGTCCACGGCTCGTAACCGTGCGCGATCGACGACGCGATACCGGTGCCGCGCGTGTCGGTGAGGAACGTCGAGCGGAAGCCGATGAGGCCACGCGCGGGAACGATGAACTCCATGCGCACCCAGCCCGTGCCGTGGTTCGACATCGACTCCATGCGGCCCTTGCGGCCCGCGAGGAGCTGCGTGACGGCGCCGAGGTGCTCCTCGGGAACGTCGATTGTCATGTGCTCCATGGGCTCGTGAACCTTGCCGTCGACGACGCGGGTGACGACCTGCGGCTTGCCGACGGTGAGCTCGAAGCCCTCGCGGCGCATCTGCTCAACGAGAATCGCGAGCGCGAGCTCGCCTCGGCCCTGGACCTCCCACGAGTCGGGGCGCTCTGTGGGGAGAACGCGGAGCGAGACGTTACCGACGAGTTCGCGGTCGAGGCGGTCCTTGACCTGGCGAGCGGTGACCTTTGCGCCCTTGACGCGGCCCGCGAGCGGTGACGTGTTGATGCCGATCGTGACGGAGATCGCGGGGTCGTCGACGGTGATGAGGGGCAGCGGGCGCGGGTCGTCGATGTCGGTGAGCGTCTCGCCGATCGTGATGTCCTCGATGCCGGCTACGGCAACGATGTCGCCGGGTCCAGCGGACTCCGCGGGAACGCGCTCGAGGCCCTTGGTCTCGAGCAGCTCGGTGATCTTGACCTGCTTGGTGGTGCCGTCGGCGCGGATCCAGGCGACCTGCTGGCCCTTGCGGATCTCGCCGTTGAAGACGCGCAGCAGCGCGAGGCGACCGAGGAACGGCGAGGCGTCGAGGTTGGTGACGTGCGCCTGGAGCGGGTGGCCGTCCTCATAGGACGGTGCGGGGATGCGGTCCATGATCGTCTGAAACAGCGGCTCGAGGTTGTCGCCGTCAGGGAGAGTGCCGTCTGCGGGCTCGGTCAGCGAGGCGATTCCGGCCTTCGCAGACGCGTACACGACGGGAACCTCTAGGAGGGCGTCGATGTCGAGGTCAGGGACCTCGTCGTGGAGGTCGCTTGCAAGTCCGAGCAGAAGGTCGTGGGTCTCCTCGACAACCTCCGCGATGCGGCTGTCGGGGCGGTCAACTTTGTTGACGACGATGATGACGGGAAGGTGCGCGGCGAGGGCCTTGCGCAGGACGAAGCGGGTCTGCGGCAGCGGACCCTCAGAGGCGTCGACGAGCAGCACCACGCCGTCGACCATTGACAGGCCGCGCTCAACCTCGCCGCCGAAGTCGGCGTGACCAGGGGTGTCGATCACGTTGATGGTGACGCCGCCGGGAATCGAGGCCGTGCCGGTGTAGCGGATCGCGGTGTTCTTCGCGAGGATCGTGATGCCCTTTTCACGCTCGAGGTCACCGGAGTCCATCGCGCGCTCGTTCACGTGGGCGTGGTCGCCAAAGGCGCCGCCCTGCCACAGCATGGCGTCGACAAGCGTGGTCTTGCCGTGGTCGACGTGGGCGACGATCGCGACATTGCGCAGGTCTAGGCGCAGGGGCATGCGGAACTCGTTTCGGTTTTTGCGGGGGTTGGCGGCGGTTGCCAGCCACTCATTCTACCCGCACGACGCTAAGGGCGGGTAGTGCGGTACGCGTGGGTCACGTAGGGCATCAGAATCGCGTCCTGATCGAGGGCCGCGAGCACCCCATCCACGGCCTCATCGACACCCGCGCGAACGCCGGGTTCGCCCGCGATGTAGTAGCTGCGCGAGCGCACCATGGCCCTGATCTGGTCGGGAGACATGCGTGCCTCCCAACTCCACACCCGCTCCACAACGGGGCCAAAGGGAGCGGCAACCTCTACCTCGTCCGCGCTGATCATCGACTCCGCCTTCGAGGCCCCCATCGCCTCGCCAAGCGCCGCGACCCAGTCGACGGACTCATCGCGCAGGTTCCACACGAGTCCGAGCACTCCCCCGGGTGTCAGCACTCTCGCGGCCTCCGCGCTCGCTGCGGGGACGTCGACCCAGTGCCACGCCTGACCGAAGGTGAGCGCACCAACGCTCGCCGCGGGCAGCGGAAGCGACTCCGCTGTACCGACAGCTGTTGGGACCGTGGGGAGGGCCGCGCGGAGCGCAGCGAGCATGCCCGCGTCGGGATCCACGGCCGTGACGTCGAAGCCCTGCAGTTGGATCTGCTCCGTGAGCTTGCCTGTCCCCGCGCCAACGTCAACCACGGCACCGGTGACGCCAGCGAGAAGCCATGCCACGGCGTCGGGCAGATACCCGGGGCGACCCCGCGCGTAGTCACGGGCAGCCGTGCCGAAACTCGTTCCAAGGTCGCCCACGTCGCCATCGTAGGGCGACGGTGCGATCGCTCCCCCACCAGAACCGGGGATCCCGCCGCGCTCCTGCGCGGGCCGCTGGCAGGCGGAGCCCCGCTGCGAAGGAGGCGACGGTTCTGGTGGAGGAGCGAACTCTTCTACGCGGGGACTACCTCTGGGGCGTCGCCGAGCGCGCCAACAGGGAGCGGCTCTACTGTGAGCCCCGCTGCCTCGTGTGCCGGCTCGCCAATCTTGACAACAACAACGCCCGCGAGCACGAGTGCCGCACCCGCGATTTGGATCGGCGCAGGTACCTGGCCGAGGAGCACCCAGGCGAAGATCGTCGCGGCGAGCACCTCGCTCAGGGCCACGAACGAGCCGAGGCGCGCGCCGAGCTGACGCGTGGCGGCGATGCCTGCGACGTACGCGACGGCCGCCGTGACCACACCGAGCAGCGCGACCGCGAGCCATGCGGGGATGGCGAACGGCACGAACTGAATGTCGCCGCCGCCGAAGCCCATGGGTAGGAGGCCCGAGAGCGCCGCGATGCCGAGCGCCATCGCGGCGACAAGCAGGCCCGCCGCCGCGAGGCTGATGGGGGGCAGTGGGTTGGAGGTGTCAGCGGAGATGATGAAGTAGACGGTCGCGCCAACCATCGCAGCAAGCGCCCAGCCGATGCCGACGAAGCTGATCTGCACTCCACCGAAGACATTGATGAGCAGCACGAGGCCGACCGCAGCGATCGCGGCACCTACGGCGGTGAGCCTGTTGGGCTTGTGCCCGTGGCGGAGCCAGAGCCACAGGACAACGGCCACAGGTGCGAGGTACTCGATGAGCATCGCGATGGACACGTCGAGGGTCTGCACGGCCATGAAGTAGAACAGCTGCGCGCCTGCGACCGCGAACAGGCCGTAGCCGATGATCGGGCCGATGCTGCGCGTGAGCAGGTGCCACCGGCCCTTGAGCGCGATCGCGCCGGGGATCGCGAGCACGACCGCGGCGATCGTGACGCGCACTAGCACCGCGGAGCCTGCGGTCCAGCCGATCTCCATGAGGCCCTTGGCAAGGCTGCCGGAGAGTCCGAACGAGGCGGCGGCGATGAGCGCGAAGAGGAGGCCCCTCGAGAGCCGAGCGCTGGGCGGGGCGGGGATCATCGTGTCATTAGTCATTGCGCTCATGACCAATGACTCTACCGCACCGTGCGTCATGTGTCAAAAGAGGTGTCGCTCATGACGCGCATTGCGCACACAGGGACCTAGTACCCACGACGTCGGGCCTAGCCGCGTCCGCTTCGCCCACGTATGGTGGATGTGTCCCCACCGACAGGAGATGCCGATGATCGAGGTAATCGACCTCACCAAGCACTATGGCGACAAGATCGCCGTAGACCACGCAAGCTTCGCTGCCCCGGACGGTATGGTCACGGGATTTCTGGGACCAAACGGAGCCGGGAAGTCGACGTCAATGCGGGCCATCATGGGCCTCGACAGGCCAACCGGCGGTCACGCGACCGTCAATGGCAAGCACATATCGCAACACGCCGCGCCCATGCGCGAGGTGGGAGCGCTGCTCGATGCGAAGTCCGTGGCGCCAGGGCGCACGGCGCGGGCCCACCTTCGCGCGCTGGCAGCCACCCACGGAATTGGCAAGCGGCGCGTCGATGAGGTGTTGGGCATGACAGGACTCGACAAAGTTGCAGACAAGCGCGTCAAGGGATTCTCGCTCGGCATGGGTCAGCGCCTCGGCATCGCATCGGCATTGCTTGCCGACCCCCAGACGCTCGTGATGGATGAGCCGGTGAACGGCCTCGACCCCGACGGCGTTCGCTGGGTTCGTGACATGTCTCGACACTTCGCTGCCGAGGGGCGCTGCGTGCTGCTGTCGTCCCATCTCATGAGCGAGGTGGAACTCACCGCGGACCGGGTCGTCATCATCGGTCGCGGCCGCATCCTCGCTGACACCTCCGTCGCCGATTTCACGGCCGAGGCCGCCAACAACGCCATCGCCGTACGCACCTCTGACGACGTGGCCTTCTCCACGCTCCTTCAAGGTGCGGGGGCGATTCTCGCATCCGGCTCCGCCGGACTGTCTGTCGTCGGCCTCGAGGCGGCGGATATCGCTCGTCTTGCCGTCAGGGCCAACCTCGACCTCCACGAACTCACCCACACGGCCGCCACCCTCGAGGAGGCCTACATGAAACTCACCGCCGACCAGGTCGAGTACAAATCCGGTCCCTCGCTTGAGGCGGTGGCACCATGAGCGCCACTACGCTCACCGAGGCGCGCCTCTCCTATGGCGGCGTCCTGAAGTCCGAACTCCTCAAGCTCCGCTCCCGCGCAATGTTGTGGGTCACGGGAATCGCGCTCGGGCTGTGGGCCCTACTCGCCGTGACTTCTGGCACCGGCGACATCGCCAAGGACCCGCTCTTCGGCACAGAGTCCCGCCTCTTTGCCGGCGTGATGCTCGCGTGGATCATGACCACCGTCTACGCCGCTGTCGCCACTACCTCGGAATGGTCGACGGGCCAATATAGAGCGACGTTTGCTGTGGTGCCGAGAACTCAGCTGTGGCTTGCGGCGAAGGCGAGCGCTGCGGCGATCTATGCAGCAATAGTCGCCGTGCTCGGCGTCGTGATCGCGGCCGCCGCTACACTCCCTTCGTCGCTCGGCGCCGGCGGGAGGATCGTGTTGACGGATTGGGACCTGTGGCGGGCCTTCCTAGGCGTCGTCGCGGTCTTTGCGCTCTCTGGCGTGATGGCAACGGCGATTGGCGCAATCGTCCGGGCCACAGGGATCGCTGTGATCATCATCGTGACAATCACGTTCATCCTGCCGTTCGCCACCTTGATCTTTGGCGCGGAGTGGGCGGTGCACATCAGTGCCTACCTGCCGTCGGGAACTGCGGATGTGGTCATCAACGGTCCGATGTTCGGCCCAGCGCTCGAGACGCTGCCCCTCGTGCCAGCCTCGATCGTGCTCGTCGCCTGGGCTGCGGCGCCCTACATCGCGGCGTGGCAACTCATGAGCAAGCGCGACGCGTAATCCGCGGCGCGTGGCAGAGGTGGGCGCTAGCGCGACACCCTTGCTTGATGTAATGTGTCAATATGACTTTTGCTCATGACACGGTCGAGGCGCTGGAGTCTGCCGTGTTCCTGTCGAACTCGGAACTCGAGCCCGACACGCTCACCTCGGTCGCCGAACTCCAGCAGTACTTCACCAACTTTGGCTACACCGGCCCTGCGCCCACTTCGGTCGATCTCGAGCCCGTGCGCGCTATCCGCTCGCAACTCCGCGACCTGTTCCTCGCATCGCGTGATGGCGCGGTCCCCATGGTCAACGAGATCCTTACCGGCCAGCGTGCCCTCCCCCAACTGGTTCGCCACGGAGACGTCGATTGGCACATCCACGCAACAAGCGACGACCGCCCGCTCGCCGAGCGAATCCTCGTTGAGTCCGCCATGGCGATGATCGACGTGATCCGCGCCGACGAGATGAGCAGATTCGCGCACTGCGCCATGGACGACTGCGGCGGTGTCGTGTTCGACATGTCCCGCAACCGCTCGAAGAAGTACTGCACCGTGACGTGCACGAACCGGGCGGCGCAGGCGGCGTTCCGCGCGCGCCAGAGTGAGGACGCGTAGCGGGCTAGACCCGGCTCCCCTGTCGAGGACAGCCGGATTCGAGGTGTTTGAGCACAGACATTGGCTAGAACTGCGCGAATCCGGTTGTCCTCAGCCGCCGCGCCTGCCAGTCACGTTTTCCTCGTCCGTCTCGTCATGCCAGTGATGCGCCACGTAACGTGGGCGTCAGGACTATTGCCAGGGAGGCACGCATGGCCAACACGAAGTCGTCTCAAGCGTTCAGCGCCGAGGAGAAGGAGGCAATGAAGGCGGCCGTCGCCGAGGCGAAGCGCGCCAAGCAGGCCGACGCTGCGGCAGCGGAGGCGGCCGCCGTGGACGAGGCGATCGCGGCGATGCCGCCCGCCGACCGGGCGATCGCACAGAAAATCCACGACCTGGTGCTTGCCGCCGCGCCGGACCTCGGGATCCGCACCTGGTACGGCATGCCCGCGTACACAGTGGAGGGCAAGGTCGTTGTCTTCTTCAAGCCCGCGGAGAAGTTCAAGTCGCGGTACTGCACCCTCGGTTTCGAGGAGGCTGCCGCTCTCGACGACGGCGACTTCTGGCCAACGTCCTACGCGGTGAAGGCGATCGGGCCCGCAGAGGAGAAGGCGATCACCGCGATGGTCAAGAAGGCTGTTGGGGCGTAGTCCCACCGCGAACCGTATCCGGCTGTCGCCGGCCGCTACCGATTCCTCCGAATTGGTTGGTTCCGGGCGGCGCTCCCCACCGGATCGCCCGGGATCTACCAATGCGCGCCCGGCGCCTAGGCCAGGTTGATCTGCCAGCTCACGCCGAAGCGGTCGTTGACCCAGGCGAATCGCGTTGAGAACCCGTAGTTGTCCAGCGGCATGAGCGTCTGGCCGCCCTCGCCGAGCGCGCTGACGAGCGCCTCTTGGGCCTCGGGCGACTCGCACTCGATCCAGATCGACAGCGAGGGCGTGAAATCGAACGCGTGCTCCACGAAGCTGTCGGAGACAAAGAACTCCTGGCCCGCGACCCGGAACCTGCCGCGCATGATCGTGCCCTCGGGCGCGGGTCCGCCCGCAGGGTAGGTCTCAAGGTCGACGATCTCGCCATCGGCGAAGAGCGAGACGTAGAAATCGAGGGCCTCGCGGCCAATGCCGCGCTGGAACATGAGGAATGGGGTCGCTGCGGTCATGGGTCCAGGCTACGCGCCGACCTTTCGCTAGTGATCGAGCCAGGCCAACGGCTCTGTCCGCCACTCGGTCCCCGGGCCTACGCGGCGCGCCATGTGACCAGGCGGCACTATCGCCAGCTCCGCGATCGAACTGTTCTGGTGGATCGCGTGCCAGATGTGCGTCACGGTCGAGGCACCGGCAGCGTTGGGGTCGTTCACGCCATCACCAACGAGCCACGAGCCGTCCTCGGCATGGATGACCTCGCGCGCGGGTTCGAGGCCGTTGAGCACCGTGAGTTGCACCACTGCGCCCAGCGCGTCAGGGAAGCGATCCCCAGCAAACGGTAACTCCATCTGGCGGAACACTTCCTGCGAATCCGTCACGCCGTCGATCCTGCCAGAGCCATCACTGGCTTGCCGCGAGCCACACCTCGCGCCATCGTTCGGCGAGCGTGTCGACGGTCTCGTGGGCATTGAGGCCGCTGGGTTGCGGCACCACATACAGCCCGACGCTGGGCGGCCACCCGCTCACCGTCGCCGGATCCTGGTGCCCCAGTTGTGCCTTGGGGAGACCGAAGGCGGCCCGGTAGGCGGTGATTCCGGAGATGGCGACCACCGCGGGCCGGAGCGCGGTGACTCGCGCCACGAGGTCCGACCCGCCGGCCCGCAGTTCGTCGCGACTCAACTCGTCGGCTCGTGCCGTGGCGCGGCCAACGAGGTTGGTGATGCCGATGCCGCGCTCGGCGAGGTGTTGCTCGTCGGCCGGAAGCAGGCCGAGCG
>Ga0190271_10001221_pt1 | contig 14334 bp, 10 predicted proteins | sample Popmic356T_FD_133747 | JGI IMG/M metagenome (GOLD analysis project Ga0190271, IMG submission 133747) | Populus adjacent soil microbial communities from riparian zone of Weber River, Utah, USA - 356 T | ecosystem: Environmental > Terrestrial > Soil > Riparian zone | place: USA: Utah | collected...
ATAGGCTCCAATCAAATCCTTCCGGAACCGGAGGTGTTTCTTTAGGTATCATTGTGTATTGTGGCCATGCAGGTCGGTTCGACCAGTTATGAATTTCTTTTAAGGTACCGATCTGGCCTTCAGCAATCCATTTCTTTACTAGTTCATTGCTGCTTCGTTTGCTCCATGCAAGAAGATGCGTACTTACTCCTGTTTTTCTCGCCGTTTCAATGGTGAGTCGTGCCTCGTACATCCGGTTAGCAATTGGCTTGTGAATTACCACATGCTTTCCTTTTTTCATCGATGCAATGGAAATATAAGCATGTAAATGATCGGGTGTCATGATCTTCACTGCATCTATACCTTTCTCTTTTTCCAACAACTCCCGGAAATCAATATAAGAGGTACAGCCTTTGTAATTTTTATCCGCGGCTTTGCTGTAATATTTTTCTACGAGTTCTTTCCCAATATCACGACCACCCATGATACCGTTATATTGTTCGCCCCAGTTGGGTTCGTTTACTACTTTACGAATCTGATTCTTGATTCCCTGTGGCGACCAATCAATATAATCTGTGGTTAATTTATTGGGATCACAAACTGTAACGATTTGTATTTGTGGGTTAACAATTAACTCGCACATTTCACGTAGTCCCTGTGTTCCGCAACCTATATAAGCAAGATTGATTTTATCACTAGGCGCAACAGATCCGGATCCTGCCAACACATGTCGGGGAAGAATGGTAAACCCGATGGAAGCGGTAGCAGCGGTACTGATAAACTGGCGGCGACTGAATTTTTTTCTTGATTTCATATAGCGGCAATTATCTGTTAATGTAGAAAGGGAATATGAATTGAATCTACCAAATTTTGGCAAGAAATAAAGTAGGAGCGATTAGTTTTCTTAATTCAGGAATTACTATTGTGACATAAAAATGGGCGGATAAAACCGCCCATTTTAATTAAAACTACCAGCTGTGTCCTAAACTGCAATATTCTTTATAAAGATTTCAGATATTCCACCAATTCCTTTTTTTCTGTTTCAGTTAAAGAAAGTTTTTTGAAATTATCGTAATGATTCACTACATCCATCAGGGTTGCAAACCTGCCATCGTGATAAAATCCGCCTTTGGTATGTGTCCATAGTCCTCTTAATCCCTGTGTGACATATGTTTTATCGGGAGAACGATTGGATTGGAAATCATCAATACCTATTTCGGAAGCTTTGTGTGTGTTCCAGCCTGGCTCGGTAAAAAGTGGAGGTACATGACAAGTGGCGCATTTAGCTTTTCCGTTGAATATTGCCATTCCGCGTTGAGCTTCTGCCTTACTATAAATACTATCTGGCGCTTTGGGTATTGGAATAGCATACTGGTAAAATTGTAAGGCGGCTAATTTTTCGGTTACCTTATCCGGTGAATTTGTTTTATTTCCAAATCCCATTTTAGCGGCAACGGGATATTGCTTTGAATCGGTCAGTCGCTGATCGTAGAAATTTCCTTTGCCATTCAATTCTAAATTGGCGACATACGCATTCCAATATGTGATATCTCCCCATCCTCCAGTCCAGGTATGGTTGCTATGACCCAGATGTCCGAATGCTTCGGGTATTAATGTAGCAGCTGACTTGCCATCAGGACGAAATGCTTTGCCATCTAAATTCAATAATGCATCGAATTTGCCAGGTCCCCAGCTAGCCAGCACTTTCTTTACTGTTTCAACATCTGCACCAAGCGCGTCCGTCAATGGTTTCAGACTCGGGGACATCGATACAATTGCACCAACGTTTAAATCGCGGTTGGCCCATCCGTCGAGACGACGGCCAATACCAGGGGAAAAAGCATTATCTACTGTTGAATGACAAGAGGCGCATGTGATACCAATCGCAGTTAATTTTTTATTATTGTCGAAGGTTCCTTTTACTCCTACAACGGCATTAAGTTGTAACAGGGTAAGAGTAACAGCTGGGTCGTCTAAATTAACTTTGCCAGCTTTGATAGCCTCAGCCACATCGGCAGGTATTACTTCCATATCTACTTTAAGTCCGGCCGCCAATGCTGCCTTCGGGGAAAGCCCTGGCCCAACACCGCCATTTTTTTCTCCCATGATAGCTCTGTGCAATTGAAGTCCATCCGTCCAATAGGCTTCATCGCCGAAAGTTTCAAACCTGAATACTTGTTTTCCATCCTTCAAAAGCTGGTTGGCATTAGCGAGCGTAGGATCATCATCGTTTTTCCCATCTCCATTTTTCTGTGCCGTGGATGAATTTGCGCACTGAATAAATTGGGTTGCACTAATAAGCAACATAAACAGACCAATGACTATTGTTGATTTGCCCAAAGTGAATTTCATAACACTCGATTTTAGTTGGTGATAAGGCGAGTTGGTGACAAGCCTATAGAGTGTCACTTCCGTATGGAGGTTACAAAATTTTAAAAATGTTTTCGGGGAGTTTTAAGGTGGGGAAATACTTCCACACGATAGAGACTACGGTGGTTTCTTCAGAGTCTCAAAAATTCAAACTTTCAAACCACCGTAGTCTTAAAGGAGACTGAGACTACGGTGATTTCTTTGGAGTCTCTAAGATTTGAACTTTTAACCACCGTAGTCTTCATTGGAATCATCCAAAAAGTTCACTGCTGAGATAGCGATCGCCTCGATCGCAAGCAATGAAAACAATAACACCTTTATCGATTTCTTGTGCAAGGCGGAAGGCAGCCGAAGCGGCGCCCCCCGTACTCATACCGGCGAATATTGCCTCTACTTTGGCAAGTTGTCTTGCCATTGAGGTGGCTTCCTGTTGCGATACATCAATCACACGATCCACTCTTTCGGGTTCGAATATTTTCGGTAGGTATTCTTTTGGCCAGCGTCGGATTCCGGGTATTGAAGATTCCTCGGTGGGTTGACAACCGACAATTTGGATAGCGGGATTTTTTTCTTTAAAGAATCTTGAACAACCCATAATTGTTCCGGTGGTACCCATGGAACTTACAAAATGTGTGATGGATTGATTAGTGTCTTTCCATATTTCGGGACCGGTTGTTTTGTAATGCGCTTTATAGTTATCGGGGTTGGCAAATTGATTTAGTATAAAAGCTTCTCCTTTCGCTGCTTTCTCGTCGGCATAATCACGACAAACTTCAATGGTATCTAGCAATGTTACTTTAGCGCCAAATGCTTCCATTGTTAATGTACGTTCGCGGGTAGAAGTGGAAGGCATTACGAGTTCCATCTGGAGATCATAAAGCCGGGCAATCATAGCCAGCGCGATACCTGTATTGCCGCTGGTGGCTTCAATCAATTTATCGCCGGGTTTAATTTCGCCTCTTTCGAGTGCTGAACGGATCATATTCAATGCCGGTCGATCTTTTACACTTCCACCGGGATTATCACCTTCCAGTTTAGCATAGATAGTAACATTAGAATTCGGATTTAGTTTTTTTATTTCAACCATTGGCGTGTTGCCTACTAAATCGATAATACTTGCCATTCTTATGAGTTGATTTGTTCTACTACTTCAATATCGGGCCGATGGTAAACAGTAGAGTAGGGTGGTATACTTTTAGTAAGCCAAACATTACCGCCAATTATACTGTGATTACCGATGATGGTTTCTCCTCCAAGTATCGTTGCACCGGAATAAATGATCACATGATCTTCTACCGTTGGATGGCGCTTTGTATTTGCCATACTCTTATCAACACTCAATGCTCCGAGTGTTACTCCCTGGTAGAGTTTAACATAATCACCAATGATGCAAGTTTCACCAATCACAATTCCGGTACCGTGGTCGATACAAAAATGTTCCCCGATTTCCGCGCCAGGATGAATATCGATACCAGTAATAGAATGGGCCCATTCGGTAATGATACGCGGCAGTAATGCGGTTTCTAACTCGAGCAATGCATGCGCGATGCGATAAAAAGCAATAGCGGTGAATCCAGGATAGGCGCGTATTACTTCAAAACGAGTATGCGCTGCAGGATCACCATCAAGAATGGCATTGATATCAGTACTTAATACCCTATATAATTCAGGAACCCGTTGAAAGAAAATTCCGCCTTTTTTTACATTGTCATCTGTTGCGCAGGCTTTGGTTGCATTTAATAAGTCAATAAGATCATACTGGAGCTGGTTGAATTGCTGCGCGATCTGTTCAGGGGAATGAGTTAAACAGGATGCTCTTTCCGGATACATCAGGCAAAGCAGTTGGGATACCCATGCGGCAATCCTTTCATTAGGAGGAACCGATTCCGTTTTCTGCTGGGTTTTGTAGATGTGCTGGTAAAATTCTGGATTCATAATCGACCAATTTAGTAGAGAACTGTGAAATTATGACAAAAATGGCGAGCTATCACCCAAGGGCAGATGGTTAACCAGTTTTATAAAAACTTTATGGCTCCAGGGTTGACTTGAAAATCACGAACCATATCAGCCTGGAGTTCAATGAGCAAAAATAGTATTAAAGGATAGCAAAAGAGGTCAACTCCCAGAAATAAGGAGTGGTATTGAGAAGCCGTAAATGATTTATATTTGGTTATACAGTTTAATATCAATGTTTGTTGTATGAATCGTCGTAAAGCCGTAAGTAATCTTGCCATTACCGCAGCGGGTTTAATCATCCTTCCTCAATGGATGATCAGCTGCGGTATCAGTGATTCTAAATCTCACTCCACTTCTTTTTCAATAACCGAGCAGGAGACACTGGCAAGTGTAGCGGATACAATTATTCCTCCGGCTAATTCCATTGGCGCTTTATCAGTGGAAACAGATAAGTATTTACAAAAACTAATTGATGATTGTTTGGAGAAAGAGGTAAAAGATAATGTGAAAACACAACTAAAATCGGTTGAGGTCAATTCTGAGAAAATTCATGGAAAGCCTTTTTCTGATTGTACACAAAAACAACGGGAGGAACTGTTATTGAAGTTTGCATCATCTGAAAATAAACCGGAGAAAGATTTCTTTAATCTTATTAAAACAGAAACCATACGTGGGTTCAATACTTCGCAAAAAGTAATGAAAGAATATCTTGGTTATAAAGTAGCGCCCGGACATTATTACGGTTGCGTAAATATAAAAACATAGTAGTATGCCCGACGATTCTATAACTAAAAGAACATACGATGCCATTGTAATAGGTTCCGGAGCCAGTGGTGGTTGGGCGGCAAAAGAGCTTTGTGATAAAGGATTGAAGACATTGATCCTGGAAAGAGGCCGTAACGTAGAACATATAAAAGATTATCCGACTGCCTCAAAGGCTCCGTGGGAACTTGAACATAGAGGCACTGTTTCAATGGAACAACGAAAGGAGTACCAGGGAGCACGATTTCTTCGTGAGGAAACTTTGCATTGGGCATTGAAAGACGATGAGCAACCGTTTGTGCAAGAAAAACCTTTCCGTTGGGTTCGTGGATATCATATGGGAGGAAAGTCCTTGATGTGGGCACGACAAACACAGCGATGGAGTGATTATGATTTTGGGGGCCCGGTAAGAGATGGCTTTGCTGTTGATTGGCCTATTCGTTATAAAGACATCGCGCCATGGTACAGTTATGTTGAAAAATTCGCGGGCATTGCAGGCAACAAAGATGGTTTGCCAGAACTACCCGACAGCGAAGTAATGCCTGGTTTTGAAATGAGCTGTATCGAAGCTTATTTTAAGGAAAGTATAGAGAAAAATTTTCCCGGACGCAAACTTATTCAGGCCCGTTGCGCACATATTACAGATCCGCAACCGATACACGAAGAGCAGGGCCGGCATAAATGTGAAAACCAGGCGATGTGTAACCGGGGTTGTGTGTATGGATCTTATTTCAGCAGTAATGCTTCTACCATTCCCTGGGCATTAAAAACGGGTAACCTGACTATTCGTCCACATGCAGTTGTTCATTCCATTATTTATGATGAAAAGAAAGGCAAGGCAAGTGGTGTACGAATTATTGATGGACAAAGCAAGGAGATGATTGAGTTTTACGCGAAGATCATTTTCGTTAATGCGTCAGCGCTCAATAGTAATGCTATCCTGTTGAATTCTGTTTCGACACGTTTTCCAAACGGACTCGGCAACGATAATGGTTTATTGGGCAAATATGTTTCCTGGCACAATTACCGGGGAAAAGCTAATGCGCAGTATGAGGGGTTTAAGGATAAGAAAACAGACGGGCGAAATCCAAGCAATAGTTATATACCCAGATTCAGGAATATAGTTAAACAGGAAATGGATTTTTTGAGAGGCTATGCGGTTGGTATTGGTGGTGGACGAGGCTCCAGTGCTAATACCGATATGATTGGTGATCAGTTAAGGGAGAATTTATTAAATCCTGTATTGGGAAACTGGAATATCAGTAGTTGGATGATGGGTGAGTGTGTGCCTTTGGAAAAAAATCATGTTCGCTTGCATACCGACCTGAAAGATAAATATGGAATACCGCAATTGGTGGTTTCCTGTGAATGGAGCGATAACGACGATAAGATGGTGGAAGATTATATCAATCAATCAAAGGAAATGTTTGAGAAAGCGGGATTCGTTAACATAAAAGCGGAGGATACAAAATCGCCACCCGGCTCGGATATTCATGAAATGGGAGGTATTCGTATGGGCCATGATCCCAAGACGTCTTTACTTAACAAATGGAACCAATTACATTCCTGCAATAATGTATTCGTTACTGATGGAGCATGCATGACTTCAACCGGTACGCAAAATCCAACGTTGACATATATGGCAATTACAGCGAGAGCGGCGGATTATGCGGTAGGAGAGTTGAAGAAATTGAATTTGTAAGAAACATCTAATTTATAGTTTATCGTTTATCGTTTTTCGTTACCGCTGGCTCATCTGGTTGAATAAAATTTAAATTGACTCTTACGGGGAAAGAACGAAAAACGAAAAACCATAAACGTCAAACCAACCATCTTTCTAAACTCATATCTATGTACAATCGCCTATTACTTTCCATAGTTATTTTATGTTCATCTGTTATTGGATACTCGCAGAAGCCATTGTTTACTGCTCCACTTGGTGTACAGACTTACACCTTCCGTAAAAGTTTTGCTATCGATCCGGTGAAAACATTGGACACGATTAAAATGATGGGATTTACAGAAATTGAAGGAGGGGGTGGAAGAATGGGGCCCGAGGCATTTAAAAAGCTTTGTGATGAAAGAGGGCTCAGTATTCCGTCCACGGGTGCCAGTTATGAGCAACTTGTTAGGGCACCCGATTCCGTTGCTATGCGAGCGAAAATATTGGGCGCCAGCTATGTAATGTGCGCCTGGATACCACATACAAACGGTAGTTTTAATTTTGAAAATGCAAAAAAAGCGGTTGAAGATTTTAACCGGGTTGGGAAATACCTGAAAGAACAGGGACTAACTTTTTGCTATCATGCGCATGGTTATGAGTTTTGGCCACACGAAAACGGTACACTTCTTGATTATATAATTACGAATACTAACCCAGAGTATGTATCCTTTGAAATGGATATTATGTGGATTCATTTCGGAGGCGGAGATCCGGAGGCTTTATTGAAGAAATATGGAAGTCGCTGGAAATTGATGCATATTAAAGACCTTAAAAAAGGAACAAAGAAAGACCTTACCGGATTAACTTCTCCTGAAAATGATGTAATAGTAGGAACAGGTGAATTGAATATTCCTGCTATTCTAAAAGAGGCTCAACGAATCGGAATCAAGCATTATTTTATTGAAGATGAAAGCAGCAATGTTATTGTACAGGTGCCGCAAAGTATTTTATACCTGAAAGGCCTGAAACAATAAGATTAATTCATCGACTTCCTGATCGCAAAAGCAATTAATTGTAAAAAGAATTGCAATGAATCGTGCAATCAGAAGGCGAGAGAAATTATTATTGCGCAACGTCAATTTTTTTCTAAAGGTTTTCGCTTATTGTGCAATGTAGGTAAGACTATAGTTTGTTGAATTTGGCCGAATTCGGTATATGTAATCAGCTAGTTCTCATTATTTTGCAGAAAAATCAAAATAACGAAGTAAGATCAAATACTTAATTATCATACTATAGCGTTTGAGAATGTTACTCTGTATTTTGTTAGCGTTGGTCCTCTAAACCCCAATACAATCAAAATGGAAATCCTGCAACAAAAACTAATCTACCTGCAAGAAAAGGTCAGAGCATTTTTGTTTAGTGATGCAATGGATGTAAACTGGCAACGAATAAAATCGTTACTGGCTACAATCAAAACCATTGGTATGGATGCTTCCATGGATGAATATGAGAAGAGAAAACTTGGTATTTTCAACCTCCTTAATTTTTTCCAGTTTATAACGGGTGTTCTTCTTCCTCTAATTGGTTTTTTAGCGATAAAGAAATTTTCAATTGGTGTTTGGTTAATTTCCTGTCTACCCGCTTTTATATCATTACTTGCTTTGTATCTAAATCATCGGCGTAATCACCTGATGGCAATGCTGGCCTATTTTATTTTATATCCTTTTTTTACTTGCGTTGTTTATATCAATGGGATTAATCTCGGAGTAGATCTTTGTTTTATTTTGTTTGGTATCCTTGCTGTGTTCTTCCTGCAGGATATTGGCTATATGCTTTTTGCTATTGCCTTCTCCATGCTCAGTTATTTTATCCTGGCAGTAGTATTGAAGGATTTCCGCTATGATCTTTCCGAGGTAAACCTGCCATTTTATCTGTTTAATCAATTACTCTTCATTGCTTACATCTATTACGGACTCTGGCTAATTAAGCGAGAAAATACTAGTTACCAGTTGCACATACTTCAAAAGAGCCGGTCATTGCATAGGCAGAATCTGGAGATTGAGCAACAGAAAAAAGTGATCGCGGAGAAGGCCAGAAAGCTCACCGTGCAAACCAAAGAACTCACCGAATTAAACAATCTTAAGAATAAACTTTTTTCCATTATTTCGCACGATTTAAAATTACCGATGTATGCATTGCGCAATCTTTTTCAGAATGTTCAACAGCAAAGTCTTCCGGCAGACGAAATAAAGGAAATGATACCCGATGTGGTACATGATCTTACTTATACCATTAGTTTAATGGAGAACGTATTGCAATGGGCCAAAAGTCAGATGCAGGCTGACGTAGTAAGAACAGAAAATTTAGACATTGCTGAAATGATTGATGACGTTGTTCATTTACTGAGACCACAGGCCGAAAACAAAAAGATTAAAGTTGAGAATCAATCGATAGATTCCGTTCAGATATTAGGTGATAGAGATATGATAAATCTTGTATTACGAAACCTCCTTTCAAATGCAATTAAATTCACTCCTGTATCAGGCCACATTGCAATAGGATTTAAAGAAGGCGGTTCTTTTGTGGAAGTGTATGTGAAAGATTCAGGTGCAGGTATGTGTGTGGAAACAATCAATAAAATTAGTGAGAATAACTATTATAGTACAAAGGGAACAGCCAGTGAATCCGGTACCGGGCTTGGTCTGATGCTTTGTAAAGAATTTTTGGCTAAAAATGGGGGACGTCTTCATATTGAAAGCAAACTGGGGGAAGGAAGTATCTTTTCGTTTATTGTGCCACGAGCGGCTTAGTATAAAATGTTTTAATGGTGATAGCAACAAAAATCCCCTGACCAAAAGTCAGGGGATTTTATTTTATATCAGATCCGAGATCGGATGTCCTATGCGTTCCTGTTAATACAATTCAAATCCTCAAACGCTACTTCCAGTCTCTTACTGAAAGTTTCTTCTCCCTTACGTAACCAAACACGTGGATCGTAATGTTTTTTGTTCGGCTTTTCCGGACCGTCGGGATTACCAAGTTGTCCCTGGAGATATCCTTCTGCCTTTTTATAATTATTAAGTACTCCTTCCCAGAAGGCCCATTGAAGGTCAGTATCAATATTCATTTTAATGGCTCCGTAACTAATAGCTTCCCTGATCTGGTGCTGAGGTGAACCGCTTCCTCCGTGAAATACGAAGTATACAGGTTTCGTTGTAGTCTTCATCTCTTTTTCAATATAAGCCTGACTGTTCATTAATATTTCAGGACGTAATTGCACATTACCCGGGCTATATACGCCATGTACATTTCCGAAGGCTGCGGCAACTGTAAATAGCCGGCCCACTTTACTTAATTCTTTAACCGCGTAAGCCACATCGGCCGGTTGCGTATAAAGTTTGGAATTTTCTATATCACTATTGTCAACACCATCTTCTTCACCACCTGTAACGCCTAGTTCAATTTCGATTCCCATCCCGAGTGGAGCCATACGTTTGAAAAATTCAACGGAAGTATGGATATTCTCTTCGATGGGTTCTTCACTTAAATCGAGCATATGACTGCTGAAAAGAGGTTGACCTTTTTCTTTTTTGAATTCTACTCCTGCATCGATTAAACCACTGATCCAGGGTAACCATTTTTTTGAAGCATGGTCGGTATGCAATACGACTGGTACACCGTAATATTTTGCTACATTATGGATATGCAATGCACCGGAGATTCCTCCGGATATATTTGCTTGCAACTTATCGTTGGGCATCCCTTTGCCGGCAATGAACTGCGCGCCGCCATTGGAGAATTGAATAATTACGGGAGAGTTTACTTTGGCTGCTGTTTCAAGGGTGGCATTGATCGTGTTGCTTCCAATACAGTTTACCGCGGGTAATGCGAATTGGTTTTCTTTCGCGTCTTTGTAGAGTGCTTCCAGCTCATCGCCAAACAGCACCCCGGCTTTGTACTTGCTCATTGTTGTTTTGTCTTTTCCTTTGATTGTTAATTAATAATATATGCAAGCAAGAAGTGAATGAGCGGCGAAGTTAACTCATGCCAAGTGTATTATGAAACGCATTATCCTAACAGGCGTTAGGAGTATATATGCATAATGACGTATGAACGGATGGCGGATGGCGGATTTTTTTATGGCGAAATTCCAGAATAAGAGTTACTTACACTAATTAGGAAATTTTAGAATAGAAGCATTCGCCATTCGCCATCCGTCATTTGTTTTCAATCTTCCGATCTGCTCTTCATTTTCGGTATCAACAGCAAATTCTTCTGTAACGTTTGTTTCAGATGTGTTTTCAGTAGTCGCCCCATAGTATGAGCTTTACTAAATGCAGGAGGGTTGCCATAGTGTGCACTTAACTCATTTCTTAGTTGAATGACTTTTTCAGGGAGAGAAACCGTATCCTTCGACATAATATCGAGTAAGTCTTTAATGCGATAGCGTGCCGAAGCCAGGCGAAAGGTCATCAGGGTTCGTTCTTCGGCCTGGTATTGTTCAATAGAATCTTTATTAAGATGGTTCAGGCAAAGATCTACAAAGGCTTTATTCTCTTTAAAAAACTGGGGCAGGTATAAATTTTTTCTTCCTTCATAAGTTTGTTGATCGAAGTCGATAGCACGGATGCGATATTGAAAGTCTTCGATATCAGGAGTAATGTCTACAACGAAATTATAACTACGCATGTCTCCCAATAAACGTACAAAACAACGCTCATTGAATTTTACGAACTCCTTGGCAAGACGAATTTTATTTGTATTGGGCGCATCCAGGTAATTCTTAATAAACACATCACCCGGTACGCCGGGAATATGTTCTTCTACCAAAGTATTTAAATGAGTAAAGAAAGTGATACGGTTGGGTGAAAGAATATGTTCCAATTCCAGTCCGTAAATGCGCGAGGCATCTGCTATTTTGATATAATAATGATCATAGTTGTCATTAAACTTATTAACGATACGGATACGGAAAGGGTGAGAGTTGCCAAACGTACAATAATCAACCCGGGCTACATCCAGGTGTTTAGAAAAACTCAGATCGCCTTCAGTTTTTAAAATAGCATAAATCTTAACCAATCCTTCCCGTATAAAATTCCATTCGCGCATATCATAATTCACACTTTCCCAAAGTGTGTCTTTTCCTTTCTTGTCTTTAATAGGAACAGCATACGTATAATGTAAAAGATCTTTGTAGGTCACCGGTAATTTTACTTCACGACCATGATGCTTGAGATAGCTCCGCAGTTGATCACTTACCGGAAACATGGGTTTTTTCCGGGAAGGTTTATCGGGGTGTGGATCGCTATGTTCTTTATTATCTATTAAACTCATGTTGAGTTTCTGGTTTATCGTTTTTCGTTTATCGGCCGCCTGCCAGTAGCCTGCCTGTCCGGTAGGCAGGGCAGGTTGTTGAAGTTCGATTATTCTTCACAAAAATCGGTTTCCTTTTTGCAAGTAGGATGTCAGCATTGCTGGTGTCTCCACCAGCCGCATTAATCACACGTTTACGAATCGGAGATTTGTTTTCCAAGTTCCGTGAAATATGAAGGTGCTTTTAGTAAACGGCTCCCGTACCAACTAAACACCTCCCCATCCACCAATACTATTCTGGTATCAGGCAACTGCGGCTGTAACTCATCAATATGTTTTTGCTGAAAAGGATAGGGCTCTGATGATAGAAGAAGTAGCCTGGGGTTTAACGTTTGTAACTGCGAGATAGTTATTTCCGGGTAACGGTTTAGGTGTGCGAATATATTGGTGAATCCGGCATATTGAAGCATGTTATTAATAAAGGTATCTCCTCCAACGGTTATGTAGGGCTTCTTCCAGATAAGATAACAGGCTGAGTCGGGAGCCTGCCTGTCCGGTAGGCAGGTTTGGAGTCGGGAGCCTGCCTGTCCGGTAGGCAGGTTCGCAGCCAGGGCCTCAAAATTATTTCGAATTGCTTGTACTGTCTCTTCCGCCTTTTCATGAGTTGACGTAATTTTTCCGATATCCGTAATCATTTCTAATGCATCGTCAAGATTATTCACGTCACTTACCCAAACAGGATATCGAATGGCCAATTCTTCTACCTGTTCTTTTACATTCTCTTCTTTGTTTGCAATAATCAAATCGGGTTGAAGCTGATGTATGGTATCGATCTTGATTGTTTTGGTTCCACCTATTCTTGTTTTAGTGCGGAACCATTCGTTGGGATGAATGCAGAATTTAGTGATGCCTGCAACACGATCACCCAAGCCCAGATCATAAAGTAATTCAGTTTGAGAAGGAACAAGGGAAACGATGCGTTGGGGTGAATGGGCGACAGAAATAGATCGACCACATTGGTCGGTAAAGATTGGCATCTGAATTTTTCTGCAAATTAGGAAGTGGGAGGCAACATAACCATGGATTTTCTCTTAAGAAAATCAGAGCCTGAAATAAGATGGACTACCGTATGAAAAAATAATTTAAGACTACCGATAAGTAATGAAAAAAAATTACCAGACCTTGACCCGACTGCACCCCCTGCTAAATGTTTAATGATTTAGCAGGAGGGTTATTGGAGTTAGCAGACGGTTCTTACACACAGGAATTGGAGCACAATTTGGTCTTAATCGGACACTGGATTTTTTGGTGGTTTATCAAGGACACGGTCAACAATGGTTTTTTTAGGACATCTGGATTTTGGACTAAAGGACTTTGGACGGTTTGCTGGAAATTGGATTTTAACTTGTCAGGATATTAGGACGATACTGGATTAAAAGAAAAAAAGAAGTTGACTGATATTGGATTTTATGGTTTTTCGGATCTTGGAATTTCTTGGTTTTATCACTGGATATTTGGATAGATTGATGTGATATCAATCAACTTCTGAGACAAAGATATATTCACAATGAAATGTTAACAAGAGCAGAAGTTCCCTATTTAATTCGTTCGGTAATTACCTCATAGTTGGTAGTAATACAGCTCTATAACACGTAGTGATCCTAAAATACATGTCGTAATATTACGAGCCTCGAATAAAATATTTTCGGTTTTTTCAACAAAAAGTCCCACCAAATTGAGGTGGGACGTGGGTTTTACTCGTATTATATAATTAGTTTATTTGTCAGTTGCCAAGTGCTTGTATTACGTCCCATTTGGTCACAATATGGAAATTGCCTCCTTCATCCTTCGCCATCACCGCGCCATTTTCTTTATTAATTAAGGTACTCAGTCGTTCCACCGGAGTATCAATGTCTACGATTGGGTATGCAGGCTCCATAACTTCAGCAACTTTGGCCTCTTTTATATCTAATCCGCCCAGCATTTTATTAAATAAACCGCTTTCACTGATTGATCCTTCTAATCCATTTCCGTTCATTACGGGAATATTTTCAATGTTGAATTTCTTCATCAATTCTACTGCTTCAAAAACTGTATTATTAGGTTCTATAGTTACTAATTTTTGTTTGGTTGCGCGACTACTCACGATATCTTTAAAAGTCTTCACATCGATAAATCCTCTTTCAATCATCCATTGATCGTTATAGATCTTGGCTACATACCTGCTTCCATGATCGTGCAGAATGCATACAACGAGATCTCCTTTTTTTAATTTGCTTTTTAATTGCATC
>Ga0190271_10001222_pt1 | contig 14325 bp, 15 predicted proteins | sample Popmic356T_FD_133747 | JGI IMG/M metagenome (GOLD analysis project Ga0190271, IMG submission 133747) | Populus adjacent soil microbial communities from riparian zone of Weber River, Utah, USA - 356 T | ecosystem: Environmental > Terrestrial > Soil > Riparian zone | place: USA: Utah | collected...
CCCGGCCGCCACCAGCGCGAGCCGCGCAGCCACGGCGTCACGGCGTCACGCCCTTGCCGTGCCTGTCGCGCTCACCGTGCCCACCGTGGCCACCGCCATGCGCGACACCCTAGGGCGTGTCTCTCCCCCTGTCGGGAGTCTGACTAGGCTCGCGCCTCATGGGGGTCATCCACTTCGCATCGCGCGAGGACGCCGACGAGATCACGAAGGCACTCGAGGGCGAGGGCTACGGGGTGCGGCTCCTCGAGTCGTCCGACCCCGGACGATGGCTGCTGGAGGTCGAGCCCTTCGACACCGAGGTGGTCGCGATGGTCGATGTGTACGGCGGTTGGCTGCCCGACGAGGCTCCCTGACCCGGCGCCTCACCCGGACACTCAGCGGAAGTCGATCAACGTGCTCGAAGGACCGTCGTCGGGATCGTCCTTGCCGGAACCTGCCTCCCGTCCCGCGACCTCCCTCTGCCTCGCCTCGCGGACCGCGTTCGCGGCCGCGGTGAGGTCGGCACTGTGCTCCGGCTCCTCGATGAGGCCGCGTGGTCGGACCACGGCGCGGTAGCACTGGGTGACGTAGGGCAGCAGCAGCCCGTCCGGGCCCCGGTCGAACTCCGCGTACAGGTCGTCGACCTGACGCAGCACCCGCTCCCGTGCCGGCGGGTCCATCACCGCGATGTTCGACCGGGACGTCACCAGGTCGCGCAGGTCGTCGCGCCGCATCGGTTGCCAGTGCCGGAAGGACTCGGTCTCGACGTACCCGAAGTGGCGTGAGGCCACGAGCACGTCCGTGGGGTCCGTCTCCTCGCGCGGGCTCCCGATGATGCTGCCGAGGCGGCGGACCCACGGGATGCGTTCGTCGCGATGGTTCCAGACCAACGCGATGCGGCCCTCGGGCTTGAGCATCCGCGCCGCCTCCCGAAGTGCCCGGGCGGTGTCGAACCAGTGGAAGGCCTGGCCGGCGACGACGGTGTCGACGGTGCGGGTGGCGACGGGGACCGCTTCGGCGGGTGCGGTGGCGACGCGCAGGTCGGGGTGCCGGCGACGGAGGTGCTGGAGCATCTCGTCCAGCGGGTCGGTCGCGAGGACGTTGTGGCCGAGCTCGAGGAGCCGGTCCGTCAGCTTGCCGGTGCCCGCGCCGACCTCGACGACGGTCGAGGGGATGCGCCCGGTCATCCAGGCGACGGCCTCCAGGGGGTACGTCGGCCGCGCGCGGTCATAGGCGTCGGAGACGGTCGCGAACGACCGGGCCGGGTCCGGGGCCCGGGGGTCTGTCGGACCTGGTCCGGAGGGGTCGTTCACCGCTGGCAATCTACACCGCGCGCGCGGTGTGGCCGACGGGCGCCCGCTGGTCCGCGGCGGCCGTCGGCCGGACGGGTCGGGGCCGCTTGTGCAAGCGTGTAATGATGTAATCATGATGACAGACGAGAAGCTGGAGCAGGTCCGAGGCTGGTTCACCGGCCGGCTCCCCGAAGCCTGGCGGGCCGCCGCTCCCGAGGTGGCCGTCGACCGGGAAGAGATCACCGTGCGGCTGCACCTGGCCGACGTCGAGGTCACCGACGGCACGGCAGAGGCCGAGGTGGCCGAGGCCCGCGTCGGGCGGGCCCGTGCCTTCCGCGAGGACACCCGCACCCAGCGCATGGCCGTCGCGCGCGAGGCCGAACGGCGCTACGACCGCAAGGTCTCCTGGGGCGTCGTCGTGGGAGAGGGCGACGCCGCGCACAGCGAGCTGTGGACCCACGTGGCCGCACCCGTGATGACCCGGCTGCGTCAGCCGCAGCGACGGGTCCTGGACACGCTCGTCGAGTCCGGCGTCGCCCGCTCCCGCGCTGACGCGCTGGCCTGGTGCGTCCGTCTCGTCGGGCAGCACCAGGAGGAATGGCTGGGTGAGCTGCGCGAGGCCATGAGCACGGTCGCCGACGTCCGGAGCAAGGGCCCGGCCTGAGCGGTCTCCTGAGCGGTCTACAGTGCGCCGGGTGGATCCGCTGGCCGACCTCGCGCGCCTCGAGGGGGTCGCGTCCGCGATGGCGTCGGCCCGCGACGGGATCGACGCCCTGCTCCGGGACCGGGGGCTGCGCCGTACGACGCCCGAGCTGACCGCGGAGTCCCTCTTCCGGGGCGCCTGGGCCAGCGCGGCTCTCGAGGGCTCCGGAAGCTCGGCGGAGGACCTGCGTGCCGGCGCAGCGGACGCGACCGGCGCGGCCGCGGTGCGGATGTCCACGGAGCTGCTCGGCCTCGTGCCGGTCCTCGGTCGCTCACCGCTCCAGGCCTTGGCCCGCCTGCATGTGCTCGCCGCAACCGGACAGGTCGCCGCCGATCAGCTCGGCCGGCCCCGCGATCCTGAGGCGGCCCGGCGGCTCGGGGACCTGTCCCGGCTGGTCGTCTCGAAGACCGAGGCGCCCGCGCTCGTGGTCGCCGCAGTCGTGCATGCCGAGCTGGCCACCTCAGCGCCGTTCGCGTCGCACAACGGCCTGGTCGCCCGGGCTTCGGAGCGGCTCCTGCTCGTAGCCCGCGGCGTCGACCCCACCTCGCTGACCGTGCCGGAGGAGGGGCACCGCCACCGGGCGGAGGAGTATGCCGCGCGGCTCGCCGGCTACCAGGAGCACGGCCGCCCCGGGGTCCACGCGTGGCTGCTCCATGCCGCGGACGCCTACATGACGGGCGCCCAGGCGAGCCCGCTGCGGGGGTGAGCCTGCGAGGTGCTCCCGGACATGCGAGCGGCACTCTCGAGGAGAGTGCCGCCGCTGACACACGGAACCTCGGTTACCAAGCGTGCACCTGTGGTTTGTCGCCCCGGGATGAACCCGAGTGTCGACGCCCTCTCAGAAGGGTCGGTCACCGCGTGGGTACCCGGTCCGTGTGCTGGTCTGGAGTTGTGTGTCCTTTGTACGCCGGTGCCTGGGACCGGACAAGACCTCCGGCCGACCCATCCGCAAATCCGCCCACAATGGACCGATCGGTCTAGGTGGGCTTGACACCGGACGGGCGTCGGAGGTGCCGACTGGTCAGGCGCACCCTGGGCTAGGCACCGGCGAGACGGTCGAGCCGGCGACGCGCGGCCAGGTAGATGGCGCTCCCGACGACCACGGCCGTGCCCGCTCCCAGGGCCGCCATCGTGCCCCGGCTGCGGGGCAGCCGCATCCGGGCCCGGAGGGCCACCGGGCGGTCGAAGAGCAGCACGGGCCACTCGCGTTCGCGTGCCACCCGACGCAGCTCCTTGTCGGGGTTGACCGCGTGGGGGTGCCCGACGATCTCCAGCATGTGCACGTCGGTGACGGAGTCCGAGTAGGCGAAGCTGCGCGCCAGGTCGTAGCCCCGCTGCTGTGCGAGCTGCTGCATCGCGACGGCCTTGTTCTCCGCATAGGCGTAGAAGTCGATGGTGCCGGTGTAGCGGCCGTCCTCGACGGCCAGCTGCGTCGCGATCACGGCGTCAACGCCGAGCAGCTCCCCGATCGGCTCGACCATCTCCGACCCGGAGGCGGACACGATGATGACGTCGCGGCCGGCGAGGTGGTGGTCCTCGATGAGCGAGACCGCCTCGTCGTACACCAACGGCTCGACGATGTTGTGGAGGGTGTCGGCGACCAGCTCGCGGACGGTGTCGACCGGCCAGCCGGTGACCATGCGGGAGAGGAACTCGCGCATCTTCTCCATCTGGTCGTGGTCGGCGCCGCCCAGCATGTACATGAACTGGGCGTACGAGCTGCGGAGGACGGACCTTCTGCTGATCAGTCCGCCGGCGTAGAACGACCTGCTGAACGCGAGCGCGCTCGACTTCGCGATCACCGTCTTGTCGAGGTCGAAGAACGCCGCCGGGCGCCCGGAGACCGTCCGGGCGGGCCGGTGGTCTGGAGCAGTCATCCTCGCCGTCACCGTCCCAGTGTCGTCCTCAGCGGGCTCGGATCAGGACAAGTCAGGGCGATTCATGGCGTATCAAAGGTCCAGACTGATGCCCTGATCGCTGTACCCGCCCGGCGTCCTGAGCCTATAGTCGAGTTGGGTCGTGGAGTTGGCGAGTTGCACGCACGGGGTGGTACTGCGACCTACACTGGATACACCACTCGAGTTGTGCGTGTGACCACAAGCATCCAGCGGTTCCCCCCATCGCTGGATTGGTCCGGACCTATCCCCCCCAGGTCTGGGCCTTGGGGCTCCTGGCTATCCCCCCTGGCCGGGAGCCCGCCCCATTTTTGCTCCGGCAGCCGCACCTCGCGGCCGCAGACCGGGTCCCGTCCCCAGCTCGACAGACCGGGTCCTTCTCCCCAGCCCGCCGTCCTGCCGTCCACGCCGTCGGCGTCGCGGACCATCGTCGGGCCATGGCCGCACCGCCCCTGCTCCTGACCGAGGACGAGTCCCTGGTCGCCGAGGTCTCCCGGCTCGCGGCAGCAGCGGGGGTGGAGCTCCAGGTCGAGCGGTCCGCGGCCCGCTGCCTGAGCTCCTGGTCCGCGTCGGCCGCAGTGCTCGTGGGTGCCGACGCGGCGGCGGAGACGTGCGTCCTGCTCCCGCCGCGACGCGGCCACGTCCATGTCGTGTCCGGTGACCGCGCATCGGACGCGCTGTTCCGCCACGCCGTCACACTCGGTGCGGCATCGGTGCTCGAGCTGCCCGAGGCGGAGCCCTGGCTGATCGAGCTGCTGACCGACGTGGGGGACGGGGCGGGGCGCACCGGCGTCACCATCGCGGTCGTGGGCGGGTCGGGCGGAGCGGGGGCCAGTGTCTTCGCGGCCGCCCTCGCGGCCCGGGCGAGCACGTCCGTCGAGGAGCACGTGGTGCTCGTCGACCTCGACCCCCTCGGTCCCGGTCCGGCCCGGCTGCTCGGTCGGGAGGGTGACGAGGGCGTCACCTGGCAGGAGCTCGCCGACTCACGAGGGCGCCTGGGGGCGCGGGCGCTGCGCGCCTCGATCCCCAACCGGCAAGGGCTCGGTGTCCTCGGCTGGGGTGACGACCCTGCCGGCCCGCGAGCACTCCCGCCGACCGCGGTCCTCCGCGAGGTCGCGTCAGCGGCCCGGCGGGGACACCACTGGGTGGTCATCGACGCACCACGGAGCAGAGCCGCGGAGCTCGCCCCGGTCCTCGGCTGCGACCACTGGCTCGTGGTGTGCGGAGCCGCGGTCGCCGCCGTCGCGTCGGCGTCCCAGGTCGTCGGAGCCCTGCGGCCCCTGGGCGTCGACGTCCGACTCGTGGCCCGGGAGCGTCGCGGCGGACCAGACCCGGCGGCGGTGGCCCGGATCCTCGGCGTGCCGCTGGCCACCGGTGTGCGTCACCACCGTCGCCTCGACGAGCACCTCGACCTCGGCCTGGGGCCGGTCGCCTCGCCGCGCAACCCCCTGGCGGCAGCGGCGGACCGGGTCCTGTCCGACCTCGCGCGGAGCGCGGCGGAGCGCGGACGGTGAGCCTCCCGGGGCCGATCGCGTCGGCCACTCCTGTGCGGGGTGTCAGTGGACCCTCGGTCGCCGAGCTCGCCGACCAGGTGCGTGAGCAGGTCGCCAGGTCCGGCGACCAGCTCACGCCGGGAGTCGTTGCGCGGGTCCTGCGGTCGGGCGGGCGTCCCGTCGGCGATGCCACCGTGCTCGAGGTCCTCGACGTGTTGCGCCGCGACGTCCTCGGGGCCGGGCCTCTCGAGCCCCTGGTCCGGATGGAGGGAGTCACCGACGTCCTGGTCAACGCGCCCGACGAGGTCTTCGTCGACCGCGGTCAGGGCCTCGAGCGCACGGCGGTGCGCTTCCCCGACGAGCGAGCCGTGCGCCGGCTCGCCCAGCGGCTCGCCGGAGCGGGTGGACGCCGGCTGGACGACGCGAGCCCGTACGTCGACCTCCGGCTTCCGGACGGCACCCGGCTCCACGCCGTGCTCGCGCCGGTGGCGCGCCCGGGTACCGCGATCTCCTTGCGGGTCCCCAGCCGGAGGGCCTTCACGCTGAACGAGCTGGTGGAGGCCGGCTCGCTGCCTCCCTCGGGAGCCCGTGTGGTCCGCGAGCTCCTCGACCGCCGGCTCGCGTTCCTGGTCAGTGGCGGCACCGGCTCGGGAAAGACGACGCTCCTCAACGCGCTGCTGTCCGCGACGGATCGCGGGGAGCGACTGGTGCTCGTCGAGGACACCGCGGAGCTGCAGCCCGACCACCCCCACGTGGTCGCACTCGAGGCCCGCCCCGCCAACGTCGAAGGCGCCGGTGCCATCGACCTGCGCACGCTCGTGCGCCAGGCGTTGCGGATGCGTCCCGACCGTCTGGTCGTGGGGGAGGTCCGCGGCGACGAGGTGGCGGACCTGCTGGCGGCACTCAACACCGGCCATGAGGGAGGGTGCGGCACGGTGCACGCGAACTCGGTCGGCGACGTGCCGGCGCGACTCGAGGGGCTGGCCCTGGCCGCGGGCCTGCCCTCCACCGCGGCGCACGTCCAGATGCGCGCCGGTCTCGACGTGGTGCTGCACTGCGTCCGCGACCCCGGCGGGTGCCGTCGCGTCGTGGAGGTCGGCGTCCTCGACGAGGACGCCCGAGGACGCACCACCGTCGTCCCGGCGTTGCGGTTCACCGCCGGCGGCGCGACGGAGGAGGTCGCCGGAGCCACCCGGCTCGCGGAGTTGCTGGACACCCGCCGATGACGGGCGTCCGATGACCGGGATCGGCGGCGCCGTCGTGGCGGCCGGGTGTGCGGCGGCCGCGGCGTCCCTCCTGGTGGGCCCGGCGCGGATCGGCTCCACCGCGCCGCCGCCGCGGAGCTCCACACGGCGGGCCGGGTCTTGGGCAGTGCCCGCGCTCGGTGTCGGGCTGGTCCTGCTCGTCCCGGTCGTGCCGGTGCGCCACCTGGTGCTCGCCGCGCTGGCCGTGCTGGCGGTCGCGGCGTTCCGTCAACGCACCGGGAGTGCTCGGGCGGAGCGCCTCGCCGGGCAGCGACAGCAACGCGTCGTCGACTTCGCGGAGGCACTGACCGGCGAGCTGCGCGCCGGACAGCCGACGGTGACGGCGGTGGAGCGCTCGGTGGACGTCTGGCCCGAGGCATCGGGTGTGGCCCGCGCGGCCCGGCTCGGCGCCGACGTGCCCGACGCGTTGCGTGCCCTGGCCAGGCGACCGGGCGCGGAAGGCGTGGCCCGGCTCGCAGCCGCCTGGGAGCTGAGCGCTGCCTCCGGCACCGGACTGGCCCAGGCAGCCGCCCGGGTGCTGGAGACGGCACGCGCCCGACAGGATGCCGAGCGCAAGGTGAGAGCCGAGGTCGCGTCGGCCCGGGCGACCGCCCGGTTGGTCACGGCCCTGCCGATCGTGGTGCTGGTGGCGGCTCAGGGGGCGGGAGCGCGGCCCTGGGTGTTCCTCACCGGTCACCCGCTCGGCCTGGGGTGCCTCGCGGTCGGGGGAGCGCTCTCGTGGGCCGGTCTCGTGTGGATCGACCGCATCGCCGCCGCCGCGGCAGAGGGGGCGGGCTGAGGTGGTTGACCAGCCGGTCGGGTTCCTGGTGACAGTGGCGCTGGCACTGTCGGCGGTCGCCGCGTGGCTGTGCGTCCCGCCGTCGCCGCGACTGCCGCCCCCGGACGTGTCGCCAGGGCCGCACCCGGGCACGCCGAGCGCGCCGTCAGGGTCAGGGCCGATCGGGTGGCGTCTCCGGGCGACCGCAACAAGCGGAGCCGCGGTGGCCGCCCTCCTCGTGCTCCCCGGTCCGCTCGCCGTGGTCGCCGCCGTGGTGGCGGGTCTCCTGGTCTGGCACCGCAGCGCGACGTGGGAAACCGCAGCGGCGCGGCGGAGGAGGCAACGACTCGGAGACGACCTCCCGCACGTCGTGGACCTGCTCGCGTCCTGCCTGGCCGTCGGAGCGGCGCCGGCGGATGCCTTGGCTCGTGTCGTCCCGCTCCTGGGCGACCCCACGCGTGGGGAGCTGGCGTTCTGGGTCGGACGTCTCACGTGGGGGACGGATGCAGTCACCGTCTGGTCCGACCTCGCCCGACATCCTCAGCTGGGGCGCCTCGGCGCTGCGCTGCGGCGGGCAGCGGAGAGCGGGACCCCGGTCGTCGACGCGCTCGACCGGCTGTCGGAGGACCTGCGGCGCCAGCGTCGCGCCGAGGTCGAGGAGCGGGTGCGCCAGATCGAGGTGCGCGCGGCGCTGCCGTTGGGAGTCTGCCTGCTTCCGGCCTTCCTGCTGCTCGGGGTGGTCCCACTGGTCGCGGGTGCGTCGCTGCATCTCCTCGGTGGCTGACCAGCTGGTGGCGCCGGGCGTCCGCGTCGGCACCGGCGCCGGCACGGAGCCACGTCCTCTCCCCAACCCGCCCACCTCGGCGTCCTCCTCAGCCCGGCCCGCGCGTGCTCCACCGGATCCCTCCGGGAACCAGGGTGGTCGCCAACCACACCGGCGTCACGACGCCACGAACGAGGAGGACTCATGAACGCACACGGATCCGTCACGGCGGCCCCGGTCGCGCGGCTGCGGACCCAGACCGGCGCCGCCAGCGCGGAGTACGCCGCCGTCACCGCCGCCGGCTGCGGCTTCGCCGGCGTGCTGATCAAGCTGCTGACCAGTGACTTCGGCCACCAGCTGCTCAAGACCGTGCTCGACTTCTTCCTCGGCATGGTCGGGCTCGGCTGAGTCGTGGATGCTCGGATGACCGTGGGGGACCGCGGTCCTTCGCGACCCCCCACGGTCACCCGGTCGTCCGCCGGGTCACGGCTGCGGCACGTCTCGCGACGTGCAAGCCAGGGTGCCGTCACCGCCGAGGCGGCCGCGGTGCTGCCGCTGCTGGTGGCTGTCGCCCTCGGCATGGTCTGGCTCGTCACGCTGGCCGCGGCCCAGGTGCGGCTGGTCGACGCCGGCCGCGACGTCGTCCGCGAGGTCGCCCGCGGCGACTCGGCAGCCGCCGCCTCACGCCGCGCTGCTGCGGAGGCGCCGGACGGCACCCGCTTCGACGTGCGGCGCCAGCAGGATCGGGTCGTCGTCGTGGTGGAGGCGGAGGTGAAGGGACCCGGCGGGCTGTTCTCCTTCCTTCCGGGCGTGCACCTGACCTCCACCGCGACGACCGCCGTGGAGCCGGAGTGAGCAGGCGAGGGCAGGACGGGCTCGCGGCTCCCGCGGTCGTCACTCTGGCGGCGCTGTTGTGCTTCCTGACCCTGCTCGTGCTGACCGGGGGTCGCGTGATCGTCGAGCACCGCCGGGTCGCAGCGGCGGCCGACCTCACCGCGCTCGCGGCCGCGACCGCCCTGCAGCACGGCGAACCGGGGTGCGCAGCCGCTCACCGGTTCGCCCGTCTCAACGGTGCCGTCCTGGACACGTGCGCGGTTCGAGGAGACGTCGTCGACGTGACCGTCGCGGTGAGCGCTGTCCTCGTGGTCGGCGGACGGGTGACCCTTCGTGCGGAGGCCCGCGCGGGCCCGAACGGTGATGCGGACGGCGGGCCGGTCGGCGTGCTCGGCCTCAGATGAGCAGCACGTCGAGCAGTCGCACCGCGCCCGCCTTGTCGAGGGGGTGGTTGCCGTTGCCGCACTTCGGGGACTGCACGCACGACGGGCAGCCCGACTCGCAGGCGCAGGCCGCGATGGTCTCCCGGGTCGCGGTCAGCCATGCGCGCGCCGCGTGGAAACCGTGCTCCGCGAAGCCCGCGCCGCCGGCGTGACCGTCGTACACGAAGACGGTGAGCATGCCGGTGTCGGGGTGCAGGGCGGTCGAGACGCCGCCGATGTCCCACCGGTCGCAGGTGGCGAAGAGCGGGAGCAGGCCGATCGACGCGTGCTCCGCGGCGTGCGCGGCCCCCGGGAGATCCACGGCCGCGAGTCCCGTTGCCTCGATCGAGGCGCTGGACAGTGTCCACCACACCGCGCGCGTCTCGAGCGTGCGCTCCGGGAGGTCCAGCGGCTCCTCCGCGAGCACCTCGCCCGACGGCACGCGGCGCTTGAGGAACGACACGACCTGGTGCGTGACCCGCACGGACCCGAACGCGAGCCGTCCGCGGGGCCAGCCTTCCTCCCTGCCGGCCGACATCATCTCCTCGAGCACGGCGATGTCCGTGACCTCGCGAGCGGAGGTCGAGTAGCCGGGGTCGTCGCGCTCGATCATGGCGACTCTGTCGTCCAGGTCGAGGTCGCGCACCAGGAAGGTCTCGCCCTGGTGGAGGTACACCGCACCGCGGTGCACCGTGCTGTGCGACGAGGATGCGTCGACGGTGCCGACGACCCGCCCGGTGCCGTTCTCGACCAGGTCGACGGGACGCCCTCCCGTGCTCCGCAGGTCAGCCAGGTCGGTGGGCCGGGTGCGGTCGGTCCAGTACCAGCCGGCTGCGCGTCGCCGCAGCAGGCCCGCCTCTGCCAAGGCCGCCACGCCGTCGGACGCCGATGGGCCGAACAACGACAGGTCCTGCTCCCGCAGGGGCAGCTCGGCGGCGGCGCAGCACAGGTGCGGCCCGACGACGTGCGGATTGCCCGGGTCGAAGACGGTTGACTCGACCGGGGCGCCGACGAGCGCCTCTGGGTGGGTCACCAGGTAGGTGTCCAGGGGGTCGTCGCGAGCGACGAGCACGGCGACCGCGTCCGCGCCCCGCCGTCCGGCCCGGCCGACCTGCTGCCACATGGCGGCGCGGGTGCCGGGGAAGCCCGCCATGAGCACCGCGTCCAGCCCCGCCACGTCGATGCCGAGCTCGAGCGCGTTCGTGGCGGCGACGCCGAGCAGCGCGCCGGAGCGCAGGGCGTCCTCGAGGTCGCGCCGGTCCTCCGGGAGGTAGCCGCCGCGATAGGCCGCCACCTGCCGGGACAGTCCCGGCACGGCCTCGTCGAGCAGCCGGCCCGCGGTCAGCGCGACCGTCTCGGCGCCCCGCCGTGACCGGACGAAGGCCAGTGTCCGCACCCCGCCTGCGACGAGGTCGGCCAGCAGGTCAGCGACCTCGGCGGTCGCGGAGCGGCGTACCGGTGCTCCGTTCTCGCCCGCGTACGACGCGAAGGGCGGCTCCCACAGGCCCAGCGCGACCTCACCCCGTGCCGACGCGTCCTCGACGACGGCCTCGACGGTGAGGCCGGTGAGGCGCCCGGCCGACACCGCGGGGTCCGCGACCGTCGCGGAGGCCAGCACGAACGTCGGCGACGAGCCGTAGTGAGCACAGAGCCGCCGGAGCCGGCGCAGCACGAGCGCGACGTGGGCGCCGAACACTCCCCGGTAGTGGTGGCACTCGTCGACGACGACGAGCTCGAGCTGCGACAAGAAGCGTGCCCAGCGGGCGTGGCCGGGAAGGAGCGAGTGGTGGAGCATGTCGGGGTTGGTGAGCAGCCACTCGGCGTGGTCCCGCGCCCAGTCGCGCTGCTCCCGCGGGCTGTCGCCGTCGTGCGTGCACGCGGCCAGCCGAGGCAGGTCCAGCCCCGCCAGCGAGGTGAGCTGGTCCTGCGCGAGCGCCTTGGTGGGCGACAGATAGAGAACGGTGGCGCCGGGCCGGCCGTTGGGTCGCCGGGCGCCCAGGATCCTGGCGAGTCCGGGGACCTGGAACCCGAGCGACTTGCCCGACGCGGTCCCGGTGGCCAGCACGACGTGCCGCCCGGCGTACGCGTGCTCAGCCGCGACTGCCTGGTGCCGCCAGGGTTGTGGGATCCCACGGGCCGCGAAGGCTTCGCGCACCGAGGGGGGCGTCCAGTCCGGCCAGTCCGTGGTCACCCCGGGCCGTGCGGCGAGCCGTTCGACATGCGTCAGCCGGTCGGCGCGGTCGGTGCGGTCGGCGCCACCGGCGCCACCGCTCAGCAGCACGTCGAGCGCGGAGCCAGCGACCCTCGGAGAGGTCTTGCGTGACACCACCGAACCAGTGTGCAAGACATGGTTGAATGCGTGCTGTGCGGATCGGGACGCTTCGGTCCGCTTCGTGTCAATCCTGAGGAGAACCCCGTGGACCTGTCCCTGGAGACGCGTCAGGAAGGCGATCGCACCCTCATCGAGGTCGGCGGTGAGATCGACGTCTATACCGCTCCCAAGCTGCGTGAGTGCATCTCCAGCCTCGTCGACGACGGCCAGAGCAAGCTGGTGATCGACCTCGAGCAGGTGGAGTTCATGGACTCCACCGGGCTGGGCGTGCTGGTGGGTGGGTTGAAGCGGGTACGCACGGTCGAGGGCACGCTGGAGCTGGTGTGCACACAGGAGCGCCTGCTCAAGATCTTCCGGATCACCGGCCTCAGCAAGGTCTTCCTCATCCACGGCTCGCAGTCCGAGGCCTTGACGGCGCAGTAGCGCCCGTCCGCCGCGGCGCTCCGGAGCATGCGGCAACACCCACCCACCCAGCGACCAGGACGGAACGGCACCAGATGGGTCTCGCGACGCAGACCGAGGGCGCTGTGACGATCGCGATCGCGCGCGACCCCGCCCTCGTGCGCACCGCACGGCTCGTCGCGGCCGCGGTCGCTCGTCGCGCCGACCGGCCCGACACGGTCATCGAGGCCGCCCGGCTCGCGGTGGGCGAGGCCTGCGCCGTGATGATCGGCGTCGACGAGCCGGTCGAGACCGCCGCAGCGGACGACCGCATCGAGATCAGCCTGCGGGCCGAGATGTCGAGGTTCGTCGTGACCGTCCGTGGCCGCATCGCGCCCGCCGACCCCAGCTTCGAGGACATCGACCTCGATCCCTGGACGCTGCTGGAGGGGATCTCGGACGAGCTGACGATCGAGAGCCAGGACGGCGTGTCGACCGTCCGGATGACCTGGCCCGCGTGACCTGTTCCGAGTGACACCCCTCACCCCAGCGTTGGTGACAGGGGTCGTCGCCGTTAGACTCCCGAACCGTTCGTGAGGAGCAGGGCCTTGACCTGCCGCCCACCCGCGGTCATCCCGTGCGGTGCTCGCTTCACATCGAAGGGCCGAGAAGCCCGAATCGGAGGAATGCATGTCCCGGGTCCCCTTCGGCGTCACTGACACCGAGGCTGCCGTGGACCTCACCGGTGGGAACTTGTCCCTGGTCGTCGTCGTCGCCGTCATCGCGTTGGTCGCGTTGGCGATGGCGTTCGTCTTCCGGGCGCAGGTCCTCAGCGCGGGTGAGGGCACGGACAACATGAAGAACATCGCCCAGGCGGTGCAGGAAGGTGCCTCGGCGTACCTGAACCGCATGTTCCGGACGCTTGCGGTGTTCGCCGTGCTGGCGTTCGTGCTGCTGCTCGCCCTGCCCGCCGACGACACCTGGATCCGGATCAGCCGCTCGGTCTTCTTCCTCCTCGGCGCCGGGTTCTCGGCGTCCGTCGGCTATCTCGGCATGTGGCTCGCGGTCCGCGCCAACCTCCGCGTCGCCGCCGCAGCCCAGAACGAGGGCCGCGACCCGGCCATGAGGGTGGCGTTCCGCACCGGCGGCGTCGTCGGCATGGCCACCGTCGGCCTCGGCCTGCTCGGGGCCTCCATCGTCGTGCTCGTCTACAAGGGTGACGCACCTGAGGTCCTCGAGGGATTCGGCTTCGGCGCCGCGCTGCTCGCCATGTTCATGCGAGTCGGCGGCGGCATCTTCACCAAGGCAGCCGACGTCGGCGCCGACCTCGTGGGCAAGGTCGAGGCGGGCATTCCCGAGGACGACCCGCGCAACGCCGCGACGATCGCCGACAACGTCGGTGACAACGTGGGTGACTGCGCCGGGATGGCCGCGGACCTCTTCGAGTCCTACGCCGTCACGCTGGTGGCCGCGCTCATCCTGGGCTCCGCCGCGTTCGGCGACAAGGGGCTGGTCTTCCCGCTCATCGTCCCGGCGATCGGGGCGCTCACCGCGATCCTCGGTGTCTTCATCACGCGTCCGCGGCCGGGCGAGAACGGCCTGACCACGATCAACCGATCGTTCTACATCTCCGCCGGGGTATCGGCGGTGCTCTCGACCGTGGCCGCGTTCGCGTACCTGCCGAGCAGCTTCGGCGAGCTGGGCGTCGCTCAGGGTGAGGGTGACCCACGCGTCATCGCGACCGTTGCGGTCATCATCGGCATCGTGCTGGCCGCCATCATCCTGGCGCTCACCGGCTACTACACCGGCACCGACCACCGTCCGGTGAAGGACGTCGGCAAGACCTCGCTCACCGGTCCTGCGACGGTGATCCTCTCCGGCCTCGCTGTCGGCTTCGAGTCCGCAGTCTTCACGGCGCTGACCATCGGCGCCGCCGTGTTCGGGGCCTTCCTGCTCGGCGGTGCCACGGTGATCGTGTCGCTGTTCGCGGTGGCGCTGGCCGGCTGCGAGCTGCTGACCACGGTCGGAGTCATCGTGGCCATGGACACGTTCGGCCCGGTCTCCGACAACGCACAGGGCATCGCCGAGATGTCCGGCGACGTCGACGAGAAGGGCGCCGCGATCCTGACCGAGCTCGACGCGGTCGGCAACACGACCAAGGCGATCACCAAGGGCATCGCGATCGCCACCGCGGTGCTCGCGGCGACGG
>Ga0190271_10001223_pt1 | contig 14325 bp, 9 predicted proteins | sample Popmic356T_FD_133747 | JGI IMG/M metagenome (GOLD analysis project Ga0190271, IMG submission 133747) | Populus adjacent soil microbial communities from riparian zone of Weber River, Utah, USA - 356 T | ecosystem: Environmental > Terrestrial > Soil > Riparian zone | place: USA: Utah | collected...
ACCGACCCTGCATCGCCGACCCCGACGAATACCTGGTCCGATGGGTCGAGCACGGGGCCGGCGAAAACGCAAAGCCGCTCGCTTGCTGCTTCCGAAAGAACGTGATTTTCCAAGTTTCCCCAGTTGTCATCACCGAGGTTCGATCGATTGAACGATGCGACTTGGGGCGAGCAGTTCGTGACATGGTAGCTATCACCATTAGCGCGGCGTAGCGCCTCATAAGTTTCACCCCAGGCCACATCATCTCGGCGCACGATATGTCCCTTATCAAAGGCGGTGCGATCTTTGTTATAGAACACATCTGGCAGCTGAAACTCGTCATCCAAACGTGAATCTGGGAACCATCGCTCCTGGTCATTCTTTCCGAGCCCACCGAGGGCTTTCCGCGTGTAGTCGCGACCGAGCTCCGGCTTTCGGAGTTTTGCCTCTCCCGTCACGTTGGATGCTGTGAATAACGCCAATCGTCGCTTCGCATGCATACAAATCGAGAAATTCTGATAGTGCAGCACTGTCCCGCCACCCGACAGCCGCGCGAGCACTGACGTGTCTGTTGCCGCGGGCATGGGTACTTCAATTGGAGGCATTGCTTTCGGACTGTTCAGGAACCGCGCGTCGTAGCCCTTTCGGGACGCGTAGTCAGTGTCGTGGAAAGGCATCCGTAGAGCTTCAAGACCGCTTGTAACGACGGCTTCCCGACTAGGGGGGACCGCGATACCCCCGGGCATCGGCACACCAAGAGAAACGGTGATGCGGAGCGGCACTTCGATAGACACGGTACCATCAATGTTCGATCGCAAATCCGCATTATGGCTCGTAGTCGACGCGTTGATCGGCGGCGCCTGCGCATCGTCATTCGGCGCTTGTTCGGTCGATTCTTCATCGGCGCGTTGCCACCATTCGGACCAACCGTTCGGATCACCAGGCGCATTGCCAGAAAACGAAACGCCTAAGTCCACTATCCGGCTGTCTCGCGCCATTTCAAACGTCGGCACGCCGAAATTTGCCTGGTGGTACTGACCTCCGAAATGCAAGGCCAAAACTTCGCCACTTGAAAGATCGAACACTCCACTGCCAGAATTGCCGCCGAGCGTGGAACAGTCGTGCGTCGTGGCATGCACGAGTTTGCCAAAGCTCGCCGTCTCGCCCGCGCCGTGCAACGCCCCTGGCTGCAGCCGTTTAATACCGTAGACGCCCTCGAAAAGCTTTTGCTGCGCATCGGCTGGATTACGCGGGTCATAGGCTGGGTAGCCAATGACAAAGACCTCATGACCGACCGGTAGCTGCCGTGCATCTGTTAGCGACAGCTTCACTTGTGGATGTTCGGCGGGAAGCCCTTCGACCTCAAGGATCGAGAGATCCCAGTAGGGATGGATCATTAGAATATTTTTCACCGCAAGCGTCTGGCCGTTACGGCCGCCCTTCTCGCGCAAAAAATCAATTCCGGCTTTGGCGCCAGTGATAAATTTGAGCCTGCGATTGCCGAGACCCACCGTAAAAATCTCGGCAACATGGCGGTTGGTCATGATCAGATTCTTGCCAACCACGAAACCCGTGCCGCCATAGGGATAGCGGTTATTGCCGGGCAGCTCGATGCGGCCGACCGAAGGAATCGCCGTTTCAATTCGCGATTTTAGAACGAGATCGGCTGTGAGCTTGGTCCAGAGCGGATGCGGAGCCGCAAAACCTCCGTTAAGGATTTCGAAGGCTGGGCGAATCTCTTCCGCGATCAGCGCCTCCAGCCCAAAGTATTGCGGCGGAGGCAGCTCGCGGTTTTTTTCGATAGCCTCAAGCCCAGCGCGTGCCGTGTCGGGACGGACACTTTCTAATCCCGTGCCGCGGGATGTCGCCTCGCTCGCAACTTTGAGCAACGGTTCGACGCCACCATGGGCGCGCTTGAGCATCTCGATATACTGTTTGAAGTTTTGCTGATCGCGACCGGCCATGAGGATCCTCCGCGACGCTGCAAGCTTAGACGGCTTCGACAACCAGATTGCAAAGAAAGCCGGTGGCTTAGACGGCTAGCATTGCCACAGAAATTATATCCGCGTGGTCGCGCGCGCGGACATGACTTTCCAAATGTTGCGTTTTCGCGCGGTAGTTGTCAAAGAAATAAATTACATACAAGTTGATTTGACCCGACGAAAAATTCTGAGAACATCGAGCACACAACCAATCAACAACAAAAAATGGAGGAATGATTGGCTGAGAATAGCGGTCAGCTTCACATCGTTACGACCCGCACGTTGGCGGAAACGGCGAGAGCGGCGAGCGCGAAAATACGAAGTGGATTGGACGGTCTCGATGACTGCGCTCGGCGATTTCGCCGAATCATGGCGGTCTTAGAGGAGGAAACGGCCAGAAGCGGACCAGGAGTCCTCGTCTCGGTTCAGGATCGCGAAGCCTCGCTCATACAAAGTGCGATAGCAGAGCAGTGCGCCTCCGGAGTGCCGCTCTTTGCCGGCGGCCTTGAAGCACAATTCGGCCAAGGAGCGTTTGGTGGCGACGTTTGGGGTTGGTTCACAAGCCTGTTTGATTATATCGATCAACAGGACTGGCATCCCATTGTGCGTCCTCCTGACGCTGTAGTTGGCCAGATAGCCGACAAGGCTGAGGTTGCCGTCATGGGTGATTGGGGCACCAACTTGTATGGGGCGCCAGTGTCCGCGGCTTCGATCAAGGCCAAGGGTGGCTACGAATTATTAGTTCATCTTGGAGATATTTATTATTCGGGAACGAAGGCGGAAGTCCAAGAGCGGTTTCTGCAAGTGTGGCCGAGCGCCGCGGCGAAGTTAAACCGTGCTTTGAATGGCAATCACGAAATGTATTCAGGTGGCTTTGCCTATTTCGATGATATCCTTCCAAAATTTCAGCAGCGGTCGAGCTACTTCGCGCTAGGCAACCAGAATTGGCTGCTTATTGGATTGGATACCGCGCATACTGACCACGACCTAGATGACGAGCAGGTTGCTTGGCTGCATCGCGTACTGCAGTCCGCGAGCCAGCGAAAGCTGATCTTATTCTCACACCATCAGCCCTTCTCAAGCCTCGCCACGCAAGGACCCAAGTTGCTTACGAAACTGGCCGACATATTGGCGGCGCGAAAGGTTACGGCTTGGTATTGGGGCCATGAACACGAATGCATCATCTACGAGCGACATCAGTCTGGAATGTTGGGCCGCTGTATCGGTCACGGCGGGATTCCAGCGCCAAGGAAATTCGAAGTTAGGGGTGCTCCTACGGCGCGGAATATGCACGGGATCGCTTGGAAAAAGCTTGCGGCAAATAGCAATGCGCCCGGCTGTCTCGTGCTGGACGGACCGAATCCGCTGATACCAGGCGAAGAGGAGAAGTTCGGCCCGCACGGCTATCTTACGCTCTCGTTCGACGGGGCTCAGCTCGTAGAACGCGTACATTTGCCAGATGGAACGGAGATCTTTTCAGGCCAAGTGTAAACCCAATCGGACAAAGGGAGAGGCAGCGATGGGTATAGTTGTTGATGTTGGTGATGGTGGCGAAAGGCATCGGCGCACCCCTTAAGACCCCCACGGGCTCGTTCGACCTCCCTATTGCGGGGCCGTCACGATCCCGCTGCCGCGATCTTCTGGACCGATGGCGGTCAGCACATCCGTGCGCGCCCGCGCAACAAGATTGTGGGTCACCAAATTGGCGCTCGGTCTGACAGTCCCGGACGATCTCAGCGTTTCCCACCACAGAGCGGCGACACCCGCGACATGCGGGCACGCCATGCTAGTGCCGCTCATGTTCCGCAAGCCACCGCCCGCCTTGACTGAAAGGATGTCGACGCCCGGAGCTGCCACTTGCGCCATGGTATTCGAAAACTTTGCGACGTTGAATTTCCCGGCTAGACCGCGGCCCAAAGCGGCCACCGAGACGACACCGTCCGACGCCGCGGGCAAGGAAGCGGCAATCGTGAAGGGAGGAGAAGCCTCTCGATCGCTCTCGTTTCCCGTAGCGGCCACGACCACGGCTGTTTCTCGAAATGCCGCCTGCGCCTTGACCATTTGCATCAGCGCATCGAAGAACCGTAGGTTGGATCGATACGCTTCGAGCGCATTGGATACCGCGGGCTCCGTCGGCAGCCCGGACTTCTCCATTTCCTTGACCGCGCCCGGAAAGTCGAATCCGAGCGACATCGAAATCACGTGCGCCCTTTGGTCGAGCGCCCACTGGATGCCGCGGAAGATCATCTCTGATGAGCCCCCGCCGGCGTTGTCGAGGACCTTTCCGATCAGTGCCTTCTTGACGCCCCGGGCGATACCGATGCGCTTACCATCCACATCGCGGCCAAAGATCGTTCCGGCGCAGTGCGAGCCGTGCCCTTGACGATCTCCATTGCCGGAACCGCTGAAGTCTTTCTCAACAATCGTGACGCCGCCAAAGGCAGGATGATTCTTGTCGATTCCCGTGTCCAACACTGCGACGACGACGCCGTCCCCGGTCACCGGCGAGGTATTGGCCTCAACCGCAGCGATACCCCACGCATCAGCGGCGGCTGCGGCTCCCGCGAATACGTCAAACGGCCTTATCAATTTGATCGGCATGGGCAGCGCGACCGCAGCCACATCGGGATCGCGGGCGGCGCTTGCGGCTTCATGAGGAGACAATTCATGCGTTTCAATCTGCGGCTCTGGCGGACCGACGCTTTCGAGGCCGCCTTCCCCTCCGCGGGTCGCAGCATTGCGGAGAACCATGACTTCGGGCATTGGTGCCTCCCAGGAATTGAGGTGTTGGTCACGAGCCGCGCAGAGTCTTGGATTTCCCGAGATCGCCCTCGTGGAAGCAGTCTCGGCGAAATGGTTGAAGCCCAGATAGCACGCGGCCTGAAATTAATCGAAGCACGACGGGCAGTTGCGCAAGAAACACGTGCTACGCCAAAGGCAGTCGCACAGGGGCATCGGCGATTGCTGCAGTAGCAACGGGGCAAAATCACGAACTTAGGGATTAGCACTAACGGTGCGGTAATACCGGTCCGGTAGACGCCCGAAGCCTAGTACCATTTGATCGGCGCTACTGTCGTGCCGCGGCACGGACCTTGGCAGGCAAGAATTCTGATCGCGCCGAGTTGAACCAAATCTTGCAAACCGTTAGCGTCAATTGCTGCGTCAATGTTCCATTGCTGTAACGTCAGCCGGATGACCGAATTGCGGCGAGCGCCGCTCTAAAGATCATCGAGGAGCTTGTCGAAGTCATGCGAGCATCCCGGTTCGGGTGATCGGTGAGATGGCAACACTGACAGAACAGCACGGAGATCAAAAATGCCCGGTGACGGTCGCCAGGGAAAAATGCGCTCCAAACTGCGTGAAGCAATACTGGCTGGTTTTGATCCCACGTCGCTTGATCAAGTCCTGAGTGACTATGACATGCGGGCGTCCAATGTGGCGCTGGGACCCGATTTTGCGACGCGAGTGAACAGCCTGATCGACGTAGCTCATCGCGAAGGTTGGCTGATTGAGTTATGCGATGCGCTAGCCGAAGCGCGTGCGGATAACCAGCGCGTCAACGCTGCGATTGGGGCTGTGCAGAAATGGCTGAAAGACCACCGCGACAATGGTGAAGTTGATTTCCAGTTTCAGTCTGACGTGCCGCGCCAGCAGAATGGAAATGTACGGCATGTGGGCTTGCTGTCGATCATGCTTGTTGCAGTGGTGCTGATGGGTGCCGCCATATGGTTTTTGGTCGATCAAAGGGAGCCAACGCGACCGTCCGTTATTTCAACAAGCGGTGACCAAAGCCCTGTCGTAACGGGCACCAAAGGCAATGTGCAGATCGACATTGGGAAATCGCCGTCGCTGACAGCAACAGGCGGCGGTGTCGTCATTGGGCGTGATGCTGTTGGTGCGACCATCACCACCAGTCCACCGAACCCGGCGTCACCTGCGAAATAAGAGATTTATCAAACTCCGCTTGCTGAGCAGCATTCGAGCATTGGCGACCGGAGCAAATTATTTTCTAACGCTCCGCTGTTCGGAAGCCGTCACCGCCGCTCATTTTGTCTATATGGCCCGTCGGTCTCGCCGGTATCGGGATACGGTTACGTTCGGATCATGAAAAGCTCACAATTGTGATCCGCGTCACACAGATCGATGTGCCGGATCATTAAGATGCAAACTGTTCGGGACGGGTAAAACTGAAAGGATTCCAACATGTGCGGGATCAGATTGGTTCGACCCATAGCCACTCGCGCGTTGGCTTTCACCGTGCTTCTCGCGACTTATGGATGCGGCACGCTTGCAGTTACCGGCATCGTTAGCACGGTCGATGCTTCAACTGCATTTGCCAAATCGGGTTTCTCAAGCCAACGTTCCAGCAGCCGGATGGTGGGTAGTCCCCTCCGTAGTTCCGGCAACTGGAGCAACTATAGAAGTTTCGGCCCTCGTTACGTCGCGGGCAATCAAATGAGCAACGCCAACCGAATCTCCCGCGTCAGTGGGAAGAGGTCCGCAACACCTCCCACTGCAAATCCGCAGAAAACAAATCGAACCTTATCAGCCCCGAATCGGACGAGCCCGGCGACCAGCGCAGGAAGCTCGGCATCGACGGGCGACTTTCGTAGCGTGAATGCCAGTGTCGGACGTGGGCTGGCTGACGATAGCGAGCGGATCGGCAGCAATGTGGGACGCAGTGCGAGCGCGCGCGCAATCGAGGCCTGTGCACAGCGGTATCGCTCGTACGATCGCGACACGATGACGTATACGGATACCGATGGCCGTCGACGGTCCTGTCCCTGACCATCGCGTCGATTTCACTAGGGGCAGGCATGGCTGCATCAATGTCGGCGCAGCACAAAAGCAAGCTGCGCCGGGAGTGGACACGAGATACTGCGATGATGCCGCGCTGGGCTTGCTATTCAGCAGTCGCCGCCTTCGTCCTGGCCGTCTGCGGCCCTACTGGCGCGCAACAAGCTCAGGTCACCGCTTCGGGTGGCGCCGTCGCCATCGGACGCGATGTCATCAATTCGACCATTAACATCGCCCCAGGAATTAGCTCCGAGCAGTTCGCTGCCATGGTCGCTCAAGTCATGGCAGAAAATTCTCGAATTTTGTCGAAAGCCATGGCTCCAATGGAGGCGCTGATCGCAAGGCTGGATTCATACGAAATAAATCAACAGCAGATGCGCACGGCACTGGTCATCATAGGTGAAAACGATATCACCCCCGAGCGCATGGGCACCAAATTTGTGGAGATCGCCGAGCAATACAAAGTTCTCAAAGGTTCCACGGCACCGATAAAGCAAGGAGACCCCGCCAACGTGGCTGCCCTGAGGGCGAACGTGCAGCGGGCGATCGAGACAGGTGACCTGGCAAAAGCGGATTTGTTGCTTGAGGAAATCGGTGGCGAGTTCGCGCTCACACGGCATACGGCCGACAGTATCTCGATTGTTAGCGAGGCGCAGATTTCCGTGCAACGCGGCGAAATCGCGCTGACACAATTGCGCTACATCGAAGCCGTCCGATATTTCGGCAACGCCGCCGAACTCATTCCGTCAGGTGCATACCGGAACGAGCGGATTGAATATCTGCGAAAGGAAGCCGGCGCACTTTTCAAACAGGGGGTGGAATTCGGCGACAACAATGCGCTTTTGACTGCAATAGAGCGCTATTCGCTGCTGGTGACGCTTGTTTCCCGCGATCACGAGCCGCAGCAATGGGGGACGATTCAGAATGATTTGGGTAACGCGCTCATGAAGCTTGGCGAGCGCGAGAGCGACACGGCAAAGCTCGCCGAAGCGGCACTGGCCTTTCGAGAGGCGTTGCGTCTACAAGCCCGCGAGCGGGTACCGTTCGACTGGGCCAGGACCCAGTCCAACCTCGGCAATGCGCTGGCGCGCCACGGGGCACGCGAGCGGGGCACGGCAAAACTGGAAGCGGCGGTCGCCGCCTATCGTGAGGCGTTGAAGGAACAGAGCCAACAGCGAACGCCATTCGACTGGGCTTCCACTCAAAACAACCTGGGCGTTGCGCTTGCAGCGTTAGGACAACGTGAGGCTGGTCGCGAGAAGTTGGTAGCGGCAGTTTCCGCCTATCATGAAGCTCTGAAAGTATTTACGCGCGATCGCGCGCCGCTCCCCTGGGCCATGACTCAAAACGATCTGGGTGACACCCTGATGCTGCTTGGAGAGCGAGAAAGCGGGACTGAAAAGTTTCTGGACGCAAGTGCCGCCTATCGTGAAGCACTCAAGGAACATTCCCGCGAGCGCGTGCCGCTCGAGTGGGCTAGGACCCAGGTCAATCTTGGCGATGCTCTCCTTCGCGTTGGCGAACGCGACAATGACACTGTCAAGTTGGAGGAAGCCGTCGTCGCCTATCGCGAGGCCCTGAAAGAACAAACACGTGATCGCGTGCCGCTTGTCTGGGCCACGACGCAAAACAATTTGGGACTTGCGCTCATGCGTTTGGGCGAACGCGATGACAGCTTTACAAAGCTCGAAGCAGCAGCTCTTGCGTTTCGCGAAGCCTTGAAAGAACAAACCCGCGAGCGCGTGCCCCTCGAATGGTCCAAAGCCCAGTCCAATCTCGGCACTGTTCTGCTGCGCATGGGCGAACGCGTGAGCGGAACCGCGAAGTTGCAAGAGGCGATTGCTGCTTATCGAGAAAGCTTGAAAGAGCAACCCCGCGAGCGGGTGCCGCTCATTTGGGCTGAGACCCAGAACAATCTTGGTGCGGCACTCACCGTACTGGGAAAACGCGAGAGAGACACGGTCAGACTGCAAGAGGCGGTCGTTGTTTTGCGCAGGGCATTACTCGAATACACGCGACAACGTACTCCTCTCGGCTGGGCCATGACGCAGGCCAATTTGGGAAATGCATTAAGCGCTTTAGGAGAACAAGACGATAGCAACGCGCGGTTGGAGGAAGCGGTCGCCGCTTACCGGGATGCGCTGAAAGAACAAACCCGCGACCGTGTTCCGCTCGATTGGGCCGCAACTCAGAATGGTCTTGCCAATGTGTTGAGCACCTTGGGTGAAGTTGAGAATGGCACGGCAAGGCTAGACGAGGCCATCGTTGCGTATCGCGAAGCGCTGAAGGAGCGCACTCATGAACGCGCGCCGCTGCTCTGGGCCGCCATTCAAAACAACCTCGGCCTTGCGCTGATGCGCTCAGGTCAACGCGAACGCGGAACGGCGAAACTGGAAGAGGCGGTTGTGGCTTATCGCGAAGCGTTGAAGGAGCAGACCCGCGCCCGGGCGCCACAGGCTTGGGCCGTCATCCAACACAATCTCAGTTTTACGCTTTACATTCTTGGCCAACGACAAGTTGGAACGTCGGCGCTGCGGGAGGCCATCGCGGCGGATCGCGAGGCTCTGAAGGAACTGACCCGGGAGCGCGCGCCAATCGATTGGGCTCGGGCGTATGTCAATCTCGGGAACGCGCTCACAAGCCTCGGCGAGCGCGAAGGCGATATTGACCGCCTCGCTGAGGCTGTCGCTGCGTATGGCGAAGCCGCGAAAGAATTGACACGCGAACACGCGTTCGTCGATTGGGCCGAAATTAAGGGAAACGAGGGATTTACGCTGCTGATCATCGCTTCTCTCCGCGGCGACGTCGCGAAGGCAGAAGCTGCGTTAGCGCAAATCAATCAAACATTCGAGTTATTGCGCGACGGTGGTTACGCATCGGATGCAGTCCATTTTGAACGAAAGCTTATCAGCGCGCGGGAGAGTCTCGACCGGTTACGGGTGAAGGGCGCGCCCGTACGGACCGAGGTGCGGCCGTAGCAACACCCGCGGCGGCTGCCGCGGCGTATGGGGGTGGCGCATGAATGCCAGCACCGGCGCGTCGGCGGATATTGCTACTCCGCCAGGATCAAACGGGCTTTTCGCATCGCTGCTGGCCGGGCCGGCGCTGCCGGCACTCGCAGCGCGTCTCGGGGCAAAGCTTGCCGCGTGGTGGCGTGATCCCATCCGTTTCGGCGATATCGTAATCGTCGCGCGCCACGCCAACGTAATGGAGGCGCTGCATCGCGACCTCGATTTTCTCATCGCGCCTGTCAATGAAAAGCGTATCTCCACCCTCGTGCTCAAATGCCGCGCCCTCTACGAGGCGCTGGCAGCAGTCGACTTAGAGGTCATCCGCCTTGCGATCGAAGATGAGGCTGCGAAGCGCGTTGCTCAAGCAGACGATAAATCGATGTTGTCGATGCTTACGCCCGGCCGATCGCAGCCCACACCACCACCGCGCTATTTGGCATTCGAGGCTCCGACGAACGTACGTTCATGGATGTCGCGCGCGCGATCTTCGGGCACGTCTTTCTGAATGTGACCGATGACTGACGCAACGTTGGGTGGGGACGTTGAGCTTTCTCGTCCGACTTCCAGTTGATCGTTACGAGCGCGATGCCTTTTCGGGCTTCGCGCCCGGACCATTCAACCTCGGCACGGCGCGCGCCATGATGTGGCTTGCGCAGCTCTCTTATGAAGATGAGGCGGCCAAGCAGCATAAGATTCTGGAACAATGGGGACTTACGTGTATTGCGTCTTACAACCGCCCCTTCCCCAGCGTGTTACCGATGCCAAGCACTGGCGGTTTCGTGGCACGCAGTCGAGACACTGTGTTCGTCGTCTTCCAAGGCACTGATCCACTCGTGCTGGCGAACTGGGTGTCAGATTTCGACTTCCTACCCAACAAAGACGGCATTCACCGGGGATTTCACCAGGCTCTTGATGTGGTGTGGCAAGATATTGCGGCTGCGTTCCAACAGACAAAGCTGGTTCGACGTCTGATCATCACCGGGCACAGTTTGGGCGCAGCGCTGGCCGCGCTCTGTGCCCACCGGATTGCTAATGAGCTCACGATCACTGCAGAAGCCATCTATGCCTTCGGCATGCCACGCCTGGGCACACCAGCTTTTGCAGCCGCGTACAACAAAAAACTAGGCGAGCGGACCTATCGGCTGATCCATGGCAGCGACGTCGTGCCAACTATACCGCCGAGCGAATTCGGCTTCTGTCATGTCGGACGCCGCATATCTTGTGAGGCGCATGCGCTGTTTGAAATCAGTGGGCTGGACGCACAGCCGTCCGATCAGCCCCTTTTTATCAACACTTGGCTATCGGCAGCGAAAGCAACGCTGCGCCGTTACTTCCGTCGCGACATTCTTCCAACTGACCCAAGTCCGATCATTCAGGCTTCCCGACTATTGCCCGCGGGATTCGGCGATCATCTTCCGGACCGGTACTGGAGGGCATTGAAGACCCAGTAGATCCCATGTCGCGAGCCAGCTTTGGGCCGTAGGCTCAGATCACGTCGCTGCCGACCATCTAGCTCGTAACCAGGCATATCGACCCCCGCGTCGGGCCACTCGCCGTTCGAGCACCACCTAGCAGCAATCGCGTTTCACGACCGGTCGACGGTCCAGTGAAGTCAACGATGCGCTAGCAACGTGACTATAGCCTATCGGGAGCACAGCCGGCTGTGACCTTTTTCACATTCGAGCATCGCGCCATTCTGATACAACTGACGGGCGGGGTTGGTTTGTTGACGGTGACGGGATACCACCGCCGGAGTTGTCGTGAATGGCTCTCACGGGACAACAGCTTAAGGCCCTGCGAAACGCACTGGTTGACGCGTTCAACCCCGCGTCATTCGAGCAGATGCTGCGGTTTGAACTGAACAAGAAGGTTGAGAATATCGCGGGAAGCGGGCCTCTCAACATTGTCGCCTATCGCGTTATTGATGCCGCCGAGATGGAAGGCTGGACGTTGGATTTGATCCGCGCGGCTCGCATTGCCAATCCCGGCAATGCCAATCTCCACCAGGTCGCGGACATGCTGTCGCTTTCCAGCACGCGCGAACTGCCCTCGGCCGCATTGAACTTCGAGAAGGTTGTTCGCGATGGTGTACCATTCCTGGATCCAGCGATGTTCCGGTCCAAGCTCGGGCGGATTGAGCAGCAAGTCTGCTCCGTGGAACTCAATGGCGTCGGATACGGCAGCGGAGTCCTGGTTGGCGCGGATTATGTGTTGACAAACCAGCATGTCATTTCGAAAGCCGCGGCCGGCACCAAGATCGCGTGCCGGTTCGACTTTGCCGCGTCGCCGGACGGCAAAGTGATCAATCCAGGCATCACTGTGGACGTCGCCCCTGAAATTGTCGATGCGAGCCCGCCGAATGCGAACGACGCCAATCTGACCGGCGGAGATCCCTCCGATGATGAGCTGGATTACGCGTTGTTGCGGCTCGTTCGCGACATCGGCAATGAACCGGCGGGCTCGGGTAACAATCCCGACGCCCCGGCTCGGAGCTGGACGCAACTCGCCGCTAACGCTTTAGCCATCAACGACCCGATTCTTGTTCTGCAGCATCCGCAGAACCAAGTGAACTGGAAGCTCGAGCCGCTCAAGCTTACCGTCGGACGAGCACTTGATCTGGTAGGCGGCGGTCGCCGTCTGCGACACGATGCCAATACGCTTCCCGGATCTTCGGGGTCGCCGTGCTTCTCCGTTACGCTAGCGTTCGTCGCCCTTCACCATGCCGGGGGAGATTCCCGATACGCCAAGGCTGATTACAATCAGGCCATACCTTGCCCGAAAATAATCGAACGCCTGACGCGCCGGGGCATCGCACCGTTTTGGAAGGATGCGCCCCCGCAATGATGTCGGCACAAGATTGACTGAACTCCAAAAATTCAAGACTGCGTGAATGCGGCGATCGATGTGCGTTGCCGCGACGAGACATTGAGAATTTCGGCGGTCTCGTCGATCGTGCGCAGTCTGGCAAAGGGCTGCCGCGGACCATGCCGGCGTCCTACACTGATCTGCGCGCTGTCACGCCGCGGAGAGTCGGACGTTCGCCGCTCTAGCAGAGGCTCACCAATGGGAGCTGATGTGCTGGGTAGGTCCGTGCTCTTGGCAATCGTGCCAAGCCTGCCGATAGGCTGCTGGGGCCCGTGCCGTTCGCTGGCGCCTGTGGCGCGTCGCGGAGAGTTTGACCTTCGCCGGGTCATGGATTCAAGTTTTCTTTGTCTCGGTGTTAATTATGGCGGCGGTCGGCACCAGGGGCGGCGCGATTTCGTCAGCGTCGAGCCCGAGGAGCTGCCGACCGGCAGAAGACGCCCGATCGGGCGTACCGGGACATGTGACTCGATAATGCGGGACCGCGTGCGACGACAGGTTTCCAAAGCTTCGGCAGTCCAGCGTTTGTGACTGCTGGAAAACCGCCTTTAACTTCAATGAGCGCGAATAGGGGTGTTTGTGCAGCCAACCCCTTGCCGTGGCTCTACTGATGTACTTCCCTAGGGAGCGCCAATAAAATCAGTTAGTTAGCCAAAGAGCGGCAGCTGGTGTCCAACAATTGTCCAATAAACGTACGCGAGCAAGCATGGACTCGGGCGTACAAGCATGGACTGGGGCGTGTGCCGTTCGGCTGCGCAACGCATGTGCAATTAAACTGACGTGCCGCGCTCAGCCGTTTGCGCAGTTGAGCTGACAAATCATTACTGCGGCTGAACGGCGTCCTGGCTCAATTCGCTGTAGCCACCACGATATTGGCCGCCTTGTGGACGACGACGACCACGACAGCGATGGCATAGAACGCTAGCCAAGCGAAGGCGCCGCCGACGGCGTTTTTCTCTGCTTCAATAAGATGACGGTGCTTTTCTTCGGCGTGGTGCTTAGCGACGTAGCCGGAGCCAACGACATCGAAGTGCGGTGTGCTGGTTTCGAAGGACATGACGGCCTCCCACCTTGCATGCTTAACTCTAAGCGGTGCTGGGCGCGCACGATGTGATGTCGATCACGAAAACGCGCATTATTCGGCGGTATCGTTAGGACAGGGCTATTGACCTTGAACGCGTTGACGCAATGACCGCCGCCGAATCCTCAAGAAGGGCGTTCGCGTTTACTGGCGCGGCGATGCCGATGATAGCGGCGCTGTGACCGGCACAAGCTGGGACGCGGTCACGATTGCTTGGAATAATGGTCATGTGGCTACCGTTCATCACGGCGACATGCGCGAAGTCCTGCGTACGAAAGTCACGCTACTCGGGCGATCAAAGGATATCTGAGCCGCGACGAAGCCCGAGATATTGTGCCTCCATCGCCCGACTGCGAAAGTGACCGTTCAATAGAACACGCTCCAGCGGCACTGGAGCAAGGAGGCGACCATGGATAAAGGCAAAGCACCCGATCAAGACCCGAGTGCTATGATGGCGCAGGGTATCGAACAAGCTCGTGCAGCGATGGAAAACTATCTAAACTTCTTTCAAAACAACATGTCTTCTGCACCCTGGGCAGGTACAGAGCTGAACAAGAAATTGGCAGCTTATGCTCAGCAAAACGTGGCGACTGCCTTTAAGTACATACAAGAA
>Ga0190271_10001224_pt1 | contig 14324 bp, 10 predicted proteins | sample Popmic356T_FD_133747 | JGI IMG/M metagenome (GOLD analysis project Ga0190271, IMG submission 133747) | Populus adjacent soil microbial communities from riparian zone of Weber River, Utah, USA - 356 T | ecosystem: Environmental > Terrestrial > Soil > Riparian zone | place: USA: Utah | collected...
ACTTGCGCGTCCGTAGTCTTCAAAGCAGGCCCCTCTCGGGGCCTGACTTTGCCAACATCTGCGCCTACTTGGATGGGGCGATGTCATCGTCGTCAGTGGGGAAGTGTTATTGTCGCTGAGCAGCCTCTGGACGGTTTCGGTTTGCACCCTGGGCCTTGCGATGGCCGCAGAATCTTGGCGAGTGGTCGGGGGCACTGAAAAGGTGGAGCGTCGCGCAAACTAGCGCTCGCTGCGCCGCGACCGTACTGACCGGATTCCTCCCCCTCAGACAACTGAGGCTGATTGCCGCTCCTGGGAGCGCTGCGTCCCGTGCGGCGACTCGAGCGCGAATTCAGCTGTATGTGACCAGGCGCGCTGCGTGTATGACGCACGAACGAGGACCGCGAGGAAAGGACACTCATGAACCCCAGCGATTTGCTCCAAGATGCTTGCGGCAATGCACTACGCTTTCTGCTCACCCTGCCCTCCCGCCCGGCATGCGCTAGCGCCGACGCTGCAGCCCTGCGTCAGGCGCTCGGCTCGGAACTGTCCGAGCGCGGCGAGGATCCGCGCGCATTGCTCGCGAGTTTGGTGCAAGCCATCGAGCCTGGCCTCGTCGCGAACGCAGGGCCGCGTTATTTCGGCTTCGTGACCGGTGGGGTGCTGCCCGTGGCACTCGCAACCGAATGGCTCACCGCAGCATGGGATCAAAATGCGTTCGGGCATGTGGCGTCGCCCGCCGCGAGCGTCATCGAGGAAATCACCGCTTCCTGGCTCGTCGAGCTGTTCGGGCTACCCGAGCATGCGAGCGTGGGCTTCGTAACGGGTGGTCAGATGGCCAACTTTACCTGTCTGTGTGCCGCGCGCGGAGAAGTGTTGCGGCGCAGCGGGGTCGATCTCGAGCTCACTGGCCTCGCGCACGCGCCGCCGATCACCGTGCTGGTGAGCGAACACGGGCACGTCACCATCCACAGCGCGCTGCGCATGCTGGGCATCGGCAAGCAGCAGATCGTATCGGTTGCGGCCGATGCGCAAGGCCGTATGCGCGCGGACGCGCTGCGTGAGACGATCGCACGGTGCGGTGGACCGCTGATCGTGTGTACGCAAGCCGGCAACGTGAACACCGGCGCGTTCGATCCGCTGAGTGAGATTATCCCGATCGCGCGCGAGCGCGGCGCTTGGGTTCATGTCGACGGGGCATTCGGATTATGGGCCGCCGCTCATCCAGAACTGCGCACCCAGCTCGCGGGGCATGCATTGGCGGACTCGTGGGCCGTCGATGGACACAAATGGCTCAACGTCCCGTACGATTCGGGATTCGCGATCGTCGCTGACCCACGCGCGCACCACGATGCGATGCGGGTGGGAGCCGCGCCCTATCTCGTGCGCGCAGAAACAGGTGAGCGCGACGGCTCCGACTGGGTTCCGGAGTCCTCGCGTCGTGCGCGCGCGTTCTCGGTGTACGCCGCGTTGCGGAGCTTGGGCCGAAACGGCGTGGTCGAGCTCATCGGCTCGTGCTGCGTGCTGGCGCGGCGCATCGCCGAGGGCGTGAAGCGTGAAGCTGGAGCGCGCATTCTCAACGATGTCGTGCTCAACCAGGTCTTGGTGCGCTTCGAGACCACAGGGACGCCGAACCCGGAAGCCGGAGATGTTCTTACACGCCGAGTCATCGAGCACCTGCAGAAAGACGGCACGTGCTGGGTCGGACCGACCGTGTTTCGTGGCCAGGCCGCCATGCGGATCTCGATCTCGAACTGGTCGACGACCGCGCAAGATGTCGATCGTGCGATCGACGCGATCGCGAAAGCCGCCGCACACTGTCGTCGCAGCCAGTAACGCCGCTAGCGCACTCCCAAAGCGTCCGACGCGCACCGCGCGTCCGGGCACGACGGGATGAGAGTCCTCCGGACCACTGTCTCTGAAACTGAGGTTCGCTCCCAGCTGTTGGAATGTGTCATCACCCCGACAGTGGAGCGCTCCTTGACTCGCAAGCGCGCAGCTATTGTTGCCTCATATGTCGGTCGCGATGCAGAAGTCGAGAATGGGCATGCGGCAGCTTCGTATGACGCGTCCGCGGCGACGGAACCATCGCCAGCTTGACGGGGTAGGGGAGCGCTACCTTATGACAAAGCGGCCGCCGATAAGACGTATTGGTCACTCGGGGCAGAGGTCTCACGGACCGCCACTCCCGCTCATCCCGCTAATGCCCAAGCCTTCAAAGAGCACGAGTGGCACGAGCACCACGCGCAGCTCTCGCCGTGGGAGCGTGCCGCGACGCTCGATTGTTGAGCCACCCTTGCGAACGTTCGGTCGATAGAGTGACCATGTTGGCTTGACCGACACGTCGAGCCGACCTCCTGCAGCCCAGCGCTCAGGTTGGGTCGGGCCGCTCGTGTGTGCGTGTTTTGCCTTCTTGACGCACACGCTGCCCTTCGTCGGTCGCGTGTTTCTCCCGTTTGGCCTCGTGCTGTACGGTGACGGCGACGTCTACTACCACCTGCGACGCATACGCGCGATCGCCGCGGACTGGCCCCGCGTCGCGGACTTCGATCCGTACATGAACTACCCGGACGGCGCCTACGGCATTTGGGCGCCCGGCTTCGACTTCGTGCCAGCCACCATCGCGCAGCTGGGTCTACCGGTCGAGACAGTGGCTGTGTACTGGCCCGCAGTGGCGGGCGCGCTGACTTGCCTGCCATTCTACGCGTACTGCCGCCGGCGCTTCGGAACGTACGCAGCCATCGGCGGCAGCGTTCTGTTGGCTGTCATGCCTGCGACCGTGTTGATCGGCGCGCTCGGGCGCATCGATCACCATGTGTCGGAGCTGCTATTTCAGGTGCTCATCTACGCGCAGCTCGAGAGTTGCTGCAGCGCGTACGAAGCGGGCGCAGCAGCCAAGCGCGCAGACTGGACTTGGCTTGGGCTCAGCATGGGGGGCGCGCTTCTGACCTGGTCTGGCAGCTTGTTGTTTCTGTGCGTGCCTGCCGCGCTCGGCGTCGCTCTGAATCTGATCGCTCCCAGTCCCAGCACGCAACGCTGCAGCCGCGTCATCTCAGCGGGGCTCTTGTTGGCTGCGCTGATCGCGTTGCCGTATGGCGTGCTGAACGGTGTGCGTGGTCGCGAGCTGTTCAGCCCCAACTTTCCAAGCTTGCTCCAATCGATCGCGTGCCTGCTCATGGCGTTGGTGGTGCAGGGCGCGGCCCGCGCACGCGTTACTGAACGACGCGCACGCACGCTGCAGCTGGCCATCGCCGCCGCCGTGCCGCTCGTGATCGTGTGTATGCCGGGCGTCCGACGCGGACTGCTACAGGGCCTCGCGTTCTTGTCGCGGGACCAATCAGCATGGCTGACGACCATCCGCGAGTTTCAGCCGCTGCTATCGAGCAGCGATACTTTCCGCTACGGCACGCAAACCGTCGGCAACGCGCTGTTTCTGATCCCCGTCGCGGTGCTTTGGCAGACGCTGCGTCTGCTACGCGAACGGCGCTGCAACGCGTCAGACCTGTTGCTGCTCGCCTGGAGCAGTCACGTGTTTGTGCTCGCGCTGCTGCAGATCCGCTTTCTTCACTACGCCGTGCCCGTGATCGCCATGTTGCCGTGGTGGCTCTACCAGCTGTCCCGCCCACTGCTGCAAGGCCGAGTCGGGCTGGCTGTTGCAGCGCTGCCACTGCTCTTGCTGTGGCCAGTCAGCAACTTCTACGCACCGCTGATCCATGGCGGCCTGCTCGCGTATCCGCAGTACCGTGGCGACTTGTTCGAGCTGCTGCACGACCTTCCGCAGCAAACTCCGCCCGTGGCAGACCCGCAAGAGCCTGCCGCGAAGCCAGCCTACTGTGTGTTCGCAGAGTGGGAGCTCGGGCACCTCATCGTCGAGGTGGCGAAGCGCCCGGTCGTCGCCAACAACTTCGGCAGCCACCTCGATGGCACGAGCTACGCGGAGAGCAAGGACTTCTTCGAGGCCGCTATGGACGAGACGAGCGCGCTGGCACACCTGGAGCGCCGCGGCTGTCGCTACGTGCTCACGCCAGCACGCTCGCCGCTCGTGGCGGCCTCCGCACAACCGAGCTTCGCGCGCCGCGTGCACGACGCGGATGGGTCCGACGCTGCCCAGAGCGGCGGAAGCGGACGGCTGCGACTCGTGACCGAGACGTTAGGGCCTCCTGTGTCCGGCCAGCCAGCGTACAAGCTCTTCGAGCTGGTTCGCGGCGCACTGCTGAAGGTGGAGTCGGCGACCGGTGAGCTCTGGGTCGAGACCCACATCAAGAGCGCGAGCCGCGACTTCTGGTACCGGCGCAAGCTCGCGCGCGCGAACGAACAAGGCACGTTCGAGACACGCCTCGCTTATCCGGGAGCGTATCGATTGTTGCGCGACAACGAGCCAGTCTTCGGCCTCAAAGTCTCGAACGAGGCCGTCGTGCAGGGCAAGACCATCGCGCTTTCCCAGCGCTAGGGTCAGACGTCGAAGCGTCTCCTCCGAAGTCGTCAACGCCCGCCGAGCTCGTCATCACAAGATCGCGGAGTCCCCTCAGCAAAGATGTAACGCCAGACCTGGAAACCAGCTTCCAGCACGAGGCCTTTCGGCGAGCCGAGACCGCTATCGCGGTTCGCTGATCGGCGCGGTCGAGATCCGCGATGAGCCACTGCATTGCGTTGAACATACGCTCCGAGCCGTCGCTGTCGAACAGCTTACGTTCGTGGCTCGACCGACCGCGCTGAAACTCGAGGTGCAGCGGGTAGCTCGAGAGCATGAGCACCCCCGACATCGCGCTCGACACCTCGGGATGAGCGCTGGATAAATATCCAAATCGCTGTGGGGCGCGACAAGAGGTGCCGTGGGCTGTGAGTAGGCACACGGACGAGCTCCAAAAATTTGCGTTGTGCGTGGGGGTGCCGCGCACAGCGCAAATGCCGCGGGAAATCGCCCGTGTTCAACCTGTTTGGCGGTTCAGCTCACTCGGTGTGTGTTCACCAGCCGCGTTCGGCTGTCACTGCGCGTCGATACTGTTGGTTGATCTCGAGTTGTGTCAGCACGCGGTCGAGGAACATGACGTCGTCGATCCGCGACTCCCCGGGGTTCTTCTCGGCAGTGTTCTGCGGGAAGCTGCCACCGATCTTGATCCCGCGGGGGTTGGTCGCAGACGTCGTCAGCTGGCCGCCCGCTGCGAGTTCCCACGGATCATCGGTGGCGACCTGGAAGCCGCGTATCGGCTGACCATTGCGATAGAGTTTCATGACGCCGGTCGTAAAGTCGAACGTCGCGACCAGGTGCACCCACTCGTTCTTAGGCAAAATGGCGTGCCAGTCGTCCTCGGCCGCGAACGTCTGTGAGCGGCCCCCATCCAGACGGCGACCGAGCGCCACGACACGCAGCGTGCCTTCGACTTGGATCAATTCGAGAAGTGCACGCACGTCGTGTCCATCCGACGTGCCGCTGAGCAAACCTGCGATGCCCATCGCTGTGTAGCGATCGTCAGGTTCGGGGGTGTTGGTGTTGAGTGCCGGGCCGTCGCCCAGCATCTTCACCCACGTGGCGATCGTGATGCCGCGCACCGCATTGAACGCGCTCAAGCTCTCGACGCCATCAGTGGCGTAGATGCCAGCCTTCCAGTCGTTCTGGCCGAGATTCGCGGGATCCACTTGGCCAACTTGTACAGATGAGCCCGCAGCCGCGTGCGGCCCATCCCACACGCGCATGCGCCTGCCGCCGTTGAGCAGTGCGATCGGAGTTCCGGACGCCCCCTGATCCTCTTCTTGGCTCGCGTCGTAGCGCGCCGGGTGATCGAAGTCGTAGTGCGCGACGAGCGCTGGGCTCAGGCTCGGATACACGTCGCTCGAGGGCGGGATCGCACGCACGCCGGTCACGACCCACACTTTGCCGTTCGACTTGGCGAGCAAGTACAAGTTGTGCCGCGCATCGGTGCCGAAGCGCAGGTCTACCCGCGCATCCCCGACGAGCTGTGGGACGGACATCTCTTGGCCGGACGGATCGATCACCGTCAACTCGTGAATGGTCGCGCGACGCACCGGATCGCGTCGTAGCTCGTTTTCCTCGAGATAGAACACGCGGCCATCGACGAGATCTCCAAAGACGTACTTACCGCGCAGGCGCGCGATCGGGCCGCGGTACACGAAACCACCGCTAACCGCATGCCCCGCGTCGGCGCCGCACTCGAGCTCTGGCGCGCGATTGTGATCGTATTCGGCCAGCGGGTACACGTAACCATATTGCGCGTCGTCATCCGGCCGCGGGAACAAGTAGCAACGGTCTTCGTTCACATACACGAAGCTGCCTTCGCGCTCGCTCCAGCCGAAGTTGTCGCCCGGTAGGACGTCATAGATCATCTCGATGTCCTTCTCGCCGATGTGGCCGAGGAACATGCGCTGGCGCCCGCCTGGATCCCAACTGAAGCGGTGTGGATCGCGCAGCCCATACGCGTAGATCTCGCCGAGCACGCCTGCTTGGCCGACGAACGGGTTGTCGAGCGGAATGCCGTATTTGCCGTTCGTGCTGTTCGTGCCGCTTGGATCGATGCGCAGGAGCTTGCCGTGGGGTGTCGACAGATCCTGTGGAAAACTGGTGTCGAAACCGCGTCCGCCATCGCCGACCGCGAGATAGAGACGTCCATAGTCGTCGTCGCCAAGCTTTGCGTTTGGGTTGAACGCAATCTGCTGAATGCCATGGATGCGCGTGCCGAAGCCGATTCGCAGCACTTCGCGGCTCGTGCCGCGAAATGTATTCGCGGACGGATCGGCTGCGATCCACTCGGTGATGACGCTGTGAAAACCCGTTTGGGGTTGTGCGAAGTCGGGCACGTCTGTCATCAGCGCCGAGTCGCTCTCGGTATGTGCCGTGTAGAACTTGCCGTTCGCCGCAAACTCGGGGTGGAACGTGACGAAACCGAAGCCAGAGCCCATACCCGCGCTCGCGAAGAACTCGGGCTCGAAGCTCGCGCCCACATCGAGATACGGCACCACCTTGCGGTCTATCACGAAGTAAAGCTTGCCGTTGAGGTCGGGAACATACATCCGGCCCGAACCGTCTGGAAGCTCACCGATGTGGTTGATGCGCGCGTGGCGCTGCAGGCGTGCATCGGTCGGCGCGGGGTCTGGTGCCGACGCAGGAAACTGGACGTACTCCTCTAGCTCGAGCGCGAGGCGCGACAAACGTGGTTCATCGGGAATAGGATCGGAGATCGGCTCGCTCTGCGAGCGGCTGTGCGGCTTCGGCCGTCAGCAACGCTGGCATCTGACCAGCTGAACGCGAGGGGCCAGCCTCGTCGAGGCATGAACACAGCGCGATTGCGAACACGTATCCGTGACGGATCTTCATCGAAGCCCCCAGACGTCGAAACGATGTGTGCAGGAAAGTAAGCCGCGAGCTGGATCGTGGCGGCGAAGGAGAGGCACTCTCTCAGCGTCTCGACGTATATCACCACGTAGGCTTTCGCTCTACGAACATATCAGTCGCCCGGACATTCAGCTGCGCCATCAAGTCCGCGTTCGCATTTTTATAGAATGCGGCTCTTAGACCACTGGGAGCCTCGCATTCGCAGCCACGCGGAGCGCCCAGTCGAAGTCGATGAGTGTGCGGACTCGACGACCAAACAAGCGGTCTGGCTCGGAAGGCCTCCAAAACCAGAGAAGTTCGATAGTTGGACCTTACAGAGAGCTTGCATAGCGCGCGATCGTGAGCGCGTGCCCGCTGCTTGCAACGTTCTCGGGTTCGGTACTCATGGTCGCGATCACACTGTCGGCTTCAGCCCGGAGTGCGGGCTGCAGCGCACTCAGTTCTTTCTCGATGCGGTGCGCAACAGATCGCAGTGACCGCGTGCCCAACACTTCGAGACCGGTTGCTTGTAGTAAGCCTTCGATCTCCCCAGGCTCCGGGTAATCGCCTTCTTGGAAGCCGGTTTGGGATGCGTTTCGGAATACGCCAGTTTGCGATGCAAGGCGTACGTCTCGACCGAGACCTGCTCGGGATGCCGCGCCGCGCGTTCGATCAGACCTGCGATGCCAGATGCCCGCGGGACATACGCTACGAACGCTATCCCGTTCGACTTGAGCACAAAGGAGCGAAAACGAGCACGGCGTCGAAGCTGTTAGTTGCGTAGTGACTCAAGTCGACGGCGTTCGCGACATCGAACGCTTCGACGTGATCCTGCACCAGTGCGAACCGTCCGTCGCCGGTCATGACGCAAAGCTGAGTTGCCAGTTTGTGCACATCGATGCCAGTCCGCGTGTGCAACCCGCGAGGGCGCGGAGAAATTCCAAGTGGTGCATGCCAATCGCATGCTTGACGCAACGAAGCTATGAGCTCGTTCACTCCGCAAGCGCAACTGCCGATTGTTGCTGCCGGGCGCAAGCTTCTGTCTGTGTCTCGGTGCGAGATGTGGCACCGTATTCCGTGGGAGGTATCGACATGAAGAACGTGAAGAACAGGGTTGCAGTCGTCACTGGTGCAGCCAGCGGCATTGGGCGTGGTATGGCCGAGAGCTTCGTCGCCGCGGGCATGAAGGTGGTACTGGCCGACGTGGAGCCAGCACGGCTCGCGGCGACCTGCCAAGCTCTCCAAGCAGCGGGCGGCGACGTGCACGCAATCGTCACCGATGTCTCCAAGCCCGACCAGGTGAGCGAGCTCGCACGACAAAGCGTGAGTCGCTACGGCGCCGTGCATATCCTGTGCAACAACGCAGGCGTCGACAAGAGCGTGCACCCGAGCTGGAACGCGTCTCTCGAGGACTGGAACTGGGTACTGGGTGTCAACCTGATGGGAGTGGTCCACGGGATTCGTACCTTCATCCCGATCATGATCGAGCAGGACGAAGAGGCCCATATCGTCAACACAGCTTCGATGGCCGGCCTGACTTACAGCGCGAATACGGTCTACTCAGTCAGCAAGTTCGGCGTGGTGGGGTTGTCCGAAGGTATTCAGCTCGAGCTTGCGCAATACGGCCACAAGATCAAAGTCTCGGTCCTGTGTCCCGCCTGGGTGAATACCGATATCATGCATGCGGGTCGCAACCGCCCGGCGGATCTCGCGCCAACAGTACCTGGGAAGTTCACCGCCATCGGGCTGGTGTTCGCGGATTGGGTCGCAGAGCAAATCGCAAACGGTCTAGACCCTCGCGCCGTAGGGGACCAAGTGCTGGACGCGATCCACAACGAACGCTTCTATGTACTCACACATCCCGAGTGGCAACCAACGATCGAACATCGTATGAAGACCGTGCTCAGCGGCGGCCGCCCCTCAGCGCTCCCGCCGCCAGGCAGCGAATCATTGGTGTCCAAGCTCGCAGAGCTCTCGCGTAGTGCGGGTGAGCTTGCCGCTGGCATCGCAGCCGCCGCTTTGCCACCGGATGCCGTCCACCCGCCAGCAGTGGGTGTTGTCGTCCGAGCCGGAGAGCGCGACCGTCCGGTCCGCGCTTGAGCGCTACAGAGATCACACTGCTTGCGAGCGCAGCACCTCTCCGCTGCGCGTGTCCCATAGCTTTAGGGTCTGGTCGTCCGAGCCCGAGAGCGCGCGCCCCGTCCGCGCTAATGTGCACCTGATCGGCGTGCCCGTCGCTGCAGTCGTCAGCTTCAGCGAGCGTTGGAGACGCGACTTCTCTGGGGTCCAAGAACAGCCTGGACACTCAAGCACATCAGCTTTCAACCGTGTCGGCAAAAATACCATCGAGCACGCCGGTGCGCTGTTTCTCATGGGTCGCGCGAACCGGATTGGAGTTGTGTAGAAGCGTAACGGTAGATCGCCACGGGTTGGTCGAAACCCTTGAGCACTGCTTCTCCGAGACTGCTAGCGGCAGTGCGTGCCTGGCTGTCGGCCAGTGCATGCACGCCGCCGGAGCTCAAGATCTGTCCGGCCTGCGTTCGACTACATATTCTGACAGCCGCAATCTGCGCCGGGGAAACCGTTGCTGGTTCGGCGGGTAGGGGAGGCGGTTTTGCAGGCAAGCCGCTGCCGATAAAACCTATTCGGTCATCTAGGACAGAGGTCTGACGCACCGCTAGTCCCGCTCATCTTTCCTATCAGCAGCGGGTCCATTCGCCGATTGCGAGGGTCGGACGCCTGTGAGTCGTCCGACCTCTTGTTGAGCGCTCGCGCCGAGATGGCCGTCTTGGGCGAGCCCCCGGCGCGGGCGCCGCCAAGCTGCCGCGAATCAGGTGGGGCCGCGTCAGCGACTGTCGCCTTCCGAGAGTCTTGGTAGCTTATGACCCTCACGCGCTATGTAGAGCAATGTATATTCGTGACCGCTGTCGCTCTTGAACCGCATCGCAGTACCGGAAGATTTCCAAGGCAAGCTCTCCGCAACTTGGCTCGCCATCTCAGGCGCGCCTTCGTCGTCATCGTGGCCAATTTCCACCCGACAATAGTGGGACCGACAGGTCACCTCTTCGACCTGTGAGCCGCGCACGACGGTGGCGAGGCTCTTGCGAATCTCATCGCTTGCTTTGCCCGCCCACGCAGGGTCCGCCGCTTCGGCTTCGAGCATGGCGTCTAGTCGCGCAGCAGTATAGTAGTTCATTGCCGACTCGGCTTCGTAGCGTTCCGTAAGAGAGCTCGCTGTCTCCTGCTCAGACTCCGGCTCTTCCTCGATGGGTTGAGTGACGGGCGCCTGCGGAGCCGAGTGCATTCTTGCCTCGGTGTTGTCGAGCTGCTGCTGCAAGCCCTCGATCTGTCGCCGCAGCTTCTCGATGTCCGCTGAATCACTAACGGGTTTGTCAGCAAGTGCCACCGTCGGCGCGACGTGCGGTAAATCTGTATGGGGAGCTTTGAACGCCCGCGGCGAGTCGTAAGCCGCCAGCATAAGCCCGAAGACCAAGCATAGACTACACGCGAACAGAGCTGCCTTCATAGCCTGAGCTCACCTTTCGTATCTCTAAACATTAAACCATGGAAAGGCGGAACTGCAGCTAGAACAGCGGCTTCAGCTGCAGCTCCGCCAGCCTATTTCAGTATTTTACCGTGGCCACTCGGGAGCCTCGCGTAAGATCGCACTTGATATGCACGAGACCATTCGGCTGGAATGGAACCCAGCCCAAAACGACCGGTCCAAAGGTGCTCGGTAGTGGATCACCAGCAAGATCCCAAGTTAGCGCTGTGCCAGACTCATTGTTCGAGAACCAGTGGCAGTAGCTCACACCCGCGACAGACGACTCCCCGTAGACCGTGACGGTTTTAGCGACCGTGGCTCCGGTGTTGTCGTTGATGAGTGGAATGTTCCACCACGCGACCGCAGCGCAATCTCTTTGACGTACTCCGCCGTCTTCCGCGAAACAGCCGTGCTGCGAGCCTTCCTGAGGATTACCAAGGTAAGCGCTATGGCTGCGCGCGGCGCCTATGTTGACGTTAGTGAGAAGCGCCGTCAGCGCCGCAGCTGAAAAGCGCACCACTCTATATGCATTCGACATAACCAGTGTCCTCCTGTTCGATGTGTTGCCTGACGTGCATCGACTTCGAGTCGATGAGTCGTGCTCTTTGTCTCGCTGCGAACGCGGACGTCCTACGAGTCGATGCCGCGACTTGCAGCGAGCTCTCTTGCGCGCGACCGCTGCAACGTTGTGGGGCCGCGGTGTCGTCAGTGTGGCCGTCTCCGACCGCTTCTTCCGGTCGAGCATCGAAGGTGGGATGCTCATTGGAGAACACGTGGTCGGTGACGAACTCTGGTGCGATGGGCATGCTGCTAGTTCCGTGCATCCGGGTCTTCGGCTCAGGAAGCGCGACGTGTTCTCATGGCTAGTCCATGGCGACGCGTTGGGGCTTTGCAGATTAGACCCCGGTCGCCGAGCTTGTGAGCGTGGACCGTCGCCTTTCTTGCGGGGGCCACCTTCGGACGCCCGAAGGTGCGCATCGTGTGATAGTAAGGAAGCGATGGGATGGGGAACGCGTCATCTGCGCGGTGCGCTCGCCTGGAGTGGCGTGGTGGCGCTACTCGCCGCCGTGCTCAGCTGCGCGAGCGAGCGCGCGGACTCCACGCAGTTGATCGTGGCAGTCCATTCGGAATTCGAACCGAGTCGCGAGCTCGATCACGTCTCGATCCGCGTCGGCGAGCATGAGCGCGTGCTGACAGTCGTCACGCGCACTGTCGAGTTATCGGAGCGGGCGAAAACCACGACCGTCCCGTTTTCCTTCGGCGTCGTGCCGCCTGGGGGGAGGCACTCGGCGCAGGTGGAGATCGAGCTGAGCGGCTGGTCCTCCGGCGACAAGCTGCTGGCCCGCGTGCGCGCGCGGGTGGGATTTGTTAGAGGTCAGCGGCGCCGGCTCGACCTCGAGCTCACGCGCAGTTGCCGTCCCCTCGCGGATAGCTGCAGCTCAGATCAGACGTGCCGCGCGGGCCAGTGCTTCGGCTACGATGTCGACGCGACGGTGCTGCCGGAGAGCGGCACCGGCAGCGAGCTCGTGAGCATGTCACCGGAGCCGATAGGTAGCGCGACCTCGGATACTTCGGCGCCGCCCATTCCCAACTGGCACGACTGCGCTGAGAACCCTGAGCCCTGGCGGGATATCGGCCGCAAGCTCACGCGCACGGCGGATGACCTCGTCTGTCCGGTGCTCACGACCGGGATGGTTTGGGGCGCGAACCACAACAGCCGCGCTGCAAACGAGCAAGCCTACGGAGGCTACATCGAGCGCGCGCTGGAGATCTCCACGGACATCATCGGGATCACGGTGGTGCAGAGCAACGGCACGTTCGGAACTGTTGGCTTTTCGTCCTGGGTGACCGCTGGCTCCGACGCCATTCCGAGCCTGGAAGATGCGCTCGCTCTACCGGCGCTCCAGCAGGCCGAACAGCCGCTGCAGCTGATCGTGCTGGAAGAGCAAGCGGAGCCGACGCAGCTCGCAGAAGAGTTGCCGGGGCTCTTGCTGCGCGCCGGGATCGCGCGCGCCTGCCGGCCGATCTACCTCATGGCGACCGGCCAGCACTCGTTCGAAGGTCTGCGGCGCATGCGCAGCAACATTCATCGCCGGGCGGACTGGGAGCCGCTGCAGCGAGTGCTGCATTTCGGCCGGCGCATCGAAAGCTCGGGGGTCGGGGAAGTGGCCACGGAACTCGCAGAAGCGCAGGCCCATGGTTTCGACCGCGTAGCCATCAGCGCGGCACGCTTCGACATCCCTTACCTGCTTTACCAAGCCCGCAGACGCGCGCTCGACGTCAGCGTCTTCGACAACTATGACTCCAGCATGGTCACGAGCTTCTGTGGCGCCGTAGCCGGCGTCGAAAAGCTCATCCTGTTGGACCGGCCGCCCTATCTCCACCAGCTGGATGAGACCAGCCAGCGCGTCAGTATGAGCCGCACGGTGATCGATCTCGACGTGAGTCAGAGCGAGCTATCGGCTCCCATGATCTCCTACCACGGCTACCCGGATACCGCGGACAGTCGGGAGCTCGCTGTCGGCGACGGCACTTCCAACCAGCCGATGCTGGCCGAAGCACGCGCAGACTGGGGAGACCCCGGACATGTGTTGCGCTTCTCGGCCGAGCTCAAGCAGAGCCTCGTGCTTCACGACGCAGAGTACGACGTACAGCTGCCCGACAAGGGCTTCTTTTCAGTGCCTCACATGAGCATCGCTGTGACGGCGCGATTTGGTGCCAGTCAGTTGGCAGTCGGTGAGCGCCAAGTCTTGGTCTCCAAGTCAGTTGAGAAGACGGGCTGGGTCCTCGAATATGTCAACGAAGGCGACGGTACAGGCGTGAGATTTCGCTGGTATGGAACGGCGATCGAGAGTGGGGTCCCCGGTGAAGGCAAGGTGTTCCTGCCCAACACGGCCCTGCCTACGCAGACCGAAGCGCTGCTCATGATCCACGTGCTCGTGACCAGCGGCACGTTGCAGATCGTGAGTGGTATTTCGGAAGCCAAGGCTGCTGTAACCGATCCGCCGGTGCAGCTCCTGATCGTTCCCAACGACGCGCCAGTGACGTTAGGTGCTGACCCCGATCGAGCGTCAGGTTTCTTCGACGGCGACATCCAGCGAGTGCGCGTAGTTGCGCATTACTGACGAACGCAAGTATGTGTGGTCAATCAGTTGTGTCCCGCGCCACTGGTGCGATCAATCCGGCTGCTCGAGCGAGCGCTCGCAGCTCGCGCTTGGCAGCTTGAAACCGCGCTCGCAGGCGGGCCGACGCACGCTCCAACTCCGTGGGATCTGCTTCGTCCGACACTTCAGCCATGATGATTGCTAGCTCGCGCCAGGCCAGGCCTCGTTCGAGACGCAGCACGAGCAAGGTCTGCTGGTCGTCCGAGAGCTGCGCGCGCAGCGCTCGCACCTGATGTTTGGTCTCCGTCCGCCGGTAGATCGCGGTGGTCGTGCGCACGTGCTCGCAACTGTCGCGGAAGCTCAACGAGGC
>Ga0190271_10001225_pt1 | contig 14324 bp, 13 predicted proteins | sample Popmic356T_FD_133747 | JGI IMG/M metagenome (GOLD analysis project Ga0190271, IMG submission 133747) | Populus adjacent soil microbial communities from riparian zone of Weber River, Utah, USA - 356 T | ecosystem: Environmental > Terrestrial > Soil > Riparian zone | place: USA: Utah | collected...
CCGCCGTGAATCGAGAACGTCGTGTTCTGCAGGTTGTTGGTGCCGCCGACGTCGGCGAGCGCACCGCGTCCGGGCTGCGCCGCCGCAAGACCCGGGATCAACACCACCATGTTGATGTGGCTGCGACCGACCGGGATCTGTTCGATGACCTGCTGATCGAAGACGCGCTGCTGCGTCGTCCGCTGCACGTCCACGATTGGACTCTCACCGGTCACGGTGATCGTCTCTTCGAGCGCGCCGACACGAAGGTCGACGTCAATGGTCGCGACGAACGTTCCAGTCAGCTCGATGCCCTCGCGCCTGACAATGGAGAAGCCGCTGAGGGTGTAGGTCACCGCATAGGTGCCAGGCCGAAGCTCGGTAATGCGGTACTGGCCGCTGCCGTCAGTCGTGACTGAGCGAACCTTTTCGATCAGAGCCGGGCTCGACGCCTCGACCGTGACACCGGGCAGCACTGCGCCCGACGCATCGCGGACGACGCCGGAAATGGACGCCTGGGCATGTGCCAACGCGGGCACCAGGGCCAGGAATCCCGAAACGAACAACATCACACGTGTCAATCGCAACATCTGCTTCCTCCACAGGAGCACTCACTTACAAATTCCCGTCGCGCGCTCAACGCTTCCCGGGGCGCGGGCCCGGTTGATAGGCAGCGCTTCACGGCTGCGCGCGTGGTGTATTGCCGGCTGACGCCGCCTCTGCCGCCACATACACTCGCGACATGAAGCGCCAGCCTCCCTGCTCAGTCCTGACGTACACGTCCTCGTAGTGACCGCTGTCGTTCTTGAGAAGCGCGCGTCCGGTCACTCCATCGGCCGACAGGCCAAGCGCCACACCCGACGTTCTGAAGCGCTTCACCCCGTCGGGTCCAGCCACGTACACGTCATCGAACAGCCCCAGATCGGTACCAGCCAGTCGTCGAATCACCGTGACGTCTTCCACGCTGAGATTCGCTTTCTGCTCCTGGCCCGTGATGACCGTGCGTGCGTTGATCCGCCAACCCTTCGGCGTCTTCACGTACTCGTCGGCGTAGTAACCGGCGGCGCCCAGTTCGGCCCGACCGGTGACGCCCTTCGCGTTCGACTCGATCGTCACCATCGGCACGGTTCGCGGACCGGCGGCGGCCTGCGCTGCGGCGTTGATGCAATGGCGCTCGCTACGCACGAGCGCCATCAGACGCTCGCGGCCGACCACTTCGCCGCGGATATTGCTGGCAAAATACCCGGTCTCGGGTAGGAAGAGGTCGGCGTACTCTTCGGCCGCGCAGCCCCCGAGCGCCTTCGCATACTTCGCCGACAGCTCCTGAATTTCCGCTCGATCCTTGTCGGTCAGCGACTGCTGTGCGCTGGCAGTTCCCGCAACCAGCAGCATGACGCCGACAACAACAACCACTCCGAACACTCTCTTCATGACGTCTCCCGGATTCCTACTACTGCTGCTGTCCACGGCCGCCACGTCCTGCGCCTGCGGCCGGCGGCGGCTGAACATCGACACGCGATGGCGTGAACGTCCGGTTCTTGAACTTCCAGCCCTGCGGCGTCTTCACGTACTCGTCGTCATAGCGGCCACCGAGCGCGATGCCACTCGCGTTTCCGTTCTCACCGATGTCAATGATGACGGCGTATTCCTTGCCGATCGCGCCGCCCGGTGCAGGCTCGATCACGTGATTGGTGATGAAGTGCCGCACGTATTTGGCGCCGCGCGGCTGCGTGTTGGCAAGCGCCTTCAGATTCTCGTGACCCTCCGTGCGCGGACGGCCGAACACCGCGCCGGGCGCGAACAGATTCGCATAGCTTTCGCCGCCGTCGGTGTTCCCGTCGAGGCCATATGGATAGCTCGACACGAGTTGCTGGATCTCGATGTAGTCGAGCGCCGTCAGCGTCGGCGTCTGGCTCTGCGATGCACTCTTCTGCTGACCGCCCACCGCGGCCGCAAAGACGATACAGACGAAAGCCGTCAGCGCGATCGACAATCCAAATCGTGTTGCGTGTCTCGTCATCGAATGTCCTTTCACTGCCCCGGACGCGGCGCTGACGCCGGCCAGACGTCGACCTTCGATTCGTAGTACGTCCGTCGCTTGAAGCGCCATCCCTGCGGCGTCTTCTGATACTCGTCGTCGTAATAGCCGCCGTGGTTCACCTTATTGGGTTTACCCACGACCCCGACATCGACCACCACGACGTACGCGCGCCCCGTCGCCCCGTCGCCACTTGCTTTGACGATGTGGTTCATCGTGAGGTGGCTTTGCACCGTGTGGCCACGTGTTCCGCCGCGCGCAAGGGTGGCCAGCTGATCGCGGCCCTGAATCGTCCGGCCTTCCGTTCCCTGATTCGTTCCGACGAACGCGCCGTCTGGCGTAAAAAGGTCCGCGTAGGCGTAGCCGTAGTTGTCTCCGCTGTCGAGCGCCCATGCCGACTTGCGTACGAGTTGCTGAATCTCGATGTAGTCGAGCGGCGTCAGGGTGCTCGCGCTCGCGCGTACTGCTGTCGTCGTCTCGCGCTGCTGTGCCGGGAGCACGGTGAGCGCCAGCATGGCGAGGATGGCAATTCCGAGCGCGGTCGTCAGCGGCCCGCCACTCGTCATTTCGCCTCCGTGGCGGTGGCTGATGCGATGAACGTCCGCGTCTTGAAACGCCATCCCTCCGGCGTTTTCGCGTAGACGTCCTCGTAGTGACCGCCGAGGAAGATAGAGCTTGGCTGTGCCGACTCGCCGATGTCAACGGCCACGAGGTACTGCTTGCCGACGGCGCCGTCCGGCGTCGCCTCGATCACATGATTCGCCAGGAAGTGCCGCGCGTACTTCGCACCGTGCGGAGCGCCACTCGCCATCCTCGCGAGGTTCTGACGCCCCTCGGTGCGAGGCTGCCGGAACACCGCATCGGGCGTGAAGAGATTCGCGTACGACAGGCCCTCATCCGGATTCTGATCGAGTGCGTACGGATACCGCGCGACCAGTTGCTGAATCTCGATGTAGTCCTCAGCGGCAAGCCTTCCGGGATTCGGGTTTCGGGATTCGGGATTCGGAGACTGAGGCCCTGGACTCGCGCTCAGCGCACGCGGCGTCCCCAGCATCGCCGGCGGCGGCTGCACGGGCGCGCCCGATGTCGACTCGAAGAAGCTCCGCGACTTGAAGCGCCAGCCCTGCGGCGTCTTCACGTATACGTCGTTGTAGATGCCACCGTGATCGACCCGGCTCTTCGCGCCGTTGCCGCCATTGCCGATGTCGAAGATCCCAACGTACGTCTTTCCGACCGCCCCGCCAGGCGCAGGCTCGATCACGACGTTGGTGACCCAGTGACTCATGAAATTCGGGCTGCGCTTTCCGCCTCGTGCGAGCGCGGCGAGCCGCTCGCGCCCCTGATACGTTCTGCCGCTCGGGCCCTGATTCGTGCCAGTGAATGTCGCGTCGTCCGCGTAGAGATCCGCGTACGCAAAACCATTGTCGGCGCCGGTGTCGAGCGCGTAGCCGTAGCGATAGACGAGTTGCTCGATCTCGAGATAGTCGAGCGCCGTCAGCACTGGCGTCGGAGACGTCGGCTGCTGCGCAGATGTTCCACTGAACCCGACAACGAGCACGCTGAGAGCTGCGGTCGCGATCGCTATGCGCATCGACTTCAACGCGCCTCCGCCTCTCGGCGGGGACGCGGGCTGCCCTCGGACGGCATGAACTGGCGACGCTTGAATCGCCAGCCGTCCGGTGTCTTCACGTAAACGTCCTCGTAATGCCCGCCTCCGAAGATGTCGTTCGGTTTCTCACCTTCACCGATGCGAAGTTGAACGAGGTACTCCTTACCGACCGCGCCGTCGCTCGTCGGCTCGATCACGTGGTTCACGATGAAGTGAAACGCAGACTGCGGGCCGCGCGTGTTGCGGCGCGCGAGCGCGACCAGCGCCTCGCGGCCTTTCGTCTCACGGCCCGTGCGATCGGCGAACGCGCCATCAGGCGCGAAGAGCGAGGCGTACACGTTGCCGTTGTCGGCGCCGGTATCCACGGCATACGCGTAGCGCGACACGAGCTGCTTGATCTCGATGTAATCGAGCGCCGTGAGGCCGGCAAAGCTCGCCGCCGGCTTGCCGGCAACGGAGGCCAGCGGCCGCGGGGACGTCGGATCGACCTGGCCCGACACAGCGTGGGCACTCCACGCCAGGGCCAGAACACCCACACCGATAATCGACACGACTCGCGTAGAGCGAACGTTCATTGAAATCTGCTCCGCCTTCGAACACGGAAGGAGGATCGGGAATTCCCTAGGCTACGAGGGCACCAATCATCTACTGTCGGGCCGCCGTGAGATATCCCCAGATTTGGGGGGATAGACCGGATTTTTGGATTACGGGATGTGAATGATGCCGCGGCGCAGCGCCTCGGCCAGTGCCGCCGTTCGGTCGTGCACATTGAACTTCAAAAAGATGCTCTTGATGTGCGCGCTGGCGGTGTCGCCGCTGATTCCGAGCGCCGCCGCGATCTCCTTGTTCCTTTTCCCTGTCGCTAACAACTCGAGCACCTGGGACTCCCGGAACGTCAGTGACGGCTGACTGGCTCGCTGTTCGAGCACCGCGGCAATCTCCGGCGGAATCGAGCGCTGGCCCGCGTGGACGTCCCGGATGACGCGGATCAGGTCATCGGGCAGCGTGTCCTTCAGGAGATAGCCCATCGCCCCGGCAGCCACCGCTCGAAAGATGTCCTCATCGCCGTGATACATCGTCAGGACCACGATCCGGGCGTCCGGCTGGTGGCTGCGGATCGACTGAATCGCCTGCACGCCGTTCATGGTCGGCATCTCGAGGTCCATCAGCGTGACGTCGGGCCGATACCGCAGGAACTGTTCAACCGCCTGTTCACCATCAGCGGCCTCTGCCACAACAGTCATGTCAGGCTGGACGCCAACGATGCGAGCGATGCCCTCGCGCATCAGGCGATGGTCATCGACACAGAGAACGCGAATCGCGTTGGCCATCTAGTGGACCGTATACGCCGAAGGATTACTAGTCATTACCTGCTTATTCCGCTGCCATTGGGACTGCCGCCTCGATCGTCGTGCCGACGCCGGGGCTGCTGATGAGAGCCAGTTTTCCGCGAAGCCGCGCCGCACGCTCACGCATCGTCAGCAGCCCGAGGTGTTCGCCAACTGCAGGGGCCGGATCGCGCTCTTCGGGAATGAACCCGCATCCGTTATCGACGATGGAGAGCCGGACGCCATCCCTATCGAAGTGCAATGTGATGTGAATGTGCGTCGCGCGTCCATGCTTGGCCGCGTTGGCAACGGCCTCCTGCGCAATTCGCAGGAGCTGCACGTCGGCATCCCCGGAGCACTGCCGGGCGCGGCCGGTGACGGAGAACTCGGTGCGGATGCCTTTGGTCTTCGTCGTGTGGTCCGCGAGCTCGCGCAACACATCGACCAGCGCCCGCGGCTTCATCGAGTTGTTGCGCAACTCGAGAATCGATTCGCGGGCCTCGCGGAGGCAGTGCCCGACCTGACGGCGCAGCCGACGCAATCCATCGCGCGCAGGATCCTGAGCCGGTTCGAGCTGCGTCGCGATCGTTTCGAGCTCCACGCCGATCGCAGCGAGGCTCTGGAGCAGCGTGTCGTGGATCTCGCGGCTCACACGCGCGCGTTCCGCGAACACCAGCGCGTATTGCGAACGCACCGCGCGCAGGCGGAACCACCACGCGGCGCCGAAGATGAGCAAGAGGCCGAGCACTGACAGAGTCGCGAACTCGCGCGTGCGGTAGAACGGCGGCGCGACGGAGAACTCCCAGCGCGCGGCCTCCGTCCATTCGCCGTTGGCCGTGGTACTGACCCTGAAGCGATATTCACCCGACGGCACGCTCGAATAGATCGCCTCCCGCGTGTTGCCGGCGTAGACCCATTCGTCATCCAGCCCTTCGAGCATGTACCGGAAGCGGAGCTTCGACGACGATGACAGACTGATGGTGCCGAACTCGATCCGCAGGTTCGACGTCCCGGCCGCCAGCGAGAGACCGCGATCCGCCGGGACGCGGCGCCCGTCGGCCACGATGGCGTCGATGCGCGGAGGCGGTGGCCGATGCGACGGCGGAAGGCTGGTGGGATCGATCACCGTCATGCCCAGACCCGTCGCGACCCACAAGCGTCCGTCTCCACCACGGACGCCTCCGACGCCGGCCTGCCACGTCTGCGATCCGAGTTGCATCCCGTCGGTTTCGTCGAACAGCGAGTACTCGACCTGATACGTCGGATTGCCGGCGATCTTGTCCACTTCGCTCGGATGGAAACGAATCACGGCGGCGCCTGAATTCACGCCGACCCAGATCTGACCCTCGAGGTCCTCGATGAGAACGGGCACCAGATCCTTCAGCGGTGCGTTGTCCTGTGTGATCGACGTGACGCGCCCGTTCTGAATGCGGCTGACGCCAGCGGTCGTGGCGAACCAGACCGCGCCTTTCGCGTCCTCGAGAATCGAGAGCACGGTCCCACCCGTGAGCCCCTCGGTCGGTCCGTACCTTCTAAAGGTGCCTCTGTCGTGGACGGCGACTCCGCCAGAGAGCAGGCCCATCCACACTCGACCCTGTCTGTCGGTGAAAATCGCCTGGCACGCGCGCTCGGCGAGGTCGCCCTTGTCTTCGTACGTCGTGACGGACTTACCGTCCCATGTCATCACGCCTTTCAGCGCTGTGCACAGCCAGAGGTTGTTCTCCAGATCCGTCGTGAACGCCATCAACCGGCTTTTGCGGACGACGTCCGGAAGATCAACCGGCACGAAACGTCCGTTCACGAACTGGCTGATTTGCCCGGCGGCGGAAACCCACAGCGTTCCGCGGCGATCGGTGTGCAGCGCCATCGTCTGCGACAGGCTGTATGCGGTACGACCGGAGGGAGAGAAGCGGTTCAGGCTGTGGCCCGTGGCAACCCACACACTGCCGTCGCTGCCGACCGTCGCCGTGCGGACACCCTCGTTGGTGAGTCCCTCCAACTGCGTGACGTTGGTGAAGGAACTCTCGGACAGCCGTATGAGACCGCCACGCATACCGACCCAGATGTTGCCTTCACGATCTTCGTACAGCGATCGTGGTGAACCAGCGAGGCGATGCTCGTACTCGTAGCGTTCGATGATGGCGGCGTTGTCCAGCGGATCGCGGACGCGCATCAACCCGCCACCAAACGCCGCAGCCCAGATCTGGCCGCGACTGTCACGCATCACCCGCCACGCGCCGGTCGGGAGGCGAATCGCCCGGTCGTGCTGCGGTGTCGAGTGCGTCGACAGCCGCATGAGCACTTCTTGCGCGTCGGTGACCCAGATGTTGCCCGACGCATCTTCAGTCAGACTCTGGACGTTCGTGACACTGGCGTCCACGAGCTCGAAGACATCTTTCGTCTTCTTATAGATGCCAGACGCGGTTCCGACCCAGAGATGCCCAGCGCGATCCTCATACAGGCTGAACGCCTCGGCGCCACTGTAGCCTTCGTTCTTTCCAGCCAGCGTCCAGCGGTTGTTGGCGAACTTGAACAGCCCGCGGCGAGTCGCCACCCAGATCGCGCCCTGTCGATCCTGAATCATCGCGGCCACGCCTGGCGGCGCGCCGTCGGCGGCCGTGTACTTGACGATCTGGCCGCGCTGGATACGAACTACTCCGCCGCCACCGCCGATTCCGACCCAGATGCTGCCGTCGTGCGATCCAACGATCGCGTGCACGGGTCCACTCGGTAATGCCGACGCAGGATCGGGTGGTTGCCACGGCGAGAAGCGATTGCCGTCGAAGCGTAGAAGACCTGTGGGCCCACCTACCCAGAGATAACCCTCCAGGTCTTGCGCGATGGTGAACACATCGCCGGGTGGAAGCCCTTTCTCCGATGCCCACACGGCCATCGTGTAGTTGGGCGTCGCTGGCTTCTCTGCGAAGACATCGCCTGCGCTCGCGCACACGAGTAGCGTGATGAGAACGAACGGAATTCGGGGCCCGGGTTTTGGGACTCGCAAGCAGTGAAGAAAAAACTCGCGCAGCGTCATGGGGCGCGACGGCTCGACATTATTGCGACTGAGCCGTCTCACGACAAGTTACCCGTTCTGGTAAGAAGAGATCCAGTGTCAGCGCTGATCGAGGGGGGCAAAGCGCTGGGGATAGGCCGGGCCCGTGTAGTCCGCACGGGGGCGGATCAGACGATTGTTGGCGTATTGCTCGAGAATATGGGCGGTCCAGCCGGACATTCGGCTGACTGCAAAGACCGGCGTGTACAGATCGATTGGAATGCCGAGGGCGTAGTAGGTGGACGCCGAGTAGAAGTCCACGTTGGGATTCAGCTTCTTCTCGCCCTTGACCAGCGCTTCGATGCGCTGCGACATGTCGAACCAGGCCGTGTTGCCCGATCGCTTGCCGAGATCCTGCGACATTCTGCGCAAATGTGTGGCGCGCGGGTCTTCGGTCTTGTAGACGCGATGGCCGAACCCGGGAATCTTTTCCTTGCGCGCCAGCTTGCCGCGAATCACCTCGTCCACGCGCTCGCCGGTCGCCGTCTGACCAAGCTCGAGCAACAGCTTCATGACTTCGGCGTTCGCACCGCCGTGCAAAGGGCCCTTCAACGTGCCGATCGCCGCGACGATCGCCGAATAGATATCGGTCAGCGTGGCTGCGGCAACGCGACCGGCAAACGTCGATGCATTCAGCTCGTGGTCCGCGTGGAGGATCAGCGCGACGTCGAGAGCGTGAATCGCAGTAGCGTTCGGGCGCTCGCCGCTGAGCAGATAAAGAAACGACGCCGCGTGACTCATCGCTGGATCGGGTGCGAGCGGCCCACCGCCATTCTGCAGACGTCCCCATGTCGCAACAATCGTCCCCACCTGCGCGGTCAGCCGTACGGCTTTTCTGTACTGCGCCTGAGGTGACGCATCCGCGAGATCCGAATCGTAGTGCGCCAGCGCTGACGTGATCGTCCGCAGCGCATCCATCCCGTCTACCGGCGGGAGGCTTCGCATCAACCGGATGATTGGCTCGGGGAGCGCGCGGCCAGCCGCGAGTTGCGACTGCAGATCTCCAAGCTCAGCGCGCGAAGGCAGGCGTCGATGCCACAGGAGGAAGCAGACCTCTTCGAACGTCGCGGACTTCGCGAGGTCGTGGATGTCGTAACCGCAATACGCGAGCACGCCGCGGTCGCCATCCAGGTAACAGATCGCCGACGATGTGGCGACGACGTCCTCGAGTCCGCCCTTGGGTTTCTCTGCAGTGGCCATTAACTGATCTTACGTTAACGCAAAATGCAAAATTCAAAGGGCAAAATGCAAAATCAGGAAGGGCTTACGCACTCCGTGAGTAATGCTGCCGTGCCCACGCGACGGTCGCGGCGGCGGCCACGTCGATATTCTCTGGGACTGCATGAAAGCGTTCGCGGAATCGGCGATCGTCGATGACGAACGGCTCGTTCCACTGATACGCCATCTCGTCCAGCTCTCGCATGAGGGGCGTCACGAGTCCGGCGGCCTTCACGAGCCAGCGCGGAATCTGCGCCACCTTGATACTGAATCCGAGCTTCGTCTGCAGGCGCGCGATTAGCTGACGGAGCGTCTCTGCCGGAACGCATGGCAGCATCCACGGTCTGCCGTACACGCTGGAATCGGCACAGCCGAGCAGCGCCAGGCCGGACGCCACGTCTGGGATGTAGTGATAGGTGTGAACCGCATCTAACGCAAAGGGCGAGTACGCCGTCTTGTATGAGAGCACCCGAGGCCAGAAGAAATCACCAAGACCAGTCTGGGTCCCTCCCGGTCCGTAGAAGTCGGACGCGCGGCCTGCGGTCGCGATGACGTCGCCGCCGCGGTGTGCCTCGAAAAGCCGCTCGGCAACCCGCGCCCGGATCTCGCCTTTGCGACTGCAGGGATTCATCGGCGTGTCTTCATTGAGCTGCCGTCCATTCGGTCGGCCCAGCATGTAAACGTTGTCGAGCACAACGAGTCGGGCACCGGCTTCAGCAGCGGCCGTGATCAAGTTGTCCATGTACCGGGGAAGCAGCTGTGCCCAGACTCGATGATCGTACGGCGGGTTCATGCAGTGATACACGGCGGCTGCACCGCGAGCGGCCGTCACGCAGAACGCCGAATTCGAGGCGTCGCCAAGCACCGTCTCGCACCCTGCCGGCACCGCTCCCGATGAGCGGCGGGCGACGCGCACGCGTTTTCCGGCAGCAACCAGCCGCTCTGCGAGCGGGAATCCCACTTGCCCCGCTCCGAACACGGTGTGCAATTCACTCATGAGAAATGCGGGTGGTCTGATCCTACGCAATGCAAAACGCAAACAAAGCAGCGCTCCGTTTGCATTTGCCTTTTGAATTTCGAATTACTTAGAGGAGCGTTCCGGCCGGATACCTCGAAACACCGCCTCAACGAACTGCGTCGAAGACCAACCTGGTGCAGAACCGTATAGTCCGTCATATTCCATCGTCGGACGTGCCGCCTGCACCTGCGCAAGAGTCATCCCGCGGTTGACCATGTCCTGCATGCGATCGCGAATGATCGTCACCATGTCGCGATACTCGACGAGATCCGCTTCATCAGAGATTCGACCGTGACCGGGAACGATCATCGTTCCGCCTTCAGTCTTCTCTCCGGCGATGACGAGATCGAGCAGCTGATTCAGGCCGTCGAGTACACCGGTGATACTGCCGCCGCGTTGCGCGTCGATGATGGGATAGCTCACCGTTGAATAGATGTCGCCGGTGGCGATGACATCCGAGCGCCGGAAGAAGACGATGCTGTCTCCGTCGGTGTGCGCGGACGGTATGTGCACGATCTGAATGCCTTCGCCGTTGTAGAAGAACTCTTTGTGCTTTCCGGAGAACGTCGATGTGGGCCACGCCACGACCGGTGTCGGCGCCTGAGAGCCGGCAGGCGCGCTCATGCGATTCAGCGTCTCCTCGTGCGCGATGATCTCGGCGCGCGCAGCCGTGCCGGCGCCAACCACCGCCACGCCACGACCGGAGATCGGTGCACCGGACGCGCCGACCTTTTCGTTGCCGCCAACGTGATCGGGGTGCGAGTGCGTGTTGATGATATGGCGAACGGGTCTGGGCGTCAGCTGACGGAGCGATGCGAGCACCGCATCAGCGTTCTGCGCCGAGCCGGTATCGACGAGAACCGCGCCGAGAGTACCGACCTGCACGGTGACATTCGATCCACCGCCGATGATCACGTGGACGTTGCCCTGAACGGGCATGGTGTAAATGCCAGCCTCACGACGAGGTTGAGCAGCAGTTCCGCCCTGCGCACTGCCATCGACACCGGCAGACATCATGGCGAACAGGACGGCGGCAGCGACGATGAGGAGATGTTTGAGCACGGCGTCCCTTACTGCTTCGCCGGCGCGGCCGGCGGGATCGGCATCGCTTTGACCTTCTCCATGTACTCCGGGTACATCGTGTCGGAGCCGCCGCGCGTGGGTTCGATCGGCAGTCGATGCAGCGTCGCGAACTCGGTCAGGTACGGGTTCTTGCCTGGCAGATAATGCGGGACGTACGCCGGATCGCGGCCCGGCACTTCATCATCCGCCTGACAGAACAACCACGCCTGATACTGATTCGGCGTCGTCGCGGGATCGAGCGTGAGATTCGTCGTCTTGACCAGCGGCTCGGAGAGGAAGACCGGATCCTCGGTGATGCTGACTTGCGTGAGCACACTGTTGTGGCGGATGAAGTACTCCGTCATCGTCGCCTTCGCACTCATCGGCACCCCGTTTCGACGATGCCATCCCTGCTTGATATGAGTGGTCGTGACTTTGAGCACTCTGCCCTGCCACTCGCCGGTCGAGAATCCCATCCACGTGTGCGGCGCTTCTTCGGATGGATGTGGCCGGCCGTCGAGCCAGATGGTTCGCTCCTGCGCGTAGGTGCTGAGGAAGTGCTTGACCGCGATCACGGTCTGCGTGCCGGGATCGACTTCCTCGGTGATGCGAACACGGATCGGCCCACGGTAGATGTACGGAGAGACGTGCGCGCGGCACTGATGCTCGGGCAGCGTCAGACGTGACGCATCCCAACTGTCCGCGTACTGACGACCCGCCGCATTGAGTGGAATCCCAAGATAGTCGCCGAGCTCAGGTCCAGGTCCGCGCTCGGGCTGGTCCTCGTGAAACGCGCCTACCCAATCGCCATTCAGGAAGCTTTGGGCATGCGCCAATGTACTGTTCACCAACACAGCGACCACGATCGCTGCGGATATGAAGACGACGCGCAGCATGAATGTTTCCTCGCTGCGCCCTTATATCACGCCTGCTGAGCCGGGCCATTTGCGCGGCGCGGCATCAATCCTGCTCCAACACGACCACTCCGCTACGCGACATCTACGCGCGTGGTGGTGCAAGGAGGAGCTTCGCAATGATCCGGACTCGTGCACTCAGTTTCTGTTTTTCTGCCGTGCTGCTCTGCAGTGCGGTGACTGCGACAGCGCAGCAGGCGCCAGCGACGCGCCCGGCTCCGCCGCCGCCATACACGCCCGGCACGCCGACCTATGAGTTGACCGGTGGCTATCAATACCTTCATCTTCCGGATCAGGACTTTCCGTTCGGCTTGAACGTCGATGGCGCGCGTCATTACGGACCGCTCGGCGTGGTCGCCGAAGTGGGCTGGGCTCACGGCTCCGAGGACTTCACAGGAGGTGATACCAGCTTCAGTGCCTGGAACTACGGCGTCGGTGGACGCTGGACCGGTTTCAACTCCGGCAAGCTCTGGCCGTTCGCGCAAGTGATCCTCGGCGGAGAGACACTGCGCACCAGCATCAATGCGGCCGGCATCGACACGAGCGACACCGAAACGAGCTTCATGCTGCAGCCTGGCGTCGGTATCAACTTCGTCGTCGCTGAGGGCGTCGGGATCGTGGGACAGATCGACTATCGCCGCACGTTCTTCGACGAGCCCGATGGCGTCGAGAACAGCATCAACAATCAGTTTCGCGTGTTCATCGGCGCGCGCATGATCCTCGACTGAGATCGAACGGGGTCAGACCCCGTCACAGATCTGCGAACAGCCTGATCGGTCCACGTTGATCAGGCTGTTTGTCTGTACGCGCTAGAATTCGCTGTCTATTTGTTGGAAGGCAGGGAGGAACCGTGCGGAAAGCAAAATCGTGGCTGCTGATCGCGGGCGCAGTCGTCGTGCTCAACGCGATCGTCGAAGCACAGAAGGGACCGACGCTGACGGCGCAGGACTACATCGACATCCAGCAACTGCTGAATCGATACGCGTTCGCCCTCGACACGTGTTCGAACAACGGCTACGACTACGCGGACCTCTACACGCCGGACGGCGTTTTCTACTGGGGCATCAACTCGCGGAAGTCGGTCGGCCGCGAGGAACTGGCAGAAGCCGCTGGCGGCGGCAAGCTCGGTTGCAAGCGGGCCAAGTCGGCGACGCTCGAGAATCCGATCCAGGGACACATCACAGTGAATGCCGTGATCGAGCCGTCACCCGAGGGAGCCATCGGCAAGAGCTATCTCGTTTATCCGGGTGAACGGGGCATCATCGCCCCCGACCCGGAACACCGAGGTCACGTCGGCGGCTACCAGGATGTGTACGTGAAGACCGACAAAGGCTGGCGCATCAAGAAGCGCATTCACATCTTCCCGCCGAACGTCCCGGGCACTTACGTATTCCCGGCTGATTAGTCCTTTGTAAAAGCAAAACGGCGCGTCTAAAGACGCGCCGCTACACGACGACGTAGAGGCGGGTCTTCAGACCCGCCTGTTTATGTTTCTTCTTCGGCGGCCGACCTGAAGACCATCTCACCGGCGTACTGCTGGATGATCGACAACAGACCCGTGTAGAGGAAGCCGACCTGGAAGAGCACGAGGAACGGAAGCGTTCCGAAGATGCCGTTCGCGAGCGCGTAGAACACCGTGGCCGTGAAGTACAGACCGAGCGCCAGTTCGATCATCGGCTGCACGACGAAGCTCTGACGGTATTTCTTGCTCATCCACTCGTCGGCCGCCACCTCGATGCGGTACTTCGGCGTGCGCGCAAATTCACTCTGACGATTGAACATCGCCTCGAACACCGCGCGCGTGTTGTTCACCGCGAGCCCGATGCCAATGGACATCAGGAACGGCAGGTATTTGATGCGCGTGACCCAGTCGGTGTGAAGCTCGCGCTGGCAGACAAGATAGAAATTCGCCACCGACGCCGTCGCCGCGAAGAACAGCGGCACATCGATCAGCAGCATCTCGTACCAGCCCATGTTGTAACGGATGACCATCGCCGGCGCCATCAGCACCGACAGCACGCACATGAGCGGGTAGTTGAAGTTCGCGGTCAGATGGAAGAACGCCTCGGCCTTCACACCGAACGGCATGTCGGACCGCAGGATGCG
>Ga0190271_10001226_pt1 | contig 14324 bp, 15 predicted proteins | sample Popmic356T_FD_133747 | JGI IMG/M metagenome (GOLD analysis project Ga0190271, IMG submission 133747) | Populus adjacent soil microbial communities from riparian zone of Weber River, Utah, USA - 356 T | ecosystem: Environmental > Terrestrial > Soil > Riparian zone | place: USA: Utah | collected...
CGCGCTCACGCGTTGCTCCTATGTCAAGCCGCCACCGCAAACTGCGGCGCCAGCGAGCCTCTCTGAGTGTCGACGGTGGTCATGGATCTATCAATTTCAGAATCGATCAAAAGCCGCCAGACCCGACGCGCCAGATGACGCTTGAGGCAGCGTATGGCTTCGATCCTGGTCTTGCCCTCGGCCTGCTTTTTGGCGAGGAACTCGCGGGCCGGGGCATGGCAGCGGCCCTGGGTGACGGCGATGCGGTGCAGGGCGCAGTTGAGCTGACGGTTGCCGCCGCGATCGAGGCGGTGACGGACGCGGTTGCCCGAGGAAGCCGGAATCGGGGCGACGCCGGCGAGGCGGGCGAACTTGGCGTCTGAGGGAAGGCGCTGGGCGCCGGCGGTCTCGGCGAGGAGCTTGGCGGCGGTCAGGGCACCGCAGCCCTCGAGCTCCAGCAGGCCAGGAGCCTGGTCTTTGACCAGGGCGGCGATCTGGCGTTCGAGTTCGCTCGCTCGCCGCGTGCGGCGGCGGATCTCGGTGAGCAGCTCGCGGGCGATCGCCACTCGGGTGCCCTGCTCGGCTCGGGCGAGCTTGCGGGCGAGGCGCTCCAACCAGACCATCCGGTCCAGGGCGCCAGCGGGGATCTCCAGCTCGGGCCAGAGGTCGTGCAGGTGCCAGCGCAGGCGCTGCTGGTCTTCGGAGCGGGCCTTGACCAGGTCCTCGCGATGGTCGAGCAGGAGCTTGACCTGCAGGGCGTCCTCGTCGAGGTGGGCGGCGGGCAGGGTCTCCGGGCCCTCGCGCAGGGCGGCGCGGGCGATCGCCAGGGCGTCGATCGGGTCCGACTTGCCGGCAGTCCGTTCGCCGCGGCGGCTTTCGCCCATCAGCTTCGGGGGGACGCGAACCACGCGCTCGCCCGAGGCGATCAGGAAGCGCTCTAGGGAACCCGAGACATGACGGCAGTCCTCGATCGCCCAGATCCGCTCGGCATCGAGGTCGCGTCCCCAGTCGAGCAGCTCGCGAAAGCCCGGCTCCCTGGCCGGTGCCGTCAGCTCTCCGGCGAGCTGGCCGGTGCCCGCAAACACCGCGCCGCAGGTGTGAGTTCGCTTGTGGGTGTCCGTTCCGATCACGATCATCTGGCCTGTCCCTTCGATTGGTCGTTGCCTTCGGACGGACCTCCGGCTGACGAACCTCACTTGGGGCGGTTGCCACGCTCCTATCAAGTCAAGCCGGGGATCCTCGGGTGGCGGCGGGCGACACAACGCGTGGAGGTCAGACCTTCGGGTCGACACCGAGCCTAGGAGTCAGCCCGTCGCCTTCCCGAGAACCAACCGGCCCGGTCGGACGCCAGCCGCCGACCGTGGGGTCGAGCCTGACAGTGAGGCGAGCCTAAGCGGCCAACCCGCGACGGCGCCGCCGCGCGCCGGTAGGATTGGCTGCCCAGCCGGTTTTTCGACCCCCCAGGAGCGCCAATGACCATCGCCATCATCGTCGTAGTCGCGATCATCGTCATCGCGGTCCTCTACTTCATCGTCAAGCGCAACTCGTTCATCGCCGCGCGCAACCGCGTCGACGAGTCCTGGAGCGGGATCGACGTGCAGCTGAAACGGCGCCACGACCTCGTCCCCAACCTGGTCGAGACGGTCAAAGGCTACGCCGAGCACGAGAGCCAGGTCTTCGAGAAAGCGACCAAAGCCCGCGCCGAGGCGATGTCCGAGCACAGCGTCGGCGACACCGCCCAGGCCGAGAACAAACTGTCCGGCGCCCTCACCGACCTGCGCGCCGTCGCCGAGAACTACCCGACCCTGCGCGCCACCGAGAACTTCCAGCAGCTCAGCCGCAACCTCTCCGAGCTGGAGGACGAAATCCAGGCTTCGCGCCGGATCTACAACTCCAACGTCCAGACCTACAACACGGACATCCAGCAGTTCCCGGGCTCGATCGTCGCCAACGCCGGCGATTTCACCGAGCGGGAGTTCTTCGAGATCGCCGACGCCGAGCGCGAGCCGGTCGCGGTCAGCTTCGACAAATAGCGCCGCGATCTAGAATTCGGACATGACCAGCGCCACCGAAACGACCCTCTGGATCTGCGAGAGCTGCGGGTTCATCTACGACCCGGCGATCGGCGACCCGGACGGCGGCATCCCGCCCGGAACCGCCTTCGAGGACATCCCCAAAGACTGGTTCTGCCCGGTCTGCGGCGCCCGCACCTCGGACTTCCGCCCGCTCGAGCCGGGCGAGGCCTAGGACCAGAGAACAGCCCGGTCCGATGAAGCACGATTACGACTGGATCGTGGTCGGCTCGGGCTTCGGCGGCTCGGTCTCCGCCCTGCGCCTGGCCGAGAAGGGCTACAGCGTCGCCGTCCTCGAGTGCGGCAGCCGCTTCCGCGACGAGGACTTCGCCGAGTCAACCCTGCGCCACCCGCGCCGCTACTTCTGGCTGCCGAAGTTCGGCATGCGCGGGGTGCTGCGGATGACCTTCTTCAAGGACGTCTTCGTCGTCTCCGGCAGCGGCGTCGGCGGTGGCAGCCTCGGCTACGCCAACACCCTCTACCGGGCCCGCCCGGCCTTCTTCGAGGACCCGCAGTGGAACGAGCTCGGCAACTGGGAGCTGGCCCTCGCCCCCCACTACGACACCGCCGAACGGATGCTCGGCGTCACCGAGTACGAAGGCATCGGGCCGGCCGACCAGCTGCTCAAGGAATACGGCGAGGAGATCGGCGTCGGCGAGACCTTCACCAACACCAAGGTCGGCGTCTTCTTCGACCAGCCCGGCAAGACGGTCGAGGACCCCTACTTCGAAGGCGAGGGCCCGGAGCGGACCGGCTGCATGCGCTGCGGCAGCTGCATGGTCGGCTGCCGCCACGGCGCCAAGAACACCCTCGTCAAGAACTACCTCTGGTTCGCCGAGAAGCTCGGCGTCCGCATCCAGCCGGAGACGCAGGTGACCGACATCCGCCCGCTCGGCGCCGCCGACGGCAGCGACGGCTACGCCGTCACCGCCGAGCGCTCCGGCGCCTGGTTCCACCGCGGCCGCCGCACCGTCACCGCCAAGGGCGTGATCGTCGCCGCCGGCGCCCTCGGCACCAACAACCTGCTCGCCAACTGCAAGCACGCCGGCTCGCTGCCGCGCCTCTCCGACCAGGTCGGCGCCGTGATCCGCACCAACTCGGAGTCGATCCAGGCGGTCACCGCCCCCGACGACGAGCGCGACTTCAGCCGCTCGGTGGCGATTACCTCGAGCATCTACCCCGACCCCGACACCCACATCGAGGTGGTCACCTACGGCACCGCCGGCGACGCGATGAGCGGCACCTTCACGGCGATGACCGGCGACGGCACCAAGCTGACCCGGCCGCTGATGTGGCTGGCCGAGACGCTCCGCCATCCTCTGCAGTCGCTGAAGATGCTGGTCCCCTTCAAGTGGTCGCAGCGGACGGTGATCCTGCTGGTGATGCAGACCGTCGACGCGGCAATGCATTTGCGGCCGAAGCGGAAGATCTTCGGCAGGGGCGTGCGGCTGCAGACCGAGCAGGATCCGAACCGCCCCAACCCGACCTTCATCCCCGCCGCCGAGCAGGCCGCCCGCTGGTTCGCCCAGCGGACCCGCGGCGTCGCCACGAGCGCCCTCACCGAGTCGCTGCGCAACACGCCGACGACCGCCCACATCCTTGGCGGCGCCGTGATCGGCGCCGGGCCGGAGAGCGGCGTCGTCGATGCCTCCAACCGGGCCTTCGGCTACGAGAATCTGATGGTCACCGACGGGGCCTCGATCCCCGCCAACCCCGGGGTCAACCCGAGCCTGACGATCACCGCCAAGGCCGAGCACGCGATGAGCCTGATCCCTCCCAAGGAGGGCGCCGAGCCGCGCCACCTGCCGGAGGCGGCGCGGCCGGCAACTCCTGTCGCGAGCTAGCGCTCAGCCGGCGTCGGCGAGGCGCTTGGCGACGTAGTCCCAGTTGACGACGTTCCAGAAGGCGTCGATGTAGTCGGGCCGTTTGTTCTGGTACTTCAGGTAGTAGGCGTGCTCCCAGACGTCGCAGCCGAGCAGCGGCGTCGAGCCGTCGGAGATCGGCGAGTCCTGGTTCGGCGTCGAGACGACGGCGAGGCCGGAGGAGTCCTTGACCAGCCAGGCCCAGCCGGAGCCGAAGCGGGCGATCCCGGCGTTTTTGAACTCGTCCTTGAAGGAGTCGAAGGAGCCGAAGGTCTCGCCGATCGCCGAGCCGAGCTCGCCGCCGGGCTCACCGCCGCCGTCGGGGCTGAGCATCTCCCAGAAGAGGCTGTGGTTGTAGTGGCCGCCGGCGTTGTTGCGGACCGGGCCCTGCTTGTCGCCGGGCAGGCTGCTGAGGTTGCGCAGCACGTCCTCGACGTCGCGGTCAGCCCACTCGGTGCCCTCCAGGGCGGCGTTCGCTTTGTCGACGTAGGCCTGGTGGTGCTTGTCGTGGTGGACCCGCATCGTCGCCTCGTCGATGTGCGGCTCGAGGGCGTCGTAGGCGTATGGCAAATCGGGGACCGAGAAAGGCATCTGGCGTCTCCTTGTCGAGTTCGGAAGGTGACCCGGAGCCTAGCGTCGCCGCCCCCTCGACGGGCCTGCCGTGCGCCCTATCCGCCGACTGGCAGCGGCGCTTCGCCGAGTTCGACTTCGGGGCCGAAGCGGGCCCGCGGCGCGGCGTCCGGATCGCCGCCGGTCCAGGCGGTGAAGCGGTACCAGGAGGGCTTCGCTTCGCGCCGGGCGGTGAGCAGCCCGGCCGAGCGGCAGAACAGGCAGCTGCCGCCTTCGTCGGTCCAGGTGAACCACCAGATCCCGCGGACGCGCCAGTTGCGGCGGTTGGCGGAGATCATCGAGAAGGCCCGGGAGAGCTGGTTGGCCTGGCCGTAGAGGCCACGCTCCCAGCGGGTCGGGCCGTTGCGCGAGCCCCAGCCGAGCTCGGTGACGTAGAACGGCTTGGCGGCGTCGCCGTGGAGGCGCATCACCCGGCGCAGGTTGACGATCTGCGCCCGCATCGCCCGGGCGTCGGCCACGTAGGGGTGCAGGGCGACGCCGTCGAAGTGGCGGCCGATGCCCGGGGCGCGGTAGAGCCGCGCCAGGAAGTCGCCCGAGGCGACGTTGGGCGGGATCTGCAGCGGCCGTCCGAAGAAGCCGCCGAGGATCACCTTGGCGCCGGGGTCGACGCCGTGCAGGACGCGGCCGGAGATCCTCACCAGGGTCGCGAACTGGGCCGGACTCGCCGGGGTCGCAAAGGTGACGATGTTCTGCTCGTTCCAGATCTCCCAGCGCCGGATCGGCTCGTAGTGCAGATCCGGGTTCTCCCGCCAGAGCGAGCCCCGGGGCCCGTAGCGATTGACGGCTTCGCGCAGGAAGCGGGCCCAGCCAGCGCGCTGCGAGGCGCTCCGCACCGGCAGCACGGTCGGCCTCTCCCCTGCCCAGGCCGGCGTCCCCCAGACGAAGGGGAAGACCGAGATGCCCGCTTCCGCCGCCAGTTCCACCTCGCGGTCGAAGCCCGACCACTCGGGCGCCGCGAACGCCGGGTTCTGGCTCTGCACCCCGGACCAGTAGAGCGGCAGCCGCACGCTGGTGATCCCCGCTTCCCGCATCAGCTTGAAGTCAGCGGCGTTGGCCGGGCTCTGCGGCGAGACCCCGACGAACCCGGGCGGAAACGCCGCCCGCGCGCTCGCCGGCACCAGCGCCACCAGGAGCGCCAGGACCATTGCCGGGATTAGAGATCTACGGGACATCGCCTTTGGTTCAACCGAAGCAGACCGCAAAGTAGCGCCCCCACCGAAGACCCGGCGCCGCCCCGCTCACCGCCCTCTGAGATAATCGCCGCTCTCGGGGCGTGGCGCAGCCTGGTAGCGCGCACCGTTCGGGTCGGTGAGGTCCCCGGTTCAAATCCGGGCGCCCCGATGTAGACAATAAGTTCCGACTCATTTGTCATCATGCCGACATGGCCGACGCGGCAGCGGAGAAGACGGAACTGCAAGTCGTTGCGGCGCCGGCGATCGAGAAGCGGATTTTCGTGATCCGTGGGCGCTAGGTGATGCTCGATGAAGATCTGGCGGATCTCTATGGCGTTGAGACCAGGGTCTTGGTCCAGCAGATCAAACGAAACGCGAAGCGCTTCCCGACGGACTTCATGTTCCAGCTGACCAAGCCTGAGGCGGAAGCTTTGAGATCACAAATTGTGATCTCAAACGTAGGTCGGGGCGGACGCCGCTACGAGCCATACGTCTTCACGGAGCAGGGCGTGGCCATGCTCTCTGGCGTTCTGCGCAGCGACCGGGCAATTGCCGTGAACATTGAGATCATGCGGGCGTTCGTAGAGTTGCAGCGTGCCGCGGGCTCATTCCAAGAGCTTCAGAAGCGGCTCGATCAGATGGAACTGGACATCGGGGCGCGTCTGAGCGAGCACGACGAGCAGCTCCGTCAGATCTTCGAAGCGCTACGGCAGTTGATCGCGCCGCCGCCCCGCGCGAAGCGCCCCATCGGGTTCAGGGTCCGCGAAAACGACGGATAGCCGGGCTATCCGTCAACGCCCCCGGACAGGGCTCGCATGGATTCATGGTCTGTCTATCCCGAAGATGACCACCTCTTGTCCTTTGACGGTCGATTCCCTGAGTCGACTCATGCCAAGTCGCTCCGCGACCCGAATCGAGGCGGCGTTGTCGGGCTGGATGACCGAGATCAGCTCGGGCGCGTCGAGGTTGTGCCAGGCCCACTCGATCGCCGCCTGACCCGCCTCGGTCGCGTACCCCTCGCCCCATACCTCCCTGCTCAGCCTCCAGCCGACCTCGAGACCGGGCCACCCAGGCGGGTTCCAGAGCCCGGCCTGACCCACCCAGGCGCCGTCCCCCCTGCGCTCCAGCGCCCACTGGCCGTAGCCGCGAAGCAGCCAATGACCGATGTGCATCGCCACTTCACGCCAGCTCTGACCGGCATCGAGAGTGGCCCCCTCGCCGATGTACTGCATCGCCTCCGGGTCGGCGCACATCGTGGCGTGAGGCCCGAGGTCGCTCCGGCTCCACCCGCGCAGGAGAAGCCGCGGCGTTTCGACCGTGGGTGGCATCGGGCTCAGCCCGTCGCTCCGGCTTCCGCGAGCGCCTTGCGCAGTTCGGCGCTGGCGAGGTACCTGGTGTTCCTGCCGCGGCCGCGCTGCTCGACGAGCCCGGCGTCGAGCAGGCGCCGGAAGTCGGCACTGGCGGTCGCCGGCGAAACGTCCGACTCCTCCGCGTACCTGGCGCGATCGGTCCCGCCGGCAAGGCTCTGCTCGAGCGCGATCGTCAGCCGGTCCGGCCAGCTTCGAGCATCGATCAGCTCTTCCAGGGCCGTCCAGCGTGCGGCGGCGGCCTCGATCTGGGTCAGACGCTGGCGGGCCTGGGCGATGTGGGCCGCGACGCAGAAGGAGACCCAGCGGCTCGCGTCACGCTGCGGCTGGTAGCTCCCCCCCTGCGCCTCGCGCAAGGCGGCGTAGTACTCCTGGGTATGCCTGCCCAGGTACTCCTCGATCGAGAAGAACTCCGGCGCCGCCAATCCCTCCCGGGCGAGGACCAGCGACTGGACGATCCGGGAAACGCGACCGTTGCCGTCGCGGAACGGGTGCACCGAGATGACCTGCAGGTGAGCCATCGCCGCTCGCACCACCACATCCGCTTCGAGATCCCCGCTCTCCAGCCACTCGATCACCTCAGCCATCAGAGGAACGACCTGGTCGCCGCTCGGGCCCTCGTAGTCGAGGGCCCCGTCGGCCGCGGTGACCGCGATCGGCCCGGCGCGCCAAAGGCCGGGATCCTTGTCGCGCTGGAAATAGCAGGCGTCGAAGTGCAGGTCCATGATCACCCTGTCGACCCACCGAAACGAGGGGTCGACCCCCATCGTCCCCACGTGGTCCATCGCCCGGGCGTAACAGGCGACCGCCTGCTGGCTCTCTCGATCGCGCTCGGCCACGTCCCGGTTGCTGGTCAACGCAAGCGCTTCCCCTGGGGAAACGCTGAAGCCCTCGATCGAGGTCGAGCTCTCGATCGAGCTGGCCCGAACCTCCCGGCGGAGGCTGCCCATCCAACGACTGCTGGTTCGGACCTCACCGCCCAGCGCCGCACGGAGCTTCGCGAGCTCGTTGAGCTGCTCTTGGAGAGCCAGGCCGATATGCGGGGTCGCATAAATCATCTTCAAAGCTTAGACGATTAGACGTAAAATTGTCTAGTCTCTATTTCGGCTAACAATGCTGCCCGCTGTCCTGTTTTCTACGCCGAGGCTGGGACCCAGTTTCCGCCAACTTTCGTGCGAAACCCTTGACCCGTCGGAAGGGCCGCTCCTAGGTTCGGGTTCACCCAAACGAGGAGGTCCAGATGCATGCACGCGATCTGGTCGAGCCGGTGGACGCCGAGCTCAGGGCCAAAGTCCGAGCAACTCTGTGGGAGGAGACGCCGATGGGCGCGACCTGGGCCTGGGAGCGCCTGGTCTCGCGCCCCGAGCGGGACGTTGGGGATCTCGAGTACGTATCGAGGCTCTGGGGCTACGTGTTCGGGATGGCCTACGGGATCGCTCGCGGCGAAAACCCCTACGAGTCCAACGAAGACTGCTCCACCCGTGCCTACCTGGTCGCCTTCGACCTGTTCGCCAACGAGGGCGACGACCTGGTCGACGGCGTCGAGCGGGTCCGCGCCGCCGAAGCAGGGCTTGCCTTCGGCCTCGGCCGGATCGGCGCCCGGGGCTGACGCCGCTCAGCGCGGGAAGCCGACCACCTGGTCGCCGAGCGGCATCTGTCCCTGGCGGCGGCCACTGAAGGCGGCGCGGTCGATCGGGACGACGGCGCCGGTCTGCAGGAGCCGCGGCTGGGTGATCTTGCCTTCGCCGCGCATCGTCGTGAAGGTGAAGGGAAGGCCGTTCGCCTCCAGGGGCGAGGGCGAGTCCATGATGTGGAAGTGAAGGTGTGCGCCGTCGGTATTCCCCGTGTTGCCCAGCCGGCCGACGGTCTCGCCGACGCGGACGCGATCGCCCTTCTCGACCGCGATGCTGCCCGGCTGCAGGTGGGCGTAGAAGGCGAAGCGGCCAGGGCCGATCCTGACCACGACGTGGTTGCCGCCGGCGTTCTGGATCGTCGCCCCCGCCGGTAGCGCCCCCGGCGTCTGCTCGGGCAGGCCATCGCGGATGCCGACGACGGTGCCCGCCGTGGCGGACTGGATCGGGGCGCCGAAGTACGCATAGCTGGAGTTGAGATCGAGCGGGCCGGAGAAGAGCCGGCCTTCGCGGTTCAGCTGCACGAAGTCGATCGCGAAGCGCTCCGGCGCATGCGCCGTTCCGTCGATCGCCAGGGTGGCGGCGCGGTGGGCGTTGGGCGGCGAGCAGCAGCCATTGGCGACGACCCAGTCCGGGCCGCGCAGGGGCGGCGCCACCTCGATCGCCCGGCGCTGCCCGACCGCGGTCGGCACCCCGACGAAGGCGAAGCTCTGCTGGGCGGCGGGCTGGCCGGGGGGTTGGCCGACGAGGACGATCCGGTGCAGGAGCGAGCGCGGCGCCTGGCGCCGCGGCGGGTAGGCGACGTCCATGAAGATCGTCCCCGAGCCGCCCGGGGGAATCGTCAGGCCCTCATAGCCGCCGTCGATCCGGACGATCGATTCGAGCGAGCCGCCGCGGAAAGCGGCGCCGATCGGGCGACCGCCGCCGCGCGCCTGGATCGAGACCGCGGCCACTTCGAGATCGGACTGGTTGGCGAAGCGGACCTCGTAGGCGAGGTGCATCCTGCCGTCGGTCGCCAGCACCGGCTGCGGCGCGTCGGCGATGTAGAAGGCGACCGGCGAGAGCACCGCGGGCGCCCGCTTCGCCGCAGTGGCGGGGCCGGCAAGCAGGGCCATGCTGCCAAGCGCGGCGAGCAGGGCAAGGCAGGGGCGGGCGATCGAGAAGCGGCCGAGGCGCATGCGGGGGCGCGCGACTCTAGCTGCCCCGCCGCGGCGGATCGGGAATCCGGACCAATGGCTGAACGAAGGGAATCGGGGCTAAGGGCGCCACCGCTGCGGTCGATGGGGTGTCGGTGAGTCGCTCCCGCCCCAGCCTCTGCCTGGGCCTCGTCCTGCTGGCCCTGCTCTGCTGGGCCGGCTGCGGTGGTGGCGGCGGCGAGACGACCGAGACGACCACCGACGCCAAGGCCGCAGCCCAGGGAAGCGACAGCGACCGCTCCCAGGCAGCCGAAGAGGATCTCGCCGACTGGCCCTACTTCGGCCGCGTCCCACAGCGCACGCACTACCTGAAGATCTCGACGCGAGAGCTCCACCCGCCGCTGAAACAGGCCTGGTCGATCAACACCCACGCCCTCATCGAGTTCCCGCCGGCTGTCGCCAACGGCGTCGCCTACCTGGTCAACAAGTACGGCAACACGATGGCGGTGCGGCTCAGCGACCACAAGATCCTCTGGCAGGACACCGTGCGCAAACACCTGCACGGCGCCCCGCTCGACGTCACCGGCCCCGCCTACCACGACGGCCGCCTCTTCCTGGCCGGGATCGGCGGCTACTTGGTCGCCCTCGACGCCACCAACGGCAAGCTCGACTGGTATCGCAACCTCCACGCCCACCTCGAGTCCTCGCCGCTCGTCGTCGGCGACACCCTCTACATCGGAACCGACAGCTCGCAGCTGCTCGCCCTCGACCCCAGCAACGGCAAGACCCGTTGGAAGTTCGACGCCCCCGGGGCGATCAAGGCCAGCCCCTCCTACAACCGCGGCAAGGTCTTCGTCGCCGACTACCAGAGCGCGATGTTCGCCCTCGACGCCCGCACCGGCAAACCGGTCTGGCGGACCAACACGAGCAAGCAGGCGCCGTTCGGCAGGGGCGGCTTCTACTCCTCGCCGGCGATCGCCTTCGGCCACGTCTACGCCGCCCGCGACGACGGCACCGTCTTCGCCTTCGACGAGAAGACCGGCAAGGTCGCCTGGTCCTACCCCACCGGCGACTACGTCTACGGCTCGCCGGCGGTCGCCCAGGTCCCCGGGACCCCGCCGACCGTCTACATCGGCGCCGAAAACGGCCGCTTCTTCGCGCTCCACGCCCGCACCGGCAAGAAGCTCTGGAGCTACGACGTCGGTGGGCCGATCCCCGGCACCGCCACCGTGATCGGCGACCACGTCTTCACCTCGAGCTTCAAGACCAAGAAGGCGATCGGGATCGACGTCCACACCCGCAAGCCGGACTTCGTCGCCAACACTGCCGGCTACAACCCGGTCGTCTCCAACGGCCGCCATCTCTTCGTCGTCGGCTACTACAAGCTGGTCGGCCTCGAACCCGTCCACCCGTCCAAATGAGCCCTCTGGAGGTTCCCGCGTGATCCGCCGTCCCGCCCTGCTCGCCGCCGCCCTCGCCGCCACGGCGGCCCTGGCTCTGTCCGCGGCGCCGCTCGCCCCGGCGGCTCCGATCGACCGTTTCACCCCGCTCGCCGCCGAGGTCCTCGCCGCGCCCGAACCGGTCCTGGCCAGCGACGGGCGCCGCCACCTCGCCTACGAGCTTGTTCTGACCAACCACACCTCACCGCTGGCGGAGGTGACCGTGCGCCGGGTCGAGGCGATCGCCGGCGGCAGGGTCGTCGGCTCCCTGGCCGGCAAACGGTTGGCAGCGGTGATGCGGCCCTTCGGCGCGAAAAAGCCGACGACGACGATGCAGCCTGGCGAAGCCGCCACCGTCCTCGTCGACCTCCCCTTCCGGCGCGGGGCGAAGCTGCCCGGCCGGCTCGTCCACCGCCTCGTCGTCTCCCAGCAGCCGGCCAGCCCGGTCAGCGCCACCAGCTTCCGCGCCGCCCCCACCGCCGTCCACCGCCGCGAAGCGATCGTCGTCGCCCCGCCGCTGCGCGGGCCGCGCTGGGTCGTCGGCAACGGCTGCTGCGCCGAATGGACCGCCCACCGCGGCGGCGTGCTCGCGATCAACGGCGGCCTCCACACCGGCGAGCGCTTCGCGATCGACTTCTTCCAGATCGCCGCCAACGGCCTCCTCGCCGAAGGACCCAGCGAGATGCTCTCCAGCTACCCCTACTACGGCGCCGAGGTCTTCTCGGCGACCCCGGGCCGCGTGGTCGGCGTCCTCGACGGCCTGCCCGACGGACCGATCGCCCTCGAGCTGCCGCCGATCACCGCCGCCAAGGCGGGCGGCAACCACGTCGTCGTCGCCCTCGGCAACGACCGCTACGCCTACTACGCGCACCTGCAGCCCGGCAGCATCCGGGTCGAGGTCGGCGACCGCGTCCAGGTGGGGCAGACGCTGGGCCTACTCGGCAACAGCGGCAACAGCAACGCGCCGCATCTCCACTTCCAGCTGATGGACGGGCCGACCCCGCTCGGCGCCGACGGCGTCCCCTACCGCTTCAGCCGCTTCTCGACCGAAGGGACGCTGACGAACTTCGCGCTGGTCTTCGCCCTCGGCGCCAAGGCGAAGGTGGCGCCGCGCCCGCGCGGCCCCCACGCCAAACAGCTGCCGCTGGACCTCGAGGTGATCGACTTCAGGTGAGGCGCGGGGCGGTCGTACGCGGCCTCATTCGACCGCGGCGATCGCCCGCTCGATCTGGCCCAGGGTGGCGCCGTCCTGGATCGTGCGGGTGCCGTTCGGCCCGGTGACGATCGCCGCCTGGCCGTAGCGAATCTTCAAGCCACGGCCAAGTTCCTCGTCGGCTTCGAGCGATTTGACGATCGCGCCTTCGGGCCCGCTCTCGTCTTCGAGGTACTGCTTCCATTCGGGGACGTTGAGTTCGCCGACGGCACCCGCCACCGAGTCGAGGAAGTCGTCGTTGACGCCGAAGCGCTCGGCTTCCTCCTGGTTGCGGAAGAAGAGATACGTGTACTGCCAGCCATAGCCCTGGGCCGCCGCCGCTTCGGCCCCGAAGAAGCCGAGCTCCATCGGGCTTTCGCTGTTCGAGTAGTGGCGGTAGATCAGCTGCACGTCACCCGGTCGCACGTATTTTTCCGAGAGGGTCGGCATCGCCTTCACGAAGTCTTCCCGGCAGCTGGAGCACTGGACGTCGTTGAAGAGCTGGACGGTGACCGGCGCGTTGGAGGACCCGAAGCGGTCGCCTTCCTGGGGCACGCCGCCGAAGATCTTTTGGGTGTCTTCGATGCCGGCGATCTTGACCACGTCGCTGTCGGGCTCTTTGGTGGAGGCGGTGACGACGGTGTAGCCGATGGCTAGGAGGGCGATGGCGAGGATCAGCACCACCCAGACGCGCCCGCGGCGCGGCAGCGCCCGGACCGGAGCCTCGTGAGTCGCTTCGGACATCCGTTGCATTATCGCGAGCGGGGCTCGCCGGCAGCCGGCCGGGATTGAGCCGATTGACACGTCCGCCCTTGCGGGTAAATATGCCTCTACTCATTTTCAACGACCAGGAGGTCGCCCATGGCCAATCACCTGACGCCCAGCGAGCTTGCCGACGAGATGCGGATGAAACGGCAGGAGGTGATCGGCAAGTGCGTGGAGATGGGCGTCCCGATCTTCCACGGCCGCATCGACAAGACACTCTTCGCCAGCTCCCTGCGAAGTCAGATACGCAAGCGACCGGGTAGCAGCGCGCCGGCAAGTTGAGTTTGTGAATTAGACTCCCCCGCCTATGGGGCGGGGCACCAAGTCCAAGACGCTGGCCGACCTGCTGCCGTTGGCGGCTCAGGCCTACGGCGACATGCCGGCGGTCAGCTACAAGGACGGCGGCAGCTGGGTCGAGCGCAGCTTCAACGAGGTCGTGGAGATTGTCCGCCCGCTGGCCCTCGGGCTCGCCGAGCTGGGCGTTCAGAAGGGCGACCGGGTCTCGATCCTCGGCAACACCCGCCCCGAGTGGACCTACTACGACTTCGCGGCCCTCTCGATCGGCGCCACCGTGGTCCCGATCTACCAGACCAACTCGCCCGAGGAGTGCCGCTACGTCCTTGAGAACTCCGACGCCAAGGTGGTCGTCGTCGAGGACGCCGAACAGCTCGCCAAGGTGCGCGAGGTCCGCGCCGAGCTGCCGCAGCTCGAGCAGGTGGTGCTGATGACCGGCAGCGCCGAGGACGCGATCTCGACCGAGGAGCTCTCCGCCAAGGGCGCCGCCGTCGACGCCTCGCGCTGGGAGCAGCTCTACTCGGCGGTCACCCCCGCCGACATCTGCACCTTCATCTACACCTCCGGCACCACCGGCCCGCCGAAGGGCTGCATCATCAGCCACGGCAACTACCGGGCGATGCTCGACATGGTCAACGAGACCAGCGTCATCGAGAAGGAAGACGTCACCTACCTCTATCTCCCTCTCGCCCACTCCTTCGCACTGCTGATCCAGCTCGGCAGCTTCGACCTCGGCGCCAACCTCGCCTACTGGGAGCGCGACCCGCTGAAGATCCTCCCCAACC
>Ga0190271_10001227_pt1 | contig 14323 bp, 11 predicted proteins | sample Popmic356T_FD_133747 | JGI IMG/M metagenome (GOLD analysis project Ga0190271, IMG submission 133747) | Populus adjacent soil microbial communities from riparian zone of Weber River, Utah, USA - 356 T | ecosystem: Environmental > Terrestrial > Soil > Riparian zone | place: USA: Utah | collected...
ATGATCGTGGCCGACATCAACAACCCGGTGTTTCACGGCATGATCCGCGGGGCGGAACGGACAGCAATGCATGCCGGCTACATCACGCTGCTGGTCGAAACCCAAGAATCAGTACACACCGAAAAACAGGCACTCAATCGAGTGCTGTCAGCGGTCGACGGGGTGATCTTGAGCTCCTCGCGGATGCCCGATACCTCGATTCGAGACGCCGCTAAGCACAAACCACTAGTGCTGCTGAATCGCATCGTCGGCCAGATTCCCTCGGTTGCGACTGACAACTTGAACGCAATGATGAAAGCCAGCGAACATCTGGCTGGAGCAGGTGTCGGTGAGATCACTTATTTGGCCGGGCCGGCGGCGTCCTGGTCTGACGGGATGCGTTGGCAGGGACTGCGCGCGGCGGGCCTGGAACTGGATCTCAAGGTGAGGCGGATCGGACCGAACGTGCCCACGATGGCCGGTGGCGGGTTGGCAGCGACGAAGTGGCTTGGCAACCAAACGCGGGGGGTGATTGCCTATAACGATCTGCTTGCTATCGGCTTCATTCGAGAGGTCATGCTTGCTGGCTGTCGGGTACCCGAGGACGTCTGCGTGATTGGCTTTGACAACATTCTCGACAGTTCCCTGGTTGAGCCTCGCTTGACTACCATCGCGGCGCCGCTGGTCAGTCTGGGCTCCGCTGCGGTGAACCGTCTGTTGAAACGCAGCTGGCATGACGAAGCTGAGTTAGCTGAGCCTGTGTTGTTGCCGACCCGTTTAGTGGTGCGGGACTCGACCGGGCGTGGGCGGAATCGGTAGGTACCTGGCCTCCGAAAGGGCCGGCAACAAGTGCGTGGTTGCCGGTATGTGCGCTGAGCCCTTCGACAAGCTCAGGACGGCGCTTGTCGAAGCGCCCTTCGACAAGCTCAGGGCGCATGTCATCTCAGAGACAACAAACGGCAACCCGTTGTCGGAGCGTCGTTGTTTTCAGCAGGATGGTGACCATGTCCCCCACTTCTGAACTCGGCCTTCATCCGGATCGGCTTCTACCCTCCGAGCCTGGGCTCCGTACGACTGCGCGGCAGCTTTACGAGAGTGTCAAGGAGCTATCGATCATTTCGCCCCACGGGCATGTGCCCCCGCAGTGGCTGGCTGAGGACATCCCTTTCAGCAACCCAACCTCCCTACTGATCACGCCGGACCATTACGTCAACCGGATGCTGCATGCGCATGGCGTCGAACTGTCCAAGCTCGGTGTCGGCCAACCGGCCCTGAGTGAAGAGCAGTCCCGGGAGGCTTTTCGCACGCTGTGTTCGCATTGGAGCGCTTATCGGGGAACCCCGGTGCGGCTCTGGTTCGACACCCAACTGGGTGAGGTCTTCGACGTCAAGGTCCAGCCAAGCGCTGACACTGCGGACCAGATCTATGATCAAATTCAAGGCTGTATCGCGTCGCCGGAATTCAAGCCGCGAGCTTTGTACGAGAAGTTCGGGATCGAGCTGCTCGCGACCACCGACGACCCATGCGACGATCTGGCCAATCACCAGTTCCTCCGCGACGACCCCACATGGCAAGGTCGAGTCATTCCGACGTTCCGGCCGGACAAATACCTCGAGCCCGCTCAGCCGACCTGGAATGCCGATGTTGACCGGCTGGCCGAGGTGTCGGGAATCGACACCGGCGACTATGGCGGATTTATCGCCGCGATGGAGAACCGCCGCCAGTACTTCAAGGACAATGGCGCGGTCTCCTCCGATCACAGCCACATCGACGCCCGAACCGACACACTGGAGCCTTCGGAGGCCGAGCGCATCTTTGCTGCGGCTCGCAAAGGCGAGGTGTCGGAGTCCGAGGCAACCGCGTTGCGTCGCCATCTGGTCTCGGAGATGGCACGGATGGCCTGTGACGACGGCCTGGTGATGACTCTCCATCCTGGCGTGCGGCGCAATCACCATCTGCCCACGTTTGAGAAGTACGGCGCTGATGTCGGCACCGATATCCCGGTACAGATGGAATTCACTGGGGCGCTGCGTCCGATGTTGAACCGCTACGGTACGCATCCGAACTTCCAGCTCATCATCTTCACGATCGACGAGACGGTGTTCTCCAGAGAGATCGCTCCGCTCGCCGGCTTCTACCCGTCGGTGTTCGCCGGCGTCCCGTGGTGGTTCCTCGACGCGCCAGAGGCGATCAGACGCTACCGCGGCGCGATCACCGAGTCCGCCGGATTCTCCAAGACCTCAGGCTTCATCGACGACACCCGCGCCTTCTGCTCCATCCCCGCCAGGCATGACATGTCCCGCCGCCTCGACGCAGGGTACGTGGCCCAGCTGGTGGGCGAGCACCGACTGGGTGAGGCTGAGGCCCTCGAGGTCATGCATGATCTTGTCGTCACCAACCCGAGAAGGGCCTTCAAACTGTGACCTCGCCTGTCGAAGTTCCCCGTCTGTCCCGCTCGCTTCCCGACACGCCCACCGCGGCTCCGGTGCGGATCGTGCATTTGGGGATCGGCAACTTCCACCGGGCCCATCAGGCCTGGTACACCGCCCACAGTCCAGACGCCGACCAGTGGGGCATCGCGGCCTTCACCGGCCGGCGCACCGACATGGCCGACGCGTTGAAGCCGCAGGACGGCCTGTACACCTTGATCACCCGTAGCGGCGATGGCGACACCTTCGAGTTGATCGGTGCCCTCTCGGCGGTCCACGCCGCAGCTGAGCACGAGGCCTACCTCGACTATCTGAGCCGCGCGGAGGTGGCGATCATCACCATCACCGTCACCGAGGCCGCCTATCTCCGCGGCGCCGATGGGCATCTTGACGCTGGCCAAGACGTCATTGTGTCCGATCTTGAAGCCTTGCGGTCCGATCCCAGAAACCCGGTCGCCTCCCTGCCGGCCAGACTGGTTGCGGGCTTGGTCGCCCGGCGCACCGCAGGCGCGGCAGCGCTGACTATCTTGTCGTGTGACAACCTCCCCGACAACGGTGCCGTCACCAAGACGGTGGTGCAAGACTTCGCCGCCCTATTAGACGAAACCCTGCCCGACTGGATCGACTCCCACATCGACTTCGCCACCTCGATGGTGGACCGGATTACCCCAGGCACGACGGATGAGGATCGGGCGTTGGTGCAGCAGGCTTGCGGGTACGTCGACGCCTATCCGGTAGCGACGGAGCCTTTTAGCGAGTGGGTGGTCTCGGGCGGATTCCCGGCCGGTCGGCCACGCTGGGACGAAGCGGGTGCCACCATCGTCGATGAGGTTGAACCCTTCGAGCAGCGCAAGCTCTGGCTCCTGAATGGGTCACACTCGATGCTCGCTTACGCCGGCAGCATCAGGGGATATTCGACGATCGATGAAGCCATCGGCGACCCCGAGTGCAGGTCCTGGGTTGAGATGTTTTGGGATGAGGCAAGCCGCCATCTGAGTCTTCCGGCCGCGGACATCGCCGCGTATCGGGCAGCCTTGTTGACGCGCTTCTCCAACCCTCGGGCGGGGGATCAGCTCGCTCGCATAGCAGCAGATGGATCAACCAAGTTGCTGGTACGCACGGTGCCGACGATTCGCGCCGAGCGAGCAGCGGGACGAGTACCCATCGGATGTGCCACCACCGTCGCCGCCTGGGTGCTGCATCTACGCGGACTTGGCGCACCCATCAAGGACGCAGGAGCAGGCGCCGCTCGAGACGCAGGCAACTCAGGTGAACTGCCCGCAGTCGTACCAGCAGTCTTAGACACCTTGGAGCCAGGCCTCCGCGCCGACCAGGACTTCGTCGACGCAGTCCTTCGTCAGGCGGACGCAATAGCGTCCCAGTGATATGACCGAGCGCGCGACCGCAGTCAACGATCGTGGACTCCTTGACACCATTGCTCCAGTGGAATCCATTCGAGCAACCGGTCGCCCGTTTCGCCCGATCTGTTGCAGCAGATCATGGCGGCAACGCTCACGCCCAATGTCGGCGTTGACGAAGTTGCCGCGATATTTGCCTCCTCCGTCAGCTCAACGGGCTGATTCAGCATCCTCGACACCCAGAAATGGACGGAAATCCTCATGAGCGCAGAGACCAACCGCGCAGACTCGAATCAGGCCCCAGCGGCTGACCAGCCTGCCAACCGGACCGACCCTGACCGCAATCTCGCCCTGGAGTTGGTGCGGGCAACTGAGGCGGCCGCCATCGCCTGCTCGCGATACATGGGTTTTGGTGACAAGGAACAGGTCGACCAGGCCGCGGTGGACGCGATGCGCCCGGTGCTCGGATCGGTTCGCATGAACGGTGTTGTGGTGATCGGAGAGGGCGAAAAGGACGAAGCACCCATGCTGTTCAACGGCGAGCACGTCGGCGACGGCACTGGGCCCGACCTGGACATCGCTGTTGACCCAGTCGATGGCACCACTCTCACCGCCAAGAGCCTTCCGGACGCGGTCAGCGTGCTAGGCGTGTCCCCGCGCGGCACCATGTTCGATCCAGGACCGGCGGTCTACATGCAGAAGCTGGTGGTTCCTGCTGCGGTGGCTGAGCAAGTTGATCTTGACGCACCGATTGCGGATACGCTGCGTAAAATCGCGCGGCACGCTGACCGGAGGGTCTCCGACCTCACCGTAGCCGTTCTCGACCGGCCGAGGCATGAGGCACTGGTCTCCGAAATCCGCGCGGCAGGCGCCCGAATCCGATTCCTGCCGGACGGAGACGTAGGTGGCGCAATCATGGCCGCCGCACCAGAGACTGGTGTGGACCTGTTGGTCGGCACCGGTGGCACCCCAGAAGGTGTGCTGGCTGCCTGTGCGCTCCGATGCCTCGGCGGAGAAATGCTAGGCCGGCTCATCGCACGCAATGACACCGAAAGGCAAGACGCGCTGGAGGGCGGCTACGACCTGGAGCGAATCTTGACGACATCAGACCTCGTCTCCAGCGACAACGTCTTCTTCGCCGCGACAGGTGTCACCGATGGAGCCCTCCTCAAGGGAGTTCGGTTCGGGTCGCACCAGGTGATCACCCACTCAATATCCATGCGGTCTCGCTCGAGGACAATTCGCCTGATTGAAGGACGGCACGACCCAGACCGCTCGTTGTTGATCAACTACTGAGCCCCATGTATGCGCAGCTCCCCGCAGCCGATCTGACCTAGACCGTACTGATGGGTTTGGGCCTCAGAGGAGATCGCGATAGCCGAGCGCGATGAGGTTGTCCCGGGAAGTGGCGAGGCAGTCAAACGGGTCGCGGCCGTACTGGTTGTCCTGCTCGATGAGCAGATACTTCGCCCCACTGGTCAGGCTCTGATCGATGATCGCCTTGAAGTCGAGGTTGCCTTCCCCGACCTCCGCGAATTGAACGCCCCCCTCAAATGCAGCCATGAAGGCCTGGAAGTCACCTGCCTCCAGGAACTCGAAGGCGTTCGCAGGGAGCTGACCGATGCGATAGTCCTTCAGATGGACGAGGTCCACCAGGCCGGCATAGTCCTTCAGAACGCTCACCGGGTCCTTTCCGCCGCGATGAATCCAGTGGACATCCAGCTCGAACTTCATCAGTGGAGCGCTCTCCCGGATGATGTCCAAGATGTATTTGCCGTCATACTTGGCGAACTCGATGTGGTGGTTGTGGTAATACAGGGCGACTCCCTGCTCGGCAAGCCGGGCGGCCATCTCGTTGCTCCGGCTACAGAAGTCGAGGAGGGCCTCCTTGGAGGCCATGGCCGAGAACGGCATCATGCCGATGCGAACAAGCGGGCAGGCCAGCCGCTTGCAGTCCGCCACGATCTTGTCGAAGTCGTTCGTGAGCGAGTCACCGGGCGCGCCAACCGGTGCCTCCAAGGCAGCGGATAGAGCGGCTGTCTCCATGCCGAACTCGATTCTCGCACGATCGAAATCGCCGACGTTAGCTTCCGACATGGGAATCTGGGAGATCTCAACCGAGTTGAACCCCAGCTCACTCAGCCTCTTCAGCGTCGTGAACGCACCATCTGCCTCGAACTCGTTCTTGAGCATCATGGCCTGGACGCCGAATCGTGCCATTTCAACTCCTTGGACGGGTTGCAGAGCGGTTTATTCAGACCTTAGACCTGCCTCCTTTCCTACACGAGAAGCGGCTAGCCGGCGTTGCCGGGGGTGGCGTTGGCCCCGGGCTCACCCCACCAGTCGAGTCGGAAGCCAACCATTACGCTCAGATCATGACCCTCCGACCGGAGTCGTCACCCGTACAGAATCGGCAGAAAGCCGTGCCACTCAGGACAGAGGAGACGCAGCGAATGGCGAACAAGGTGAGGCTCGGCATCATCGGGCTCGGCGCCCAAGGGTCGATGTACGCAGGATTCATTCAAGACGGCATGGTGCCAAACATGAAGATCAGCGCCATCTGTGATGTGGACCTCGCGAAGGCACAGGTCGTGGAGTCGAAGCACCCCGGCGTGCCGTTCTATGAGGACTACGCCGCCATGCTGGAGAGCGGCGACGTGGATGGGATCGTCACCTGCGTGCCGCACTATCTGCACCCGGAAATGGGCATCGAGGCGCTCAAGCGAAACATCCACGCGCTCGTGGAGAAGCCTGCCGGTGTCTACACAAAGCAGGTCAAGGAGCTGAACGCATTTGCGGAGACCAAACCGGAACTGACCTTCGCCATCATGTTCAACCAGCGCAACAACCCGCTCTACCAGAAGATCAAGGAGATCGTCGACGGCGGAGAACTCGGCACAATCCGACACACCAGCTGGATCATCACCACCTGGTGGCGCCCGCAGGGCTACTACGAGCAGAGCGCGTGGCGGGCGACCTGGGGTGGCGAGGGTGGTGGGGTGCTGGTCAACCAGGCGCCACACCAGCTAGACCTGTGGCAGTGGATCTGTGGGATTCCGCAGTCTGTCTACGCCAAGGTCGCCTACGGTTTCCGCCGCGACATCGCGGTCGAGGACGAAGTGACGGCGGTCATTGACTACGGAGATGGAGCCACCGGCGTTTTCATCACCGCAGTGCATGACCTCGTCGGTACCGACAGGTTCGAAATCTTGGGTGACAACGGCAAGATCGTCGTCGACAACAGCCTGACCGCCACCGTGACCCGGCTGAAGAAGCCTGAGCGTGAGCTCAGCGAGGGCATGGACATGCAAGACGTCATGAAACTGTTCACCGGCCAGCTCAACACCGAGAACCTCTACTCGTCTGAGGTCATCGAGTTCGAGTCCCAGTGGGGTGCCCAGCATACGGGAGTCCTGGAGAACTTCGCCGCGAACATTCTCGACGGCACGCCACTCCTCGCACCGGGCTCGGACGGCATCAACGGCGTCCGTCTGGCGAACGCCATTCACCTGTCCAGCTGGACCGGTAAAGCGGTCTCGATGGACTTCGACGAGGACGAATACCTGACGGAACTGAACAAACGCATCCGGGAAGAAGGCAAGTTCCCGGTGAGGAACTAGTGCAGGGCACTATTTCCCTGGCGCGGGCACTAGCGAAAAGAGAAGAAGGAGGAATCGGCCCCTTCTCACCACCGGAGGTTCGCGATCAAGTTTTGGCGAGACTGAGAGCGTCGCGGGCCCATTCGAAACCCATTTTGTATGAGTCGTAGAGGGAGTGGACGCTTGGTTCGACGACCTCGATCATGTAGTCGCCGTCGTAGTCGTCGGGCATGGCAGCCAGGACGGCGTCGAAGTCGACCACGCCTCTGCCGGGTTCGGCCCAGAGCCGTTTAGTCGCCTCGACTTGGTGGTAGTTGAGGCCTTCCCGAGCAGCCGGGTCGAGGTAGTCGGGGAAACAGTCTTTGATGTGGATGCCACCGATTCGATCGGCGTAGCGGCGGATCAGTGCCGTTGGGTCGATGCCGGCCAAGCAGAGGTGTCCGGTGTCCGGACCGAAGCCGATCACGTCTGCACCGAGGGTGTCGAGCAGCTGAATGATCTCAGCTTCGGTCTCGAAGACTCCGCCGATCTGGGGGTGGTGCAGCGGCGAGAGTCCTTGGCTTTGGAGAACTTGGCAGATGATGCCGCAGTTCTCGATGGCGAGCGCGAGCCGGTCTTTATTGAAGTCGGCGCCTACGGCCGGTTCGACCATTCTGGCGGGAACCGACATCGAGGAGACCATCGTTCGATCCAAACCCAATGCCACCTGATCGCTGGCGAATCGTTTCGCGCGTTCGATCTCGTCGGTGATATCAACAGTCTCGTCGAAGGGCGAACTGAACAGGCTGAGCGATGGGGCTAGCCCGTAGCTGCTGATCCAGCCGAGGTATTCATCGGCGATCATGCCCTGGGGCACGTCGGCCTTGACTGCAGTGAACCCGATCTGGGCTAAGGCGGCGAACGCTTGATCGAGCACTGCCTTTGAATTGTCGACGGTGCCGTCGCGAGCTCGGTAACCGATCGGGTTGGCCGCCACCCGCGGACGGCGACGCTGCACCGTGTCGTCTGCGGTTGTCTCTGCCTGGCTCATCGCTGTCTCCTTCCGCGATGGGTGGAAGCTGGTGGTCAGGAACACCAGTTTCTCTCGGTCTTGGAATATTGGTGAATGCCTCCCAAGCTCGATCCGGAGAAGCCGGCCCAGCGCGTACCGCTGGCTGACGCAGCTCAGAGGTCGGAGCGCCAGCGGCGGCGTAGCGAAAAGGCGGCCGCCTTGGGTTGTCGGTCGCGGGTGAACGCACCTTTCTTGTTGCCGCCGACCCGCATGATGCCTGAGGTGGTGGTGAAGTCGGCGAAGTTCCACACATGCTCGCCAACGACGGCGTCGATCCGGTCGAACACGCGGTGGTTCATGTCGAGGTATTCCACCTGGTACTCCTCAGACCATGGCGCCCCGGCCGCGACGGAGTGTAGGCCGGGGTAGGTGTCGGCGCCGTATTCAGTGATGATGATCGGCTTGCCGTCGCCGGCCCAGGCCCTCAGCTCGGTTTCCCAGTTGATCTCGGCCGCCTCGAGGTCGCCGGTGTCGACGTACCAGCCGTAGTAGCGGTTGAGCATCAACACGTCCCCGAACTGGGACACCCGACATTTGCCGTGCGGGGCCAGCATCACGTTGACGAAACCGACCGGCCGGGTCGGGTCGGCTTCGCGGGCAACGTTGAACAGCGGACGGAAGTAGTCTTCAGCCCCGTCGGTGTCGGACTCAGGTTCATTGGCGATGCTCCACATCACCACGCTGGGATGGTTCTTGTCGCGGGCGATCAGTTCACGGATCGCCTGGGCATGGACCTCGCGCGTCGCGTCGTTGGCGGTGTCAGGGGAGAACGTTTGGTAGCCCTGCCCGCCGAAGATGCCGCCGCCGAGGCCCATGTTCAGGCCGACGGCGGCGGTCTCGTCAATGAGCACGATTCCTTGCCGGTCGGCGTAGTCGAGCACGTCCTCCGCGTAGGGGTAGTGGGAGGTACGGAAGGAGTTGGCGCCGATCCACTTCAGCAGCTCGAAGTCGTGGAGCAAATAGGCGTCGTTGTGACCTTTACCGAGCACTGCCACATCCTCGTGTTTGCCGAAACCCTTGAAGTAGAAGGGTTTGCCGTTGATCAGGAACTCAATTCCGTTCACCTTCACGGTGCGTACACCGACGCTTTGGTGATAGCTGTCGATGACAACGTCATCGTTGATCAGTTGCAGTTCCAGGTCGTAGAGGTGGCCGTCACCAGGAGCCCATTTGTGCACGCTTGGAATCTGCAGGGTGCCGCGTACACCGTCGGCGGTGGCGATTTCTGCCCCGTCGGCGTCGCGTAAGACTGCTCGGGCCTCAACCCCCTCCGCACCAACCGTTTCCACGGTGTATGAGACCACACCGTTGTCGCCGTCGAGATCGGCAGTGACCGTCAGGTCCGCGATGTAGGCAGGTGGTGTCGCGTACAGCCAGACGTTTCGGTGGATGCCGGCGTAGTTGAAGAAGTCGTGCCAGTAGCGCTGCCGAGGGCCAGCTGGGGTGTCCTCGATGACACCGGGCGGGATGGACTGCCAGTGCAGAGTGTTGTTGACCCGCGCGGTGATGCGGATCTGCTCACCGGGCGTCACACGGTCAGTGATATCGGCCTCGAACGGGGTGTAACCGCCCTCATGTGATACGACCTCGGTGTCGTTCACCCACACGGTGGCCCGGTGCGTGGCCGACTCGAAATGCAACACGATTCGCTCGCCCTGCCAGCCACGCGGCACCCAAACAATCCGCTGATACCAGACGTCGCCGAAGTAGTCACGGACCGCGGCATCTGCAGCAATGTCGTTGAAGCTGGCCGGCACCGCCATTTCCGACGCTTCCGGCAGCGGCCCAGCGAACCATGCGGCAGCCGTGCCCACACTGTCTGGATCCAGGGCGAACCGCCACAATCCGTTCAGACTCTTTCGTTCGCGAGTTGCGGTGTCTTGCGGACGAAGCATGTCGACTCCCAGGAACTATGAAGTTGGGTGAGGGCTAATGCAATTCAGTCACACCTCAAACAAACGGCACTAGTTGTTGCCATTTGTTGTTGTGCCCAGAGCCGACGGATGACGACCAAAGGAGACGCAGACGATCGCCAAGCAAAGGTCGAAGCGATGCTGGAGATGACCGTCACCATCGTTCCGGCCGCACGTTGCGCTTCGATGATCTGATCGGTCGCGATTGTTGGGTTTGTCGTGGCTTATGCGTACGCGATCTCTTGTCGCTTCAAGATGTCGGTGAAGGCTTGCCAGGCCTGGGTGAACAGCTGTGGTCCCGAGAAACCGCGAGCGCCTGCGCGTCACCGAGATGCGGCTCGAGGGAGAAGAACCCGTCGAACCCGTCGTCGCGCAGGGCTCGTACGGTCTCAGCGACCTCACCATCCCCGGCTCCGGCGACCACCACGGAGCCGTCGCTGAGCAAGGCGTCTTTGATCTGGACGTACTCGATATGCGGTCGCAGGGTGGCATAGCCCTCGCTGAATGGCCGGACCCCGACTTGGAGGAAGTTGGCCGGATCCCAAGCGAGCCTGAGGTTCGGCGACGCAACAGAGGTCATGATGTCCAGACAGCGACCAGGTACGTCGCCGTAGATCTCCTTTTCGTTCTCGTGCAGCAAGATCACGCCCGCCTGCTCCGCCACGTCGGCAAGCGCGCGCATCCGCCGGAGCACCTCGTCCCGATGCGCTGCGGGGTCGGAACCCTCACGCAGGAAAAACGAGAAGATCCGCATGTAAGGAGCCTCGAAGAAGCGAGCCACTTCGGCGGCGTGCCGCATCCGCGCCAGGTGCGGCTCGAAGTCCTCGTCGATAAAGATCTTGCCGATCGGCGAGCCGATGCTCGAGACCGCCAACCCGTGCTCACTCAAGATCTCCCGCGCCGTGGTCAGCTGGTCTTGATCAAGGTCCAAGACGTTGGTGTCCCGAGCGCTGCGGAACTCGAGGTACTTCATGCCCAGACCTGCAACCACCGAACACTGCTCGGTGAAGTCGGGTGAGATCTCGTCGGAGAATCACGGGAGGGTCCACATGTTCATCATTCCTTTGCTGGTGGCTGGTTAGTTCTTAGTCAGGCACGGTCGGTGTCCAGATGTCTCTTGCTGCCGCAAGCTGTCGGTCGTCCGCCCTGAGGGGAAGGCTTTGCGCGTACAGCTCGCCAATGACCCGCAGTGACTTCGCCGCCTCCGCTGGGCTGATCCAGAACGGCTCGTCGTCGGCCAGCCGCTGGTAGAAATCACGAATGAGTAGTTCGTGCGACACACCCCAGTACGCACGTCCGCCGGATACGGCCAGCCGTTCGGGGATGCTTTCGACCCGGCCGTCTGCGTACGAGATCGTCAGGTCGCTCCGTACGTACAACGTGGCCCGCTCGGTGACGATCTCCAGCGTGACCGGTGAATTCACCACGTTGGCCACGGTGGCAAACAACACGCTGCGCGCTCCGGAAGCGTGATCGAGAACCAGGTCGGCTGTGTCCTCCACCTCCCTCTCACCGGCCAGCAGGCGTTGGCCCACGCGTCCTTCGACCTGAGTGACCTCACCTAGGAACCACTCCAACAGGTCCAGGGTGTGGATGGCCTGGTTGATCATCACACCGCCTCCGCTGGCGTCCCATCGACCCCGCCAGGGCCTGCGCTGGTAGTACGCCTCCGGCCGATGCCACATGACCGCCCCAGTGCCGCCGAGTAGCGCACCGAGCTGACCTGAGTCGAGCAACGAATGGATGGCTTGCGAGGTCGCGTTGTAACGGTTCTGGAGGCAGACTCCGATCTTGCCTCCATACTCGGCCGCGGCCCGTACGACTCGCTCCCCCTCGGCCGGGGTATGGGCTAGCGGCTTCTCGAGCAGCACGCCAACTCCGGCCCGGAGGCAGTCGATCGCGATATCGGCGTGCTGATGGTGTGGTGTACACACGTGCACGACATCGGGGGCAACGGCGTCCACAAGCTGGTGATGGTCGGCGAAGCCCGGCACCTGGTACCGCACGGCAGTCTCGGTGAGCGTAGCCGGGTCGCTATCGCACACCGCCACCAGCTCGGCATCGGCGATCGCCTCGATCGCTTCGAAATGAACGATCGAGACGTCCCCGCAACCAACCACCGCCACCCTTGGCACGTCGTGCCTCCTACTTCACGCTGCCGGCCAGCAGTCTGCCGACCAGATAGCGCTGGAGGATGAAGATGATCTTGAACAGGATCTGCCGGTCTGCTTCCGGCAGCGGCCCAACGAACCATGCAGCGGCCGTGCCTCCACTGTCTGGATCCAGGGCGAAACGCCACCAGCCGTTCAGGTTCTTGCATTCGCGGGTTGTAGTGTCTTGCGGACGAATCATGCCGACTCCCAGGAATTATGAAGTTTCGTTTCCTCGTCTACTTTCAGGCGAAGCCCAGATGAGGGCCAATTGCAATTCAGTCACACCTCACACAAACGGCACTAGTTGTTGCCATTTGTTGCTGCGCCCAGGCCAGACGGATGAAGATCAAAGGAGACGCAGACGATGGTTAAGCAAGTCAGGCTTGGCATAGTCGGACTCGGCGCCCAAGGTTCGATGTACGCCCGCATGATCACCGACGGCATGGTCCCGAACATGGAGATTGGCGCCATATGTACGTCCAATCCGGCGACGGCGGTGGTTGTTCGGTCGACGTACCCCGGTGTCGGGTTCTACGTCGATTACTCGACCATGTTGGGCAGTGGCGACGTGGACGCCGTTGTGATCTGTGTCCCGCCCTACCTGCATCCGGAGATGGCCATCGCCGCGTTGGAGCGCGACATCCACGCCCTGGTCGAGAAGCCAGCCGGCGTATACACGAAACAGGTGCGTGAGCTAAACGCCTACGCAGCGACCAAACCGTGCCTGACGTTCGCAATCATGTTCAACCAGCGCAACAACCCGCTCTACCAGCGAATCAAGGAGATCATCAGCGGCGGCGAGCTCGGCAATATCCGACGCTCCGACTGGATCATCACGACCTGGTGGCGACCGCAGGCCTACTACGAACAGAGTGCCTGGCGGGCAACCTGGGGCGGCGAGGGAGGCGGCGTGCTGGTAAACCAGGCCTCGCACCAGCTCGACCTGTGGCAGTGGATCTGTGGCATGCCGAGGTCGGTTTACGCCAATGTCGGGTACGGCTTCCAGCGAGACATCGCGGTCGAGGATGATGTGACCGCGGTCGTCAAGTACGGTCACGGCGCGACCGGCGTCTTCGTTACCGCCGTTCACGACCTCATTGGCACCGACCGGTTCGAGATCCTCGGCGATAGCGGCAAGATCGTCGTCGACAACAGTAAGACGGCTACGGTCATCCGGCTGAGCAGGCCCGAGCGCGAGATCGGTGACGACATGAGCTCCGACGATGTGCAGCGGCTGTACACAGGGCAGCTGGACAGGGGCGCCTTCTCTGCGTCGGAAGTCATCGAGTTCGACTCGGCTTGGGGTACCCAACACGCTGGCGTGCTGCAGAACTTCGCCGCCAACATTCTGGACGGCACCCCTCTCATCGCGCCTGGTTCGGACGGCATAAACGGGGTCCGGCTGGCCAATGCCGTCTACCTCGCCAGCTGGACCGGCCATGAGGTGCCGCTCGACTTCGACGATGACCTCTACCTGAGTGGGCTCAACGAGCGCATCCGTGAAGAAGGCCAGTTTCCGGAGAGGAAGTAACCGAGGTTCCAGCAGAATCCCTTAGTCCTCCGCTACGGCGACGCGCCCTGCCGTCCGGCCTTCGCCCGGGCGACTTGGACGATGATGTCGGCGCAGGTGTCTAGATCCATGAGTCCCGTATTCAGTACCAGGTGGTATCGATCCGCCTCTCGCGGATCCCAACCGTAGAACTCGATGGACATGTCGGCGCGGATCTGGTCCTCGCGCTTTTGACGTTGGGCAGCCTGTTCCAGGTCAATCCCGCTCTCCTGCGCGGCGCGGGCGATCCGCTGCTCGAGGGGACCGTCCAGCCTGACGTGCAGCGCTCCCG
>Ga0190271_10001228_pt1 | contig 14317 bp, 13 predicted proteins | sample Popmic356T_FD_133747 | JGI IMG/M metagenome (GOLD analysis project Ga0190271, IMG submission 133747) | Populus adjacent soil microbial communities from riparian zone of Weber River, Utah, USA - 356 T | ecosystem: Environmental > Terrestrial > Soil > Riparian zone | place: USA: Utah | collected...
GGCATTGTATTTTCATATCGGGTGCCGGTTTCTTGGATGGCCCGGGATGCTCGCGAGTTGGCTTATGCATCAAAGGGATGTGAGGCAGGCGGCGACCGGACGGACGGAATCAGAGGTCGAGATGAGGGACAATGTGGCGGCGTTCTCGTGCGTGGAGGTTCTGTTGGACCGGTCGCGGCGCGAATTTCTCTGTTTCGCTCATCACGCCGAGCCGTAGCTGCGCGTTGTGGGTGAAGATAGCACGCTTAGTGCTGAACAGGCATTACGGTGCAGGTCCTACAGACCGAGGCTGCTGTCGAGCGCTTTAACGAGCTTCGGCAAATCATGCCGGTTGGCGAGTTGTTCCATTCCACCTGCTGACTGACCGTCGGTTGGGTGCGCCCGCCCGGTACTTAGCTGGCGCGCTACACTCCCCAGCCAGTGACCGCAATGATTTTGACCAGTAATGCCGGTGAGAGCGGACACATCACCGATGGAAATGGGTTTTGACGCTAGTATCACAACCGTTTGGCACACGCTTTGGGCTGCTTCGCGCGCCCGGCAAAACCGACAGCGACCGCGAGCGTAAGCGGCGTGAAGAACATGACGCCACCGACCGCAAACGAGGCCGCTATGGCGATCGCATCGGCCTGCCCACTGATCAGGGTGAAGAGCCCGAACATGTCGGTGGCGAGGATGAGCGTGGCGACTCCAATGCCGATCCCGGCGCCGAGAGCCATGTTGCGGAGCAGGAACCGAACCAACGGGTCGTGCTGGAGCTGCCGGCCAATAGGGGTTGCCAGACGCGAGAGCTGAGCTTTCGTCAAAGGGCGGGTCATGGCTGTCCTCCCTGAGTTCTGCTGCTCAAGACCATCTTGAGCTCTAAGCTAGGGAAGCTTGAGGCACTGCCCGATTTGGCGCTGTGGCATTTGCCACACCGCCGGATTTTCAGCGCTCGGCGGACCGCCGGCAGGCTCCATCTCTTGAATTTTTGATCCTCATCAAGGCTCAAGCGGTTGAGCCTGCTCATGGTGCCCCGTATTGGAGGCAGGGATCTCGATCCATGGCTGGCATGCTCGAACGCGACGAGTGGAAGGCGCTTTCCGACGCCATAGCGCTTGTCGCCGCTGGGCTTTTGTCCCTGGTCGGCCTGATCCTGGCCGTAGCCGGCAAAGATCCGGTCATGGCCTTTCACGGCTGCCTCCTGCTGGGCGCCGCCGGTCTCGCCTTTCTCTACATCCTCACGCAAATGATCGAGCGGGAGCCCCGCGAGACGGGCTATGCCGACGGCGTGATCCGCGCCGGCGTGATCGCCACCGTTGTTTGGGGCCTAGCGGGCTTCCTGGTGGGCGATATCATCGCCTGGCAGCTCGCTTTCCCGGCGCTCAATCTCGATCTGCCTTGGACCAATTTCGGCCGGCTCAGGCCGGTCCACACCTCCGCCGTGATCTTCGCCTTCGGTGGCAACGCTCTGATCGCCACCTCGTTCTATGTCGTGCAGCGCACTAGCTTCGCGCGGCTGGCCGGCCGCTGGTCGCCTTGGTTCGTGTTCTGGGGCTACCAGCTGTTCATCGTGCTGGCGGCCACCGGCTATATCCTCGGCGTCACCCAGTCGAAGGAATATGCCGAACCCGAATGGTATGTGGATTTGTGGCTGACCGCGGTCTGGGTGGTCTATTTCCTCGTGTTCGTCGGCACGCTCGCCAAGCGCCGCGAGCCGCACATCTATGTGGCGAACTGGTTCTATCTCGCCTTCATCGTCACCGTCGCCATGCTGCACATCGTCAACAATCTGGCGGTGCCGGTATCGCTGCTCGGTTCGAAGAGCTATGTGATCTATTCCGGCGTGCAGGACGCCATGACCCAATGGTGGTACGGCCACAACGCGGTCGGCTTCTTCCTCACCGCCGGCTTCCTCGGCATGATGTATTACTTCGTGCCCAAGCGCGCCGAGCGGCCGATCTATTCCTACCGGCTCTCAATCGTTCATTTCTGGTCGCTGATCTTTCTCTATATCTGGGCCGGTCCCCACCATCTGCACTACACCGCTCTGCCTGATTGGGCGCAAACCCTCGGCATGACCTTCTCGATCATGCTGTGGATGCCGTCTTGGGGCGGCATGATCAACGGGCTGATGACGCTGTCGGGCGCCTGGGACAAGCTTAGGACCGACCCGGTCATTCGCCTGCTGGTCGTCGCTGTGGCGTTTTACGGCATGTCGACCTTCGAGGGGCCGCTGATGAGCATCAAGTCGGTCAATGCGCTGTCTCATTACACCGACTGGACCATCGGCCATGTGCATTCCGGCGCGCTCGGTTGGGTCGCCTTCATCACCTTCGGCGCGGTGTATTGCCTCGTGCCGTGGCTTTGGCACCGTAAGGCGCTCTATTCGCAGCGCCTGGTCGAGTGGCATTTCTGGATCTCGACCCTCGGCATCCTACTCTACATCACGGCTATGTGGGTGTCGGGCATCCTGCAAGGTCTGATGTGGCGCGCCTACGATAGTCTCGGCTTCCTCGAATATTCCTTCGTCGAGACCGTCGAAGCGATGCATCCCTTTTATGTCATCAGGGCGATCGGCGGGCTGCTGTTCCTGATCGGCGCGTTGCTCATGGCCTACAATCTCTGGCGCACCGCGCGCGGCGACGAGCCGGTCGACGCGGCCGAGCAGCCGCGCATCGCCGCGGCGCCGGAGTTCCGTCCCGTGCCGGCCGAGTAGGAGAGCGGCCAATGGACTGGTCCAAACATCAAATCCTGGAGAAGAGCTCAATCCTTCTCCTGATCGGCATTCTCATCACCGTCGCCATCGGCGGCCTAATCGAGATCGCGCCCTTATTCTGGCTCACATCGACCATCGAACAGGTCAAGGGTATGCGGCCCTATACGCCGCTCGAACTTGCCGGCCGCGACATTTACGTGCGCGAAGGCTGCTATCTCTGTCACAGCCAAATGGTCCGCTCGCTCCGCGACGAAGTCGAGCGCTACGGCCATTACAGCCTCGCCGCCGAGAGCATGTACGATCATCCGTTTCAATGGGGGTCGAAGCGCACGGGGCCCGATCTCGCGCGACTCGGCGGCAAATATTCCGACGAGTGGCACGTCGCCCACATGATCGACCCGCGCGCGGTCGTGCCGGAATCGGTGATGCCGGGGTATCCGTTCCTCGCCAGGCGCGAACTTGACTATGGCGACATCGCTCAGCGTCTCAAAGTCCTGCAACTCGAAGGCGTGCCCTATAACGACGAGATGATCGAGAGCGCCAAGGCCGACCTCGAGCGGCAGGTCGACCCCAATGCCGAGGCGATCAAGGAGTTCCTGGCGCGCTATCCGAAGGCGCAGGTGCGGCAGTTCGATGCCGACCCGAACTTCGTGTCCGAGCTCGATGCACTGGTAGCCTATCTGCAAATGCTGGGGACCTTGGTCGATTTCGCTACGTTCGACGCCGCCGGTCCCAACCTGAGGTGAGGGCTTGGCCATGACCTATGAGCAAGTGGCATCGATCACGCAGGTGGCGGCACTTTTGCTGTTCATCGGCATGTTTCTCGCTGTGCTGATCTACACCTTTTGGCCCGGTAACAAGAAACGCTTCGAGCGGGCCGCCCGGCTCCCGTTGGAGCAAGACCCCGATCCTAACGACGAGAAAGACAACTGAGCCATGGCCAGCAAGAAAAGCGGCAGGGCGACGGAGACCGACACCACCGGCCATGAATGGGACGGCATCACCGAGCTGAACAAGCCGCTGCCCAAATGGTGGCTCTATGTATTTTACGCCACCATCGTCTGGGCAGTGGGCTATTGGCTGTTGATGCCGGCCTGGCCGTTGGTGTCGAGCTACACCACCGGATGGCTCGGCTACAGTCAGCGGGTGTCGGTGGCCGAGGAGCTCGATCAAGCCAAGGCCGCCAAGTCCGGCTTCCGGCAACAGATTGCCGGCAGCGACCTTGCCGCCATCAATGCCGATCCCGAACTGCTGAGCTTCGCTCTGGCCGGCGGCGAGGCGGCGTTCGGCGACAATTGCGCGCCCTGTCACGGTCGCGGCGCGCAAGGCGCCTTCGGCTATCCCAACCTGCGTGACGATTCCTGGCTGTGGGGTGGGTCGCTCGACGCCATCCACCAGACCATCGAGCATGGCATTCGGGCAGACGATCCCAAGACGCGCATCAGCCAAATGCCGGCCTTCGGCCGCATGGGCCTGCTCAACGCCACACAAGTCAACGACGTCGCCGAATATGTGTTGTCGCTATCGGGTCGGGCCGACGACGAGGCGGCGGCGCGACAGGGCACGAAAATCTTCGCCGACAACTGCTCGCCGTGTCACAGCAAGGACGGCAAGGGCAACCAGACGCTCGGCGCCCCCGATCTCACCGACGAGCTATGGCTCTATGGCGGGGAGAAGACCACCATCGCCGAGACCATCATCAATAGCCGCAACGGGGTGATGCCGGCATGGGCCGGTCGTCTCGATCCTGAGACGATCAAGGAGCTTGCTATTTACGTCCACTCTCTGGGCGGCGGTCAGTAGTGGGCGCTCAGGAATGTTGATGACACAGCCACCCGGACACGTTGAGCGGACGGCGGACCGTCATGAGGTGCCCGTGGAGGCTGCGCCCGGAATCGCGCAAAGCGATACGCCCACGGTCGCCGGCGCCAGCCGCGCGCTCTATGCCGAGCGCGTCAAAATTTATCCCAAGGAGGCGCATGGCCGGTTCCGCACCGCCAAATGGATCGTCATGGCCGTGACGCTGGGCATCTATTACCTCCTACCCTGGTTGCGCTGGGATCGCGGACCTCATCTCCCCGACCAGGCCGTGCTTCTCGACCTTCCGTCGCGGCGCTTCTATTTCTTCTTCATCGAGATCTGGCCGCAGGAGTTCTATTACATCACCGGTCTGCTGGTGCTCGCCGCGCTCGCACTGTTCCTCGTCACGTCAATAGCCGGACGCGTTTGGTGCGGCTACACCTGCCCCCAGACGGTGTGGACCGACCTGATGATCGCGGTCGAGCGGTTCTGGCAGGGCGACCGCAACGCCCGTCTGCGCCTCGACAAGGATCCCTGGTCGCTAGAGACGTTGTGGCGGAAATCGGCCACGCATCTCTCATGGCTCGCCATTGCCGTTGCCACCGGCGGGGCGTGGGTATTCTACTTTGCCGACGCGCCGACGCTCGCCCGCCAGTTGCTCACCTTCGAGGCGCCGGCCGCCGCCTACCTGTTCGTCGGCCTCTTCACCGCTAGCACCTATGTGTTGGGCGGCATCGCCCGCGAGCAGGTCTGCACCTATATGTGCCCCTGGCCGCGCATCCAGGGCGCGATGTTCGATCGCGACTCGCTGCTCATTTCCTATCGCGCTTGGCGGGGCGAGCCGCGCGGGCCGCACAAGAGCGGTCAGTCTTGGCAGGGCAGGGGGGACTGCATCGACTGCCGGCAATGCGTCGCGGTCTGCCCCGCTGGCATCGATATCCGTGACGGCCCGCAGCTCGAATGCATTCAATGCGCGCTGTGCATCGACGCTTGCGATGAGATCATGGACAAGGTGGGCAGGCCGCGCGGTCTCATCGCCTACGACACGGTGCGCAATCTCGATGCCGGCGGTACCCATACAGTCCCGATCAGCGTGCTTCGGCCGCGCGTCGTGCTCTACGCCACGGCCATGGCGATTGTCGGGGTGGTCATGCTCACGGCCTTGGTGCTCAGGCCCGACCTTGACGTCAACGTCCTGCACGATCGCAATCCGCTCTACGTCAAGCTGTCCGACGGCGGCTTGCGCAACGGCTACACCATCAAGCTGCTCAACAAGCTGTACCAGCCACGCTCCTTCAGCATCGGCGTAGCCGGCCTGCCGGGGTCGCAGCTCAGCGTGATCGGCCATGACCAGGAGAGTCCGGTCGTCACCGTTGCGCCGGACCAACTCCAATCCCTCCGGCTCTATGTCACGCTCGACAAGAGCGCCGTCGCGGCTCTTCCGGCCAGTTCCGCCGCGTTCTCCTTCGTAATCACCGATGTCGGCGACCACATGGCGGCCGAACATCGCGCCGCCTTTCAGGGGCCGGAGCGATGACAAGAATGGGCTGGCTCGCCGACGGCCTTAAAGGGCGCCATGTGCTCATGGCTCTCGTTGCCTTTTTCGGCGTCATGCTCGTCGCCAACGGCATTTTCGTTTATTTCGCCGTGGCGACGTTCAGCGGTGGCGATACCTCGAATGCCTATCGCAAGGGCCTCAACTACAACGAGACGCTGGCGGCGGCCGAGCGGCTGGCGGCGCGGGGCTGGCAAAGCCAAATCGCCTACGACGACCGGGCCGGCCGGCTCAGCCTCAACGTGCGCGACCGGGAGGAGGCCCCCGTTACCGGCCTCAGTATCGAAGCGGCGCTCAGCCGCCCGGCCACCGCTCAGGAGGACCAGGCGGTCGGTCTGATCGAGGCTGAGCCCGGAGTCTATGCCGCGGAAATCAAACTTGCTCCGGGCTTGTGGGTGATCTCCGTCGCTCCCAGCGAGGCGAGCGACGCGAGCGAACCGGTCTATCGGCTGAAGCATCGCCTGTTCGTCGCGGACCGGCCATGACCGCCCAGACCCTTACCGCCGGACTGGCCAAGGGGGCGCAAGATGCCATTGCCGCGTCGGCGCCCGCGACCCTCACGCTGGCCGTCGACAATATGCGTTGTGGCGGGTGCCTGCGCTCGGTGGAGCGCGCCGCGCTTCGCATTCCCGGGGTGAGCAGCGCGCGAGCCTCGCTCACCGCCAAGCGACTGACCGTCACCTGCGATCCGGCGCAATCCGGCGAGGTCGATATCATCGGCGCGCTCGAGCGGATCGGCTTCCACGCGGCGCCGATCGAGACGGCCAAGCAGGATCGCGGCGACGCCCGGCGTAACTTTTTGCTGCGCCGGGTGGCGGTCGCCGGCTTCGCCGCGATGAACATCATGCTGATTTCGGTCGCGGTGTGGTCGGGGACCGCGAGCGATATGGAGGCGGGCCTCGCCGGCGCGTTCCGCTGGCTGTCGGCGCTGATCGCCTTGCCCACCGTTGTTTATGCCGGGCAGCCCTTCTTCGCGTCGGCCTTGGGCGCGCTTCGGGGCGGTCGCCTCAACATGGACGTGCCGATCTCGCTTGCAATCGTGCTTGCGACCGGCATGAGCCTCTACCAAACCATGCTCGGAAATGAGCAAGTCTATTTCGATGCCGCCGTCGCGCTGCTGTTCTTCCTGCTGGTCGGGCGGTTTCTCGACGAGTCCTTGCGCGTGCGCGCACGCGGTGAAGCGCAGAACCTGCTGAGCCTTCAGGGCGGCATCGCCACCGTGATCGAGGCCGACGGCTCGCGAAGCCAAGTGGCCGCGCATGCGCTTCGCCCAGGCGACCGCTTGCTGGTGGTCGCGGGCGAGCGAGTAAGCACCGACGGCGTGGTGAGATCCGGCTACGGGCAAATCGACCAGAGCCTGATCACGGGGGAAACCTCGCCCGCGACAATATCGCCGGGTGCACAGGTCTATGCCGGGACGCTCAACCTAACCCAGCCCTTGCAGATCGAGGTCACGGCCGTCGATAGCGCTACGCTGCTCGCCGAGATCAGCCGGCTCATGCTGGCGGCGGAGCAAGGCAAGGCGCGCTATCGGCGGCTCGCCGACCGCGCGGCGCAGATCTACGCCCCTGCCGTGCATGGCCTGGGGCTTGCGACCTTCATCGGCTGGCTCTTGCTCGGAGCCTCCTGGCAGACGGCTCTGACTTACGCCATTGCCGTGCTCATCATCACCTGTCCTTGCGCGCTTGCGCTTGCGGTTCCTGCCGTGCAGATCGCCGCCGCAAGCCGCTTGTTTCGCCAAGGCGTCATTGTCAAGTCGGCTGACGGACTCGAGCGCCTGGCCGAGACCGATCTGGTGGTGTTTGACAAGACCGGCACATTGACCCTCGGCCGGCCCCAGCTGCTCGGTGGTGACCTCATTTCCGATGACGCGCTGACGGCCGCGGCCCGACTGGCGTCCGCGAGCAAGCACCCCTATGCGCGCGCGATCGTCGAGGCGGCGGAGACATGCGGTCTCCTGGTGAAGACCGCTGATGACGTTAGGGAAGAGCCGGGGCGCGGCCTCGAGCGGATTTTGCCCCATGGCGAGGAGCGGCTCGGCTCGGCCGGGTGGTGCGGTGTCGCCAGCGACGGGACCGAGGGCGAAGTCTGGTACCGACGCGATTGGCAGGTACCCGTCCGCTTCCGGTTCGCCGATGCGCTCAGGGCTGACGCGGCCGAGACCGTCGCGGCGCTGAAGCGGCGAGGCTACGACGTGGCGCTCCTCTCGGGAGACCGCGCCGGCGTGGTCGAGGACATCGCCCACCGGAGTGGCATCGACACGTGGCGTGCCGCCCTCAAACCTGCCGACAAGATCGCCTGGCTCGATGCGCGCGCGGGGGAGGGCCTCAAGGTGTTGATGGCGGGCGACGGTCTCAACGACGCGCCGGCACTCGCCGCGGCGCACGCCTCCATCTCGCCCGCGACCGCCGCGGACATCAGCCAGCGCGCCGCCGATTTCGTGTTTCAGGGCGCGAGACTCGCGCCGGTCGTCGAGGCCATCGCCACCGCCAGGCGAGCACGCGCCATGGCGTTGCAGAACTTCGCGGTCGCCGCCGGCTATAACGCCATCTGCGTGCCGCTTGCCATGGCGGGTCTGGTCACGCCGCTAATCGCCGCGATTGTCATGTCGACCTCCTCGATCGTCGTGACCCTTAACGCCGCGCGTCTCGCCGGAGGACGATCATGACCGCGCTCGCCTGGCTGGTCCCTGTGGCGCTATTGCTCGGCGGCATCGGTCTTGCGGCGTTCTTGTGGGCGCTTCGCGCGGGCCAGTTCGAGGACCTTGACGGCGCCGCCTATCGCGCGCTCGAGGACGATCCTCCGGACGGCAAGTCGCCCCGCTGAACGCCCGCCGAACCATCGCGATGGCGTCGTGCACGCCACCAAGGCGGAGGCCGAGGCAGACAAAGGGCAGTGTCAAACTAATGAGCTTGAGACGGGGGTTGGCCCCATACTCAAGGCGGAAAGGGCGGAGCTATGTCTGCCCCTCAGCAATGCGGTGAGGGGAGGGTAGCGGAGAGCGGAGCTAGGTTGAGTTCGATCGGGACCGAAAGGGCAAGCTACAATCCCGACGCGGGCAACCGGAGCTTCTCCTTGCGCGAAGAAATCGAACCGACGAGGAATAAAAATGGCTGACCCCAAGACCTATCATTTCGACCTGCCTGAAAGCGGTCGTCCCGATTACGTCAAGCTCAAAGAAGAGTGGTTTCCGGACATCAAAGCCGCGGCCCTGCGCACTTCCAAGTCACGCGGTCGCGATCCGATCAAGGCGGTCAACACCGTGGTCATCCATGCGACGGCCGGGTCCAGCTCGGCCGGAGCGGCCTCGGTGATTTTCAATGGCGTCGCCAGTTTCCACTGGCTAGTTCCCGACGAGAACGAGCCTCAACATGGTCACTTCGTCTGGGCCACCTGCTACGAGAGCCGTGCCGCATTTCATGTTCGCAAATCGGTTTCCAACCCAAAGATCAACGGCGGACAGAACGACATCAACCGCATCTCGCTCGGCATCGAAATCGTAAATGCGCAGGTGTCGAGCGATATCTTCTCGGACTGGCAGGTCGAGGCCACGGCAGGAGTCGTCCGCCATGCCTGGGCCAAGTATCCGAACCTCAAGCATGTTGTCAGTCATGCTATGCTCGACCCCTCCCGGCGTACTGACCCCGGCAAGCGCTTTCAGTGGGAGAGGTTCAAGCGGCTGGTGCTAGAAGCTGCGGAAGAGCCCCTGCCAAAGCTCGTGGCAATGGCTCGTGATATGCCGGTCGGCGTCTCCCCCGGCTCGTGCTGCATGGACAAGCGCGGTTTCGGTTCAACCGTGGTATGAAATGGGTCTCCTACACTCACATGGATGACGCTGCGACCTGGGCGCCGTTGCAGCAATAAGGGTCCTTCAGGAGTCACCGCCACGCTAGGGTTCGAACCGGGGCTCGCCATGTCCGCTAAGGGTCAATAACCGACATCTAAGACGCCTCCCAGAGGTCAACGTCGCTCTGAGTTCGCCTGGCTGGGCCTGCTTTTGAGTCTCTCAATTTCCGAATTGGCCTGATGTTCCGATAGCAGGGAATTCGTCCAAAGAAGCCTCGTGTCTCAATAGGTTTAGAGCAGCGGGGGAGGGGGTTTGGACCGAAATTCCCTGCATTTTTTCGGATATCAGGGAAGTTCAGTCAGCGAGACGCGTTCGCTGCAGCCTCGCAGCACAAGCGGAGAGTCAGCCAAAACGCGGGTCAGTTAAATCGCGACGGGTGGCAGGACAGATTCTCAGCCGGTTCTATTGGATTCCTTGGAAGAGGCCTCCGGCGATGGATTTCAATCGACCTAAGACACCAAAGTGCCTCATTCTGGTGTAGTGAAAGGGTTGCTAGATCGCCGAAGCAAGATTTTCCTCGCCGTGGAGTGAGCAATAAGTTGGAGAGGGAGCCCGTGTCACAATCGCTAGCATTTAAATCATTACTCGAGCGCTTTGACGTCTCGACTGAAGATCTAAGTCTATTGAAAGACTGTGGAAGTCGGCTTACCGACAGGATCGACGGCGTCGTCAACCGATTCTACGAATGGCTCGGGCAACAGCCCGAGTTCAATGTGTTCTTCAACAGTCAAGATACGGTTGAGCGGGTCAAGAGGCTGCAGAAAGTATACTGGGCTGACTTTTTCAGCGGCGTCGTCGATCAACGGTATATCGATTATCGCATCCGCATTGGGGAGATCCACGCCCAACGCGATATGCCGAATCTCATCTACTTTGCGGCCATGCTGCGCTTCCAACTTCTCTTCATGGAGGAGCTGCGGGATTGTGGCCTTGCCAAGGATAAGATCCAGCCCGCGATACGCGCATTCACGAAGCTATTAATGCTCGACACTTATGTAACGAGCGACCAGATCGCCCAATTCGCCAAGAAACGAGTAGTCGAGAGCGGCAAGGCAATGCTGGCAATGTCCACGCCTGTGACCGCGATCTGGGAGGGGGTTCTCTTGTTGCCTCTGGTCGGAGTTGTGGACTCGCAACGTACCCAAGACATAATGGAGAAGACGCTGTCGCGGATTGCTGAGAGCCGTGCGCGTGTCTTCGTCATGGATATCAGCGGCGTGGTGACGGTCGACACCGCTGTGGCAAATAATTTTATTCGGATCACGCAAGCGACTCGGCTCATGGGATGCGACTGTATCATCTCCGGAATCTCGCCGAACGTTGCGCGGACTCTCGTCGAGCTTGGCGCAAATGTGGGCGAAGTGCGCACGACGGCTACGCTCCGCGACGCTCTGCAGCTTGCACTCGCTACCATGGAGCCAACGGTACGCGACGGCAGGCCGACCACCAGGGCGCGTGCTGACACGGTGCATCGTTAAACGCCTCAAGGGAGGCGGAGGGCCGCGTGGGAGAAGGGCGCTATGTAATCAGCCGCATTGGCCAAATCCTTGTCGTCACCTTGGAAGGCGCGGCGGAGGCAGTAGTTCTTTCAGCCGCCGCCCATGCGCTGACGGATATACATGCGCGGCATGGCGCCGACGGCGTAGTATTCGAGGTTTCCGGATGCGAAGTGATCGATCTCGACGAGTTTATGGAATTGCAGAAGGTGGTCCGCACCATGGAATGGCTTGGACTGCGCTGCGTGATCGCGGGACTGAAACCCGGCGTCGTTGCCTATCTCGCCTCGGCCGGCATATCGGCCGGATCGCTTCGTACCTCGCTAGACCTGGAGCTAGCATTGCTGGAGCTCAATCCAAGACATGACGAACCCGAATTCGAACCTCAACCAGACTCCGAACCCGACGAGTCGGACGACGCTCGGCCGTTTTGACATTCAGGCTGAAGCCGATCTTCACGCAGCCGTAGTGAATGTTCAGTTCAACAAGCGTTTAGCAGCGTCTTTTGGAACAGCGGAAGTGGCCATGATAGCGACCGTCGCTTCTGAACTGGGGCGCAACATCCTAAAATACGGCGGCGGCCGTGGTCACTTGTTGGTGACCTGGTTTGAAGATGCCACCGGCCGCGGCGGAGGTGTCGAGATCAGGGCCATCGACCAAGGCCCGGGCTTCCACGATATCGAGTCGGCACTCAAGGATCATTTTTCGACTGGCGGTACGCTGGGCCTCGGTTTGCCTGGCACGGCGCGGATCATGGACTCCCTCGAGATCGAATCCCAACCAGGCTCGGGGGCTGTCGTGACAGCCAAGAAATGGGTGAAGCCGCGTGGAAGGTAGAATCGAGTCGGGTACTTATGTGCGGCCTTGTGACGGCGAAACGTTGTCTGGAGATGTTGTCTTCGTGCAGCCGCAAGGCGACGGCCTATTTGCCGCTGTAATTGATGTTCTGGGTCATGGCTCCGACGCGCACAGACTTGGCGTTAAGCTCATCGCCGCTCTGTCCAGCTGGTTGCCGGAGGCCACGCCTCCAGCGCCCGAGGGCGCCCTTGCCATCCTGCATGAGAGCGCCCGTGGCACGCGAGGTGCAGCAGCAGCATTGGCTTGGCTCAACACCCAGACACTCGAGGGGTGGGTAGCGGGAGTGGGTAATGTGCGATGCCGTTTATTCGGTGCGGTAACAAAAACCTTCGAGTTCAGCGAAGGCGTGCTCGGCCAGCGGATACGGACGCCACGACCCGTTTCGTTCGCGCTGCGGCCGACAGACGTCGTCATCTTGTTTTCCGACGGAGTAGCTGGCCGCTTCCGGCGAGATGACTACCCGAGCCTGGGCCTTGATCCGGCCCCCGCGATCGCCTTCAATGTGGTCACGCGGTTCGGCAAAGGAATGGATGACGCCTCCTGTGCGGTGATGCGATGCCGATGGTGACACTTGGCACGCTTTCGGTAACCGGCCCGAACGGAATCGCAGCCCTGCGCCGCAAGTTGCTCGCAGTTTGTCAGCACCTCGGCGTTAATTCCATTAGGGCGACGCGGCTTGCCGCGGCGGCTTCCGACCACGCGAAGGACGTGACCCGGCATGCCGCGCTTGAGGTCCGCGTGGAGGTCGGTGGTTCTCCTCAGCCGCAACTCTGCGCAGATTTCCTGACGTCCGGCCCCAGCGCCGAAAAATACCTAAGCCTTGGATTTGATCGCGTTGAACCTATGATTGACGGTCCGGCTCGCGGGTGGCGCGCTATCTGCCAGGTTGGCGCGGATGCGGCGCCGGACGGAGAAATCTCCCAGTGTCGGGCCATCATGGCCGAGCAGGGTGTAGAGGAGCTCGTTGAAGCCCTCAATGCGAACAACCAAGCTCTGCAGGCGGCGAAGGAGGCTGAAGAAAAAGCCCGCGCTCGCCTTGTCCTCTTGCTCGGCGTCGCTCCCTCAGCGATCTACAGCCGAGCAGTCACCGATAACTTTCGACCCACTTTTGTGGGTGAAAGCATTACGCGGTTGTTTGACGTTAGTACCGAAGAGTATTTCGGCAACCCGGACCTTTGGAGAGAGAGAGTACACCCGGACGATATCCCTCGTATCAATCGTTGGATCGATGAGATTTTTCAGGCCGACAAGCGCTCGATAGAGTATCGCTTCCGGCGCAAGGACGGCAACTATTGCTGGGTTAACGACGAACAGCACATAGTGCGCGACGAGCACGGCGAGCCTGTCGAGATCGTCGGCGCGTGGACCGACATCACGGCACGTAAGGAGGCCGAAGCTGCCCAAGAGAGCGCACGCGCTCAGCTGTCCGTATTGCTCGGAGCCGCTCCGGTCGTCGTCTACAGCTTCCGGGCGAGTGGAGATTTCGCGCCCACATTCGTCAGTGACAGCATTGAGGGCATGCTCGGATACCGGACTGATGAGTACTTGGAGCACGCGGATTTCTGGCGGTCATGCGTACATCCCGACGACCTCGCGAAAGTCGAGGCTGAGCAAGCGCAGCTGTTTGAGAAGGGACAGCACTCAGCTGAATACCGGTTCCGCAAGAAGGATGGTTCCTATTGCTGGGTGAGTGACGAGCAGCAACTGACCAGAGATGCGGAGAGGTGTCCTGTCGAGGTGGTGGGCTCGTGGAGCAATATTGATATCCGTAAGGCTGCGCAGCAGGCTATCCAGGCGGCCCAGGCGGAGCTGGAGAAGGCGAATGAAGCGAAAAGCGCGTTTCTCGCAAATATGAGCCACGAAATCCGGACGCCAATGAACGCCGTTTTGGGGCTCTCTCACCTCGCGCTAAAGACTGATCCCTCGCCGCGCCAGCGGGACTATCTGGTCAAGATAAGGAGCTCAGGGCAGCATCTGCTCGGCATCATCAACGAAATCCTCGATTTCTCGAAGATCGAGGCTGGTAAGTTGTCAGTCGAGAGTATCGAGTTTGATCTCGACAA